>Ga0180220_1001726_pt1 | contig 15433 bp, 27 predicted proteins | sample eDN5th37CBELigBY_FD_151335 | JGI IMG/M metagenome (GOLD analysis project Ga0180220, IMG submission 151335) | Enriched backyard soil microbial communities from Emeryville, California, USA - eDNA 5th pass 37_C BE-Lig BY (version 2) (version 2) | ecosystem: Environmental > Terrestrial > Soil >... | reverse complement strand
CGAAAACAGTTTTCTGGGAAGTGGCGAGACCTGTTCTCATTGTCAGGCGCTCGCACCAGCTTTTCAATTGTCGTCGCAAACGGCCAAGTATGCATGGACGATAGGAGCTTGATCGCCGCGTCAAACGCGGTGTCAGCGACCATATATTCGTCGGAATCCTCGTAAAGCGTGTTTACGCGGTTGTTGCCGGTGTTGATGAGCGCGTTGTTGAGAACAGTTAACTTATCCATGCGCAGAATTTGGCTGAGACGCGAGAGACCAGCAAAGCACAGGGCCGACAAGCACAAAGGCCGGAGGCGTTAAAACCCCCGGCCTTCTGAGCAGCACGTGCCGCGATGGAGATACGCGCCGCGTCAGCCTTTATTCTGTTCGGCCTTGGCCTTGTCTTCGGTGCCCGCACCAAGCAAATCAGTTTTGTCCTGATCCGTTTTGTCGTTGGCTCCCGCATCAGATGTGTCAGTCTTCGCGTCAGCCTTTGGCTGCTTGGCCTTGGGCCAAGGGTCTGCGCTCCATTCGTCGGAATGCTGGCGCAGTGCTCGGTTCGCGTCGATAGCCGCCATCTCATAGCCTTTGCCATCGCGCTTGAAATAGATCGTTTTGTTATCCGGCATTTTCATATCTCCTTGGAGAAAGGGCGCTTTCGCGCCCCCTCGATTAATACTTGGTGGAAGCCCACGCCTTGAAGTTGACCGATGGCGTGGTGCCGGCGACATCGACGTAAACGCGGACGTAATCATAAATCACGTCGTTGATGTCGGTGTGAAATGGCACCTCGTATCGACCGATGAGCGAAGTAATCGCGCCGCCTGGGCGGACTGCCGTGTTACCGAGATTGAGAACTGCAAGGTTCTCTTTCGCGCCCGAGAAGTCGGCCGTGTTGCTCCCCTGAATAATGATGTTGTAAACGTTATCTGCGCCCACAGTGATCGCAGAAACGTCGACCAACATCACGGCTTCGAAGCGCCCTGCACCGACCTTGATAATTTTCGCGGAGCCATCAACGGTTGCAGCACCATCGGCGGTAACTGCACCAGCATCCTTGAAAATAAGCTCTTTGTCCTGGTTAAAAATCCGCTGGCCCATAGCCAATCTCCTGTCAGAGTTGGCCGGGCTCAACCCGGCCATGTTTCACAAAAGTCGGCTCGCCTTACTTGACGATGGCCGCGTCAGTAATCGAATCCAGTGCCGTCAGGCAGAAGTCACTGTCATCGACGAGGCCGACATCCCAGGAGACGTTCGTGCCATAGAACACGTTGTCGGGCTGGAGCAGGCCGAGGTCTTCGGCTTGAATGTTCGTCAACTGAATGCCGTGAAGGCCTTCTTCAGTGAACGAAACAACGAAGATCGAAGTCGTCTGCGCAGCGCCGCCGCCGAAGCCAACTTCATTGAACGGCAGAATTGCGCTATGGCGGTCCTTGGGATAGCCCGTCAGGATCGGCAGATCATTGTAGCTGGTGACGGGACGCCCCATGCTATCGCGGGTCTGCGCGATGTAGCCGCCGATCGTGGTGTCGCGCATCGCACCAATAAAACGGCGCTTCAATGCGCGGCTCATGATGAGGTGCGTCGGGTTAGTGGTGTTGTCGATCGCTTCATCGAGAGCGGCGAGCGACAGAGCCGCGCCACCAGAGGCGGTGGAATTGTGGATGCGGCGGCCGTTCGCGTTGGTGGCGCGAGCCTTCACGCCGTTGAATTCCTTGGGGTTCGACTTGTTGTCGCCGTTGATGAAGGTGTCAGTGAAAAGTGTCGACTGACGCTTCATCTGCATCGCTTCTTCGCGGGCTCGGCGCTCTTGGCCATGGCGACGGATGATCGCCTTGTCGACCTTCAGAATGGTGTCGATCGGAAAGCTGGTTTCCTGGAATGGTGCGATCTTGCCCTGAGACTCGCTCGCGCCTTCGTTGATCGCGCGGAACTGTGCGTTGCCGATATCGGTTTCACGATAGCCCTCATACGAACCGCCGGAGAAACCGGAGAACGGAAGGGCCGCCACGATGTCGGAATGCTCCGCGAAAGTCTCGATCAGAGGACGTTCGATGCTCTTTTTTTCGAGACCCTTGGCATATTCGGGAAGGGTAATGGCTGGCATTGGTGTTTTTCCTCAGCAGTCGGTCAGAGCGAACGGGGCATAATTCCGCGCGCGTAGTTGATCCGTTCGGTTGGCGATAGTTTCTGATATTCTTCATCAGAAAGTTCGGCTGGTGTGGCATCGCGGCCCCCGTTCGGATTGCCCCGAACGTCTCCTCGGACAAGGCGCTGTAACGCCTCGAAAGCTTCAACTTGCTTGGCAGTGAACATCATGCCGCGCAGCGCGGCTCCGTGTTCCTTGCCAATCTTGGCGTCGAGAAAGGTCGTTACCGCGTTCACACGCTCGGCGCCTCGGGAGCCAAGTTTTTCGCGTTCAGCTGCGGCAGCTTCTTGGAGACGCTTATTCTCACCGATATCCATGTTCACGCCCATGGCGAGAACATCTTCGAACTGTGCCTGTGACCAGTTTTGGGTATGCGCGACCTCGCGCAATAGCTGGATGCGCGGATCATCGGCGTTTAGCACCATTTCGCCTTCTGGCACTTGCACATCGTCGGGGAGCTTGAAGGTGGCTGGCAGCCGGATTTCATATTTGTCGGCGCTGTCCGGAACTTGAGCGAGTTCAGCTTCACGGCTGGCCTTGAATGCAACGAGATCGTTGTAAGCTTCAGCCTTGAAGCCAGCCTTTTCATCCCAGAGTTCTTCAGGAAGATATTCAGGCCGCTGTAGCTGCTGATCGTCACCACTTTTGGCGGGCTGATCGCCACCGTCGCCAGCGCCGGCATCTGCATTTCCGCCGCCGTCGCCACTTTGACCTCCGTCACCGCCGCCCGACCCTCCGCCATCTTCCGGCGCGAATACTGGCTTCGGACCGTACATTGTGGCGCCAAACGCAATACTACCGGCCAGCGGGGCCGTGACGCCTGCTTTTGCGCTGTTCAGGTTGAGGTTTGTTTCGGCGGTATCGTTCATTGTCAGTTTCGGGTCCATCGCTACCCAATCCCTTCATTCCAGCTGTGATCAATTCTGACGCGAATGTGCGGCGACCATGCTGAACCTGCAAAGCACAGGTGTCCGGGCTTCCGATGGCTTCCAATTCTGACTGTAGAAATTCGAGAAAGGGGCGGGCTTCTTTTTGCCTAAAAATCCAGCGGATGGAGTTTTGCACTTCCTCATCGTGAAGCTTAGCTTGCGCCATTGTCGCCACCTTCTCCACCAGCACCGCCGGCCATTTGGCTCAAGATTCCTTGCACAAGCTGGTTTGTTTCCGCTTCCTCACGAAGAACAATGACCTCATCTTTCGAAAGGGATTTCATCTTATCCATCGTGGCACGCTCATTGATGGCGGCCTGTGATGTCATCGGGAAATAACCCTTGAAAGCATTCAGAAGATTGCCGGCGGTCTGAAGCTTCTGCGCGTCCTGCGCCTGAGTTGCTGGGTTGTTCGGCGTGACGGTGATCTTGGTCCCGTTCACCATGATCGGGTCAAGCTTCCCATCCTTTTCGAGGAGATACTCGAAACGGCGGAATACCTCATACGGGCCCTCGCGCCAGAACTTCAGCCCCGGCGTTCCGATACGGCGCTGCGAACGCACCATTTCATCCATCCACTGTGTGGCAGATGGTGGAGTGTCACCGCGCTGCTCTGGATAATCGGCGAAGAACTTGCGGCGAACCTTCTTTTCCAGGTCGGCGACCGTATAAAAACCAAGATCGGCATCACCGCCGAAATAGAGCTTTTCGATTTCTCCACGCTGCCCGGGCCGCTTCGGATAGCCCTTGCCAGATTCCAACCCACCTTCGAAATTCAATATCCCGTCGTCGGGATACGCGAAGGGCGGTGATAGTGCGAGGTCGACATGATCCTGCGTAGCAGCGGTAATCACGTCGAGGATGCGAAACTCTTGCAGGGACTTGATGGCCGGACCGTTGCCCCAGGCATGCAGCTTGTCGGGTGAAAGTCGCGCAATGATCAACGGCACGCAGCCGAGACCGCTGAGCGTGGTATGATGAACAAGTTTTCGGTCTACCAGAAGGACGTGAATCCAGTCATCGTTATGCGGCTTGCTCCAGTCACGCCAGAAGCACCAGACAATTTCGATCTTTGCTTTAGAGTTACTCTGAATTTTTCGCTCAACATCGGCCGGTAAAGTCTGATCCGGCAGCACCGAACGAATTTTGCTGGCAGTGACATGGCGAACGCGAAAACGGTCGTCAATCTCACCGTCAGGACCAACGTTGAACTCGAGCTCGCGCGTCGGCACATGTTCGGCGCGATATGGCCGACCGCCGCCTGGCGCATCGATCCACCATCCAACCGTTCCAAGCGATGCATCTGGGTCAAGTGACGTCGCCAGTTCAGCATTGAAATTCGAAGCGTTGATCGCAGCAAACACCTTCGCGTCGTAAACGGGGAGGTCTTTCTTGAGATCGCTCATTTCCGGCGAATTTTCTTCGAGCCCAGCGAGGATCGCAGAATCTGCCGTGCTTTCAGCCCAGCGAACGTTCTGCGGGAAGAATGCAGAAATCAGTTCTGTCGCGAAATCTTCGCTAACCTCCGGACCAATGCCGGTAGCCAGATCGTCAACATCTTCGATACGCTTTGATGGCGCGGAACGCGACGACACATCACGAGAAAGGCGAGGGCGCGTGAAGAAATAGGACTCTTGCAAATCCTTCACGACTAAATCCTTTTGCCCACGCGCGTCCTGCAAACGTGAATTTGCCTCGCGTTCGAGGTTCTTCAACGTATTGTCAGGAGCGGCAGGCTTTGAGATTTTCGCCATGTTGATCAACGCATGATGGGCGCGGTTGACGAGCGAGTGCCATAACGACGCATAGCGTCATTGGTTCGGCGGGTCACATCGTCCTGAATGGCCTGTATCTGCTCAAGTCTGGATTGTTCTTCCTGAGCTTTCAGCGCCGGGTCTTCCTTGGGTTTCATCGTCATCATCCACTACGATTGTTCCACCGTTGGCGAGACAATGGCGAAGAAGTGCGTCAGGGCGCAAAGCACAGGTGCGCAATCCCAGGAGATGCGCAACAGCGGTGACGCACCAGAGGCCGGGCTTGAATTTCATGCCTTCATCGTCTGGATTAGGCGCCGGCATCTTCACGATCTTGCCCATCTTGGCATAGTGGGCCAGAAACCTGTCTGATTTTTCGTCAGGGACCATCAAAACGCGGGTTCGGCCGGTCAGATAGTCGAAAAATACCCAATCACCCGACCACGGCACGCGACCAAACGCTGAAACGTGCTTGTATCGGCCCCATGCCAGCCAATTCACCCACTGTCGCAGTGAATCACGATGAAAAACCACAAACCATTCTTTCGGCTCGCACTCGGCAAGCGTAAATCCGTCCTCAGAACCCACCGCGTCGCCTCGTTTTTGGTCGCATATTCGTTGAAACTGGAGCGCCGGAACCGCGATGCTCGCGGCCGATCGCTGCCCGACCTTCGCCGGCGCCAAGCATCATGTATTGCAATGCGTCGGCGATGTCGGAATATCTGTCTTTCTCTGGCGTATCCTTGTGGTTCGCCGTCCCCTTGAGGCGGGCGAAGTGATAACCGCCGGCGCAGGCAACTTTCAGCGTCCGGCAGTTCGTCCCGCAGACCACAAAGCGCGGAGAACCGTTTACCATCGTGATCATCGCATGCTCGACGGCCTCGATACGGGTCTGGATATGATTGTTTTTCACCGGGGCAGGGTCCACAGGCATGCCCTGCGAGCGGAAAATGTCATAGGCCGTGTGTTCGTCGGCCTGCGTTCCGTCCGCGCCTTTCGGATCGCCGTAGAATTCGACCTGATAGACGCCGTCCGAGCCGCGCACCGCATTGAGTTCGCGGGACTGGCGCGCGGGAACCCAATCGCCCAGGCGCTGCGTAAGAAGCCGCGACACCTGCGGCGCGAACAACGACGCGCCAGCATCACGCGCCGTCAACTCCGCGAAAATACGCCAGCGCCCGTTCACAATCTGCCCGGCAATCATTGCCGGATTGCGCCCGAAGTCGAGCCCGACATAGACCGGCCAGCCCGGAATAGGATCAAGCGGCGTCTTGGAAACGTGAGTTTCCTCGTTGAATTGCTGCCAGACCGGTTTACCATCTACAAAAACCGTGATCTTGTTCAGCACACGGCTGTCGATCCACTGTTTCGATTTACCCTTGATCTTTTCCTCGTAATATCCCGGCTTCAGCCAGCGGATATTCTCGGCCAACGGGTTCATCTCGTATCCAATCAGCGTACCCGAACCGTCGCGCTGCTCGATCATTGCAGGCGGTTGAACGAAATAGCCCCAGTTGTCGGGCTTTCGATACGAGAGCCGTTCTTCCTCGGTCCAATTGTCCGGCAACGGAACCTCGCCCATCATCAGCGGTATCCAGTGATCTTCACGCGGCGCGTTCATGTCGGCGATCACGCCGTCCCATTTCGCGCCACCGTCCTTCACCGCTGGATAACGACCAGTTCGCGACTCCGCTTCGTCGACGATATCCTTCTCGATGAACTCCAATTCGTTGAACCAGAAGCCAGTCACTTCGAATGAACGCATCTTGCGAACATCGTCTGGGCTGTCGAGCGCGATGAAATACACCTCCATATCCATATCGCCGACGCGCACGATGTGGCGGAAGGGCCGATCCCAATAAAAGCGCCCGTACTGTTCTTCCGGCAGCCAGTCCAGCCAGGTCTTGACCGTCGTGTTTTTCAAATCGGGGAATGTGTTGCGCACCACGCACCATCGCGTATGGCGCAATCCGGTGTCCGGGTTTCTATGCTGCTCCATCGAAATCGCGAGCATCTTCATGATCGACGCTGATGATGTGCCGGAACCGATCGAACCGCGGATAATCGAAACGTGTGACCGATCCGCGATATATTCCGCCAGCACCCGACCGCCGGGCCGATAAATCTTGCGGCCATGTTCGTCGCGGTCGATCTTGGGAAGGGGGGCTTTTTCTTCGATGTCAGTCATCGGCGGTCGCCCTCAGAATGTCAAAGGCGAGCCGGTTCAAACCGCCAATAGTCTGATTGGCCTCATACTGACCGCTACGAATGGGCTGTATGGTATGATCGTAAAACGCGCAAACTGCGACGATCCCGACAAGCTCGCCACTCTTGGCCATAGTAAGCAAATCATCCAACGTGCCGACCGCATGGCTATTTGGCTCGCGACCATCCGCAATATCGCCGCCGTCAATGGAAACCACGTTGCTCATTCCGGCACCACCTCAGGAAAACAACCGATACACGGAATGTGATGTCACGATAGCGAACAGAACGAAAAAGATGGTCGTACGTATATTTCGAGCTTTCGACCCATCCCAAACCCACCCTGACACGAAAGTCAGAATTGCCAGCGCCAACAAAAAAAAATTCACACCAACTGGAATACTCATCGAACTTCTCCTGTGGTTTGAAAAAAATCTGACCGAACGTTCCAAAGGGGGAAACCGCGTGTGTGAGGGTGGACTGGAGATTCAGCCCGCGATTTTTGGGGGCCACCCCTCGAAGGGCCACAAACGAGAACGAAGGGGGTACGGGGTGCGCGTTCCTCAGTCCTCATCAGGAACGTTCTCCTGAGAAATCAGAGGTTTAACATGCTCATGCTCCAGATGTTCTATCTGTTGCGCATGTTTTGGCTCTGACGAACGGCTGAACTCAGACAGGTCAATCACGTATCCGGCTGTCTCAACAGTGGTGCTGTTGTTCACCTGGACGTTTACCTGTGTTGCGGCGCCAACCGTGTGCACTGTGCGGTCCATGCCATCGATGTACTTGGCTGCATCCAGCTGCACGCGGTCACTGCCGCTCGTTTCCATCAGGTGGATGACCTTCTGTAACGCCTGAGGGCGCGCTCCAGTCCGTAACACCTCAATCTGTTCATTCATGTAAGCAAGGCAACTGGGTCGGAGGAGGGCCTGTCGCATGGCTTCATCAGAGATACCAATGAGTTGCGCGGCTTCCTTACGGGTCTTTGCCTCGAAGACCATAAGTTCGACACCACGTTTGATGCGGGGCGTTAATTTGACCGGTTTTTTTTCTTTTCTCATGAGAGCAGCGGCTTTTTGTGCTGCATGCGCATAATCAGAGCGCTTTTGCTTCGGGGCTGACATGGAGTTCGCGGCTCAAACGGTTAATCGAGTGATCTTGCATTGAACGAAGGGTGTGTCCGCGCGAAGCGGTAGAATGTTGCGGAAAAGCACGCAAAGCACAGGTGAAAAGCGCAATGAAAACAATGGTCCGACTGTGGACGGATTTTTGTGTCTATTTGGTCACACCTCAAAACGCTGCGAATTTCGCATGTTTGGGGTCGATTATGCTGCGATGACTCGCTTGTGCGTTGAGCACCACTCGAAACGTGTTATTCTCGCATTCTGTTATGCTGATGTGCTGCGAAATTCACATGATTGGCACTGATTTCGTCACCATCTGATACGAGGCTGGAATGAGTATGTCTTACCCTGCACGAGATGCACCGGAGAATGAGCGTTGCCAATGGTGGCGTGAGAACATCATGAAGCTGTCCCGGCCTGATCTGGCGGAACGTGTGGGCATGTCGGTATCGACAATCACGGATATTGAGCGCGGATATTATCGGGGCAACAAAGCTCCGATTGATGCGGCGGTCATGCAGCGCTATCGTCTGGCATGTGCTGCCGTGGCACTTGGCGCTCAATTCGACTGGCTGTCGTTGAGCGTGATACCATCAGTCCCGGTTGAAATCCGAATGATAGGGCATGTGACGCCATGAAAAAGTCAGACATTGGTATATTCGGAAATGCCTGCATTACAGAGGAACCAATATCGAATGATAGCATTCTACAGGTTCTGAAGGATGATGACGGCAATGTGCGAACGGAAATCGTAGCTGAATACACATCGAACGGAACAATGATAATCCGTGGCGTTCATCAATGGTCCAAAGAAATCGACGGATGATTGTGAACAACACACATGAAAAAGCCCCGGCGAACCGAGGCTGACACGGTGGCCTACCACCATACGGATAAGATCAGAACGGGCCGGACGCTACCCCGGCTTCGGGTACTTCTCGCTTTGCCGCGATTTTCTCTCGGTTGACGATGGTACGGCCTCGGCAGTTCTGCTTTTCCTGCGTATCCGTAATCCGCGCTTCTGCTTTCAGCGCCGCCGTTCTGATTTCGGAGCCCTCATGTCTCGCGCTACCCGGATAAGTGGGGCGGTACTGCATGAGGGTGGATTTTTGCCCTAGTCGGCGCTCTTTTGAGCCGTCTGGCTACGAGGACTTCCCCAGACCCGTTCTCCAACCACGGCTATCTTCGCTGGCCGTCAGCTACTTGCGAGGAACGGACGGACCTCCCCATCCTTCACGGCTTTCACCGCCTCGCATTCCGTTGAGGCTTTGCCTCGAATTGAGACGATGGTTGTTTTTCGTCGCCATCGTGAACGACGCGCAATCTTTTGCAGCTAGCCGATTACGCTACGGTCCTTTCCCGCGTCACCTGCATAACTACACACCGAGACCAGATGCAGGTCCAGTAACTCGGAATTGGTAAGCCCGATGGTGCAAACATCGGGCCTTGGATTTGCCAGCGTCTCTTGGGGTAGGAATGTGCCAGCCAAGAGCGATAGCAAAACTGGCGCTGTGGGAGGATTTGCACCTCCCGGCAACCGGTTGGACATTCGGTCGCCTGCTACTTGCACCCGCTTAGGTGATTCATACCACATCTGCATGTTTCTTACGAGGCCGACGCGGCAGATCAACGAGGACAATCCCCACACGAAGGCCGCCAAGCCATAGCGGGAATGTCTCGGGACCCATTCCACGGCCTTGCGGGCGCCCGTAGTTTTCCAGTTTGCTCGTATAGCCTTCCTGCATGCCCGATTGCGCATCAAGCTCCATGCTCGACATGTGCAGATCGTCACGGCGGCGCACCATGGCATCAATGAATTGCTGATAGTCGGTGATGACGCCCGAGCAGGGTTTCAGGCCGTGAATGCGGCTGTCGATGTCAGGGTCCACACCACCGCGCTTTGCATCCCATTTGTCGAGTTCATATTCACTGAAATACGGACGGCCCGAGATTTTTACGGCAGCCGGGAAATCAGCCTCGCGTTTCTGCCAGTTGTAGACCGTGGCGCGAGATACGCCATAACGCTCGGTAATATCGCCAACACTCAAATATTTCTGGTTCTTTTGCCGCGTTGCCATGTCTAAACCTGTCTAATTATGTCAATTGCAATCGAATTTATGCCGTTCATCACCACGGGATTTTTTCGTCTTCCATGGGCGGGTTGCTGGTTATTGGCTTGGCCGGAGCATGCACAGTGGCGGTTTTCGCTACCCAGATCGCGCCGTCTGGATATGCGCGGCGCCTGGAGCGATCCAGCCATGTGCCGTGATCGACATTCGTGTCGATTATTTCTCCCTTGGGAGTAATTTTGACCGTTGGAGCCGACATCTTGCGGAAATTGACGACTTCTTCTCGCGATTTCGCTTTTTCGCGGTCGTTGCTCAGTTCCGAATAGATCGGCTCGAGCTCCTTGCGGATTGCTGCCGACAGTTCGGGAGCCCTAGGGCAAAACTGTTTGCTCTGGCCTGGAACCGTGCCTCGGATGAAAGCATGAACAACTTTGCCAACTGCCCATTCAGGATATCCGTTGATGGCGATCGTGTAGCCTTTGAGGACCGCGACGGGATCATCGCCGCCCTTCTGGGGCAGTGAGGCGAAAAGCTGGTGCAGATGTTCCGTGATTTCCCCCGGAGTAGCTGGTTTCAATCGTGGATCGGTTTTCGCTATCTGGTTCATCGTTCTGCCTGTCGGTCATTTGGCGCAGCAGCGCGCCGGTAAGGTCGGCCATCATTGCGGGCTGTTGCCCGCCGGGCGGCGCGTGACCGCGAGGAACTTGCGCCGGTGCATCTGCCCAGCGTTCCTGGTTCAGCCATGTCGACGGATTGCACCACGCGCGGTCATCGGTCTTGGATACGTAAGCCCGTAGCCCGGCCATGATGGTTTCGAGATCGGCTTTTACTCTGGCTTTGATGAACGCTGTACGGGCTACGGGCTTGCCGACCTTATTCGGATAGATCGGCCAGAAATGGCTTTCGAATTCGGAAGTGAAATCGCGCGTGCGCGTTTCTTTTATATCTACGTCAGTAGATATATATCTGGTATCTGGCTTCTGGTTAGCATTGCCTTGGCATTGCGTTTGCAATGCATCCGCATCATCGGCATCATTGTTTTTGTTATGTTTTTTACCCCAACGCGCGTTTGCTGCTCGCGATCCTACCTCTGACTTTTCCGAGAGGTAGACTTGCTCTTTTTCAACTCTATCGTTCCAGAGACCGGCCTCAATACGGGTGATTTTTCCCTCATCAATGAGCGTGTCGAGAGCCTTCCGGAAAGCAGAATTTGACGCACCGCAGAGACGCGCAAGACGGGCATGATCTTCCACGATCGGCTCGCCACGCTCGTACATGGTGGCAATAAGCGTGATGTATATGCCAGTCTCAACAGCGCTCATTCCACGCGTGCCGCCGAGCCAGTCTGAAGGGAAGAAACGCACCCATGGCATCTTTGTCATCGGTTGCCGTCCAGTGACCCGAAACGAGCCTTCCTGCGCTTTTCATGGCTGCGAAGGATATGAAGCATCCTCAGCACTTCAGCCTCGGATTTGCGCATATGCTTTGCGATCTGGAGGGTGTCGCGGCCACGGCGAAATAGCTGGAGAACGGTCATTGATCGAGCTCCATTTCCCAGCGCTGTTTGCGGCAAGCCGCCGGTTTCCTGCGCTCGACAACGGTCACGACGATCCCATCGTCGATAATCGCTGTGAAGCCCTCAGAAACCATGCGCTTGAAGCCCAGACGGCACGCACGTTCGACGTTTGGCGTCATGATGATGGCGCGTATCTGATCGATCGTCAGGCCAGCAGCTTCGCAGAATATCTCTGCGCGCTCATATGGCCGCGATCCTTTCGGCGGATAGCACTTCACGCCCAAAATACGGCTGCAATAGCGCTCGACAGCGTGGAATGTGACACGGTTGGCAATGATCATCGCTTTGCCTCCCGATCCCGCCAGTCATAGCCGGATTCCAGAATGCGCATCACAGCGGCGTCGAATAGTTCCTCGAAAGCGGACTGGCTCATGCGACCTCCTTCACGGCGGGGCCGATGAAGCGCGGGCCGTCGACGTGCTGATTGTGGAAGCGATACCAGGCTGAATTATCCTTGCCGGTATGTTTGGAATCCTCGATCCACTTGACGCGACCGACAGAAACGATGTGCGAGCAGTTCGGGAGGAATGGCGCGGCCTGTTTCGTGTAAGCCCAATCTGCATCGAACAGCAGCCAGGTAGGAGCGATGCGCATGAACAGCGTGATCATCGGATGCAGGAGATCACGCCGCCACGGCACATTGCTGATAATCGCGTCGAAAACCGCATCGGCCTCAAACCGATGTGTCAGGGCGTCATAGCCATAAGAAATATCGCCCTCATACGTGCATACGAGGCCATGCTTTTGCAGATGGCCGACGAGCGCGCCATTTCCAGCACAGGGTTCCGCGAACGTGGAAACGCCGTGCAAATGCGGGATGAGAGGTAGAACCGCCGAATATGGCGTCTCGTAGAAATCGCGCTCGCGGCGCACGAAGCCAGTTGACCGCTTACCCATTAAGCTGCCCTCGTAATCGACTTCGCAGCGGTGATGGCAGCGCGTTCGGATTCCGTGCCCTTACCGATTGAGCGGCTATAATGAACCTCGCAATACGGCTTCTCTGGCATCGCCTCGCAGCCGCAGAACAGGAATACGCCGCCTTTCGGCACATCATTCACTGGCCAGTGGCAGCCACCGACGGGAATGTTGTGCAGTTCAACACGGAGGGAATTGGCGTCATACAGCGACGTGGCAATATCAGGCCGGACAACTTTGGCGGCTTCTTCGACCGCTACAGCCTCCCTCTTGGGCTTCTCGGGACGTGGCGCCTTCTCACGACGAAGGCGGGCGACCTTATGCGCACGATCTTCGCCACCGCGAGGTGAACGGGAAAAGCCGATTTCAGCCAGATCAGCACGGCGACCGACAAGCCCGATAACAGCATTGCGGCTGACACCATCGAACTTTGCGGCTATCTGGCGAGCGGAAAGACCATCGCGCAGCATTTGCGCAATCTGGTCCAAGTGTCCTTCGTACCAAAATGTCATCTTGGGAGCCTCACATTTAGATCGAATTTGCGGAGCGCCGCGAGCGACGTTCAACAAACCCGATCAGGCAATTGGTGCCTGGATGCCTTCGAGGGATTCGAGCGTGACGCGCAGGCCCGGCTTGTCGCCGTAGACCTTGAAAACCGTCGTGACTGCACACTGCGCATCATCGACGAACGCGATCTTGTTCATACTGTCTTTGACGATCTTGGCGATGTTATCGCCATCCGGCTTGGTGGATTTCCAAGCGCCATCAATGGAAGCAAGGCGCTTCTTCGTGACTGTCTTCGGCCAAGGATAAACGGCGGCGATAGTGAGGCGAACCGGCCCTTCAAACAGTGGCCGGTCGCTCATCGCCTGCGAACAGAAATCGCGGATCACGCCCATGTAGTTGCGCTGTTTTCCCGGCGTGAATTGAACTTTGCCGTGTTTGCCAGCGCGCGCCCACGGAACTACATCACCCGGAACATGGAACGTGATCCCGTTCATCAAGCCATCCCCAACGCTTCACAGTAGAGTTGGAGCATCGCCTCTTCTTCTTGACGCTCGTGGTCTTCCTTCTTGCGCAGACGGATGATGGTGCGGACGATTTTGCCGTCGAAACCGCTGCCTTTTATCTCGGCGTAGACTTCCTTGATGTCATCGCCGATGGTCTTCTTTTCTTCTTCGAGACGTTCGATACGTTCGATGAATGCACGAAGCTGGCCAACGGCAATCGTCTGGGCTTCACTGGTAATACTGTCGCTCATTTCTTGTTTGCTCCATCGCGGTTGAAAATGTCATTCCGCACGCGCCGCTTGGCCACGAGCAAAAGGACTTCGGTAATTTTCTGGGTACCTTCGGCAAGCCAGATGAGGCTTGTCGTAAGAGCGTGTCGGATCATTTCGAAAACTCCGCTTTGAGGGATGCCAGCTGCTCGGCCTGCCATTTCATGCGCTGTTCAAGTTCAGCGATGTGCACGCCGCGTTCGAAGTCGCGCCACCAACGGGTATCGGCGCCATCCATGATGGATTGCAGCAAATCGAAACCAACATCGGAGCGGAGAAGATTGATAAGAGCGTCGGCACCCGGCTCGGTACGGCCTTCAAGCCATAGCTCGGCTGCACGTTGAGAGATTTCGGCACGGCTGGAGAGATTGATTGCTGTTTTCGATGGCCAGAGACGCCGAGCCATGTTGCAAACGGCGTCAACACAGCGAATCCGCTTTCGGTTCTTAGCGAATCCAGTCCCAGCAAAAAGGGGCAATGATGCAGACATCAGGAAACAGCCTGTTGTTGAGAAGTCGAGCGTGTTGGGATCAAATCTTCATAGAAATCGTTGGCGGTCACTTCGCCGCCAGTCGCTTCATAGATGCGCCGCATCGTATGCGGACGAGGAATGCGCTCGCCGCTTTTCAGCTTGCGCAGCCCAGAGACAGACATGTCGATAGATGAAGCAAAAGCTTCATCATCGATCCCGGTGAGTTGTAAATAACGGTGCAGCTTCATGGTGTGACATGTTCCCCAATGTGGGTAACTTTGTCAAGCTAATCTTCCACAAATCGGGGAAGGACACCAAAGGCGCGATTAAGTAAAGGTTCCCGCTATGGGTAACAATCTTCGCAAACTGAGAACCGAACGCGATTGGACGCACGAGCAGGCCGCCGAAGCCATGGGTGTGTCGCGCAGTCAGTTCATCAAGTTGGAGCGTGGAGAACGTCAGCTTACGGCAGAATATATTCGCCGAGCCGCAGAGGCTTTTAACGTTTTAGAGAAGGATGTATTCTCTACTACGCTCACGGCTCCACTCGTCGGATATGTTGCAGCAGGATCGGAAGCACATTTTTTTGACGCCCAGGGACCGTTCGAGGAGGTCCCTATGCCTGAGAATGGCACTGAACATACAGTGGCGGTTGAAGCGAGAGGCGACTCTCTCGGCCCATTCTTTAATCGGTGGCTCGTGTATTACGATGAGCTTCGCACGCCTCCGACGCCGGATTTGATAGGCCAACTGTGTGTGGTCCAGCTTCTTGACGGGCGCACACTTGTTAAAAAGTTGATGCGCGGATCGCACCCCGACCTCTATCATCTGTTGTCCCAGACCGAGAGCCCAATTGAAGATGTCGAACTTTTGTGGGCTGCGCGGGTCACTTCGATGGCTCCGCGTTAATCGCCATACGTTTCCCTTAGTTTCTCGCCGATCTTCTTGTACTGCTCCGGCTCGCCATACTCGGAAGCTT
>Ga0180220_1001724_pt1 | contig 15447 bp, 12 predicted proteins | sample eDN5th37CBELigBY_FD_151335 | JGI IMG/M metagenome (GOLD analysis project Ga0180220, IMG submission 151335) | Enriched backyard soil microbial communities from Emeryville, California, USA - eDNA 5th pass 37_C BE-Lig BY (version 2) (version 2) | ecosystem: Environmental > Terrestrial > Soil >... | reverse complement strand
GCATAAAGATCCTGTTCTTCTCTTGTAATCCCGTATTTTCTCGCGACATTTTCGGCAGCAATGCCCATATCCGGGTCGCCGTATGCATCGGGGGTAAAACGGGCCCGCGTATACAGCCTCGGAACCCCCGTTAAGGTTTGCGGCTTGGCCATCTTCCAAGGCGCCCGGCTGGCGCTTTCGACGCCACCGGCCAAATAGATCTCCCCCGCGCCGCTTTGAATCAACCTTGCCGCCATGTTGACGGCCTCCAGTCCGGAACCGCACTGCCGGTCCACCGTAACGCCCGGCACCGTGACCGGCAGCCCCGCCTCAAGCGCGGAAACCCGTGCAATGTTGCCCCCCGGCCCAACGACGTTCCCGATGATCACGTCATCGATTTGGTCCGCAGGCAATGTTGTTTCCCGTACGATATGCCGTATCAGCGGCGCTAACAACTCCTCCGGCTCCAGCGTGCTTAAAACGCCGCCCATTTTTCCTATAGGCGTGCGTTTCGCCATGACGATTACGGCTTCTTTCATGACATCACCCTCTTCGCGTAATCTCTCATTGCTTGACGGGCTATTTTGCCGCTGCCGGTGTAGATGAACCGGTCCACCTCGATGAGCTGCTTCGGCGCTTTGTAGCTGGCCAAATGCCGCCGGCAAAAGCTTTTGATTTCGCCCAGCGATAAACGGCTCCGCCCGCTCCATTTCACCAGCAGCGTCACCTGTTCTCCCCAATATTCATCCGGAAGCCCGAGCGCCATCGCTTCTTCGATCTCCGGCATTTGCAGCAGCACGGATTCGATCTCCTCGGGGAAAATGTTGAGTCCGCCGGACACGATCATATTTTTTGCGCGGCCTGCCAAAAACAGGTACCCCTCGTAATCGACGTGCATATAATCCCCGAGCCTCAGCCAACCATCGCGAAAAACGGCAGCCGTTTCCTCGGGCAGATCGTGATATCCCGAAAATATCATTTCGCTGCGCACGTACAGCTGCCCGATTTCACCGGGAGGAAGCACCCGGAATTGCTCGTCACGTATCGATATGTCCACGCCGGTAAACGGCTTCCCCACGGAATTCGGCTTGCCGTCCGCATAAACGTCCAAATAACTGATGTAGCTCGCCTCGGATGAGCCGTAGTATTCGTACAGCTTCGATCCGCCGAATATTTCCCTGCAACGACGCTTCGACGTTTCGGACCATTTTCCGCCCGAGCTGATCAGCGCCTGAATCCGCGGTTGGCGGCTGATCGGCTGCCGCATCATCGCCTCGATCATGGTGGGCACGACAAACAAAACGGCATCGGGAATCCGCTCGCATAACTCCAGAACTTCCGCGGCATCGAACCGGTGCACGATATGGAAGGTCGCGCCGCTGCACAGGCTCTGCACCAAAGCGAACAGCGACAGGGAATGAACGAACGGCCCCGGAGCCAGGACATGCTCCATGTCGAGTTGAAATGCTTCGCTTGTGGCTTCAAAACTTTGGATCCATGACCAATGCGTCCGCATATAGCCCTTGGGTTTCCCGGTAGTGCCCGAAGTAAAAGCGATAAATAACAGCTCGTTCCCGTCATCCAAGTTTTCCTCGGGATCTAACCCATCAATCCAACGGTCATAGGCTTCTCCGGTTTCGCCCGAAAAAACGATGAGCCGGGCGTCAAGGTCCGACAGGGTCGGCATTGCCGCCAATGCATTTTCAGCGAAGATCATTTTCGGACCGGTCTGCCGCAAAACGGCTTCGATTTCATGGCTGCTCCATTTCGGATCCAGAGGAACAGGTACGCAGCCTGCATAAACCGTCCCCAGGAATGCCTCTGCGAATTCCATCCGGTTTCCGGATAAAATGGCGACGCAGTCATTCTCAAGACCGTTTTGCCGCAAGCCCCGAGCCATCTTTTTCATCCGCACCGCCAATTCGCCGTACGTCCGCGTCTCCTCGCCGTAAGATAACGCGATTTTGTCCGGCTGCCGTTCCGCGTGGCGAAGTACGGGCTCTACGATATTCATTTCGACCACACCTGTTCATTTTGAATGTCTTTATCTGTTATTAAGCTTGTCTTCAATCGGACTGATGGATTTCAACTGCAGCGCAATGATCGCCGCGATGACCGCCTTGATGCAATCTCCCGGCAAAAACGCGGTCGCGCCAACAAGACCCGCCCATACCGAGGTATGCGTGATAAGCGCCATGACGGGGGCGCCGATCAAACTGATCAGAAATACGCCGAATATCACGTTGATTGCGATCAGTTTCCATGTTCTCAGCTTGGGCCATGCTTTTTCGGTCATATATCCGATACAAAAAACGGCTACCGGCCAACTCAGCAAATATCCGGCCGTCGGCGCCGCCAAAACGGAAAGCCCTCCGCGTCCGCCGGATAACATCGGAATCCCCAGAACGGCCAAAACGATAAACAAGGCCACGCTGATGGTGCCTGTTTTTTTTCCTAAAAAACATCCCGCAAGCATCACCCCAAGCGTCTGGGCGGTGACGGGCACGGGAATGAATCCGAGCGGGATGGGCGGAATCAAGCCTAACACGCCGATGAGCGCCGCGAATAATGCCGCAAATACCATTTCTTTCGTTGTCATCTGACTACCTCCGTTGCGATAAAGAAATCTTTTTGAATCCAGAAAATTTGTACCGTAGCTAATCATAGCTTGATCGCTCCGAATTGTAAACCTAAAAATCAAAATCGTGGTTTACAATCAAAACATTATGCGGCGCCGCGCGCTCTGCTGCATAAATTGCGCAAATACGCAAAAAGACAGCGACTGCCGAAAGCAGTGCCGTCTCAAAGGTTTCATCAAGTTCATTTATCGTATTCGTCCGCTGTTAACCGTTATCCACGTAAAAATTGCGGTCGCCGATTTGGATGTTCTGCGGGTTGGGTTTCCCGTCTTTTCCGGGATGGACGAAAAACACGAACCGCTCTGTTTTGCCGTCCGAAAATTTGAGGGTAATCGTGTTTCCGGTGATCGCGTACGTCCCCGCGCCGCTTACGCCCGCAGAGGAATTCGTCGTGCCCGATCCCGTGTCCACCGATCCCAGCGTGAGATTGTCGCTCTTAAACGTGCCGTCCGTTTGAAAGGTAATCCACTCTTCCCAAGCCGATGATGCCGAATTGGCCCCGGCCATTCCCGAATACCCTCGGTACACGTAGCTGCCGTTTAGCTTGAAATTCGCCGCGACAGGTTTCACGGGCTCCAACTGCACGTCCTCAACAAACAGGTTTCCTTTCGATGAAACCCTGATGGAATAGGATTTGCCGTCGCTAAACGTAAGACGGTTATTATTAATGCTGTACGCGCTGCAAGCCTGCTTGGAGCAGTCGATCGTTTCCGGTCCGCCGGATACGGGCTCGCCTACGACGATTTTTTGCCCCGGAAGAAACGTGTAATAATCCCAACATGCTCCGCCGCATTCGTAACCGCCCGGATCGAGCCTCATGCCGACGTACATCCCCTGAAGCTTGTCGAGTTTGACGGGTTCGGACGGAGCCGTCTCTTCATCGCCGCTTCCCGATTGTCCCGTCCCCGGAAGATCCTTCGGCGGATTCGCCGTCGTCATGCCCCCGTTTTTGGCAAGGATCTCCGCAGCCTGTTCTTTCGTCAATCCCAGTCGGCTCAGCATTTGCTCCGAAAAAACCGTGATTTCGCGGTTTTTCGGATCCCAGACCACCAAACCGCCCGTCGCTTCGCCCACAAACCGCAGCGGAACCAAGGTATTCCCTTGAATGATTCGGGCTGGCTTATCCAGCTTGATTTCTTTGCCGTTCAAAACGGCTTTCGAACTGTCCACCTTTAAAGTGAACGACATCGCTCCCTTTTGCCCCGTGATCGTTTGGTTCCGCTGATCCCAATTCAGCGTGATGCCCATCTTCTCAAACAAGGGGCGCATCTGGACCAGCGTCGTGCCTCCGTCCAGCAGCGGATTCACCGAAAAAGTTACCCATTCCGTATCCACGGCCACTTTAATCGGCGCAGGCGCATCCGCATTGGCCTGTTTTAGTCCCCAAAAACCGGCAGTCAGCAGCAATGCGAAAAACAACAGCAGACCGGCTCCGATTTTTGGTTTTGCGGCTTTCATGGCTTACCTTCACTCCTTTTCCCTACAATCGTCCAAGGCGGCTCACGGCCGCATCAACCATGTGTATGCACGAATTTTAGGGTTATTCACGATTATTTTCCAATTATATCCTAAACCAGCCGATGAAAGGCTGGGCTTGAGCCGCATTTTTCCCGGGAAAATAATTAGGCTGAAAGTCATCGGACTTCCAGCCTGGCACCCTGCTTTAAGTTCACCAAAAAAGTTTGTTTTCGTCTCGCCCTTTTACCTCCGATTCATACAAATACCGCCCCTGAATTCTTCATGATCCTGGCCCAAAACCGATCAGCGCACTGGCGGAATCAATGCATTAATTCGCGCGCATTCGCTTCAAAGCGATCAGCGCGGCCCCCGTAGCAGCGTCGCTTTTCGGCGTGATGCACTCCATATGCGGGTAACGCGCACGGAGGAGTTCCTGAAATTTCGTCCTTACGAATTCGTTTTTGAGCAGCACGCTGCCCGCCATCGCAAGGCTGCCTTTCTGCAGCGAAAGCGTTTCTGCAACCGGGATCGCCAGCTGCAGCAGGGCGGCCGCGCTTTTGTCGGCGATGCGCAGTGCCGCCTCGTCGCCTGCCGCGCAGGCTTCGGAAAGGATCGGCGCGAGTGCCGCGATCTCCTTTTTATTCCTGCGCTTGTCGTAAACAAAGCCGACGATATCCTGCACCGTACCGATGCCGAGCTGTCCGTAGACAAGCTCCTCAATGACCGTGCTCGGAATACGGCCGTCATGCGCCTGCACCACGGCAGCCAGCAGATCGCGCCCGATCGCGTAGCCGCTTCCTTCGTCGTCGATCAGATGTCCGTATCCGCCCGTCCGATGCGACTCTCCGGCCTCGTTTTTGCCGAGTCCGATGGAGCCGGTTCCGGCGATCAGAATCATTCCGCAATCTGCCTGATGGGCCCCGTACAAAGCGGTCTCGTGATCGCCGATAATGTGCAGGCCGCCCTGGTAACCTTCGCTCCGGATTTGTCCGGTCAGCCTGCCGACGACGCTCGGATTGCTCACGCCGGCGGCGCCGATGCATATTTCGCCGCAGTTGCCGAGGCCTCTGCATGCCGACGCGATGGTTTCCATGATCTCACGCAGGGAAGCGCCGACGCTTTCTTCGTCCTGGCCGTTGTAGTTGATGGCCCCGGAAGCAGACGCCTTTACCGCCTTGCCCGTTTCGTCCACGATCGTGACGGCGGTTTTCGTGCCTCCTCCGTCCAAACCGGCCGCGTATTTCATCTTTTCTTCACATCCTTGCTTTATATCTGTCCAAATCGGTGTCTACTTTAGTTGCGCAAGCTTATTCTGCCGGTCGGCGCTGCTTCCCCGCTTAAAATGCGGATGACCGAACGAATGGACATCCGGGTATATTCGAAGGCGGCCAAGCCGCAAACGCCCGCTTCCAGCAGCTCCAGGTCGTACGGCTTGCCGAGCGCTATCGCCGTTACCCGGTGGCCCTCCCGGAGGAGCCGGTTCGCCAGCCCGATTTGCCCCCGATGATCGCATCCGTTATAAAGGCCGATAATGACGTTCGGATCATGTTTGATTTCGTCCGCAATCCGCTTTTGCTCCGCGTCGTCCGGATTGATATCCGTCAGCACATGCTTGACGCCCAAAGCCGCCGCGGCTTCCGCCGGGAAGGACAATTCGGCGCTCGCTTGGCTTGAAGCCTGATCCGGGCGATACGGCAGGCTTCCGATCACGACCGTATCCGTAGCATCCTTCCGCACAGGTAGAAGCGTACTGCCGACATGGCAGATGCTCTCCAAGCTGATCGCCTCCGCCGCCCGCCGATTCGCCTCATGTTCCTCTTCGGTCATTTCCCCGTCTTTCACCACCCCGTATTTCGCCTTATAAAACAGTACCTTTTCCACGGCTTCGTCAAGGACGGCGACCGGCAGCTCTCCGGTTTCCACCGCTTGTTCGATCCGGCGGACCGCATCCTTCACAAGCTGCGCGCTATGGCTGATAAACAGCAGATGAACGCCGGCTTTGAGCGCGCCGACGGCGCCTTCCGCGGTTCCGTAATAGTTTTGGATGGCGTCCATTTCCAGGCAATCCGAAATGACCAGTCCGTCGTAACCCATTTTATGTTTAAGCAGGTCGGTGATGATCGTTTTCGACATCGTGGCCGGGACCTGATTTTTTTCGATGGAAGGAAATAAAATATGCGCGCTGGTCAAACATTCCGCGCCGCCGTTGATGGCCGCCTGGAACGGCTTCAGCTCCAGCTCGGCCAACGCTTCCAGCGATTTATCGATCGAAGGCAGCCCCAGATGGGAATCCACCGCCGTATCGCCATGCCCCGGAAAATGTTTGATCGCAGCCAGAACGCCGCCATCCTTGAGCCCGCGCAGCATCTGCATGCCGTATTCGGTCACGACCTCCGCTGTGTCACCGTAGGAGCGCACGTTAATGACCGGATTTTGCTTGTTGTTGTTGATGTCCAGCACGGGCGCAAGGTTAAAATTGATCCCCAAGGCGCGCATTTCGCGGGCTGTGATCCTTCCCGCAGCATAAGCGTTCTCCGGTCGGCCCGTCGAAGCGATCGCCATCGCCCCCGGGACGTTGACCGCATCCTTGGGAAGGCGAGTAACCCGCCCCCCTTCCTGATCGATCGAGATCAGCGCCGGATATCCCGTTTGTTCGGCGATGCTCCGATGCAGCTCCGCGCACAGGCCCTTCAACTGCCCCCGGTTTTGAACGTTATGCGCGAACAAAATAATGTTGCCGATTTTATATTCCGCAAGCAGACGTTGCGTTTCTTCGTCCAAGTCCCGTCCTGGAAAACCCGCCACGATTAGCTGGCCGATTTTTTCTCTTAACGTTAGTTGTCTCATCTTGTTACCGGCTCCTTTATTCCTTTCGGATTTGCTAGGTTTTACCCAATCAATACAGATGATATTCCGCCTTCAGCTTTTCGAACCGGCGGCTTTCTTCGCGGAATTGTTCGAGCAGCGAAGGAACGTCCACGCGCTCGTCCCGGTACATGTTGTCTCCGCCGAGCAAATCGATAAAAGGTCTGGAGTTTTCTTTGACCGGCGGCAGGAACGAAAACGGTTCATAGTTGTTTTTGATCGTGAACATCAGGCGGACGCCGGTTTCCAGCGGACGAAACGCGCGGATGTCCGTGATATGGATCTGAACCCCGCCGCATTGCTCGCCCTGAAATTTCGAAAACGACGGCTTGAAGTATACCGGTCGGAACATGACCCCCGGATGCTTCTGCGCATTCATCTCGTCGGCCAGCCGTTCGGCCTGGATGAACGGCGCGCCGATGATCTCGAACGGAGCCGTCGTGCCCCGGCCTTCCGACAGGTTTGTCCCTTCGAACAGGCAGGTGCCTGGATAAACAAGCGCCGATTCGAACCGCGGAATTCCGAGGGACGGCATGACCCAGATGCGCCCGGTGTCCGGGAACAGCATGCGGCGGTCCCAACCCTGGCAGCGGACGACGTGCAATTTGGCGTTCCAGCCCTTCTGCTCGTTGGCCATCATCGCCACCTCGCCGGCGGTCAAGCCGTAGCGGACGGCAAGCGGATAATTGCCGACGAAAGATTCGAATCCGGGCTTTAGAATATTTCCTTCGACGGTCACGCCGTCCAGCGGGTTGATCCGGTCAAGTATGACGATTTCCTTGCCTGCTTTCGCGCAATCCTCCAACGCGTACAACATCGTATAGATGAACGTATAATAACGCGTGCCCACGTCCTGGATGTCGTACACGACGACGTCGACCTCGTCCAACATCTCCCGGCTCAATCGCTTGGAGTCCTTGCGGTACAAGCTGTACACCGGCACACCCGTGATCGGATCGGCATACGTTTCGACCATGGCCCCAGCGGCTTGATCCCCGCGGACGCCATGCTCCGGCGAAAACATCGCCGCCAAATGAAAACGCTCGTGCAAAATCTGTATGGTCGATGCAAAATCTTTAGTCAATCCGGTCGGTGAGGTAATCAGACCGAGTCTTTTCCCTTTCAGTACTTGGGCGGTTTCCATGATCGTGTCGATCCCGTTCAGAATCATCGCTGCTTCCCCCTAGACATCATATTTTTGAAAAAAATGACTGCCGCTCCGCAGTATCCCCCTGTCCCCGGGATGGTGCGGCTTCGCAGAATTCCAGCAAGCGCCCGCTTGTCGAATCCTGCCCTGCAGGCAGTCATTTTTCCTATCCTTTTCCTACAACAGATCGCTTTTCAGCACCCGCTTCGTTTCTTCCGGAATCATGAACGTTTCGGCATATTCCTTGCGCGCTTCGATCCCGCGGACTCTTGCCAGATGTTTGTAGTACTCCAGGTAAGGGAACGATTTGCTGTTCGTGACGAACCAATGCTGCTCCGTGGCCTTGACCCACAGGTCGAACGCTTCCTTGGAGAAGTCCACGTACACATACGGCTTGTAGTCCACCGCGTCTTCCCAGTTTTCGGCATAATACAGCCTGGAAGCGAAATGGGCCGGCAGTTCCCTTTCGAAGGAAGCGAGCCCCGCGAAGAAACGGGCGTCATTGACGATGTTATGGGTAATCGCATGGTCTTTGTGCATGCTGTTTTTCCAGTGCGTAATGATGATGTTCGGTTTGACTTGACGGATGACGTCGCATACGCGCAAACGCATTTCCTCGTTATCCTTGAGTTCGCCGTCCGGAATATCGAATACGATCGATTCGCCGCCGAGCATATCGGCAAAAGCTTTCGCCTCGTTGACCTTTTGCTCGCGGTATTCGGCCATGTCCTGCCCGGCAGGAACGCCGCGTTCGCCCGCCGTCAAGGCAAGCGTCACGATTTTGTCCCCTTTCAGGGAATGGCTGGCCAGCACCCCGCCTGCCGTCAATTCCGCATCACCTACATGTCCGCCGATCGCCATAATCGTCAATTTCTGTTCGCTCATTTCTTAAAACTCCCTTCTCATGACTGAAAATTGTTTTACGGTTCGGAAGCCTGCTTTTTCGTAAATCCGGATCGCCGGATTGGTGCTGCCCGTGTACAGCGACATATAATCGGTCCCGATCGCCTTGAACGCTTCGCAAAGCTTGAAGAACAAAATCGTGCCCAGCCCGTGCCCTTCATGCTCGGGATGCACCCCGATGCCGGCAAAATAACCGCGTCCGTTATCCTGGCGGATGACCGGTCCGGCAAAACCGACCACCTGTTGCCCGTGCGCAGCAACGACGACCGGCGTGCCGTCCGACGTGCATCTGCCGATTTCCTTTTCCCACAGCGGGTTGTTTAACCCTTGTAGCATCGCGGCCACGCCTTCATGTTTGGAGGCGTCGAAAAGCTCCACCCGATATCCTTCTGCGGCAGCTTTCCGCTCTTTCTCCCGGATCTCCTCCGGCATGGAAAACTGCTCGAGGTTCAAATACATCGCGCACTCCCGGGCGCGTTCCGCATACCCTTCGCTCAGCAAAAAGGAATGCAGGCTGCTGCCCGCCGGCACGCCCGGGGCGTTATTATGCTCATGCCGCGGCGTATCCGGTATGTACCACGGCAGCATCATCGGGTTAAAAAACAGAACGTCGGCCTGCTTTTTGCCAAGCTCCCGAAACCGGCCTTCGATTGCGTGCAGCAACTCCCGGTAATGTTCGTCCGTCCGGCTCGCCTGCTCAAGCACGATGCAGGTCACGTACCCTGCCGTTTGCCCCAGCGGGAGATCGTCGCCGGTACAGCCGCAGGCAAACCCCGTCACCCGCCCGTCTTCGATCAGGACAAACGTGTTTTGCGTATCGAAATAAGGGCTGGAAGCGAAAATATGATGAAAGCTTTGCTCCGTCAGCTCCTTATACCCGTCTTTTACGGCCTCTTGGTTCCATAAATCGATAACGGCCTGCGTGTATTTCTCGTCCCAGGTATGAATCATGTTCAGCGGCACCTCCGTCTCCTGTCAGAGATTTAGTAGCTAATTTTCCCCATGATGACGGGCCTTGCGGCCCCGGTGACGTTCGGAAGATTGTTCGGCTTCCGTTTCATCGCATAATCGGCAAGAAGAGCAAACGCCACCGCCTCCTTCGCGTCGCTGCTGTGGCCGACTTCCTCCTGCGTCAACACTTCGACGCCCATGGATGCCATTTCGCCGCGCAGGAAACCGACCAATACCGGATTATAGCTTCCGCCTCCGCCGACGATCAGGACATCGGCCGGCGTGCGTCCTTGGACGTAGCGGCGGTATGCGTCGCCGATTGACCAGGCCGTCAGCTTCGTCACGGTAGCCACCACATCCTCCGGCTTCATGCCTTTTTGCGCAGCGATGCCCAGCAGCCTCTCGATATAGGCCGAGCCGAACAGCTCCCTGCCGGTGGATTTCGGAAGCGGCTGCGCATAATAAGGTTCTTTGGCTAAAAACCCGAGCAGCTCCTCGTCGACCGTCCCCCGGCCGGCAATCGTCCCTCCGATGTCCATCGTAAGCTGCCCCGGGTACAGTCGTTCGACGACGCCGTCGATGATCATGTTTCCGGGTCCGGAATCGAAGGCATACACCTCTTCCGGCGCGCAGCCGGCGGGAATGACCGTCATGTTGCCGATGCCGCCGATATTTTGCAGCAGCAGGGTCCGGTTTGTTTCCCTATAAAGCAAATATTCCGTAAACGGAACGAGCGGCGCTCCCTGACCCCCTGCCGCCATATCCGCGGGGCGGAAGTCGGACACGCACGGAATCCCCGTCCGGGCGGCGATGACCGATCCTTCCCCGATTTGCACCGTATAATGAATGCCATATCCATGCCGGTTTTCCGTCGCCGGCGCATGATAAATCGTTTGTCCATGCGAGCCGACGACGGCGATGTCCGCGGGGGTAAGCCCCGCTGTTTTGATGACGGCGAGCGCCGCTTCCGCGTACAGCTCGCCCAGCAATACGTTCATGCTTCCGACTTTGTCGATCGTAGCTTTGATCGGATCGAACAGCTCGAAAATCTCCTGCCTGACGGCAGCCGGATACGGCTTGTTTTCAAAAGCAATCAATGAAACGGCCAGATCCCCTTCGGGACCGTCCGAGATCCGTACCACGGCTGCATCTATTCCATCCACTGACGTGCCGGACATTAGTCCAACGGCATAGCGGCTTGCATGCATATCCAAATTTTCGCGCTTCATTGGCTCAGCCCTTTACCGCGCCTACGGTAACGCCTTCAAGGAAATATTTTTGCAGGCTGAAGAACAGGATGAACATCGGCAGAGCGGAAATGGTCGCGCCCGCCATCATCGGCGCAAAATAAGTCGTGTTCGCAAAACGGAAGTTTTTCAGTCCGACCTGAATCGTCTGCATATCCATGGAGTTCGTGACCAGGAACGGCCAGAAGAACGTGTTCCAGTTATCCATAAAGGTCAAAATGGCCATGACTGCAAGAACGGTTTTGGACAAAGGCAGAATGATCCGGAAATAAATTTGGAACTGGTTGCAGCCTTCGATTTTGGCGCATTCCAAAATTTCGTTCGGGATGCTGCCCATGAACTGCTTTGCGAGAAAGATGTTATAAACGGTGACCAGACCCGGCAAAATCAAAGCCGTATACGTATTTTGAATTTCAAAAATATTGACGATCAAAATGTACAGCGGAACCTGCGTGACCTGATAAGGAATCATCATGGCGATCAGCAGCAACGAGAAAATCGCGGCTCTGCCTTTGAACTTGATTTTGGAAAACGCGTATCCCGCCATGCTGGCGAACAACACGTTCGTGACCATTACCGTGGTTGCCACAATCAAGGAGTTCAGCAGCCAGCGGTAAGTATATTCGCTGAATTCGAAAAAGAATTTGTAGGATTCAAGCGAGAAACTGCTAGGCACCAATTTGTAATCCATGGCCCCGGCTTCGACGGGTTCACCAAAGGAAGAAATAATCATATAGTAGATCGGGAACAGGGTCGCCAGCGCGAATGCCAGAAGAATGACGATCAAAACCGTATTTCTGGCGATCCGGATCTGGGGTCTCCCTGCATGAGGGTTGTAAAGCGACATAAGTGCATCTCCTTCCTTTAATATTCCACGTCTTTGCCCAGGAATTTGAACTGAATGAAAGATATAACCGCGATGATGGCGGCCAATACCAGCGACTGCGCCGCGGCTTTGCCGAACTCGAAATATTTGAACGCGTTGTTGAAAATCAGCAAGCCGACCATCGTCGTCGCATTATCCGGCCCTCCGCCTGTCATCAAGTAGGCGTTCTGGAACACCTGGAAGGAACCGATGACGCCCGTCACAAGCAGGAACAAGGTCGTCGGTTTCAGGCAGGGCACAACGATGTACCACAACTTCTGCATAAACGATGCTCCGTCAAGTTCGGCCGCCTCGTAATAACTTCCGTCGATGCCAAGCAGTGCCGCAAGATAAATGATGATGCTGGTGCCGTGACTGGACAGCCAAGCCATCAAAACGAGCGAAAACATGGCATAAGCGCTGGAGCCGAGCCAGTTATGCGTGCCGAGGCCGAAAAACGACGTGACTTTATTGAAAATCCCGACAGGCATCGGATCGAAAATCCACAGCCAAACCAGGGACAAGGCAACGCCCGAAGCGACTGCCGGAAGGTAGTACACCGCCTTGAATACCGTCTGCATCTTTTTCTTCAGCGGCAAAATCATGATGGACACCGCAAAAGATAATAGAAGCGATACCGGAACCGTCAGCACGGTGTAGACGATCGTATTCACGATGGCCTTCCAGAACAACTTGTCCTTGAACGTTTCCGTATAGTTTTCAAACCCGACGAACTCGGAACCGATCGGCTTATATTTTTGAAAACTGATGATAAGCGCGCTGATTACCGGGTATAACGTAAACATTGCAAAAACCAAAAGGGCTACGGCAATAAAAGCATATCCCCATGCTGCATCGCCTTTTATCTTTCGCCGTTTGATCGGTTTAGCATATTCAGTCATCTTGCGAAACCCCTTTCATACTTCGTTTCACAGGCAATTGGGGGAAAGCCGTATGGAAGTCATACGGCTTTCCAATTAATTTTCTCTAGTCTTTTACGACGCCGTCTTCGCCGAAGGCATCCACCGCCGCGGTTCTTACCGCTTCGTACATCGCCTCCGGGGTGATTTCGCCGGCGATCAGGGCTTGAAGCTTAGGCACGATGACTTCATCCTCAAGCTTGATGGCTTTGGCGCCGAGATCCGTCGGGATGTCCGGACGGGCAGGAACGGCTGCTTTCAGCATCGTTTCGACTGCCGCCTTGTTGTCCGGATCGCGGTCGACCGGCATGCTTTCCGCCGCTTTTCTGCCGCTTTCGGTAATTTGGGCGACGAACAGCTCATTGTTTGTCGTTGCCGCGATTTTGCCGCTGGACAGGAAGTTCGCTGCCTTGACGACGTTTGCTTTATGCGCAGCCGTCGGCTCTTTCTTGCCGCGGAAGGTGACGTAACCGTCGACGGCTACGCTGGATTGCGCTTTGGCTCCGGCGAAAGCAGGAACCGGAAGCACGACGTAATCGACGGGAATCGAACCTTTTACGGCGCTTGCGTCTTTGTTTTGGAGCTTTTCGTTGTTCAGCTTCGCGGATCTTTCGAAACCTGCGAGGCCTTTACCGGTAATCATCGTTTGTCCTGTCAGGAACATGTTCCAACGTTTGCCCGCATCGATCGAGCTGAGCTCTTTCGGCATGGAGCCGTCGTCGATCATCACGCGGATGTCTTTGAGCACTTCAAGGAAGTTTTTGCTTGTGTATGCATATTTCAGATCTTGCGTAAACGCAGACGGCATGCCGGCGCTTTTCACGAGAATGCCGAGGTAATCTTTGGATGTTACGCCAGCTGTTGCGAATACAAAACCGTAGCGGGACGTTTTGCCGTTTTCCGTAACGACGCCTTTTTTGATCGCTTCGCGGAATTCGTCGAAGGTCCAGCCTTCTTTCTGCACCTTTTTATAATCGATGCCGGCTTTTTCCATGAATTCCTTGTTGCCGCCGATGGCGTGCACTTCCATGTAAGCAGGGAAGCCGTAAAGTCCTTTGCCGTTTTTCATGTATTCAAGCGGAGCCGCATCGTAATCTTTCAGCATTTCTTCGGTCGCCGTATCCGAGATATCCATCAGCATGCCCTGCTGCACGTATTTCGAAATGCCGTCGGAGCCCATAAACGCGATGTCCGGCGGGCTGCCCGCGTTCACCTGCGTATCCAGCTTTTGCGTCATGTCTTCCCAGCTGGCAGGTTCGATCTTGAGCGTCAGGTTCGGATATTTTTCGTTGAACTCTTTTGCCATCTGATCGAAATTGCTTTGGAAGTTTGCGGATACCGGCGGCAGCAGCGCCGTGATGGTGTCTTTTGCGTTCGGATCATCCACGTTCGCAGCTTTTTCGTCTTTGCCGCCGCAAGCGGACAGCGTCGTCAGGGCCATGCTCAGCGCAAAGACGGATGCCAATACACGCATTTTCTTTTTCATCATCAAAAACAAGCCTCCTTGAAAATATAAATCATACTAAGATCTTTGTTTGTAAAGCCAAATCCTTAAACGACCTGATTGAACTCATGGATTGCTTTTTTCAAGCTGCCGTCGGCCCGGTTCAGCGCCTCTTCGGCAGGTCCTGCCGCAAGCCCGGTTTTGATCATCATGATCGCCAGCTTGCAATTCATGGAAGCGCTTTCTAAATAGGCGGCAGCCTTGGCGTCATCGACCCCTGTTGCCGATTTGATGATGCGGATCGAACGATCCCGAAGTTTGATGTTGCTCGCCTTCAAGTCTACCATCAGGTTATTGTAGGTCTTGCCTAGCTTAACCATAGTACAAGTGCTGAGCATATTCAAAACCAATTTCTGGGCAGTTCCGGCTTTCAGTCTCGTTGAACCCATGATGACCTCAGGACCGACGACCGGCGCAATGCAGATATCGCAGACTTTCTCTAATTTGGACGGTTTGTTGTTCACCACGCCGATCGTTGCCGCACCGATCTCGCGCGCTTTTTGAAGCGCCGCGATGACGAATGCCGCGCTGCCGCTCGCCGTAATGCCGATCACCGCGTCCTTGTCCGTGATCCCGCACTGCTCGATTAATGCAACCCCCTCCTCTGCACTGTCTTCGGAACCTTCCACAGCCAGTCTCAGCGCTCCATCGCCCCCGGCAATATGACCTTGCACAAACGAAGGATCAGTGCCGAATGTCGGCGGACATTCAGATGCGTCCAGAACGCCCAATCTGCCCGAAGTCCCGGCTCCTATATAAAACATTCTGCCGCCATGTTTAAGCACGTGGTGCAGAACGTCCACCGCCTTCGAAATCTGCGGGATTTCCGCAGCCACGGCGGCCGGAACCTTGGCATCTTGTTCATTCATAAGACGAAGCATTTCTTCTGTGCTGCATTCATCGATCATCCGAGTCTGCTCATTGATACCCTCTGTTGTCAGCCCCGCCAGATACTCATCCATTGCGATC
>Ga0180220_1001721_pt1 | contig 15456 bp, 9 predicted proteins | sample eDN5th37CBELigBY_FD_151335 | JGI IMG/M metagenome (GOLD analysis project Ga0180220, IMG submission 151335) | Enriched backyard soil microbial communities from Emeryville, California, USA - eDNA 5th pass 37_C BE-Lig BY (version 2) (version 2) | ecosystem: Environmental > Terrestrial > Soil >... | reverse complement strand
CTGAACGACGTCGGTGTGCCGGGCGGTGAGCTGGGGAACGCGCTGCGGGAGTTCGTCCGCGGCGGCGGCGGCCTGCTGACGATCCTGGGCGGACGAGTGCGCGAGGCGAGCGATCTCATCCCGGGCACGTTCGGCAACGCAGTCGACCGGGGCTCCGGAGCCGTGCTCGCGAGCGTCGACTACTCGCACCCGGTCTTCGAACTCTTTGCGGCACCGCGCAGTGGCGACCTCGCGGCGGCCCGATTCTTCCGATATCGCCCGTTCACGCTGGCGGAAGGCGCGACCGCGGTGGCCCGCTTCGACGACGGTGCCGTCGCACTCGCCGAGTCCCGCCTCGGGGAGGGCAGGATCGCCGTGTGGACTACGACGCTGGACAACGTCTGGAACGATCTGGTGCTCCAACCGGTGTTCCTCCCGCTCGCCCACAGGATGATCCAGCACCTCGCCGGATTCGCCGAGCCCGCGCCGTGGTTCACGGTGGGGCAGGTCGTCGACCTGGCCGGTGGTCGGCCGGGACTCGCCGCGGGCGGCACCAACGTGACCGAGTCGACCGGGCGTGCCGATTCATCCAGCGCGACCGTAGCTCGGCAGCCTGTCGCCGGCGCCGCTGCCGCCCGCGCCGAACGCGCCGTCGTCGCGCCGTCCGGGCTGACGACGGAGGTCGGCGGGATGAACCCCGGCTTCGCCGAGCTGCGCGAGCAGGGGTTCTATGAAGTGCGCGCGGTAGCCACCCGGGAGGAACCGTATGTCATCGCGGTCAACCTCGACCTGGCGGAAACCGACCTCTCGAGTTTCGATCCCGAGGAGATGGTGGCGGCCGTCGTCGCCTCGACGGGTGCCGACGCGGTGGCCAACACTGAGACGGGGATAAGCATCCAAGAAAGAGAGCGACAGCAGTCGCTGTGGTGGTACATTCTACTGGGGACCCTCGTACTCCTGGCCGCCGAGACATGGCTGGCCAACCGCCGGTCCCGTCGGGCGTTTCAGAACCTGGTTCCGGGAGAGCGCGCATGACCTCACGACCGTCCGTACCCGGTAGCGCATCTTCGGCATATTCCGAGCTGCTGCGAATGGTTCGCCAGGTACGCCGGCGATGGCGCACGAAGCACGCGCTGCGCGGTGTCGCTCTCGCGCTCGCTGCGGGTTGCGTCGTCTTCCTGATCTCGGCGTACGGGATGGAGCGGTTCGGTTTCACGCCCGGCGCGGTCACAGCCTTCCGTGTCCTCGCCTACGGTGCGCTTTTCGCCGCGACGGGGTGGTTCGTGCTGCGCCCGCTCCTGCGGCGGATCCCGGATGAGCAGGTCGCGCTCTACCTGGAGGAGCACGAGCCGCAACTCAATGCCGCGCTGCTGAGTGCGCTCGAGCTGGGTCCGCTCGCCGCTGGCGCGACGGTGCCGGACAGGGCAGGTGCTTCTCCGGTCCTGGTCAGCAAGGTCGTGGAACGGGCGCTGGAGGCATGCCATGCGCTGGACGACGGCCGGGAGATCGAACGTGCCGGGCTCCGCAAGTCGTACGCGCTGCTCGCCGGTTCGCTGGCCATCGCGCTCCTCGTGCTCCTCTTCGGACCGGCCTCCGTGCGCCAGGGCACGACCATGCTGGTCGCCCCGTGGACGCCGATCGAGGCCGCGCCCGCCATGCGCATCACCGTCGAACCCGGTGACGTCACCATCGCGCGCGGCGCCGACCAGCCGATCCTGGCCGAGCTGCACAACTTCCGCACCGAGCCCGTCGAGCTGGTGGTGCGCACCGGCGACGCGACTACCTATCAGCGGTGGCCGATGATCTCGGACACCGATGACGGCGCGTTCCGGTTTATCCTCTTCGCGGTGGCGCAACCGACCGAGTACTTCGTCGAGGCCGGCGGCGTTCGCTCGCCCACTTTCCGGATCGACGTCGCAGAGCTGCCGTACGTGCAGCAGCTCACGCTCGAATACCACTATCCGGCGTACACGGGGCGGGAACCCGAAACGATCGAGGGTGGCGGCGACATCGCGGTGCTGAAGGGCACGGAGGTCCGGTTGCGTGCGACCACGACCATGCCCGTTGAAGGCGGTCGGATCGTCCTCTCGGACGACCGCACGATCCCGCTGCGCCTCGACGACGAGGGCAATCTGGTGGGCTCCATGCGCGTCGAGCAGGACGGCTATTACGCGATCGAGCTGATCGCCGGCGGCGCCACGGCCACCGGTTCACCGCAATACATCATTGACGTGCTGGAAGACCGCGCCCCCTCGGTCTCCTTCACGACTCCCGGCCGCGATACGCGGGTTACCTCCATCGATGAGGTCTTCGTCGAGGCGCGCGCCGTCGACGATTACGGCATCGCCCAGCTCCAGCTCTTCTATTCGGTGAATGGCGGAGAGGAGCAGAGCCGGGTCCTGTATTCAGGCGGAGAGGGCCGGACCAGCGAGATCACAGCCGGCCACACTTTCTTCCTCGAGGAGCTCGAGCTCCAGCCGGGCGACATCATCACGTATTACGCCAGGGCCAATGACGCCAACCAGATCGATGGTGCGCGCGTCGCGACGTCCGACATCTACTTCATCGAGATCCGTCCCTTTTCGCTCGACTACCGCCAGGCCGAGCAGGCCGCTGGTGGTGGAGGCGGCGGTGGTGGAGGCGGCGGCGGTGGCGGTGGCCAGACCGACGACATGGACATGCAGTTGTCGCAGCGCCAGCGCGACATCATCGCAGCCACCTTCAACGTCCAGCGCGACAGCTCGACCTTCAGCGAGCGCGAGTACCAGGAGACGTTGAGCACGCTGGCGCTCGGCCAGGAGCGGCTCCGGGAGCAGGTCGAGACGCTCGTGCAGCGCATGCGCAACCGGAACGTCAGCCTGCTGGACACGGCGTTCCACGCGATCATTGCCATCCTGCCCCAGGCCGCCGCGGCGATGGAGCAGGCGGAGGCGCAGCTCCGCGAGAGCAGCACCAAAGACGCGCTCCCGCTCGAGCAGCAGGCGCTCCAGCACCTGCTTCGGGCCGAAGCCGTATACCGCGAGGTACAGGTCGCCTTCCAGCAGGGTGGCGGCGGTGGCGGCGGAGGTGGCAGCGCCAATTCGGCGGGGCGTCCGGACCAGATCGCGCAGGACCTCGCGGACCTGTTCGAGCTCGAGCTCGACCAGCTCCGCAACCAGTACGAGACTGTCCAGCGGGCGCAGCCGGGTACTCCCGAACAGGTCCAGGCCGAGGTCGACGACGCCATGGAGCGGCTGCGGGAACTGGCCCGTCGGCAGCAGCAGGAGCTGGAACGTGCCCGGCGCCGCCTTGCCCTCCCGCCCAACATGCAGGGTGGGGCCGCTGCGGGTGGTGAAGCGCAGCGACAGCTCGCCGAAGAGATCGAGCAGGAAGCCCGGCAGCTCGAGCGCCTCGCCCGCGAGACCCGCTCGCAGCAGCTCGAGGAAGCCGCGCGCCAGATGCAGGAGGCGGCGGACGCGCTCCGTCGCTCCGCTGCGAACGGACAGCAGGGGCTGGCGGATGCGGCTGCCGCTGCGGAACGACTGGAACAGGCCCGACGGCAGCTCGAGCGCAACCGCAGCAACCAGTTGCAGCAGGAGGGCCAGGACGCGGCGCGCCTCGCAGAATCGCTCGCCGATCAGCAGCGTGCGCTCACTGAGCAGCTGCGCGAGCTGACCAGCCAGGGTAACCGTCCGATCAACGATCTGCGGTCGCTTGCAGAAGCCCAGGATCGTATCGCGGCGCAGGTTGGCAACCTCCAGCAGCAACTCGACCGGCTGGCCAGCCAGGCCCGCGCCGACCAGCAGGGCGAAGCCTCGCGTCGGCTCCAGGAGGCGGCCAACTCCATCACGCAGTCGAGCCTCCCCGAGCGGATGCGGCTCTCGAGCCAGATCATGCCGGGCGCGGATCGCACCCAGCTCCCATTCCACGAGGGCATCGCCGAAGATATGGAGCGCCTCAGCGAGCGCGTCGCTCAGGCGGTGAACTCGATAGGGGCGAGCCCGGTGCAGCAGGCCACACAGGGCGTGGATCAGGCCGAGGACCTGATCCGCGCCCTCGAGTCGATCGACGAGCGCCAGCGCGAGCGGATCGAGATGGCCGAGCAGGCTGCCCGCCGGCTCGCCAGCGGCCAGCGCGGTGACCAGGCCGATTCGGCCGCCGCGGGCGGTGAGCGCAGGCTTGGTGAGCGGCCCGGTCAGCAGTCGCAGGACGGTCAGCAGGGCCAGGATGGCCAGCAGGGTCAGGGCGGTCAGCAACAGGCCCAGCAGGGTCAGCAGGGTGGTCAGCAGGGTGGTCAGCAGCAGGGCCAGCAGGGCCAGCAGGGCCAGCAGGCACAGGGCGGTGGCCAGCAGGGTCAGCAGGGCCAACAGGGTCAGCAGGCGCAGGGCGGTGGCCAGCAGGGTCAACAACAGGGTGGCCAGCAGGGCCAGGGCGGCCAACAGGCTCAGGGCGGTCAGCAACAGGGTGGCCAGCCCGGCCAGGGCGGTCAGCAGCCCGGCGGGCAGCAGGCCATGGGTGGTGACCAGGCGGATGGCGGTCCGCGCGTCGGCGGGTTGGGCGGTGACGGCAATCCGTTCGGCGGTGCCTGGAACGACGGCTGGAACGCTGGTTGGGCCGACGGCCAGATCCGGCCGTTCACGGAAGAGGAGATCCGTCAGTACACCGCAGAATACCGCAACCGTCTCGAGCAGGCCGAACAGCTCCGTCAGAGCCTGGCCGCCGCGGGACGGGATGTGCGCGAGCTGGATCGTCTGATCACCGGGCTGCGCCAACTGGCCGACCAGCGCATGTTCGACAACCTCGATGCGCTCCGTCAGCTCCAGCGTGACGTCATCAACGGACTCAAGGAGTTCGAGTTCGCGTTGCGGCGGGAGATCGAGGGCACGTCCGCGGAGCGGCTGTACCTCGCGGGGTCGAACGATGTCCCCGAAGAGTATCGCCAGCTCGTGGAGGAGTACTACCGCACGCTCTCGAGCCAGCGGCGCTGACGGCAGTCGATCGCGGCATCGGCAGGGGCGGGCCGGCAAGCCGGTCCGCCCCCTCGTTTTGCATCATGATCGGAGTCGTCACGGGATAGACCCGGATGGCTGGCCCCCGGCCGTTCGACGCCCGAGACATGAAGGCCGGCGAGTGCACTGCACCCGCCGGCCTTGCGCTAGTGCGACACCGCTCCGGGCGTCTGCCCGGCGATCACGGGAAGATGCCGCGCGTCTCGTAGGATTTGGCGACCTTGTGGATGGCGCAGAGGAAGGCGGCCGTCCGCAGGTCGATGCCATGCCCGCGTGCGACCTCGCGGATCTCGTGGTATGCGTGCACCATGGTTTCCTCCAGGCCGGAGATTACCAGCTCCTCCTCGCCCGGCCCCTGTGCGATCCCGGCCGCCATTTCGGGATCGACGGTCTTGCCGGTGAGTCGTTCCAGTGCGCCGAGGATCTTCGTGTTCGTCGACTCCTCGAATCGGCGGTTCATCCGTCCGAAGCGCACGTGTGACAGGTTCTTCAGCCACTCGAAGTAGGAAACCGTTACGCCGCCCGCGTTGAGATAGATGTCGGGGACGATCAGCACGCCGCGCTGGAGCAGCACCTCGGCGGCGTCCGCGGTGACGGGACCGTTGGCCGCCTCGCCGATGATGCGCGCCCGGATCCTCCGGGCGTTCTCGATCGTGATCTGGTTCTCCAGCGCCGCCGGTACGAGGATGTCACAGTCCAGCTCGAGGGCCTGCGCCGTATCCGGAATGTCGCGTGCGCCGGGAAACCCGAGGATGGAACCTGTTTCACGTCTGTGGGCGAGGACTTCATCGACGTCGAGACCATCTGGCGAGTGTATGGCACCCTCGCGCTCGGCGAAGCCGACCATGATCGCGCCCGCGCGGGCGAGAAACCGGGCCACGGCGCTCCCAACGTTACCGAGCCCCTGCACGACGACGCGTTTGCCGGCCAGCCCCGGCTCGAGACCCAGCGCCGCCATGTCCTCCGCTACGTCACAAGCTTCCCGCAGCCCGAAATAGACGCCTCGTCCGGTCGCATCGGCACGCCCGCGGATTCCGCCCAGCTCGAGAGGCTTTCCGGTCACGCATCCCGCCGCGTCGAGCTGTGATGGCGAGAAGGTGGTGTACGTGTCCACGATCCACGCCATCTCCTGTGCCCCGGTGCCATAGTCTGGCGCCGGTACGTCGACACCCGGCCCGATCGAGTTGGCAGCGAGCAGCTCGTACGTATACCGGCGAGTGATGCGTTCCAGCTCGGCCTTGCTGTATTTCGTCGGGTCGATTCGCACGGCCCCCTTGGCACCGCCGAAGGGCACGTCGACGACCGCGCACTTGTAGGTCATCAGCGCCGCGAGCGCCATGACCTCGTCCTCGTCAGCGAGCATGGCGTACCGGACGCCGCCTTTCACCGGGAGCTTGTGAGTGCTGTGGTGCGCGCGCCAGCCCTCGATCACCTCGATGCTGCCGTCATCGCGACGTAGCGGAAAGCTGAAGTGCAGAACCTTGTTGCAGACTCGGATCTGCTCGAGCAGCCCGGCCGGGTACCGCGTCAGCGCCGCGGCCCTGTCGAAAGCGTGATTGACCTGTTGGAAGAACGGGATCGGTGCAGCCGGCATCGGTTATCTCGATCTCTGGTAGTGGTGTGCCGCGCGCGTCACGGATCGGCGGCAGGGTAGAGAGAAACGCGGATGTACTCACCGGTATCGAGCCAGTCGCGCGCCGCCTGGCGCAGCGACTCCACGGAGAGCCCATCCAGGAGTCGGTCGTACGTCAGGATGTCCTCGAAGGGACGGCCATCCCTATCGTACGCGATGAGCTGGTTCACCCAGAAGATGTTGGTGCGGATGCTCGTTTCGCGTGCGCGGCGCTGCTGTTCCCGGACCTTGTCCACCTCGTCGGGGCGGGGTCCGTCCTGCGCCAGTGCGCGGATCTGCTCGAAAACGACGCCGGTGAGCTCGTCCAGCCGATCGGGCGACGCACCAAACGCGAGAGCGATGGCGTAGCGCGGTTCCGGGCGTAGCGTGACCGACGCACTCGTCCCGACGGTGTACGTTCCACCCAGGTCCTCGCGGAGGACCTCCATCAGCCTGAGCTCGAGTAGATCGGCGAGCGAGCTGAGCGTGTACGCGTCCTCCCGCCTGTCCGTGAAAGGACCGGCGACCACGATCTGCGTCTGGCTGCGCGGCTCGATGCCGAAGCGGACGACCTTCTCCACGACGCCGGAGGGCGGCCGGATCCCGTGATCGCGCCAGGTCTCTTCACGCCCCGTGGCGGGAAGGCCTCCGAGGTAGGTTTCGACGAGCGGCCGCAGCGCCGCCGGATCCAGAGCACCCACGAGGACGAAGGTGTAGTCGCCGGCATCCTGGAAGCGGTCGCGGTAGAAGGCAAGCGACCGGTCCAGATCCATCTCGCCGAGCAGGTACAACCCCGGCGGCCGCGATCGCGGGTGCCCCTGAGAAAGCGTGACCTGGAGCGTGTCGCTGAAGTGGGCCGCTGGCGTCGCGTCGCGGTTCGCGAGCGCGGCATGGAGTCGCTCTACGAGCGCCGCGTACGCCTCCTCGTCCCGCCGCGGCGAGGTGAAATACAGGTAGACGAGCTGGAACATCGTCTCGATGTCCTTCGGCGACGCGCTCCCGCTGAATCCTTCCTCGCGTTCGGAGATGTAAGGCGCCGCGCCCGCGGCCTTCCCCGCAAGCAGCCGGTCGAGCTGAACCCTGCTGAATTCCCCCACACCACCCGCGAGCACGACGTCCGCCGCATACCGCGCCGCCGTCAGCCCGTCCAGCTCCACGAGCGAGGTGCCGCCGGGGCTGTACGCGCTGAGCAGTACCTCATCCTCCCTGAAATCCGTGGGCTTGAGCAGTACCCGGACGCCATTGGCGAGCCGCCACTCGGTGACACCAACCGCCTCGTGGTGGACCTCTTCGACGACGGGCGAGGGTTCGGGTGTGCGCGCAAGGAGAGGTACGTCGGGCACGTCGTCTTCGTAGGCGGTGATGGCACGGTCCGCCACATCTGCGAGGATCGCCAGGATCTCGGCTTCGTCCGGGATGTCCGAAGCCGACGCCGGCGCGCTGACCAGGACGACGCGGTCGTCGTCCCGGATCCATTCCCGCGCGAGGCGGTTCACCTCCTCGACCGTGATGCTCGGCAGGAGCGACCGAACCAGGTCATATTCGTATTCTATCCCCGGAATCGCTTCGCCGGTCAGGAAATGGGCGACGTATTCCGAGGCCAGCGATGCCGAAGGCGTGCGTTCCCGTTCGGCGTACGCCCGTTCGTAGGCGCGCAGCAGGTCTGCCGCATGACGAGCCAGCTCGCTCTCCGTGAAGCCGTGTCGGGCCACCCGTTGGGCCTCCGTGGTCAGCGCATCCAGGCCGCGGGCGATTCCACCATCCGCAACCACCGCAGCGAGCATGTACGCATCCGCCCCGCGCGTGAGCGACCCGTATCCCGACTGCGCTGCCAGGAAGGGCGGATTGGCCCGTTCCGCGATCTCGACGAGCCGGGCGTTGAGCATGCGGTTGAAGAGGCTGGACAGCAGCGCACGACGGTAATCGGCGGCCGTCGTGACGCTGGTGGCCGGGAGCTTGTGGTACAGCTCCACGCGCGACGTCGTCAGCTCCGGATCCGTCGTGATGTCGACGAGGGTCCCGGCGTGTCCCGGTACCGGATACGCGGTTCGCTCCGGCGCTCCGTCCACCGGGGGCGGGATCGAGCCGAGGTGTTCGCGGACGAGCGCCTCGATCTGCTCCGGATCGAAGTCACCGACCGCGACCACAGCCATGAGGTCCGGCCGGTACCAGTCGCGGTAGAAACGCACGAGCGCGTCGTGCGGGAAGGTCTGGAGTACCTCGACCTCGCCGATCGGCAGCCGCTCGGCGTAGCGGGATCCGTGGAGCATGACGGGGTACTGCCGGTCGAGGACGCGCGCCTGCGCACCCCGCCGTCCCCGCCACTCCTCGATCACCACGTTGCGCTCCTGCTCGATTGCGTCTGGATCGAACAGCAGCCCGGACGCCCAGTCCTCGAGGATGCGGAACGCCGTCGCCATGACCGCGGCGCTGTCGGTCGGCACCGTGAGCATGTAGACGGTCTCGTCGAAGCTGGTGTAGGCGTTCAGGTCCGGGCCGAATCTCATCCCGATGCGCTCGAGATAGTCCCTGATTTCCTGTTCCGGGAAATTGCGCGACCCGTTGAACGCCATGTGCTCCACGAAATGGGCCAGCCCGCGCTGATCATCGTCCTCGAGGATCGAACCTGCGTTGACGACGAGGCGGAGCTCCGCGCGGTTCTCAGGCCACCCGTTCGCCCGGATGTAGTAGCGCATCCCGTTGTCCAGCGTGCCGACCACGACGGCCGGGTCGACCGGCAGCGGCTCGTCGGTCGCAATATCCTGAGCCCACGCGGCGGGCGCGAGGAACGTGATCGTGAGGAGCGGAAGCAGCCAGCGGGTTGCCGTGCGTGTTGTCATCGCGGTGCCCTCGCCGAGGCGGCGGCCGCGGCCACCGCATCGAGTTCCCGGTCGAGCGTCAATATCACATCCAGGATCGTTTCCAGGGCGCGGCCATAGAAATCCGGGTCGATGTTCTCGAAGTCGTCGGTCGGCCGATGATAATCCGGGTGGTCCTCGACACCGAAATACAGGAACGGGACGCCAGCGTCGTGAAACGCACCATGATCGGATGCCCGGGTCCAGTCGTCGCCCGACGTTAGGTCGGGCCGGTCGTGCCCGGTCAGCAGCTCTACTCTCGCCGATTCCGCAACACGGCTGACGAGCGGTGCCAGGTAGGGATAGTGGTACGTACCCGCGATGTACAGCTCGTCGGCCGCGGACCGGCTGACCATGTCCAGATTGATGTTGATGACGATATCGTCGAGGGCCATCGCCGGTTCGTTGACGAACGCGCGCGCGCCGCGGAGCCCGCCTTCTTCCGCGTCGAACGCCACGAAGAGTATCGAATTCGACGGCGGGTGCTGCTGGAAGTACCTGGCGAGCGCGAGGATCCCTGCCGTGCCTGATGCGTTGTCATCCGCACCGTTATAGATCTGGCCGTCGACCACGCCCAGATGATCGTAGTGCGCGGTAACGACCATGAAGCGGTCAGGGCGATCCGTTCCCCGCCTGACGCCGATGACGTTGACGCCCGTGACGCCGTCGCCGATCGGGAAACTGGCCGTGAATCCTTCCGTGACGGGTTCGAGGCCGGCAGCCCGGAACTCGCGGATCAGGAAGTCTCGTGCAATGGCGTTACCCCGGGTACCAGCCTTGCGCCCCTCGAGGCTGTCGGCGGAGAGGAACGCGAGATCGGCGAGCGCCCGGTCCACGTCGATCCTTGCCTCGGTTCCCGGCTGCGCCGTGGCCGGTGCACTCGGCACACCGCAGGCGGCCGCGGCGGCCAGTATCCCCGCAAGCAGGGCCCGACGGACGCCGCCGGGACCCGCGCCCCGGCCGGTCACTTCGACGCCTCCCGCGCAGTTTCGTCGCGGTGGAGCACGAACGGGCTCCGCTGGGCTGTCGGCATCATGATCACGTCCACGATGTTGACGTGGGGCGGGGCATTGACGACGTAACAAACGACGTCCGCAACGTCCTCCGCGGTGAGCGGTTGAAAGCCGCGGTAGACCTCGGCTGCGCGAGCTTCGTCGCCGTGGAACCGGACGAGCGAGAACTCGGTCTCGACGGCGCCCGGCTCGATGACTGTCGCCCGCAGGTTCGTGCCGACGAGGTCGAGATTCATCCCCTGCGTTATGGCGCGCACGGCGAATTTCGACCCGTTGTACACGTTGCCGCCGGGGTAGACGATCTGGCCCGCCACGCTGCCGATGTTGACTACGTGACCCCGATTGCGTGCGACCATGAGTGGCAGGATCGCGCGGGTCACGTTGAGCAGTCCCTTCACGTTCGTGTCGATCATCTCGTCCCAGTCGGCGAAGCTCCCCTCGTGCAGCTTGTCGAGCCCGCGCGCCAGACCGGCATTGTTCACCAGCACGTCCGGCACCAGCTCTTCGGCCGCGATCCACTCGCCGAACGCGAGCACCGCGTCGCGATCGCGCACGTCCAGCGTGCGCGCGTGGACCGGTACACCGAATTCCGCCTGGACCTCCTTCACCACGGCGTCGAGCCGGTCCGACCGCCGTGCCGCGAGTACCAGCGCGGCGCCATACGATGCGAACATGCGCGCGCACGCCGCCCCGATCCCCGAGCTCGCTCCAGTGACGAGCACCCGCTGACCACGAATCCTGTTCATATGCAGATGTCCGAAGAAGCCGATCCGCGTCTTCGCCGCAGGACGATGCACGGCACGTACATCAGCCTCGATGGCCGTACTTCATGCCCGCCGCTTACCCACCGCTCCTTCGAGCGATGTCGACGCGGAACGGACTGCCCGATGACGAGGACGGGTACGGGTACCCCGTGATCGCGCCGGTGCTCCAACCAGGGCAGGAGCGCGGCGCGAGCCGGGAACGCATGACGCCGGCGAGGGTACGCAACCCCGGCCCTCGGGGGTGGTTCCCGGTGAGCCGGCGCTCGGATGACGATCGGGCAGGGACGGACAGGGCCAGCTCACACGCATCAAGACCGGGATCAATGGCGACCAACCGCGCTCAGGGGACGTCCCGCACGCGTGCCGGCAAGGCGAATGGTGGTGGAGCAAGAGCGACGCGGAGCGGATTGGGGGAATGGGTGCGTTCACTCCTCCTTGCGCTCGTTCTCTTCCTCGTCATCCGCACTTTCATTGTTGAAGCCTTCCGGATCCCGACCGGCAGCATGGAGGAGACCCTTCTCGTCGGGGACTTCCTCCTCGTCAACAAGCTGATCTACGGCGTCCGTATCCCCGGCACCGAACACCGCATTCTCCAGCTCCGCGAACCCGCCATCGGCGACGTCATCGTGTTCCGCCCGCCCCACGAGCCGGGCGAGAACTACGTGAAGCGGCTGGTGGGTCTCCCCGGAGACACGCTCAGGATGCAGGACAAGGTCCTGTACCGGAACGGGCAGCCGGTCGACGAGCCGTACACGCGCCACGTGGATCCCGGGCATGACGTGGCCGCCCCCGTCATGTCGTGGCAGCGGAGTTTCCTCGTTGCCGGGGGTGACACCGGCAGTTATCGGCCCAGCCGGGACAACTGGGGACCGATCGTCGTGCCGGAAGGATCGGTATTCGCGCTCGGCGACAACCGTGACGATTCCGAAGATTCGCGATTCTGGGGATTCGTCGACGTGAACGAGATCCGCGGCAAACCCCTGTTCATCTACTACTCGTTCGATCCCAACGGATCGCGACCGATGCCCTGGTTCACCCACATCCGCTGGAACCGGATCGGCTCGGTGATTCGCTGACCACACAGAGCTGAAGCGCGGGCCCCAGCTCCCTCGCTATCGAGGTACAGGCCCGAACGTGATGGCTACGGGCGGGTTTGCAGTTCTGTTGTGGAGGGCGCGATGAAGGGGCTCACCCGGGCTGGTTGCCGGAGTCCTTCCGCAAACTGGCGAACCGCGACCGGAACTTCGCCAGCTTGGGCGAGATCACGAACTGACAATACGGCTGGTCCGGATGCCGGAGGTAGTAGCCGTGGTGGTACGGCTCCGCGGGATAGAATGGGCCGGCCGGCGTGACTTCCGTCACGATGGGATCGGGCCAGGCTTGTTGCTCTTCGAGCTCCGCGATGATCGCGCGGGCCGTCGCTTCCTGGTCCGGCGAGTGATAGAAGATCGCCGAGCGGTACTGCGTTCCGACGTCGGCTCCCTGCCGGTTGAGCGTCGTGGGGTCGTGGATCGCGAAGAATACTTCGAGCAGGTCGCGATAGGTGATCACGTCCGGGTCGAACGTGATCCGAACCGCCTCGGCGTGTCCGGTCGTACCTGTGCACACGCGCTCGTAGCTGGGGTTCGGAACCCGCCCGCCCGTGTAGCCGGGTTCCACCCGGTGCACGCCGCGCAACTCGGCATACGCAGGCTCGAGGCACCAGAAGCATCCCCCGGCGAGTGTCGCCGTTTCCTCCCGTTGCCCCGTCATGTCCGGTTACTCCATGCTCGTTGGGGACGGAGTACCGTCCGCCGGTGGCCACGCAACCGCGCCACCCCGGCGCAGGGTCACGCGATCCCCGACGCCGATTCCGTGGCGCGCGAAGTACCCGCTGTTCACTTCCAGCGTCGCATGGTACGGCGCGTTGGGTGAATAGCGCGGACACGTCGCCGGATTGGGGCTGGCGCAGGGCTCCATGGCGAGGATCGCGATGATGCGGCCGTTCTCATCGATGAAAGCGATGTCCAGCGGGATCCGCGTGCGATACATGTAGAATCCGGCGCCCACCGGCTGCTCGCGCTCGAAGAGGAAGATCATCCCCGCGTCCTCCGCCATGGAGAGCCGCTCCATGAGTCCCTGGGAGCGCTGCTCGGGGCGCTCCGCGATCTCGACTTCCAGTTCGAACGTGTCGGCTGCGGTCTCGATCCGGACCTCGCCCGTGTCGAACGCGATGCTCGAGGTTGGTGGCGCGGGGGCGTCCGCGCCCCCACCCGCGTCACACGCTGCAAAAGCCATGACCGCGGCGTTGATGGCGAGGAATACCGCGCTCCGGGTGGGTCGACGAATGCTCGGTCTCTGCATGCGTGAATGGTCGCGAGTGGAGGTCCCGTGCGCAACCCCGGTGAAGGCAGGGAGGAAGGCGCAGCGACAGCGCGGTCATCGCTCCTGGTCGCGGGGGGCGAGGCCGTCCTACATCGTGCAGAGGCAGGCAGTCTGACCAGCTGGCTCGTGATGGTACATCAAGTGTCCGGCGCCAATCCAAAATCGGTACAGAAGTTGCGTTCGCCTCGGCCGACCCGCCCCGGACCGCAGTCCGGGTCCGGGGGCCAGCGATGCCGCGAGCCACCGAGACCATGATCTCAACCCTGGCGAAAGCCGAACAGGGGCGGCCCGAGTTGCCTCAGACCCAGCGGACGCCGAGCCACGCTGTCCAGTTCTACCGGCACGACGCAGCGCTCTGCGAGCTGGCTTCGGGACTCATTGCGGAGGCCATTCGCCTCGGCGACAAGGTGATCCTCGTCGTGACCGCCGAGCACCGCATCGGCATCGTCGAATGGTGCCGGACGGCAGGCATCGATTGCGTCGGCAATGACAATGTCGAATTCGTGGACGCATCCGCATTTCTCGAGTCGGTCATGGACGGCGGAGCGCCGAGCCGGGATCACTTCGCCAGATGGGTACGATCGAGAGCGATGCCGGGTCCCGGCAGATCCCACCGCGCGCTGGTACTCAGCGAAATCGGCGACCTGGCCGCGCGCAGATTCGGGATCGAAACGGCGCTGGCCATCGAGTCATGGTGGGACGCTCTTGCCGGTGCCTGCGAATTGGAGCTGGTCTGCGCACTTGCGATCGACGCACCCGGACTCGGCGAAGCCGACGTGCGTGAGATATGCCGCCGGCACGCCGTCGTCCGCCCGGACGAGTGGAGCGTCCCCGACCCTGAGGAACCGATGAACCCCGCCAACGGTGCCGGTCCGCTCTCGAACGGGCAGAAGGTCAATGACGTCGTGGCCAGGGCGGTTCGCCTCGAACGCGAAATCGATGTGGCCCGTGCCGAGATCCGACGGCTCCGCCATGCGCTGGACATCGCCGTCGAGGAATCCAGGCGCGCGCAGGAAGAGCGCCGCCATTTCTTCGATGCCGTCAGCCACCAGCTTTGTACGCCGCTAAACGCCATAGTCGGCTATCAGGACCTGCTCGAGCTCGGCGTCGGCGGTCCCGTCAGCGAGCTCCAGCGCACGTATCTCTCGAGGATCAGGAAGGGCACGCGCCAGCTCATCGGTCTCGTGGAACAGTTGCTGAGCCTGTCTCCCAGCGGCGGCAGCTCACGTCCGGAGTGGCAGCTCGTGGACGCATGTGCCATTGCCCGCGAGGTCGGGCGCGAAGCGCGACCCCTGTGTACCTCCAAGGGACTTCGGCTTCGCCTGCAAGTTCCAACCTCCCCCATCCAGTGCGAATCCGATCCCGCGCTGGTCCAGCAGATCCTGCTCAATCTGCTTTCCAACGCCATTCGCTTCACCGATCACGGCCAGGTCAGCGTGCGCGTAGCCGCGGGTTCGAGTGCCGTCGGATTCACAGTTCGGGATACCGGTGCCGGTATTCATCCCGATGTGCTTCCCCGCATCTTCGAGCCATTCATCCAGGGGGTCGATGGTCGGTTCGGGGAGGGCGCGGGGTTGGGTCTCGCGGTGGCTCGCCGCCTGGCCAACGACCTCGGCGGCGACATCCACGTTCGCAGCACGCTCGGGCGAGGCAGCGCCTTCACCCTCTGGTTGCCTCGCCAGGGGTTGGCGCCCGCCGGCCAGGTTCCGGAGTCGAGACCACAGGAATCCTGCGTTTCGCCAGAATAGGACTGGCCGCAGCCACGGCATTCGGCGAGTTCAAAGAGTGGGCGAGGGCCAGCCGGCTCCAGGAGTGTCGGCTGGCCCCCCCCCCCCCCCCCCCCCCCCCCCCCCCCCCCGCCCCCCCCCCCCCCCCCCC
>Ga0180220_1001720_pt1 | contig 15460 bp, 17 predicted proteins | sample eDN5th37CBELigBY_FD_151335 | JGI IMG/M metagenome (GOLD analysis project Ga0180220, IMG submission 151335) | Enriched backyard soil microbial communities from Emeryville, California, USA - eDNA 5th pass 37_C BE-Lig BY (version 2) (version 2) | ecosystem: Environmental > Terrestrial > Soil >... | reverse complement strand
GGCTCAGGCTGCCTTCAAGGCCGCCGGCCGTGACGGGCCATCGATGGCCTGATCGGCGGATCCAGCGCTTCCGATCGGAATGCGGCGCCGCTTGAGGGAATCGGGAAGCTCACGCTTGAGCTCGATCTCCAAGAGGCCGTTCTCGAGTGTGGCGCCCGTGACCTCGACGTGTTCGGCCAGGTCGAACTGGCGCTCGAAAGCGCGTCCGACAACGCCGCGATGGAGGTAGGTTTTTGGGCCCGTCTCCTTCGCCTTGCCGCGCACCGTCAGCAGATCGCGCTCACAGACGATCTCGACGTCGTCCGCCGTGAAGCCTGCGATAGCCAGGGTGATGCGGTACTGGTCTTCCGCCATCTTTTCGATGTTGTACGGGGGAAAGCCTGTCTCGTCACGCTGCAGCGCGTGGGCGAGCAGGGCCGGAAGCTGGTCGAAGCCGATGCTCGACCGGTAGAGAGGGGAGAAATCAAGTGTCGCCATAGCTATCCTCCTTTGCGAAGCGACAACCACGGATGAACCGGATTTTTCACGTGCATGGGCGCCGGAAAAGGCCACCGACCCCGAGCTAGGAAGCCCATTTCGATGCTTCAAGGGGGTACCCGAAATTTTTTGGCAGTCCCCTCTTGCGAGTGCCAAAATCACCTCCTAAATGGGCCGCCGAGAGCGGGAGCTCCAGCGAGGCCCGCTCTCCTGATCGACACATGGTTAGGGCACTCTACTGGAGGTTAGACATGAAGTTTCGCCCCCTGCATGACCGTGTAGTGGTTCGCCGCATCGATGCCGAGGAGAAGACGGCCGGCGGCATCATCATTCCCGACACAGCCAAGGAAAAGCCCCAGCAAGGCGAGGTGATCGCCGTCGGTCCCGGTGCTCGGGACGAGCACGGCAAGCTGACGCCGCTTGATGTGAGAGCCGGCGACATCGTGCTGTTTGGGAAATGGTCGGGCACCGAAGTGAAGATCGACGGCGAGGAGCTGTTGATCATGAAGGAGAGCGACATCATGGGCGTTCTCGAAAACCGGGGGAAGTTCAAGGCCGCCGCCTGACGTTCTCGAGCTTCATCCAATCCATCCGCTTGCGTGTTCAACGGTCGGTCGCATGAGCTGCGGACCGCGCGTGGTGCCGCTGTGCGTCTTGCCGGACGGGCCGGAGCCGCCGACCTTCATTCGGAGACACAACGATCATGTCTGCCAAGGAAGTGAAATTCGCCCATGACGCCCGCGAGAAAATGCTGAAGGGCGTCGACATTCTCGCCGACGCCGTGAAAGTCACGCTCGGGCCGAAGGGACGCAACGTCGTCATCGAGAAATCGTTCGGTGCGCCGCGCACCACCAAGGACGGCGTCACCGTCGCCAAGGAGATCGAGCTCGAGGACAAGTTCGAGAACATGGGCGCACAGATGGTGCGTGAGGTGGCGAGCAAGACGAATGATCTTGCCGGTGACGGCACCACGACCGCCACGGTCCTCGCACAGGCCATCGTGCGCGAAGGCGCGCGCTCCGTTGCGGCCGGCTCCAACCCCATGGACTTGAAGCGCGGCATCGACCTTGCGGTCAACGCCGTTGTCGGTAGCCTTAAGGAGAAATCCAAGAAGGTCACCTCCAACGATGAGATCGCCCAGGTCGGCACCATCTCGGCCAACGGCGATGCGGAGATCGGCCGCATGATCGCCGAGGCCATGCAGAAGGTCGGCAATGACGGCGTGATCACCGTCGAAGAAGCCAAGAGCCTGGAGACCGAGCTCGACGTGGTCGAGGGCATGCAGTTCGACCGCGGCTATGTCTCGCCGTACTTCGTCACCAACGCCGACAAGATGACGGTCGAGCTGGAGGACCCGTATCTTCTGATCCACGAGAAGAAGCTCTCGGGCCTGCAGCCGATGCTGCCGCTGCTGGAAGCGGTGGTGCAGACGGGCAAGCCATTGCTGATCGTTGCCGAGGAGGTCGAGAACGAGGCGCTGGCAACGCTTGTCGTCAACAAGCTGCGCGGCGGTCTCAAGGTCGCAGCCGTCAAGGCGCCGGGCTTCGGCGATCGCCGCAAGGCGATGCTCGAGGACATCGCAACGCTCACCGGCGGCAGCGTCATCAGCGAGGATCTCGGCATCAAGCTCGAGAACGTGACGTTGAGCATGCTCGGCCGCGCCAAGCGAGTGACCATCGACAAGGACAACACCACCATCGTCGACGGCGCCGGCAACAAGTCCGACATCGAGGCGCGCATCAAGCAGATCAAGACGCAGATCGAGGAGACCACCTCCGACTACGACCGCGAGAAGCTGCAGGAGCGGCTGGCCAAGCTCTCGGGCGGCGTGGCGGTCATCAAGGTCGGCGGCGCGACCGAAGTCGAAGTGAAGGAGCGCAAGGACCGCGTCGACGATGCGCTGCACGCCACGCGCGCCGCGGTCGAGGAAGGCATCGTGCCTGGCGGCGGCGTCGCCTTGCTGCGGGCCGTGGCGTCGCTCGATACCCTCCGCACGGACAACGACGATCAGAAGATCGGCATCAACATCGTCCGCCGCGCCCTGCAGGCACCTGCACGCCAGATCGCGCAGAACGCCGGCGAGGACGGCTCGGTGATCGTCGGCAAGATCCTCGAAAACGGCTCCTACAATTGGGGCTACGACGCGCAGACCGGTGCGTATGTCGATCTCGTGGGCAAGGGCATCATCGATCCGACCAAGGTGGTGCGGACGGCACTGCAGGATGCCGCCTCCGTCGCAAGCCTGCTGATCACGACCGAGGCGATGATCGCGGAGAAGCCGAAGAAGGCGACATCCGCGCCTGCCATGCCGGCGGGCATGGACTACTGATCCAGACCAGAACTGACGGGAGCCAGGAGTTGTCCGGCTCCCGCTTCCATAGGCATTGAAATCCATGCAGACAGCTTATCTCGTTGTGCCCTTCGAGCGCGTGGGCATGAAAGTGGGTGCCCGGCAGGCAATGATGGTGGATGCAGCAAGCAAGGCGCGCCTGATCGCCCGCACGCTGGCGCAGCAGGTGGCGGGTGTCGCCGTGCTCGAGCGCAAGCTCGATCCCGACTCCGGCGATGGCATCGACACGCTCCTGGAAAGTCATGGGGTGCTGCCGCCCGCGTTCCCGGATGGCACCGACTGGACCGTTACACTCAATTAGAAGACACACCCGCTTGCCTCCCGCGCGCAGCGGAAGGCAGGCCTCAGCCGGCCGCTCCAAGCGGCACTGAAATATCATACTGATTGGTAATGTTTTTCGCCGCCTCCCCATCCTTCCACGTCTCAGCCGGGATAAACGACCGTGCCGTCGGGCCGCGGCACGGCGCCCGCGGTCACCCGGGCTGTCTCGGCGCGTCCGCTTCCCATGATGTGCAAAACAGTCGCTCCGGCGACGATCAGATAGTCGGCGATAATTCGGCGGTGACATCGCCACCAGACCGCTTCGGAGCACATGATCGCGCTGCGCTGCCTCGCGCCAACATCGATCAGGTGCTCGAGACCCGTCCGGAACCGCTCCGACAAGGCGTAATCCGCATAGTTATGAAAGCTCTCGTTCGTCCAGAAGCCATTGACGTCCGCAGGCACGTCCTTCGCTTTTCCACGAAGCCCGCCGAGCGCCGCCACGTGCTCATACGTGACACCGGATTCCGCAAGAGCGGCAGGCAATGTCTCCTTGTTGAATTGCGGAATGGCGCGGGATCGCGGGACGGTCCTCACATCCACCACATGCGTGACCGCCGATCCAAGCAACAGGGCCCTGAACTCATCGAGGCTCCGGTTGGAATGGCCGATCGTGAAATAGGGCTGCGTCACGGAACGTCCTGTCGTTACGCCTCGTCGAGCGCGCTCCCCTTATGCGCCGCGACATGATCCGTCTTGTCGCTCTTGATCTCGTATTGCGGCTCAGTCTCCGAGGCACGGCGGATATGCCCCTTGTAGTCGAAGTCCTTCGTATGAATGGCGATGATCGTGCCGGATACACGGCCCGCTTCGGAATTCCAGGTCACGTGATCGCCGATCTTGAACCGCTTTGCCATGCCGGCTCTCCTTCTCGTCTCAATACAACGCGCCATGGGCGCCAAGGATGCCGGCCGCGACGGTCACGAGGCTGAGCGCCAGCAGAATGCCGTGGAGCCGAAGCACGAGCCGGAATGTGCCATCCGGATCGCGGATCGCCCACGCGTGGAACCAGCGATGCAGGAACAGTGGCTCGGCCACGAACAGCACAAACGTGAATATCGCCCAGATCGCCACCATCGCGTGCATCCACCAGAACCCGGGATCGGCAAAGCGGTCCCAGGCGGCGAGGCGATGCGTCATCCAGAAACCGCTCGCGCCGGCCGCCAGAGTGGAGATACGGGCCTGGAAGGCAAAGCGGCCTTCGATCATCTCGAACAGCTCCAGTCGCTCCGCTGCCGGCACGGCCCGGATCAGGCCCGGCAGCAGCACAAGCGTCACCATCGACACGCCGCCAATCCAGTGCACAACCGCGAGAACGTGCAAGGCTCGCGCGATGGTGAGGTCGTCCATGATCGGGCCTCTCCTGCGATGCCGGGCTAGGTCCAGCCGGTCACGTCGGCGATCGTTCCGCCGCCCGGCGTTCCCGCAAGGAAGCGGACGGCAAGGTCAGGGACGGTCATGCCCCGCCTCCTCCCCGGCGCGATAGATCGCGGCCTCGGTCACGATGACGTCCATCGGGATATCGTGCGGCTGCGGGATATATTCATCGACACGGGCAGCTTCGATACCGACGCCCACGGCAAAAGGCTTGGGCTGCATGACCGCGAGCGTGCGGTCGAAATAGCCGCCACCGTGTCCCAGGCGATAGTGGCCGGAAAATCCAACGAGCGGTGCGATGACCGCATCGGGAGCGACGGGTTCACGCCGCTCCGGCACCATGATGCCCCAAACGCCGCGAGCCATCGGATCACCCGGCTGCCAGCGCCAGTATTCGAGCGGCGCTCGCTCCATCACGACAACGGGAAGCGCCAAGGTCCATCTCTTGCGGGCGGCAAGCCGTTGCCCCCAGGAGCGAAGATCAAGCTCGCCATTGACGGGCCAGTAGAGGCCGAGCGTTCCGCCCGGCTGGCGCTCCAGGGCCCGATCGAGATTGCGCGCAATCGCTTCGGTCATGAAGGCGCGCTCGACCGAGGAGAGACCTATCCGTTCCTGCTTGAGCCGCGTGCGCTGCCTGACACGCCACGCCCTGACCTCGGGGTCCATCACGCCTCCTTGCCGGCGGCCAGCGCCGTGCGCCCGTAGCAAGCCAGTCCCGGCGGCAGCTCTGAGGCGATGCGTGTCATTCTGCGTACCCATGCAGTTACGCCTGCATTCTTGAGACTCCGAAAAGATGTGTCAAGAATGCATCTTATTGGAATCCGCGACGCACGAACGCATGCAGCTCACCGGATTCTCCGGCGGCGCGCTCCGGCGGGATCGCTCGAAGGCTGGAGGTCGGGGCACATTCGCGCCGCCGGATCAGGTGGCTCTTGCCAAGCACACCCGACGAACGCGACGCCGCCGACGCGGCGCGCAATCAGGCAGAGTCAGGCTCAGGGACCGAAGCCGGATCTTCTCGAGTAGCCTAAAGGAGACTTTCGCCGAAAAACATCAGCGTTTCAAAGGCGATAGCAGCAGATTGGTGGAGCCGAGGGGGATCGAACCCCTGACCTCGTGAATGCCATTCACGCGCTCTCCCAGCTGAGCTACGGCCCCGATCCTGGGTGGGATGCGCTTTGCCTTGGCGCAGCGCCCGGCTTTCCTAGTGTGCCTCCGCGTGGAGTGCAAGACCTTCTTTCATGGATCTGTCGAAACCCACGGCATCGACCCGGCTGCACATGCCGTCGCTCGCCTGCACGAGGCTAGCGGATGGGAAAGCGGCCTACCTCTCCGCCCTTGAACCGCCAGCGGATCAGAAAGATCTGCACAAGCGCCAGGACCCCTGCGAACGAAAATGCGAAGACCCACGAGAAGTGCCCGAGCGCGGTCGAGAACGGGATGCGCCCATCGGGAAACATGAAGTCCAGAAGACCAAAATCCATTGCATAGAAGATGATGAAGAACTCGACCCACGAGAAGAAGAACTGGTAGGCGAACGGCCAATCCTGGTCCCAGTGGAAGCGTTGGATCTGGATGTAGGCGACATCGAGGATCAGCCCGAGGACCAGCAGGGCCAGCAGGAACTTGAACGGGTCCTGGAAGATCGAAAGCTCGATCGGGGGCAGGCGGAACCAGACCCGATCGAACGGCCAGGCAACCGCATAGGCGTCGGAGAGTCCCCACGCCGAAAGATACCAGGCATAGAGAAACGTGATCGGGAGCCCGATGAAGAAGAAGAGGATCAGGCGCGTATGCCAGCGGCCGAGCAGCGTGGGAGTCATGGGCGCGGTTCTTTCGTGGCGGATCTCTGGAAAGCGGATGTTCGAGCGCGAAAGGATGGCATGTAAGGAAAGGTGGTCCGGCCTCACCCCGGCGAACGGCCGAGGCACCATCTGAGCCATTGGCGGAACGACCGGAATGGCCCCATGCGCGACACGCCTGGAGCGCGGAGCGAACCGAGCTGATCGGCGGATCGTAGCGCCGCATATTGCAGGCCGAGGAAGCTGTCGACGGCGGCATACGGTCCGTTGGCGGTGACGACACCCGCGGCCCAGATGCGGCCGCGGCCGTTCTGCATCCCCGGGATCTCGAACGAGTTGGTCACAGCCAGACCGGCGAGACTCGATTCCGGCGATCCTCCACTCGAGACCCGGTTTCGCGCGAGATCGTAGACGCGCGTCAGATCGGCGAGCAACGGCGTCTCGTCAAGACGCGCAACCAGTCCGGTACAATCCACCACATAGTCGGCAACGAGATCGACGTTCTCCTGAAACTTCTCCCGGCCCTCGAGCCGCGTGATGACCTGCCCGTTCTGGTAGGTCATCGACTGCACAGTGCCGTAGAAGCTCTTGAGCCAGCCCTCGCGGTTTCCCTGCTCGATGAGCTGGTTCCAGTCGTCGCGGTCGGCAGTCGTGGTCCCACCCCAGACTTTCATCAACTCGGGGCGTCGCTCGGGAGCCGCCTCTTCCAGGCGTTTGCGCAGCGTCCCTCCCCAGCACGCCTTGGGCCAGTTGAAGGGCTGCTGCTGCACATCCGCCCGCACCTGACGCCGTGCCAGATCATATTTTGCACCCTCCGTCACTGCCGAGCGATTGAGATGCAGGATGCGGATGTTGCCGTTCTTCTCTCGCGCTTCATGCAGGCGCTGCAGGATGCGCGAGGCGACGATTCCGCGTCCTCTGATGAGCACCGTGCCGCCCTTCTGCTCGAGCGCCTTGTAGATTTCGTCATGGTCCTCGTAGGCATTGACGACCGCCGCGACGTCCGGATTGGACCGCTTGAAATCCTGCAGATCGGGCAAGAAGTTCGAGGCTGGATAGCCCGTCGCAATCTGGAGATAGCGGGCCACCATGAAGCGCTCGCGCTCGGACCGGGAAGCGCCAGGCGCAAACTCGTTCGGCACCCGGTAGGCGACGACGTACCGTTCGTCGTCGGTCTTTCTGATGCCGAGCACCTGGCCATGCACCCACATATCACTCCAGCCGATACGCTTGGCTTCCGCATCGAACGAACGGAATACGTCGCCCAGGCGTGGCGTGTAACTCTCGGTCAGCGCCGGCTCGCCGAACACCTGGAGGACGTGCTTGAAACCGACAAGCCGCCCGTGGACAACATCCCGAACGAATTCGCGGCTGGCATAGCCCGGAAAGCCCCAGATATTGTCCGGCGTCGAGATCGAGTTGGAACGGATGCGCTCATAGAGCGGGATTTGGGAGACTTTGCACAGACGGCTGTACTTGGCATAGGGAGCCTTGTCGGGCGCCACGCCAATCACCCGAATCGAAGATGCGGGTACACCGTAGCAGCGCAAATGATCGACCCAGCAGAAACTCCCTATGCCGCCGCCGATGGCCAGGTACTCGGTCTCGCCGGTGAGCTTGCCCGACGCCTTGATCTCACTGATCGGCACGGTACGGCGCTCGAAGAAGGCTCCGGGGAACGTCCCCCTCGCACCGATGGCCTCGGCCTCGGCTTGGTCATGAGCAGCACCGGCGCGTGCGGGTGTCGGCGTCGGATCGAGATCGATTTTCGTCGGCTCGTAGGAAGCTGCGACCCATGCGAATCGCAGCGAGAACGGACCGATCTGCAACGTTTCCCCCGGCGACCACGTCGCCGCCGTGATCTCGCGGCCATCGAGCCGGGTGCCGTTCTGGCTGTTCTTGTCCTCGACGCGAACCGAGGCGCCGTCGACCGTCACCTCGGCGTGGAGCCGCGAGACTTGCGGATGGTCGAGGACCACGTCACCGTTGCGCGAGCGCCCAATGCGGAACGGCCCGCGGCCGTCGAACGTGTGCCGCTCCGTGCGGCCGGATTGCTGCCAGGAAATCTCAATGGGCATCGAAGCAACCTTGATCGAGTATGGACGCGGACACGATGGACCAGTTCCGCGACAGTCCGCGCGGCGACATCGCTAGAGAATGCGTGAAAAGCCTCCCGCATTGGCCAGATGCCGGCCACAGAACCGGCAGTTCGCCTCGAGCGGCGGCGGGTTCAGGAGATGGCAGCGCTCGTAGCCGCACACAACGCGGGGCTCGTGCGGATGCAGGATCTCGAAGCGCATGGGACCGACTTCGATGACATCGAGCGCGGCAAGCTGCGTTCGCTCCTGCGTCTTGGGGATGGCGGACTTGTTCCGCCGCACCGAAACGCGTGTACGCCCGGACATCACCCACACCGGATGGTTGTCGGTCAGCTCGAAGCGCCCGACCGTATCGATCTCCCAGTTCGTCCAGCGATTGAGATCGAGCAGCTCCAGCGTCGCGCCGGGCGTCTGGACCATCGGCTTGCGGTCCGGATAGCGCTGCCCGATGGCCGCGGTCTCCGCCACTCCGATGCCGCGTCCGGGCAGGATTTCGAGCCGCTGCACCTCGTCGAGCTTGGATGTCGTGCTCAGGACGATGAACGGCGTCATCTCCACACGGCTGATGGTATAGTTCTCGATCTCGATCTCGAAGTTGGGCTGCAGCGCCACGCGGCTGTCGCGCACGACGAGCCCCCCGACCCGGCTGCCGCTCGTCGAGCTGTCCGTATAGACGAAGCCGCGCGAGGTGCGCTCGATCATGCCATGGATGCGCGAAATGGTCCGATATCGCGGGTCCAGCAGCACCTGGTTCCGCATATCGTGCTGGCGGCCGATCTGAGCCGGCAAGGTGCACGCCGCGACGTAATAGTCTCCAGTATCGTGGTTCTTGATACCGAGATAAATGTGTTCGTGCATGCGCCAATTTCCCGATTCCTGTCGCACACAGTGTAGCAAGAAAGGCGCCAATTCGCCCATCAAACCAATACCGGACTAAATGACCATTAGCCAATATGAATGAAGCACAGTTCACACACAATTGATCGATGTTCAAATATTCCGGCACCGCCCGCGTCCGCACGCGGTAAGCTTTACGTATTGGACCGCCGAGCCTACAGTTTTGGGGCTGCCGTTTCGCCATCGAGCTTGCTTCTCGATATCTCATTGAACCGCAAGGACATGCCGGATGCTGAAGATCTACGGCCGCGCAAACTCAATCAATGTGCGCAAGGTTCTCTGGATGTGCGACGAGGTCGGCCAACCTTTCACGCGGGAGGACTGGGGCCGAGGCTTCCGATCGACCTCGGAGGAGCCGTTCCGCAGCGTCTCGCGGTTCGGCGTGGTGCCGGTGATCGACGATGACGGCTTCGTGCTGCGCGAATCCCACACCATCGTGCGCTATCTGGCGACCAAGCACAGCCGCCCGGATCTTTATCCGACCGACCTCGAGGCCCGCGCCCTGGCCGAGCAGTGGATGGACTGGGCCGGGACCGACGCCTATGTGGGCATACGTCCGGTATTTCTGGGGCTGCAGGTCAAGATGGCGCCTTTCAAGGACGACCCAGAGGGCATCGCGGCCGGCATTCGTGAGTGGACGGTTCAAATGCAGAGACTCGACGAGCATTTGGCTGCCGCGGGGCCATTCGTCACAGGCCCGGCATTCACGGTGGGCGACATCCCGGTTGGGCTGATCGTCAATCGCTGGTTTGCGATCCCCTTCGAGAAGCCGGCGCTTCCTCACCTCACGGCATACTACGACCGTCTTACGGACCGTCCCGCATTCCGGGCGCACGGCCGCAACGGCACACCCTAATCCGATCGCCAGGGCCGAAAAAGCAGTTGACGCCCACATTCCCGGATGCTTCACGACTCAACGGGACTGTCGACGGTCCGGTCCCGGGGGAAGGAAAGCCGTCCACATGCGCAATGCAGTAGCTGCTGCACGCGGCGCAATCGGCCCCGTCGTGCTACTCGCTGTCAATACAATGGCATCGCCCACCGCAGCGCAGGAATACTGTGTTGCCTGTACGGGCCCGGACGCGCTTTATCGATGCGTTATCGATCAGGCTAAGCCGAGCGGCTTCCCGCTCAAGTTCCTATGCGTCAAGACACTCGCCAGAGAGGGACAGCACGCCACGTGCTCCATCCGCTCGGGCACGGTCTTCGACTGCGACGCCCCGATCAAGAGGATCGACGCCGCAACTGCCGCTTCGAGACTGGCGCCCTCCGCCGAGAATGTGGCCTCGGAGCCGGCAAGCGTTCCCAGCCCACCGCCCAAGGTCGGCTTCGCGCTCGAGCCCGATCCGCCTCCGGCTCCCAGCCAGCCGCCTCGAGGGGATGCCGAGCGGCGCAAGCCGGTCGATCCTCCCGCGGACGCCGACCGCCCCAGTCGACCAAGCGAGCCGGGGATGATCGAGGAATTCGCCAAGGACATCTCTCGCACGTCGAAAGCCACGCTCGTGAAAGCAGGCGAGACGATCAAGAGCACCGCCAAGAAATCGTGGGATTGCGTCACGACGTTCTTCAAGTCGTGCTGAGGTGCGGCGACCTGAGGCTTGGCGATCAGGCCCGTCCAAGCCATGCCCGCGCACGCCGCTGGGCGTCGCTGATCTCTGCCCGGCTCAACTCGCGGGCCACCTCCGTGCGATACCGGCGCGCGTCTTCATTGCCGCGGACAGCCGCGAGATTGAACCACTTGTGGGCTTCCACCAGATCGAGCGCGACACCCCGGCCGCTGCAGTACATGAGCCCAAGCTCGAACAGCGCATCCGGTATGCCGGCCGCGGCCGCCGTTTCGACAATATCGCGCGAGTTCGCGTCATAACGGGCCATCGATCTGTCTCCCCTCCCTCGAGTTGTTGATCGCTCTCTTGGCCAATCAAATCCGGGGCTGTCGCTCCATGGAGCCTTCGAGAGCGCTGTGAGGAGAAAATGATGTCAGCGCCCGGATCAAAAACCGTTAAATGCGGCTTCGCCGGCGGCCGCACGTCCGTTAGCGATTGCTGACCGCGTGTCACGGTCCGATCCGAAAAGGACGGAAAGAAGATGAAATTCAATATATTCTAAAGTTTTTTGAGAACAAAAAATTAGCCAAGACCGCAAAATGCCTTGATCCGGCCGTAAACGGTGCAAGCGCGTGGCCGCCGCGTGACCGCATCGCGATCACTTTCAACGGTTCGAGGGTTGCGGCTGGCGCAAATCGTGGCTAGATGGACGCCAAGAAACAGGGACGGTACACCCCGGGGACAGGTGGGTGTGCCAGCGGCTCGCCAAGGGCCGTGAGACGACGGGGGACGACAAACGTGCTCACTCGTAGCGCCGTTGTTTTGACGCTCGCCTCGATGGTGGCTGGCTGCGCCGGCGATGCACCTAGTCTGGCAAGCTTTGCATCGACACCGTCGGCACTCGCGATCGCGACGCCGTCCGTGACTGCGGCTGCCGCGGAACCAGTGACGGCGGAGCCGGCCGTGTTCCGGAAGACCATGTCGGACCGCGTACTCACGGCGATTGCACTCGAGCGCGTGACAGGGCTGAAACCCGATCCATCGCGCTTGGCGGATTGAGAGTCGCTTGGCCCTCCGCGACCTCCTTCGTCCTCTGCTGGCCACAGCGTCGGTGAAGCATTTATTTGCCGGCGGGCAGGTTGTCGCCGCCCACCACTCGGTCGATGAACCCTCCGATGGTGCGTATGACCGGCGGCGCATAGAGGATCTTGCGGTGCCCGAGCCCGTCTTGCGCCTCGAGCGTCGCGACGGGGCAGGCCGCCACGATCTCCTCGGCATCGGCGAATGCGACCTCGCCGTCGTCTCGCGAATGCAGCAGCAGCGCCGGTCGTCCTGTCTCGCGCAATAGTGCGACACCGGTGAAGTCCTCGATTCGTCGTTCCGCGATCCCCTCGAGCCGGCGCTCGAAGTCGAGCTGCGCCGCGAGCGAAAGCCCTTCCTCCCTCCCGAAGCGGCGCGTCACATTCTGGAAGCGGTTGGGAGAGGCAATCAGCGCGTAGCCGCGGAACGGATAGGACCGCGGCATGGGACGGCCGCCGCCGCCCGCCAGCAGGGCGGCTAGACCGCCCATCGAATGCGCCACCACGAACGACATCGGCCCCAGCGCCTCGGCGACCTCGCGCACTGCGTGCGCGCAGTCGATCAGGCTGGCGCGCGCGCCGGGACTGAGCCCATGCGCCGGCAGATCGGGCAGCACGACCCGATACCCGCGGCGGCGTAGGTATTCGGCAATGGCCATCATGAACGACGCTTCGCTGGTCCAGCCGTGCACGACAAGCACGCACGCGCGGGGCTCGCCTTTCTCCGGCTCGACGACATGGGCCACGACGTCACCGGAACGGGTCTGCACCATGACAGGCCGGGCAAGCCTCAGGTGAAAGCGCGCCCGCGCCACCAGCTCATCGTGATCGGGGCTCCGCCGGCGTGAAATACTCGGCGTGCAGAATGCGCGGAGAGCCAGCAGTCCGGCGAGCCTTGGCATGAGATTGAATGATGCCGGGGGAAGTACGCATCCCGACTGAAACGACGCTGTCTTCATGTTCGTATGGATCAATGTCGGCACTACACCACTGGATATCTCATATACTGCGTGATGATGGTTGATTGGTCGCAGAGAAGGCCCGGCAAGTCTGCATGATGGTTAGCTGTCGGTGACCCAGGCGATCCCGCTGATCGCCCGCTCCGCGTATGCCCCACGGCCCCGCCGCTAGGCGTAGCTCGAGCGCTTTCCCGTCCCCAGACGGTCGTTTGCGAACACGACGGCGCCGCCGCATCACCTTCGCGCTTGGCATCCGACACGGTATCGGCTCCAATTCCGCCGGATGGAAATCACGGCGGCACTGGACGCGACGGACCCTGCGCAGCTCCGGTTCGGATCAGCTAACGCGAGGTTGCACTTCGCCACGTCCTCGGTGCCGCCATAGCCCGCCAGGGCGGCAAACCGCCCGGCAGAAGGAGCGCACATGCCTGCAGCCTTCTATCAAGGCGTCGGCGACCGTCTCACGCAGTGGGATGTGGACGTCGATGCCGCCACGCTCACCCCACGTGGGTCGGTCACGCTGCCCTCGCGGGTGCAGTACGTCTGGCCTCACCCCTCCGGCAAGTTCCTCTACGTCACCACCAGCGACGCGGCGTCGGGCAACACGCCCAACCCGGGCAAGGTGCACCGCCTGTGCGCCCTGAGTATCGGGCCTGGGGGTGCGCTCGCGATGCACGGCGAGCCGGCGGCGCTGCCGCAGCGGCCGATCCATCACAGCCTCGACCGCACCGGCCGCTATGCGCTCGCATGCTACAACACGCCGAGCAATGCCACCGTCCATCGCATCAATGACGATGGCACCATCGGCGCCGCGATCGCTCAACCGGCCGGCCTCGATTTCGGCATCTACGCGCATCAGTTCCTCACTCTGCCCGCGAACCGTTCCGCCCTGCTGGTGACGCGCGGCAACCGGCCCGAGGGCGCGAAGGCAGAGGACCCCGGCGCGCTCAAGGTCTTCCGCTTCGACGAGGGCCGGCTGGCGCCGCTCGCGGGCCTCGCCGTTGGGGGCAGGGGTGGCTACGGCTATGGCCCCCGCCACGTCGATTTCCACCCATCGAAGCCGTGGATGTACGTCTCGGTCGAGTCGCAAAGCGAGCTTCATATGCACCGGGTTGAAGGCGACAGCGTCACGCCGGAGCCACTGCACAAGGTGCGCACGACGATCGGCACCTACGACGAGCATGTCGGCCAGATCACGGGCGGCATCCACGTCCATCCGGACGGGCGAGCCGTCTACGTCTCGAACCGCTCCGACGCCAAAACAGAGGTCAACGGCAGGACGGTCTTCTCGGGCGGCGAGAACAGCATCGCGGTGTTCTCGATCGACCCTGGAACGGGCGAGCCCCGTTTGATCCAGCAGGCCGATCCGCAGAGCTGCCATGTGCGCACCTTCAGCTTCGATCCGAGTGGAAAGCTGTGCGTTGCGGCAAGCATTGAGGGCAGGGACGTGCTGGACAGCGGCAGCGTCCGTCATGTTCCCGCAGCCCTGTCGGTGTTCCGGGTCGGCGACGACGGTCGCTTGAGCTTCGTGCGCAAATACGACGTCGAGACCGGCGGCGGCAACTATCAGTGGTGGACCGGCTTCGTCGAGCTGGCATGATCGGCCGCTAGCGAAACTGGAGGGGAAGAAACGATGGCGATCGACAAACGCGTCGCCTCCGCGGCGGAGGCACTCGCCGATGTCAAGGACGGGGCGACCGTGCTCATCAGCGGCTTTGGCGGCGCGGGGTTCGCGAATACGCTGATCCGCGCGCTTCGCGAGCGGGGCTCCAGGGACCTGACCCTGGTGGTCAACTCGGCGACGCACCGCTACTCGCTGACGCACGAGCTGATCGAAGCCGGCCAGGTGGCCAAGGTCGTGTGCAGCGCGGCACGCGGCGCCGGCAAGGATCTCTCGCCCTTCGAGCAACTCTGGAAGGCGGGCAAGATCGAGCTCGTCTGCCTGCCGCAAGGCACGTTCTCCGAGGCCATCCGTGCAGGCGGCGCCGGCATCCCGGCGTTCTACACGCCCGTCGGCGTCGGCACGGACCTCACCGCCGGCAAGGAGGTGCGCGCGTTCGACGGCCGCGAGTACGTGCTCGAGCGCGCCATCAAGGGCGACGTCACCTTGATGCGCGCCGACACCGCCGATGCCTACGGCAACCTGACGTTCCGCTACGCACAAGCGAACTTCGGCCCGGCCATGGCCACTGCCTCGCGCCTCACCATCGCGGAGGTGCGTGCCGTGGAGGAGCAGCCGATCCCGCATACGCGCGCCCAGCTCCCGGGCGTCTATGTCGACCGCGTCGTCGTCGAGGAGAAGCCGGCATGAGCGCGAAGCCCCTCAACCGCAACCAGATGGCCTGGCGCGCCGCGCAGGACATCACCGAAGGCCAGCTCGTCAACCTCGGCCTCGGCATGCCGGTCGCCGTCGCCGACTACGTGCGGCCGGGCCTCGACGTGTTCTTCCAGTCGGAGAACGGCGTCGTCGGCGTCGGCCCGCTCGCGGCCGAAGGCGAGATCGATACCGACCTTGTCGACGCGGGCTCGCGCCGCATCACGCTGCGCACCGG
>Ga0180220_1001718_pt1 | contig 15464 bp, 11 predicted proteins | sample eDN5th37CBELigBY_FD_151335 | JGI IMG/M metagenome (GOLD analysis project Ga0180220, IMG submission 151335) | Enriched backyard soil microbial communities from Emeryville, California, USA - eDNA 5th pass 37_C BE-Lig BY (version 2) (version 2) | ecosystem: Environmental > Terrestrial > Soil >... | reverse complement strand
ATGATGGCCGAGATCCCGGCCGCGATGGCGACGTCGGGGCCGTCGCGGAAGGGGAAGAAGGCGTCGGAGGCGAGCACCCCGCCGCGAACCCGTTCGCCCCCCTTTTCGACGGCGATCCTCACCGAGTCGAGCCGGCTCATCTGCCCCGCGCCAACGCCCAAAAGCTGGCCGTCCTTGACGACCACGATGGCGTTGGATTTGACCATCGAGCAGACCTTCCAGGCGAAGCCGAGGTCCGTCGACTCCGCGGCCGTGGGAGCCCGGCGGGTCTTGACCTCGCCCGAGGCGGGATCCCGCTGAAGCGCGTCCCAACTTTGAGCCAGAAGCCCCCCCTCGATGCGACGAAGGTCCCACCCCGAAGGAGGCGGCGTCGCCGGCCCGATCGGAGCTTGCAGGTCGATCAGGCGAACGCTCTTGCGCCAGGTCGGCTTGGTGGTCAGCAGCTCGATCGCTTCGGGCTCGAAGCCGGGCGCCAGGATCGCCTCAAGAAATCGGCCCGGCTCGCACATCAGCTCGGCCGCCGCGCGATCGACGGGTCGATTCAGGCCGACGATCCCACCAAAGGCGCTGACCGGATCGCCCTCGTAAGCGCGTTCGAACGCGCTGGCGATTTCGTCGGCGATCGCGGCGCCGCACGGATTGTTGTGCTTGAGAACGCAGACGGCGGGCTCGTCGAAGAGCCGAACCAGCCGAAGCGCGCTGTCGAGATCCAGCAAGTTGTTGTACGAAAGCTCCTTGCCGTGCAGCACGCGGGCGGTCGCCAGGTTCGGCCCGGCGGCGGCGGGATCGACATACAGCGCCGCCTCCTGATGCGGGTTCTCGCCGTATCGGAGCGTTTGCTTGCGGGAGAAATGGAGATCGAGCGAAGCGGGAAGGCTCGGCGCTTCCGAAGCCTCCGCGCGGGAGCGTTCCAGGAAATAGTCGGCGATCGCCCGATCATAGGCGGCGGTTCGGGCGAAGGCCTCCCGGGCGAGCCGCTCGCGGGTTGCTCGTTCGGTCCCGCCGGATTGGCGGAACTCGGCGAGGAACGCCTCATATTGGTCCGGGTCGGTCAGGACGGCGACGTGGGCGTGGTTCTTGGCGGCGCCGCGAATCAACGACGGCCCGCCGATGTCGATGTTCTCAACGGCGTCCTCGAAGGTGGCGTCGGCGCGGGCCACCGTCTCCTCGAACGGGTAGAGGTTGACGACGACCAGGTCGATCGGCTCGATCCCCAAGGTGGAGAGCGTCTCCACGTCCCCGGGCTCGTCGCGCCTGGCCAAAATTCCGCCGTGGATTCGCGGGTGGAGGGTCTTGACCCGCCCCCCCAGGATTTCGGGTTGACCCGTATGGTCGGCCACCTCGACGACCGGCAGCCCCGCTTCGGCGAGGGCCGTTCGCGTGCCGCCGCTGGCGATCAGCGCCACGCCGGAATCCGCCAGAGCCTTGGCCAACTCGACAAGTCCGCGCTTGTCGGAAACGCTGAGGATGGCGCGTCGAACCGGCGCCCACGACCCTTGATTCTCGTCTTTCCCCATCATGCTCTCATTGCCGCGTCCGCGGCGGGAGGGTTCGCTCGTCCGTTCAAGGCCGATCATTATCCCGAAATACGAACGCCGGGACGACCCGAATCCAGGTGGCTTCGGGGCGTCCCGGCTTTTGAGAATCGCGACTCGCGGCAATCGAGCCAACGATCGCCGCGTCAGAACGGCGGCGGGGTGCTGAAGTCGAGATCCTCGTCGTCGGCGTCCGCCCCCTCGGCCGGAACCTGAGGCGTTTCCCGAATGCCCTCGGGCGGAACGTAGCCGAACGGATGGGCCTTGGGATCGCGAAGCGGTTGAGGATTCGTTTGGCCGATCTCCCGCAGGCAGATCACCACGCCCGAGGAGGTCCCCAAAAAGAGCCGGTCATCGAAGGGGTTCGAGAAGCTGAGGTCGTAGCGGCGCAAATTCAAGCCCGCGCGTCCCAGGGTGGATTCGGGATCGGCGAGGATCTTTCCGGTTTCGCGGTCGACCGTCATCAAGTCTCCTTCGTGGTTGCGAAGATGGACTTTGGTCGGGCTGACGCCGAGGAACCGTCCCGAGTCGGTATGGGTCGTCCAATGGGCCTCGCCGGTCTTCGGATCCAAAAGGCTCAGATCACCGGCCTCGTTGATGACGAATATGTCGTCGCCGGCCACGACCGGCGCCTGACGAACCGGAGCCCCGGAGGCGAAGATCCAGAAAATCTTCGCCGTCAGGACATCGACGGCGTAGAGATTGTTGTCGGCCGAGGGGACCAGAAGCATCCGGCTGCCATGATGGCCGAACTCGTCGCCGATCGGTCCGCCGGTCGGAACGCGGAAAAGCGGCGTCGGCTCGTGGGAGAGATTGACGAAGACCCGACCGTCCTCGCTTCCCATGCAGACGATGCGATCGGCGACCAGGGGACGAGTCGTCACCCGACCGTTGGTCTTCATGTTCCAGATCAACTCGGGCCTGAGGCGAATCGTGTCCGGGCCCTGATCTTGCGCTTCCTTGAGGGCGTAGCAGTTGATCATGCCGGTGCTCAGCCCGACCAGAAGGCGCTCTTCGTCGCAGGCGGTCCCGCTCGTCGGAAGCGTTCCCAGGTCCAGCCTCCAGATGAAGCGCCCGGTCCCGCGGTCGAGGGCCGACAAGATGTTGGCGTTGGTCGCGAACACCGCGAACGAGTTCGCCGAGACCGGCCGGGCCGTCGGCGAGCGATCGCCAAGCTTCGCCGACCAACGATGCCGGCCGGTTTCGGCGTCGTAGACGTGCAGCATCGCGTCGTCGGTTTGGACGAAGAACAAATCCTCGCTCCGGCTGATCTCCAGCACCCGCTCCGTGCCGGAGAGCGGGATTGAAGTCATCCATTGCCGCTCCAGGCCCAAGCGCGAGAGCGAAGTCCGCGTGGGAATGATGTCCCGGGGAACGAGGGATTGCGAGTGGACCGAGGGGCCACTCAAGCCGAAGATCAAGAACGCCCAGACCAAGGCGAGTCGGCGGGGCATGGTTGGTTCCTTTCGGGGCCTGGAATTCCGCGCGCGGTGGAGTTCGATACTCATGCCTAGCCGACGACCGGGCCATCGTCAAGCCGGGCGGTCGCGACGGCCGCGGCCGCGTCTCAAATTAGTCCCATGATTCCATTTTTGCCGAGGCGCGGCCACTCCTCGCGACGATTCTCCCGGCCACAAATCCCCGAAAATCGCGTCAAGCCGGAGTATCCTCATCGCCCCGCTCGACGAACCATTCCGAGTCGCGGTTCTCGACGGGGGGCTCGTCGACTTCCTCCAACTCCGGCTCCGGTTCCGATTCCGGTTCCGGTCCCATCGAGGTTTTGCCGGTCAGGCAGACCGGGCAGGCGTCGGCCGTTCCATTGTATGGTCGACCGCAACGGGGGCACAGGCCCACGCTGCGTCTTAGGGTCGGCAAGGCCGCGCGAAGGCTCGCTCCCTCGACGGTGTGGGCGAACGATTCGGAGACGCGCTCGGCCAGCGTCACGATTTCGAGTTGAACCCCGCCGCCCCGCAACCGTCGATGCACGAGGCTCAGGAACCAACCCGCGAGTTCTTGATCCAAGTTCCTTCGGTCCTCAGCGTCTTGGACGGGAGGCGTTTGCGCGTAGAGTTCGAGCACCCGGTTTGGGTCGTTGACCTCCCGGGCCGCGCGGAGCTGCTCGGTCCACCGCTCGCCGATGGTCCGCTTCGCGCTTCGAAGCTCGTCGGCGATCCTCTCGACGCGCCGGTCGTCTGGACGCTCGGCGAGCAGGTCTCCGACTCGTTGGTCGGCCGCGCTCCAGTCGCCAAGTTCGATCAACCGGCGAACCGCCGCCAAATCCTCGTCCACGGCCTCCTCGTCCGAGCCCGACCGCCCGACCGGCGCGGCGGGCTCGGATCGGAACTCGTCCTCCGGGGAGTGATCGCGGCTCGTCGGCGAGCTTGGAGGCCGCTCCGAGATCGCGCGAACCCCGATTCCCAGGGCGCGAACCAGAGCGGCCAACACGACTCCGGCCAGGCCGCGGGCGATGAAATCATGCCCAGCGCGGGTCATCGCGTCGATCCAACCCCAAGGGGTCTCGAGCGCTCCGGCCTCGGCCGCGATCGCCGCGATCTGGAACCCTCGAAGCGCCCCCATCGCCAGCGAGCCCGCCACGATCCAGGTCGCCGCCCGATCGAACCAGGACCGCTCCGTGACCAATTCCGAGGTCGTCGAACCGGAGGAAGCCGCCAAATCATCGTCCATGAGCAGAGAACCCAATAGACCGAACTGGAATGCGCCGCTCTCCCATTATTCCCCTTGGCTCACGATCAAACCAACCTCTCGGCGCGAAATCCGGGGCGTTGAAAAGAGAAAGGGACCGCGACGACGGCCCGGGCGGGCGCGTCGTCGCGGTCCCTTTCTTCCTCGATCGCGGCGCTCGGGGCTTAGTTGCCGAGTTGCCGGGCGATGCGGTTGGTGGGGGCGGGGGGATGGAGGATCGCCTCGTCGAGATGGTGGAGCATCCCGTAGGCGTCCTCGCCGGTGTCGGCGAAATGTTCGCGGACGACCTCCACGGCGCGGAACCCCGTGGCCTTGAAGAAGAACTGGGCCGGCACGTTGGTCTCGCGCACCAGCAGGGCGATTCGATTCCGACGCTGCTGCGAGAGCTTGCCCGCCAACTTGGCGATCATCTGCCGCCCAATCCCCCGACGCCGGAATTCCGGGTGGGTGGCGAAATCCAGGACGTGGATCCGGTTGCGATGCAACTCGTAGATCATGTAGCCGACGATCCGATCGGATTGCTCGGCGACCATGCCGATGCAATTCCGCTGGCGGAGGACCCTGAGAAAATCCTCCTCGCGCCAGGGGTGCTCGAAACTCGCGTTCTCGATTTCGAGGACTTCGGGCATGTCGCGGCGAATCATCCAGCGAACGTGGACGCGAGACTGCGCCGGAGAGGACGGAATCGTGCTCATCGAGCCTCCTTCCATGGATCGATCGAAGACCTCTGGACCCGTTCCGGCCCTGGAACGGATCAATATCACGCGACATAAAACTTCCGACCAAGGCATTCGGAGACGGTCGGAAAGGAAAACGCTCCAGCCGAGATGTGAAGACGGGAGTTCGGCTCGCCGCGAGGCGTTCAGGAGGTGGGGCGGATTCTAGCGGACGGTCCCATTCCCGCCAAGGCCGTTTGCAAAGCCTTGTCTCCAGCCGGTTCGCCCGCCCTTTGGAATTTCCCTCATTGCCCGATTATCGGCCGCTCCAGCGGCGACACATGAGGATTGAACCAATCGGAGCGATTGCGGAAGTACCGGAGCGCGCGCCAAGTGAGCCAAATTAAACCACGGTCCCGCGCGCCCGAAAATCCAACGCGCGGGACCGGCGAACGGCGAGGGGGGGTGGGTTAAAATCGGCCGAAGGAGTACAGCTTGTTGGCGATGTCGAAGTCGGAATCGGTGAGGCCGACGTTGATCTTGATGTCGTCGTACACGTATTCTTCGACGAGCTCGGGGGCGCGACCCGACTCTTTGGGCCAGTCGTACCCCTCGAACCGAACCGGGAACCCCAGATCCGAGTTGATGAACAAGCGAACCTTGTGGAAGACGAAGTTGGGCCGTCTCTCCGGGTGAATCGTCTCGACGAGCAGGCAGCGAGCCGGGCCGAGCTTGAGCCGGGAGTCGAAGAGCACGACCGCTTCGCTTGATTGGAGCTCCTCGGCCCACCGCGACGCGATGGTCGTGATCAGGGCGCCGATGCCGGCGTCGGTGATCGGGTGCCGATTTCCCTCCATCGCTCGGGGGCCGCGGGGGTCGAGTCGCATGGTTCCGGCCAAGAGCTTCGTGAAGCCGACGTCGTGAGCCAGGACGAGATCATCGTTGCGACCCGCCACATAGATCGCCTCGCGTCCTCGATTGGGCTGACGGAACTTCAGATAAACGCTATGCGGCTCCGTTCGCATCTTCATTTCCATGACGTGAGGCGCGGAGAGGACCCCGTCGATGCGCTCGCGCTTGTAAAATGTGCAGGTATAGTCCCTCACTTTTTCAAAACGCGTCTGGCAGTCGGCCATGATCGAGATCGCACGGGCGACCGGATCCTCCGAAAGGGAGATTGGGGGAGGCGGGCTCGCCTTGGCCGTGAAATCGGGCTTGAGGGTGGTTCGGCTGGCGGCGCCGACGGCCGAAAGCGCCACGCGATCCGCGGCTTCGGATTCGTCGGAAGTCGCCTCGTTGGTCGCCTGTTCGCCCTGGTTCTCGACCTCCTTGGAGGAGGACTTCGCCGAGTCCGTTTCGGTCGGCGCCTCGGGCGATCCGCCGGCCAGAAGGAGCGAAAACACCATCGTCGCCGCGATCAAAGCTCCGCGGGAAAGGCTCGGGCGACGAAGCGCGAATGCGACGGCCAGCTTTCGGATTCGATTCGGAAGCATGATTGCGCGATCCCCCTCGGCCTGAGTTTGGTTTGCTTTGGGAGACTCGCCGCCAGCGTTCCGTCAAAAGACATGGAGCGGCGAGCTCCGCGGTCGAGTGGCCGTAGAATTGAGTTTGCCGCGACGAGAAATCGGGGCGTCCGCCGATATAATAATGCGATTCGCGGTCCGCGAACGTCCCTTGCAAGAAGGGTGGACGGATAGCCGCACTATACTGTATCACGCAATTCACGGGCCTTCGCTCGAAAACGCCTCGGCGCGGGAAATTCGGGACGCGCTCGGAACGGGACGGATCACGCGACACGCAGGAGTGGTTCTCAGTGGAAGAGTACACCATCGACGTTATTGAATCGGCCCCGTTCGCCCAGATGGCCTACGTGCTTTGGAGGCCCGACCGATCCGACGCGGTCGTCGTCGATCCCGGCTTCGACGCGCGGACGATCCTCGAGTTGCTCAAGGGGGATGGCCGCTCGCCCGCCGCGATCCTGAACACTCACGGGCACATTGATCACATCGCGGGCAACGCGGCCTTGAAGGAGGCTTACCCGGACGCCCCTTTGGTCATCGGCCGCAACGAGGCGCCTCTGCTGGCCGACGCGGAGCGAAATCTCGGCGGGCCGTTCGGCGTTCCCGTCTCCAGCCCTCCCGCCGACCGGCTCGTCGACGACGGCGAGACGATCGAATACGGCGGCTTTACGTTCCAGGCGCGCGAGATCCCCGGGCACAGTCCCGGCTCGGTGGTCTATCTTTGCGAGGATTTCCAGCCCCCGTTCGTCCTCGGCGGCGACGTGCTCTTCGCCGGCTCGATCGGCCGAACCGACCTGGTCGGGGGCGATTACGACCAGCTCCTCTCGGGGATCGTCGCCAAGCTGATGACGCTCGCCGATGACGTTCGGATTTATCCGGGCCACGGCCCGACGACCACCATCGGCGCGGAGAGGCGCTCCAACCCGTTCGTGCGCGACTACCTCGCCAGACCCAATCCGCCGGGCACGCCGGACGTCCTGGGTCAATGAACGTCTGGGCGATCTCCGACCTTCATCTATCCCAGGCGAGCGCCGATCGCCGAGAGCGGTACGCCGAGCGCTGGCGCGACCACGCCGAGCGCCTGTCCAAGAACTGGCGGGAGACCGTGGGGGCCGAGGATCTGGTCCTGCTGCCGGGCGACATCTCGATGGCCAGAAACCATCGCGACCTGCAACCCGACCTGAGGTGGCTCGACGCGCTCCCCGGCGCCAAGGTCCTCGCCCCTGGCAACCACGATCTTTGGTGGAACGACGTGGAGAAAATCCGCCCGATGCTCCGCCCCTCGCTTCGAGCCGTCGACGGCGACGCGCTGAGCGTCGGCGAAGTCGTCGTCGCCGGCGCGCGGTCCATCCCCGTTCCCAGGCCCGACGCGCCGACCAACAAGGCCCGGGCCGACGTCGCGCGCGCGCTGGACCGGCTCAACGCCGCGCTTGACGACGCGGCCCGCCTTCGAACCTCCCCCGAGCAGCCCCTGTTCGTCCTCTGGCATTTTCCCCCGTTCGACGCCCACGGTCATCCCGGCCCCTGGGTCGACCTGTTCGAACAACACGGCGTCACCGCGTGCCTCTACGGCCACCTCCACACCCAAGGCCAATGGGCCAGCGCCGTCAGGGGACGGCGGGGGAACGTCTGGTATCAATGCGTCGCCGCCGACTCGATCGGATTCCGTCCGCTCCGCGTCACTCCGCGATAAATGGCAATTCGACTTCCCGTTTTTACAAGGGGCCGTTCGGAAGGAGTGGCGAAGTTGGCATGCCGGCGGGAGACGCCGACATGGAGCCCGTTGGATATTTTTAGGCAACTCCGTTCCCCAAAAGGAATTGCTTAAAACGCGCCGGGAAAATTTCGCGATTGGCGCGCGATCTGCGTCTACTAGGAATCGCCAATCCGGGCGACCGGAGGTTTAGCCAGACTCCTCAATAACATCCGGGAGATTCCCATGCTGGTTCTAAGCAGGAAGCTGGGCGAGAAGATCGTCATCGGCGACAACATCGTGGTGACGGTGGTCAAGATTGACCGCAACCAGATTCGGATCGGGATCGAAGCGCCCCACGACGTTCCGGTTTACCGCGAGGAGATCGCCCCCCAACGGGTCGGCGGCGCGTCGATGGAAGCGGCCGGCGTTTAATGCGGGGGCCCGCGCCGACGCGCCATCAAGACGTGGACGTCGAGGGCCAAACCCGCCGCAGCGCCTCCCCGGTTTTGAATGCTCTTGGCGATGGATCGAGACCCTCCAGCGAGCGACACCGCCCCAGGGGCTCGACCGTGACCGGACCCTGGTGGCCGATTTGAGCGAGCGCGGTCAGAAGGCTTGCGCACGGGCTCGGTGGCGATTCGCCCGGCAAGGCCCGCTCCACGTCGCGCAGCGTCCGTCGATCGCGACGCGCGGGATCGGCCAAGTGGACCCAAACAACCGAGGAAGGCCCCCACGCCAGCGCGTCGCCAAGATCCTCGCCGGCGGCGAACAGGTGGAAGGCGTCGACCAGCACGCCGACGTTGGCATGCTCGTCGCGCAATGGGCCAAATCGACGCGCGAGTTCGGCGTAGGTTCCGACCAGCGGAACGCCGCGGCCGGTTCGCTCCCCGCGCGGTCCGATGATCTCCAGTCCGATTCGGCTTCCGTGGTCGTTGAGGATCCGCGCGATTCGACCCAGGCGCTCCATCTGTCGGGCCGTCGCCTCCTCGACAACGCGCTCGCGCGCCATCTCATCGCCGAGCGCCTCCGCTTCGATTGGGTCGGATTCGAAGCGAACCCAGGTTCCCGTATGGTAGAAGCCCAGCCGGGCCGCCGCCTCGGCAAGCCGGGGCAGCCGCTTCAGGTCGGACTCGAACGTCTCGGCGTCGTTTCGCCAATTCACCGGAAGCGGCCAACCGCCACTTCGAAGGCCCAGGTCATCCATCCGTCGTCGAAGTTCGTCGACGTCCGCGCCGGACTCGACGATGTCGCGGATCAGGAGATCAACGCCATCGAAGCCCGCCTTCGCCGCGATCTCGATCGTTTCCTCGGCCGAGAGGTCCAACCCCACGGCCCGAGCGTTCCAGCATCCGTACACGTTCAACCCCCGGGGACGTCGTCTGGCGGGCGAGTGGGCCGCATCCCGGCCGATCTGGCCGGGCCGGCGTCCTCTCGCGCGCGGGGCGGAGGCGACCAATCGCCCGCGCCGTTCCCGTATTCTCGATTATTTCGCTTATTTAAGTTTTGGGCAACCGGGAAGACGCTCACCTACCCCTTGGCGCGGGACCGATGATCCCCCAGAATTTATCAAAAATGTGCGACGCGCGACATCGCCCGGCGCCGAGGCGGCGTCTCGCGTCGGATCGCGCGTCGACTTGGCGCCGCGAACGACGATGAGAGGCATCATGGCGATGTTGGCCACGTGGATTGAGACGGCGGCGAAGGGACGGAACGCGGGACCGATCCGAGCGGGGATGTGGTCCGCGGCGGTCGTCGGCACCCATCCGATCGAGGAGAACCAGCGCGTCTGGCTGGAGCTCCACGCCGATGACTTGGAACTGGGGCGCATACCAACCTTCTGGATCGAGAACCAAGGGGGCAACAGCTACTGGCACGCTCCGATCCCTCCACAAGCCGTCGGCGTGCGCTTGCACTACAGGTCGGTCGCCGAGCGCGACGGATCTCCCGCCGTCTTCAGCGCGTATCAAGACTCGATCGTCCGACCCAACCTCCCGGATCGAACGGAGGCGGCCGATTTGTTGGGCCCGGTCGTCGAGGCCCTGGTGGGCAATCGAACGATGACCGCGCGGGTGGACGATCGCGGCGCAACCTACGACATCTATTTTCCGACCGTCGGCCTCCACTCGAACGTCCGTCCCAAAGAGGGGGATCTGCCGCAGAGCCGCTCTCATTTTCGGTCCATCGTCGGCGGCCTGGCCGTCGGCCGTCGGCTCGACTGGTTCACCGAGCACTCCGCCTGGGACGCCTTCCAGAACTACTCCGGCGCGACGAACCTGCTCACGACCGACCTGACCTGGCGCAACGGACCGATCCGCGTCCTCATCACCGATTTCGTGGCGATGGGCGATTCGCTGCCCTTGAACCAAGGGGGAGAGAAATCCCCGGGACAGTACATCAAGCGGTTTCGAATCAAGAACGAGGGCGCCGAGCCGCGTCTGGCCATCTTCGGCGTTTACATCCAGGCCGAGGTCAACGGCGGCGTGGGCGACATGGGGCTAAGCTGGCACGATCAAGAGCGCGCCCTGCTGGCGATCAACCGGGGGCACGGCCACTCCAATCGCAAGCTCGCCCGCGACTCGACCGTCGAGTTCGCCCTGGCGCTCGACCCTCGGGGAGACGTGGATTGCGAGCCGACCGGCCCCAACGAGGCGATCCTCTACCGTTGGATCGACCTGCCTCCGGGAGAATCCGTGACCGTCGATCTTCTGGTCAGCGGCGCGTTTACGGGATGGCGGGGCGATCAAGGCACCTTCACCCACTGGCTCCGTCCGGCCCTTAGCTGGTTTCGGTCGACCGATCTGGACGTCGTCGAGCAGGGCGCGGCTTTGGAGTGGGACAATTTCGTCGAGCCGATCCCCACGCTCCACCTCCCCCGCGCCTCCTACGCCGTGAGCCTTCGCCGTTCCGCCCTGGCCGCGGCGCTGCACTCCGACATCGACACCGGCGCGGTCGTCGGGGGGCTTGATCGGGGGCTCTCCGCCTACTGCTGGCCTCGCGACGCCGTCTGGGTCGGCGCGGCCTTGGCCCGAATCGGCCACCCCGACTTCCTCAAGGGGGTCGTGCGATGGCTCGACCGCGCGCGGGCCAGGAGCCGGCCGTTTCTCTACTGGTTCCAGAAATACTCAATGGACGGGGTCCCCGAATGGGAGACGCCGGCCGTCGACCAAACGGCCATGATCCCCTGGGGCCTGGAGCGCCTTCACCACGCGACGGGTGACCTGGAGTTCGTCGCCGAAGTCTGGCCGATGGTCGAGCAGGCCGCCCGGGTCTGCGGGGGCGAATCGGGCGGGCACCCCGGCCTGTTCTTTGACGAGTCGTTGAACCTGATCAGTTCGGCGGGGATGGGAGACCAACACTTTGGCGCGTTTCTCTACTCGAACGCCGCGGCCGTCGCCGGCCTCCGCGCCGCCGCCCGGCTCGCCGAGCGACTCGATCGAACGAAATCGGCCAAGGCCTGGAACGCGCTCGCCGATCGAATCTGGTTCGAGGGGATCCTGAAGCAGGTGGCCCCCGAGCGGGAGGGCGTCCCCGGCCTGATCGACACCGAAACCGACCGTTTTCTAAGCGGTCGGCGCATTTCGATGCTCCGAGGACTTTGGACGCGGGCGCCCGAGTACGTGGCCGATCGATCGGCGACGATGGACGTCAACGCGCTGGCCTTGGCGACTCCCTTCAACCTGCTTCCCGCCTCCAACCCGCATCTGCTCAAATCGGCGGAATCGATCCTTCGGGCCAACGCGTCGGTCAGCGGCGATCCCAACGTCATGGCGCGGATGTCGTATCCTCCCATGCAAAGGCGCCGCGGCGGTCATGTGGGGGAACGGCCCGAGGTTTCCAGCCTCGCCAGCTTTTGGATGATTCGCTATCTCATCCAGCTCGGTCGCGAGACCGGCCAGGGGCGGTACTGGACCCGGGCCATCACCATGAACGACGCCATCCTGGGAAGGCTGGGCCCGCTGGGCCTCCAGCTTCGCCTGGATGGTCGGGCGGCCGATTCGGCCCGGATCTCTTCGTCTCCCGGCGGGATCGCCTGGGGACTGCACGCGATGCTCATCGAGACGATGCTCGATTTGGCGGGCCTTGAGTTCGACGCGGTCGAGCGCCGGCTGTCGATCCAGCCGATCCTCCCCGGCTCGTGGCCCCACACCGGAGCCTCGCGAGCTTTCCCTTGCGGCGACGTCTCATATCGACTGGAGCGGCCGCTCGGCGGCACCGTGCACCGTCTCACGGTCGAGGCGAGGCTTCGCGAGCCGGTCGCTCTGAACGTCTCGGCGACCTGCCCCGGATTGGGAGAGCTGGGCCCCTGGCAGTCCCTTCCTCCGTCGCCTCCCCCCCAATTCGATCCATCGACGGGACGGCTTGAGTGGTCGGTCTCCCTGCCCGCCGGGGAGGGGCGATGGTCCTGGACCTGGGGTTGAGGATCGCCATCAACCCGCGCGGGGCGCTCCCTTGCCTCCGATTGGCGAGGCCGTATGCTTAAACGTTGGACGTTCCGCCAAGGCCGGACCCGTCGGCGGCTCTGACTTCCAAACCGGGTCGCGACGCTCGGCCAACGGCTCGCGGGGGATCAAACGAGGAGAATCAAAACATGGCAACGACGCAACCTCGCGAGGCGAGCGCCGCCGATCTTGAGGAGTTCACCCGGGACGGTCTGTACTTCGAGTACAGCAAGGCCGCCGATCCGATCGGCTCGGGCGCGATCCCGCCGATTCCCTACGCCGAATTCCCCGCCTCGCTCCACCAAGAGGGATCGACTCGGGCCGAGCCGCTGGATCTGAGCGATAAGTTGGGCTGCCCCGGCCCCGCCTCCAGCCCAAGCCTCTTGGCCAGCTTCGTCCGCATCCTGCCGGGCGAAACCATTCGGCTACGCCCCAACGCGTCCTCGCAGCTTTACTATGTGATCCGAGGCGAGGGCCGGACCCGCTTCGGCGCGTCGACCATTCCGTGGCGCCGCGGCGACTTCCTCACCCTGCCGGCCGGAGACGAGGCGGTCCACGAGGCCGATCAGGACGCCGCCCTCTACTGGGTGCATGACGAGCCGATGCTCCGGTATCTGGGCGCCCGAGCCGACTCGCCGACCTTCCGGCCCACCCTCCACCGGGCCGAGGACGCCCGCGCCGAGCTGGACAAGGCCGCCGCCGACCCCCGGGCCAAGAACCGAAGCCGCGTCAGCGTTTTGCTGGCCAACCGAGCCTGCGACAAAACCCTCACGATCACGCCGACGCTCTGGGCGATGTTCGGCATCCTGCCGGTCGACGCGATCCAATTGCCTCACCGGCATCAATCAGTCGCGCTCGACTTGATCATCGAATGCGAGCCCGGCTGTTACACGCTCGTCGGCGAGAAGCTCGACGACCAAGGCCAAATCATCGATCCCGAGCGGGTGGACTGGCGGCCGGCCTCGGCCTTCGTCACGCCTCCCGGCCTTTGGCACGCCCACTACAACGAATCGGGCGCTCCGGCCCTGCTGCTGCCGATCCAGGACGCCGGCCTGCACACGCATCTGAGAACCTTGGACATCCAGTTCACCAAGCCCCGGTGATCCCGGCGAAACTCCCCCTCCGCGCTCGGAGCGGAGGGGGCGCGACTCGACTCCGGACGCCGGTCCTAAAGCTGGGTCTCGGCGATCTCGACGGCTTTCAAGCTCCCCCGGGCCTTGTTGACCGTCTCCTCATACTCGTGGGCGGGCACGCTGTCGAAGACGACTCCTCCGCCGGCCTGGACGTAGGCCGTCTCGCCCTGGATCACCAGGGTGCGCAGCGCGATGCAGGTGTCCATGTTGCCGGTGAAGTCGATGTACCCCACCGCGCCGGCGTAGGGCCCGCGCTTGGTGGGCTCGACCTCGTCGATGATCTCCATCGCGCGGACCTTCGGAGCTCCCGAGACGGTGCCGGCGGGAAGCCCGGCGCGGAGGGCGTCGAAGGCGGTCATTCCCTCTCGCAGCTTGCCGGTTACGTTGGAGGTGATGTGCATGACGTGCGAATAACGCTCGACCTTCATCACGTCCGAGATCGTCACCGAATCGTACTCGGCGACCCGGCCGACGTCGTTGCGTCCCAGATCGACGAGCATGATGTGCTCGGCCCGCTCCTTGGGGTCGGCCACAAGCTCCTCGGCCAGCGCTTGGTCCTCGGCCTCGTCCTTCCCCCGCCTCCGCGTGCCGGCCAGGGGACGGATCGTCACCATCCCCTCCTCGACCCGCACGAGGATCTCGGGAGAGCTGCCGATGAGCTGAAAATCGTCGAAGGTCAAATAGAAGAGGAAGGGACTCGGGTTCACGACCCGCAGCACCCGATAAATATTGAACGGCCGGGCCTTCGTCTTCAGCTCGAACCGCTGACTGGGAACCACCTGGAAAATGTCTCCGGCCTTGATGTACTCCTGACACCGGCGAACGACATCTTCGTAGGCTTCGCGGGTGAATGTCGAGCGGGGCTGGAGCGTGACGGGGCCCTCGGTGTCGATGTCGACCAGCGGAAGTTCGGTCGTGGGCGTTCGCAGGCGGTCCACCAACTCGTCGACGCGCTCGCAAGCCAGCCGATACGCCTCCTTCGGGTCGCCGCCGGGCTCAAGATGGGCCTGGGCCACGACGAGAATCGTCTTGCGGATGTGGTCGAAAAGGACCATCCGGTCGAAGAACGCGAAGGAGAGATCGGGCAGTCCCCGGTCGTCGTTGGGGACGTTCGGCAGGTCCTCGGTGTAGCGAACCGAGTCGTAGGCCGCGTAGCCGACGGCCCCGCCGGTGAACCGGGGGAGGCCCGGAACGTGCGCGGCCCGATAGCGCTCGACCAGTTTTTGAAGTTCGGCGAGGGGGTCGTCGAACTCGCCGCGAATCGCGTCTCCGGGGCGCTCGGGATCGGTGACGACCACCTTCCGTCCCCAGGCTTCGAACCGCAGGAACGGCTCGGATCCGAGAAAGCTGTACCGGCCGACCTTCTCGCCGCCGACGACGCTTTCGAACAGAAACGAGGGGGCGGATCGCTCGATCCGCTCGAAGGCCGACACCGGCGTCAGGCCGTCGCCCGTCAATTGACGGTAGACTGGAACACAGGCCGCCGAGCCGGCTCTCGCGGCGAAATCTTCAAACGAGGGTCGATGAGTGCTCATGTGGGAATCGAGTCGCGAAAATGGGGGAGTCCGGAACCGCGGTCAATGCCTGTACGTTAGCGGGCCGCCGCCGGAGCGGCAAGATTCGGCGGTGGGAACCTTGTCTCGGGCTCCTAGTATTCTAGTGCTTCATCCAGGCTAAATTTTCGGGTAGAGCCGTTTCAATTTGCCTCTCGCCTTGTCGATGGTGAACTGCCAATCGACGGCTCGTTGTTTCTCGTTGACGCGGTTTGACCAAGCGGCGATT
>Ga0180220_1001717_pt1 | contig 15482 bp, 15 predicted proteins | sample eDN5th37CBELigBY_FD_151335 | JGI IMG/M metagenome (GOLD analysis project Ga0180220, IMG submission 151335) | Enriched backyard soil microbial communities from Emeryville, California, USA - eDNA 5th pass 37_C BE-Lig BY (version 2) (version 2) | ecosystem: Environmental > Terrestrial > Soil >... | reverse complement strand
GGGCCCGAGTGGCAATGGAGGTCGACCGCACCGTCGAGCACCTTGAGTACGGCCGGGGAAGGGGTGATCGGAGCTTCGTCGACGAACGCCACAGGAATCCTTTGTTCGATATACGCAACGGACGTTCATATTATGCACACGATCGGATTGCTGTAAACCGACACGGCTCCGGCAGGCGCCGCATCCGCGTCGATGATCGGCATGTGAACTACGATTTCGTCATGGCAATGAGCGAGCGCAAGGAGGCGTCGACCACGTCCGACATCCAGGCGGTCGCTCGCGTCGCCGAGATCTGCGGACTGTTCGGCTCGAACGAGCTCACGGCGGCGGATGTCGCCGAGCTGACCGGACTCAACCGCACGACGGCGTATCGCTACTGCTCATCGATGGTGGCCGCCGGCATCCTCGAGCGAGGTTCGCGTCGAGGCACCTTCGCGCTCGGCGGGCTCATGCTGCAGGTGGGGATCCGCGCCCTCAATCGCCGTCGAGTCGTCGACATCGCGCCCGGGCATCTGCGCCGCCTGCGCGAGGACGTGCGCCTCACCGCAGTCCTGAGCCTGTGGGCCGCAGGCCGTCCCGTCGTGGCTCTCGTCGAGGAGGACGCGAGCCGGTCGATCATGATCACCGTCCGCGCCGGCACTCGCCTCGATGAGAACGCGGCGCAGACGCACATCTACCTCGCGCACGCCGACGGCGACGCGACGGCCGCCGCGCTCCAGGGGCTGGACGCCGAAGCCGCCGCGAAGCTCATCGCCGATGTCGACCTCGCGCGCCGACAGGGCTATGCCCTGGCCAGCTACGACGGCGGGATGTTCGGTGCCGCCGCGCCGGTCTTCGACGAGAACGGCATCTGCGCGACGGTCGCGATCCTGGGCGCGCAGCAGCAGACGGATCTCTCCGAGTCCTCCGCCGCCCTGCGGGCTCTCCGCGCCACCGCCGACCAGCTGAGCGAGGAGCTCGGCGCACCGGTCGGAGCGCGCTCGGCCTGATCCCTCTCCTCCCGCCCTGCCGTGCCGTCTCGGCGGGGCGCTGAACGCTGCCCGCCGGCGCCCGAGCGGCGCCGGCGCATCCGCCGTTCCTCCTTGCGACGCGTGACGTCGTGCGCCCCGTGTGCGTGCCGACCGATGCTTCCCGCGCGGAAAACGCGTCTTTGCATTCGCGCGTCGTCGTGGTAGACAGTTACACGCAAGTTCCGTAATACGCACAATTGGATCGCAATCCGAACACAAGGAGGTTGTCGGATGCACACTCCGCGAACCCATCCAGGGCGGAGGAATCGCCGATGAAGGCGTGGGCGATTCACGTCGGCAAGCTGCTCGTCTCGTCGTTCCTGCTCTTCCTCGCCGTCGTGACGGTGCTGTTCTTCCTGCTCGAGCTCGCCCCCGGCGACCCCGTGCAGTCCCTCGTCGGCGACGTGCCGATCTCGGACGCCGTGCGGGAGCAGATCATCGCGGCATACGGCCTCGACCAGCCCGCCATCGTGCGGTACTTCACCTACCTCGGCAACGTCCTGAGGGGCGACCTCGGCTACTCCTACGCGACGAACTCGCAGCCGGTGCTCGACATCATCCTCGGCCGCGCGGGCAACACCCTCGCGCTCGCGGTCCCGGCGTTCGTCCTGTCGCTCGTCGGCGGCATCGTGCTCGGCTCGATCGCGGCGCGCACGCGCAAGCGGTGGCTCGACAGCGGCATCTCGGGGACGTCGGTCGCCCTCTTCTCGGTGCCGAACTTCTGGCTCGGCATGCTCCTGATCATCGTCTTCGCGATCTGGCTCGACTGGCTTCCGACCGGCGGCATGGCCCCGTACGGGCAATCCGGCATCCAGCCCCAGTACCTCGTGCTCCCCGTCATCACGATGGCGACCACCGAGCTCGCCTACAAGACGCGCATCATGCGGTCGTCGATGATCGAGTCCCTCGGCCAGGACTTCATCGACACCGCGCGATCCAAGGGGCTCTCCTCCTCGCGTGTGCTGTGGCGGCACGCGATGCCCAACGCGCTTCTCCCGATGATCTCGGTCGCCGGCTACAGCCTCGGCTTCATCCTCGCGGGCTCGATCCTCGTGGAGCGGGTGTTCGGCTGGCCGGGCATGGGCCTGCTCTTCTTCGACGCGATCGAGCGCAAGAACAACATGGTGGTCCTCGGGATCGTGATCGTGCTGACCGTCACGATCATCGTCGTCAACATCCTCACCGACCTCGTGTACGGACTCGTCGACCCGCGCCTGCGGGCCCGACTCATGCCCCAGCGCCGGGAGGTGGCCGCGTGACCGTGTCGCAGTTCGATGCCGTCGAGAGCATCGTCGAAACGCCGCCGACGCCCACGCCGGACTCGGATGTCGCAGGCCCCCGGCAGACGGGCGGCGCCCGCGCAGCGTGGCGCGCCTTCTTCCGCAAGCCGGCCGCGCTCGTGTTCATCCCGCTGCTGGTGTTCTTCGCCCTCGTGTCCGCGATCGGCCCGTTCTTCGTCGACAACCCGGTCTCGACCATCTACCCGAAGCTGCTGCCGCCGAGCCCCGAGCACTGGCTGGGCACCGACATGCTCGGACGCGACTACCTGTCGCGCGTCGTCTACGGCGGCCAGGTCTCGCTGCTGGTCGGATTCAGCGTCGCGCTCCTGTGCATGACGATCGGGCTCATCGTCGGCGGTCTCGCCGGGTACTACGGCAAGGCGATGGACCTGGTGATGGTCAAGGTCGCCGAGTTCTTCCAGGTGCTCCCGGGGATCGTGCTGACGCTCGTGGCGGCGGCGCTCCTCGGATCGAGCATCTGGATCATCGTCGCCATCCTGGCGGTCACGATGTGGCCGGGGGTCGCGAGGATCGCGCGCGGCGAGGCGATGCGCATCTCCCAGCTCGGCTACGTGGAGTCCGCTCGCGCAGCCGGCTTCGGGGGTGTGCACATCCTGCGCTCCGACGTGATCCCGAATCTCATGCCGCCGGTGCTCGTCGCCACGAGACGGCGGCAGCCGGCGCGCCGCCGCAGGGCGGCGAGGCTGCGCCGCTGCTCGCGATCTCGGACCTGCGGATCGCGTACGGCTACCGCACGGGCGACGTCGAGGTCGTGCACGGCATCTCGCTCGACATCCGTGCCGGCGAGGTGATGGGGCTGGTCGGCGAGTCGGGCTCGGGCAAGTCCCAGACGGCTCTCGCAACGCTCGGACTGCTGCCGGAGGGCGGCCGCGTCACGGCCGGCTCGATCCGGTTCGACGGAATCGAGCTGACGGATGCCGGCGAGAAGGCGTACGAGCGGCTCCGCGGCTCCGAGATCGCGTATGTCCCGCAGGAGCCCATCACGAACCTCGACCCGACGTTCACGATCGGCAGCCAGCTCGTCGTCCCGATGCGCAAGAAGCTCGGGCTGTCACGCGCGGAGGCGCGCGAGCGCGCGCTCGACCTCCTTCGACAGGTGGGCATCGTCGATCCTGAGCGCGTCTTCTCGTCGTACTCGTTCCAGCTCTCCGGCGGGATGGCGCAGCGCGTGCTCATCGCGGGCGCGGTGTCGTGTCATCCGCGCCTGCTCATCGCCGATGAGCCCACGACGGCGCTCGACGTCACCGTGCAGGCCGAAGTGCTCGATGTGCTGCGCGGACTGCAGCGCGAGACCGGCATGGCGGTGCTCATGGTGACGCACAACTTCGGCGTCGTCGCCGACATCTGCGACCGCGTCGCCGTCATGTCGCAGGGCGAGATCGTCGAGACCGGCGACGTGCGATCGGTGTTGGGCGACCCGCGGCACGAGTACACCCGCTCGCTCCTGGACGCGATGCTGAGCGAATCCGTCGTGCGCGACGACCTCGACGCGCGCGGAAAGGAGGTCGTGGCGTGACGACCTTGGCAGCTCCCACCGCATCGACGACCACCGTCGCCGACGAGCCCCTGCTGCGCGTGACGGGCCTCTCGGTCGGCTACCCGTCGGGGCCGCGTCGCACCCTCACGCCCGTCGTCCACGACGTGAGCTTCGACGTCTCCGAGGGACGCACACTGGGCCTCGTGGGCGAGTCCGGATCGGGCAAGTCGACGATCGGACGCGCGATCCTCGGCCTCGCGCAGCCGCAGAGCGGATCGATCCGGTTCGCCGGACGCGAGATCTCCCGCCTGTCGCGCCGTCAGCGACGCCCGCTCGCGCGCGAGATCCAGGTGATCTTCCAGGACCCGTATTCGTCGCTCAACCCGGCGATGCAGATCCAGGACATCCTCGCCGAGCCGCTCATCGCGCAGGGACGCTCGCTGCGTGATGCGCGCGCTCACGTGCGGAGTCTGCTCGACGCGGTCCACCTGCCGTCGGATGCCGCGCGTCGCGTGCCCAGCGAGTTCTCGGGCGGTCAGCGACAGCGGGTCGCGATCGCGCGAAGCCTCGCTACGGATCCGCGGCTCATCGTGTGCGACGAGCCGGTGTCGGGCCTCGACCTCAAGACCCAGGCGCGCGTGCTCGATCTGCTCATCGAGCTGCAGCAGCGCACCGGCGTCGCGTTCCTGTTCGTGTCGCACGACCTCAGCGTGATCCGCCACATCAGCCACGACGTCATGGTGCTGTTGCGCGGAAGGACCGTCGAGGCCGGCACTGTTCGCGAAGTGACGGAGAACCCGCGCGACGACTATGTGCGCCGCCTGTTCATGTCGTCGCCCGTCAGCGACCCCGACGAGCAGGCGCGACGACGAGCGGCGTTGCGAGAACTCCCGCCGGTCATCGCGCCCGGTGGGTGACCCTTCGTCTCGAAGCGAGACGAAGGGTCAGCGTCCGAGGTCGTCGTCCCGGTCGCGCTTCTTGCCGTATCGGCGCACGTACGACACGATCCACACCACGAGCGTGCCCGCGAGGATCACGACCGTCACGCCGTAGAGCAGCGCCTGCTCGAACTGACTGATCACGGACGCCGGCCCTCCGCCGCATCCGCCACGACCTTCGCGATGCGCGCCACGCGCGTCTCGGGCTTGCGAGCCATGTCGACGGCGGCGATGCCCTGCTTGCGCGCCGACGGCGGGAAAGCGTCCCAATTGGCGCGTGCGGTGGCGTTCGCGTCGAGCGCCGCCGCGAAGTCGTCGGGTTCGCGCAGGGCCTCGGCGTTGTCGAAGACGGACCACATGCCGTTCTGCTTCGCGATCTCGATCGCGCGGATGCCGGCCGGCGCCAGCAACCCGGCCGCCTCGAGCTTCGCGACGCGCTCCTTGTTCGACGCCGCCCAGCCGCTCGAGGGGCGCCGCGGCGCGAACCACAGACCGCCGCGGTGCTCGTCGAACGTGCGCACGGGCCCGTCGATCCAGCCGAAGCACAGCGCATGCAGGATCGAATCCTCGTACTCGACGAACGTGAGTCCGGAGCCGGGCCGTGCGCGCACGAGCCACGCGCCTTTCGACGTGGCGTGGTTCTCTTCGAGCCAGGCTCGCCAGGTCGCGGCATCCGGAGCCTCGACGCGTTCGCCGTCGTCAAGCGCTCCCATGCCCCGACGATAGCGCGGGCCGCCGACACCGGGGCCGGTCAGATGCCCTCGGGAAGATCGCTCTCCAGCGGTTCGCCCACGATGAGGTCGGCGACCGAGTCGACGACTTCATCGGGACGGAACGGATACTTCTCGATCTCCGCGCGATCGCTGATGCCGGTGAGCACGAGCACGGTGTGGAGCCCCGCCTCGATGCCCGCGACCACATCGGTGTCCATGCGGTCGCCGATCATGCCCGTCGTCTCGGAGTGCGCGCCGATGCGGTTGAGCGCCGAGCGGAACATCATCGGGTTGGGCTTGCCGACGACGTACGGCTCCCTGCCTGTCGCCTTCGTGATGAGCGCCGCGAACGACCCGGTCGCGGGCACGACTCCGTAGGGCGTGGGGCCGGTGGCATCCGGATTCGTGATGATGAAGCGCGCACCCGCGTTGATGAACCGGATCGCCTTCGTGATCGCCTCGAACGAGTACTGCCGCGTCTCGCCGACGACGACGTAGTCGGGCTGCGTCTCGGTCATGATGTAGCCGGCCTCGTGCAGCGCCGTCGTCAGGCCCGCTTCGCCGATCACGTACGCGGTGCCGCCGGGCATCTGCGACCGGAGGAAGTCGGCCGTCGCGAGCGCGGAGGTCCAGATGCGATCCTCCGGAACATCGAGCCCCGAACGCGCCAGCCGGGCGCTCAGGTCGCGCGGCGTGAAGATCGGGTTGTTCGTGAGGACGAGGAACGGCGTGCCGGTGTCGCGCCACTGTGCGAGCAGCTCCGCGGCTCCCAGAATCGGACGGCTCTCGTGCACGAGCACGCCGTCCATGTCGGTCAGCCAGCACTCGATATCGGCCCGGGTCCGCATGCGCACAGCCTAGCGATGCCGCATGGCGGGGAGTCCGCAGCTCCGCCCCCGCAAAGGGCCGTAGTCTTCACTCGTGAGTCGCGACGAGTGGAACCCGAGGGAGCTTCCCGACCTCGCCGACCGCACCTATCTCGTGACCGGATCGAACGCCGGATTGGGCTACTTCGCGTCGGAGCAGCTCGCCCGCGCGGGCGCCCAGGTGATCATGACCGGGCGCAATCCGAACCGGCTCGCCGCGGCGCGCGCGGCCGTGTATCGAAGGGTTCCGGATGCCGCGACCCGCGCCGCCGTCGACACGATGATCCTCGACACGAGCAACCTCGGCTCGGTGCGCGCCGCCGCCGCGACGGTACGCTCGCGCAAGCACCTCGACGGCGTGCTGCTCAACGCCGGGATCGTGCACACGCCGAAGGAGCGCCAGACGACGCTCGACGGACACGAGCTCGTCTTCGCGACGAACGCGCTCGGGCACTTCGCGCTCGCGGGCGAGCTGCTCACGACGCTCGCCGCCTCGGTGGGGCGCATGGTGTGGGTCGGCAGCATGTCGACGTCGCTCACGCCGTTCGACCCCGTCGACCCCGAGCTCGTCGACGATTACTCCGCGTGGCGGGCGTACGTGCAGTCGAAGACGGCGACCACGGCACTCGGGCTGGAGGCCGACCGGCGCCTGCGCGACGCCGGCGTCCCGGTCGCGAGCGTCGTCGCGCATCCGGGCTATTCGACGAGCGGTCGCACGCCGGGGATCATCGGCGTCAACGAGCCGAGCCGCATGACGCGATTCGTCGACAACCTCCAGGCCGCGATCGCGCAGTCGAAGGAGCATGGGGCGTGGCCGCTCGTGCGGGTACTCGTCGATCCGTCGGTCGAGGGCGGCGAGTTCTGGGGGCCGCGGTTCATCACGCACGGCGAGCCCCGCCGCGCGAAGGCGTCGCGCCTCACGCGCAGCCGCGAGATCGCCGAGCGTCTGTGGAGCGCGTGCGAGGACGCGACCGGCGTGCGCTGGCCGTTCGACCGCGCGGCGCGAGTGCGTCGGCGCTGACGCTCGGTGCTGCGGGGCGGTGCCGCGGGCGGTCAGGCCGTCAGCCACACCGCGTCGGCGGCGTCGGCCGGGAGGGGCACGTCGGTGTCGTCGATGCGGATGGCCGTCGCATCCGCCACGGTCACGATCGCCCCCACGACGACACCCGCATCCTCGAGGGCGCGCAGCAGCGCGGGGTCGCGATCGCTCACGCGCAGCACGCGGCCCTCGTGGCCCGACGGCGCCTCGGAGAGGAGCACGAACGGCTCGCGGTGGACGATGCCCGAGGCATCCGGAATCGCGTCACCGTGCGGGTCGAACCGCGGATGCCCCAACCGCTCGTCGATGCGTTCCAGCAGCCGGTCGCTGATCGAGTGTTCGAGGATCTCGGCCTCGTCGTGCACCTCGTCCCACGTGTAGCCGAACTCGCGCACGAGCCACGTCTCGATCAGGCGGTGCCGCCGGATCACGCTCGCCGCGCGCCGCTCGCCCGCCGGAGAGAGCGACACCGGGCCGTACGGGCGATGCGTCACGAGGCCCTGGGCCGCGAGCTTCTGCACCATCTCGGTCACGCTGGACGGCGCGAGCCCCAACACCGCCGCGAGCTGCGACGGCGTGATGCGATCGTCCTGCCACTCGGTGTGGTGGTAGATCGTCTTGAGGTAGTCGTCGATGGCGGGGGACGGCACGGACTCAGGCTACCTCGGCCATCACCGCCGCCCGATGCCGCAGGAAGCGCGGGACGACGCCCTGGGCCGGCGCGAACAGGTACGCGAGCGCGAACAGCACACCCATCGTGAGGACGATCGTTCCGCCGGGCGGCGTGCCGGTGCGGTAGCTCGCGTAGAGGCCGATGACAGCGGATGCCGCGGCGAGCGCCGGCGCGAGCACGAGCATCGCCGCGAACCGGTCGGTGAGCAGGTACGCAGTCGCCCCGGGCACGACGACGAGCGCGAGCGCGAGGACGACTCCCACCGTCGGGACGGCGACCACGGTCGCCAGCGTGAGCAGCACGAGGAGCAGCACACCGAGGCCGCGCAAGCTCAGACCGATCGCGCCGGCGTGGGCGGGATCGAACGCGTGGAGAACGAGGTCGCGGCGCTTGACCAGCACGACCGCGAGGGTGATCGCACCGAGCACGACGATCTGGATGAGGTCGGCGGCGCCGATCCCGAGCAGGTCGCCGAACAGCACATGGTCCCAGCCCTTCTGGCTGGGAGTGAGCGCCGCGAGCACGAGGCCGAGCGCGAACATCGTCGTGAGGACGACGGCGGTCGCGGCATCCGGCCTCACCCTGCTCGTCGACCGCGCGACGGCGATCAGGGCCACCGCGAGCAGTCCGGACAGCACCGCGCCCACGGCGAACGGCGTACCCAGCAGCGAGGCGATGACGATTCCGGGGAGCACCGCGTGCGAAACCGCATCGCCCATGAGCGACCACCCGAGGAGCACGACCCAGCAGCTGAGCACGCCGCACACGACGGCCGCCGTCAGTGCCGCCGCGAGTGCGAGCCGCATGTCGTCGTGCGTGAAGGGCTCGACGAGCCAGCCGACCACGTCCACCTCACGCGACCTGTTCGTCGGGCCGGGTGAGGTTCAGGCCGAGGGCGCGCGATACGTGCTCGGGCCGGAGGGCGACGTCGGGCGACGCGTGGAGGAGGGTGTTGCGCAAGAAGAGGATGACGTCGTCGCACAGCTCCGGCACGACGTGGACGTCACGCGTCGACACGAACACGGTGCACCCCTGCGTGGCGAGCTCGCGCAGCAGCCGCGTGAGCGCGACCTCGGTGCCCTTGTCGACGCCGGCGAACGGCTCGTCGAGCAGGAAGATGCGCGCCTCCTGCGCGAGGGCGCGCGCGACGAAGGCGAGCGTGCGCTGCTCGTGCGACAGCTTTCCGAGCGGGCGATCCGCGAGGTCGTCGAGTTCGACGCGGGCGAGCGCCCCATCGACCGCCGCCTGATCGGCGGCGCGCGGCCGCCGCGTGAAGCCCAAAGACCCGTACCGGCCCATCATCACGACGTCGCGGACGCTCACGGGAAACGACCCGTCGATCTGCTCGCTCTGGGGGACGTAGGCGACGAGGCCCGCCCGGCGCGCCTCATGCGGTGCGCGGTCGTCGAGACGGATCGTTCCGCGGTCGGGCCGCACAGCGCCGACGATCGCCTTGAACAGACTGGTCTTACCCGACCCCGCCTTGCCGACCAGTCCGCACACGGTGCCGGCGCCGATGCTCAGCGTCGCGCCGTCGACGGCGCGCACGCCTCGGTAGCTCACCTCAAGGTCTCGTACGTCGATGACGCTCATCGTTCGACCTTCCCCAGTCCTGCGAGGTCATGCCGGGTCGTCGACGACCTTTTCGGCATACCGAAACGATAGCGGTTTTTCGGGACGCCGAAACCCCCGTTCTCGGGCGGTCTGTACTCTGGGCGCGTGACTCCCACCCGACCCCCCGCGGAGCCCGCGGACGCCTCTGCCGAGCACGCCGCCGCGGAGTCCGAACCCGTGCTCCCGGTCGGCGTGGGCCCGTGGCCCGGGGGCCCCGAGGCGTGGCCCGATGACCCGCGCTACGACCCCGACCTCCTCGCCCACGGCGACCGCCGCAACGTCGTCGACGCGTACCGCTACTGGACGGTCGACGCGATCGTCGCCGACCTCGACCCGCGCCGCCACGGGTTCCACGTCGCGATCGAGAACTGGCAGCACGACATGAACATCGGCTCGATCGTGCGCAGCGCGAACGCGTTCCTCGCCGCCGAGGTGCACATCATCGGCCGCCGCCGCTGGAACCGCCGCGGCGCCATGGTCACCGACCGCTACCAGCACGTGCGTCACCACGAGGACGTCGCGGCGTTCCGGGAGTGGGCGGATGCCGCATCCGTCCCGATCATCGCGGTCGACAACGTCGAAGGGTCCGTGCCTCTCGACCGTGCCGAGATCCCCGAGCGGTGCGCGTTCCTCTTCGGACAGGAAGGCCCGGGACTGTCGCCCGGGGCGCTCGAAGCCGCGGCATCCGTCGTCGAGATCACGCAGTACGGCTCGACGCGCTCGATCAACGCGAGCGCCGCCGCGGCCGTCGTGATGTACGAGTGGTGCCGCCGCTGGGCGCGCTGACCTGCGGGGCGCTGCTCACGAGCCCGACAGCACGAGCCAGAGCAGCACTCCGTTGAGGATGATGAGGAAGACGGATGCCGCGACCCCCGCGACCGTCGTGACGACGCGATTGCGGAAACGGCCCAGGACGTCGTGCTTCGCCGTCAGGGCGACGAGCGGAATGAGCGCGAACGGGATGCCGAACGACAGCACGACCTGGCTCAGCACGAGCGCGAGGGTCGGGTCGACGCCGAACGCGAGGATCGCGAGAGCGGGCAGCAGCGTCACGAGACGGCGGGCGAGCAACGGCACGCGGATGTGCAGCAGGCCGTGCATGATCTCGGCGCCCGCATAGGCGCCCACCGACGCACTCGCGAGACCGCTCGCCAGGAGGCCCACCGCGAAGAGCGTCGCGACGGCCGGACTGATCCCCGAGGCGAGCGCCGCGTATGCGCCTTCGAGCGAGTCGGTGCCGGGCACGCCGTCAAGGTTGGCCGCGGCGAGCAGCAGGATGCAGAGATTCACGGTGCCGGCGATGATCATCGCGATCGTGACGTCCCACTTCGTCGCCCGCAGCAGGCGCTTCGTCGAGATGCCGCGCAGGCCTTCGAGCGGCACACCGCGGGTCGGCACCGCGTCGGTGCCCTGCTCAGGCGACGTGCCCGGCGGGGCGAAGCGGTCGCGCGCCAGCGCGCTGTGCGCGTAGATCGCGTGCGGCATGATCGTCGCGCCGAGGATCGACGCGGCGAGCAGGACCGAGTCGGTGCCCTCGAACCGCGGCACGAGGCCGCCCACGATGCCGATCGGGTCGGGCGGCGCGACGAATACGCCGTAGGTGAAGCCGAACGCGATGATGAGCACGAGTCCGATGACGACGAACTCGAACGGCTTCGCGCCCTTGTGGGACTGCACGAGCAGCAGCCCGATCGAGACCGCACCCGTGATGAGACCGCCCCACAGCAGCGGCACGCCGAAAAGGAGGTAGAGCGCGACCGCGCCGCCGATCACCTCGGCGATGTCGGTGGCCATCGCGACGAGCTCGGCCTGCAGCCAGTACGCGCGGCGCCCCCACTTGTTGCGCAGGCGCCCGCCGAGCGTCTCGGGGAGGCTGCGGCCCGTCACGATGCCGAGCTTCGCCGACAGGTACTGGATGAGCCACGCCATGACGTTGCCGAGCACGACCACCCAGACGAGCAGGTAGCCGTACCGCGCACCCGCGGTCATGTTGCTCGCGACGTTGCCCGGATCCAGATACGCCACGCCCGCGACCAGTGCGGGCCCGATGAGCCACGCGAGGCGGGGGAGCGTCGGAGCTCTCCGCACGCCGCCATCGTACGCGTCGCGCCGAGCGCGAGTCGGTCGCACGCGGGCGGGCGCGGAGGTTTTCGGCATGCCGAAACCATAGCGGAATTTCGGTACACCGAAAAGTGACGCACCGTCGAAGCGCCGGGCTGGATCGCGCAGCGCACGGGCGTCCGGGCGCGGAAGTGCCGATTCGTCCCGGAGCTTTCACATCAGCGCGCGTGACCTCGTCATGTACGAGCGCCGCTGCCGCTCGGCGCCCCCAACCGGGTCCCCGCCCGGGGGATCAGCCGCCGGCGGTCATCCACTCCGGCCGCAGCACGCGCCACCCGAGCGTCGCGAGGCGCGCGAGCATGTACACGCCGAAGAACGCCACCGCGAGCCACGCGAGTCCCGCCGCGCCCGTCGGGTGCAGCATCGCGAGCATCACGAGCGCCGGGAGGAACGGCACGAGGTTCAGGCCCCCCGCGATCGCGAGGTAGCGCGCGTCGCCCGCGCCGATGAGCACGCCGTCGAGCACGAACACGACACCGCACACCGGCTGCGCGACCGCGAGGACGACGAGCGCCGGCTGCACGAGGGCGGCCACCTCGGGGTCTCCCGTGAACACGAGCCCGATGAGCGCCGAGAAGCCGCCGATGAGGGCGCCGACGAGCACGCCGAACCACGCGCCCCACGCGACCGTGCGGCCCAGCACGCGGCGCACGAACGGCTCGTCCTGGGCGCCCAGCCCCTTGCCGATGAGCGCCTGCGCGGCGATCGCGAGCGCATCGAGCGCGAACGCCGCCGTCGAGAAGATCGTGAACGCGACCTGCCAGCCCGCGAGCTCCTCGGTGCCGAGCATCGTCGCGACGGCGACGGTCGCCAGCAGCGCGAGGCGCAGCGAGAGCGTGCGCAGGAAGAGCCAGCCGCCGGACCGAGCCGACCCGCGGACACCTTCGCGCTGGGGCAGGACGGATGCCTCATGCTCGCGCGCGAGTCGCCCGATCACGATCGCGTAGGCGGCGACCATGCCCCACTGCGCGAGCACGGTGCCGAACGCCGAGCCCGCGATGCCCCACCCGAGGCCGTAGATGAAGAGCCAGTTCAGGAGCGCGTTCGCCGCGAACCCGATGCCCGCGATCCACAGGGGCGTCACCGTGTCCTGCATGCCGCGCAGCAGGCCGGTCGCGGCGAACACGATGAGCATCGCCGGCAGCCCCCACATCGAGATGCCGAGGTATGTGATCGCATCGGCGGCGACCTCGGGGCTCGCGCCGAACAGCCCGACCAACAGCGGGGTCGCGAGGTAGCCGGCGATCGCGAGGAGGGCGCCGAGCCCGAGCGCGAGCCACAGCCCGTCGATGCCGACCGAGACGGCGCGCGACGGGTCGCCGGCGCCGAACCGGCGGGCCACGGCGGGCGTGGTCGAGTAGGCGAGGAACACCATGAGCCCGACGATCGTCTGCAGCACCGCCGACGCGATGCCGAGCGCCGCGAGCGGCACGACGCCGAGGTGGCCGACGAGCGCCGAGTCGACGATGAGGAAGAGCGGCTCCGCAACGAGCGACCCGAGGGCGGGCACCGCGAGGCGCAGGATCGCGCGGTTCAGCGTCGCGGGTCGGGTCGTCACGCGTCGAGCCTAGAGCGGACCCGGGACGCCGAGGCTCGCCGCCGCGCGAGCCTTCGGGGCTGCCCCGGCGCCGGTCGATAGGTTCGAAGAGTCTGTGCTCGCCTGAGTCTCGCCCGGGGGAAGAGATGGATCTGACCGCACGCCTGCGCCGATGGTTCGAGCGATTGCCCGGATGGGTGCGGGTGGCCGTCGGAATCGTGGCCATCGCGCTCGGCGCCGTCATCGTGCTCCGGCCCACGACATCGCTGGGCGTGCTCGCGCTGCTCATCGGCGCGGGGCTCGTCCTCACGGGCGTGCTCACGCTGACGGGCGGCGGCGAGGCGGAGCCGGCGGGGTCGCCGTCGCGCTGGCGTGGTCTGCTCGCGGCGGTGTGGATCATCGCGGGCGTCTTCGTGCTCGCGTGGCCCGGGCTGACGGTGCGCGTGCTCGCGCTCGTCGTCGGGATCGCGCTCATGGTGAACGGCGTCGCATCGCTGCTCGCCGCGTTCCGCAGGGGTGTGACGCCCGATGCCCGCGTGGCGTCCGGGGCGTTCGGCCTTGCGGGGATCGCCTTCGGCGTCCTCGCGCTCGCGTGGCCCGACATCACGCTCCTGGTCGTCGCGATCGTGTTCGGCGCGCGCCTGATCATGTCGGGCGTCGCCGAGGTGTGGCTCACCATTCGGCATCGCGCTCGCGACGAGACGGGGGCGGACGAGCCGGATGCCCGTCCAAGCGTGCTGCGACGGTGGGTCCGCACGGTCGCTGCGGTGCTCGCGCTCGTGCTGGCGGGGGCGGCCGCATCCGTCAGTCTGTCGATTCGCGCGGGGAGTCCCGTCGTCGACGACTTCTATGCGGCGCCGCGCACGGTGCCCGACGAGCCGGGCGAGCTCGTCCGCGCCGAGCCCTTCACGCGCGGCGTGCCGCAGGACGCGCTCGCGTGGCGGATGCTCTACACGACGACGAACCAGGACGGTCGCTCCGCGATCTCGAGCGGCATCGTGGTCGTTCCTCGCGAGGGCGCGGGCGACTGGCCCGTGATCGACTGGGCGCACGGGACGACTGGCGTCGCACAGCACTGCGCGCCGTCGCTGTCGCCGCAGCCGTTCGAGTCGGGCGCACTGTTCGTGCTGCCCGACGTGATCGCGAACGGGTGGGCGCTCGTGGCGACGGACTACATCGGGCTGGGGACCGAGGGGCCGCATCCGTATCTCGTCGGCGACCCGACCGGCCACGCCGTGCTCGACGCCGTGCGCGCCGCGCGGCAGCTCGACGACGCGCGCCTCGGCGACCAGACGGTCGTGTGGGGCCACTCGCAGGGTGGCGGCGCGGCCCTCTGGGCGGGGGTGCTCGCCGACGAGTACGCGCCGGACGTGCCCCTCGACGGGGTGGCCGCGCTCGCGCCGGCCGCCGACCTCAGCGGTCTCGCGAACGACCTCCCGCACCTGACCGGCGGAAGCCTCATCATGTCGTTCGTGATCGACGCGTATGCGCACGTCTTCGACGACATCACGTATCGCGAATATGTCCGCCCGGGCGCTGAGGCGACCGTGCGCGAGATGGCCACGCGCTGCTTCGCCGACCCTGCGACCGCTGTCTCGGTGCTGGATCTGATGGGGCTCTCGAACGACCCCGACATCCTCGCGGCGGATCCCACAGGCGGACCGCTCGGGACGCGCCTCGTCGACAACACCCCGCCGGCCGAGATCACCGCACCGCTGCTGATCGGGCAGGGGGCCGCGGACCGGCTCATCCTCCCCGAGACGCAGGACGACTACGTTGACGGCCTGTGCGAGTCGGGGGTGCGGGTCGACTACCGGGTCTACGAGGGCCGCGATCACGTCCCGCTCGTGCAGCGGGACTCGCCGCTCATCCCCGAGCTTCTCGTCTGGACGCAGTCGCGCTTCGCCGGCGACCCCGTCGCCGACGGCTGCGCGCGCAGCGGACCGTGAGCGCGCGGCATCCGCTCACACCGACGGGGCATATCCTGGACGGATGACCGACGCTGCCCGATCAGGTCTCGCTCTCGAAGAGCTGAGCGCCGACATCCGTCCGCAGGACGACCTCTTCCGCCACGTCAACGGCGCCTGGATCGAGCGCACCGAGATCCCCGACGACAAGGCTCGCTGGGGATCGTTCCATCTCATCGCCGAGCAGGCCGAGAAGGACGTGCACGCGATCATCGAGGAGGCGAGC
>Ga0180220_1001716_pt1 | contig 15488 bp, 14 predicted proteins | sample eDN5th37CBELigBY_FD_151335 | JGI IMG/M metagenome (GOLD analysis project Ga0180220, IMG submission 151335) | Enriched backyard soil microbial communities from Emeryville, California, USA - eDNA 5th pass 37_C BE-Lig BY (version 2) (version 2) | ecosystem: Environmental > Terrestrial > Soil >... | reverse complement strand
ACCGGTGGGACGGTCAAAGTCCGCCCCTTGACAGCCCACGCTGACGACAAAACCCATCAGCCCCTTTTCCCGGCAGCGCCGGCCGACCGCTTCGCATAACTCGAGCAGCACCACCCGAAGCTCTTTCCAGTCCGCGTAATCGCGCGGAAGCGTCATTTGATGGCCGACGCCCTTTTGCTGCTGCAGCTGGCTATGGGGCGTGACCGGGGAAGAATCCATGCCGCGCGCGATGCGCCACAGCACTTCGCCGTTGACGCCCCAACGTTTCGTAAGCCGGGGCAAAGGCGTTTGGGCCAGATCCCCGATCGTATGGATGCCCATTTTGTACAAATGGCGGGTCATCCGCGAACCGACCATGAACATTTCGTGCACCGGTTTGGGCCACAGCGTTTCGGGCAGTTCCTCGCGCTTCAGCGTGAAGATGCCTCCCGGGTTCTTTTTGGCGAACAGATCGCAGGCCATTTTGCTGAGCACCTTGCAATCGCTGATGCCGACCCGCACGTACACCCCGGTTTCCTGCATCACCTGGTTTTGGATCCGCTGGGCAATCTGCTCGGGGCTGCCGAACAGCCGGAGGCTGCCGGTCACGTCCAAATGCTGTTCATCGATGCTGTACGGCTCCACCAGATCGGTAAAAGATTGATAAATCTCGGTAATATGCAGGGACACGCGGATATATTCCGCCATGCGCGGGCGAACGACGACGAGATCCGGGCATTTTCGAAGCGCGTCCCCGAGCCGCTCGGCGGTCGTGACGCCGTATTTCTTGGCAAGCGGGCAGGCGGCGAGGATAATGCCGGACCGGCGGGCCGGATCCCCGGATACGACCAAAGGCTTGTCTTTGTATTCGGGGTGGGCCGCTTTTTCGACACTTGCGTAAAAGGACTGGCAGTCGGCCAGCATAATGACGCGTTTTTTGGACTCGTTCATGGGACTCGCTCCTTATCCTTTGGAACTACACAGGAACACATGTTCTTATTTTATAACAATAACGGAGAATTATGCGCTTTTCAACCGGAATTATTTGCAAAAATCTTCTTCGCTTTCATTACATTTCAACTTCAACCCCTCATGTTTTCCTAGTCAAAAAGAAGCGAAAACGCCGTTTCGGCATCCCCAAAAATAACCGGATAGTCATACCAGTTATTTCCGTTATTATCCATTTCAAAGACGAATTGGGACCCCCGGTCCCGCCCGGGACTCGTTTCTTATTTTCAAAAATACGCTGTTTTCCAAAAATGTTGTCGTGGCGCGGGTTTGCGGCCGACGCTTTATCGGACTAAGGTATCAATTTTGTAATCTTTATGGATAAAGATGTTAAAACGACCACAACTTTAGCAATTTTTCAACGTATACATAACCACTCGCCGCTTGGAGCCGGGAATCCTGCAGCCGTTTCGCGATCGAATGGCGCACCGCCGCAACCGATCGGCAGCCGCGGAATTTTTTGCCCGGCCGCAAGGCGGGATAGGTCGCCAGGTTCTGAAAATTCCTTCCAGCAGCCTAGTTTACAGATCGGAAAACTTCGTTAAGAATTGAATTATGACAAAAATTGAGAATGCCGGGCCAAGAAAAAGGTCAAAGAAATCGAGGTGGGAACTTTCAGGCGATGATCACACGCAGAACGCTATTCATCTGGATCACGGCAGCCGCCGTTCTCATTGCCGGCGTTTTGGTTGCCGGATTTGCGGCCACCAAAACGCCGGCCATGGCATACAAGGATCAGGATGGAACCCGATTCACGTTTAAAACCGACGGCGACCGTTTTATGCGATACGAAAAGGATGGCGGCTGGAAGGAAATGTTCGTGAAGGGCGTCAACCTGGGCGCGACCGTCCCGGGCCATTTTCCGGGAGAGCTTCCGGCCACGGAGGAAGATTACCTTCGCTGGTTCAAGCAGATCGACGAGATGGGAGCCAACGTCATCCGCATCTATACGGTGCACCAGCCCGTATTTTATTCGGCGCTTGTGAAATACAACAAAGACAAAGGCAGCGATCCTTTGTATTTCATCCAGGGGATCTGGTCCCCGGAAGAACAGCTGATCGAACGGCAGGACGCCTACGCGGACGATATCGGAAAACAGTTCAAGGACGAGATCAAAAAGGCGGTGGCAGCCGTATACGGCGACGTGGCCGTTTCGCCCAAGTACGGAGCTTCCAGCGGGGAGTATACCGCGAACGCCGGCAAATATTTGATGGCCTGGCATGTCGGAACCGAATGGGACCCGGGAATGGTCAAAAACACCAACGAAAAGCACGGCGGCGTCCCGGTGTACCAAGGCAGCTATTTTGCCGGAACGAAAGACGCCTCGCCTTTTGAAAGCTGGCTGGCGGAACTGCTTGACTATACCGCCGAGCAGGAAAAGCAGTATGGATGGGAGCATCCGGTGACGTTCACCAACTGGGTCACGACCGATGTGCTCAGCCATCCGGGGGAACCTCTTTTCGAGGAGGACATGGTGAGCGTGGACGCGAGACACATTCAGCCTACCGGATGGAAAGGCGGCTATTTTGCCGCATATCACGCTTATCCGTATTACCCGGATTTTTTCCGGACCGATGCCTCGCTGCAGACGATCAAAGACCAGCAGGGGAACTTCAACACGTACAAAGCTTATCTGCGTAAACTGAAGGCCCAATTCAAGGACATGCCGGTCATGATTACCGAATACGGGGTGCCGTCGTCGTTAGGAGTGTCCCATTTCGGGGCCGGCGGCCGGGACCAGGGAGGACATAACGAGCGGGAGCAGGGAGAAATCGACGCTTCGCTCACCCGGGATATTTACGACGAAGGTTATGCCGGAGCCATTTTGTTTATGTGGCAGGACGAGTGGTTTAAAAAAACGTGGAATACGATGCCTTTCGAAATTCCGGCCGACCGCCGTGCGTATTGGCTCAACGTGCTGACGAACGAAAAAATGTTCGGCTTGCTGGGCATGGTTCCGGGCAAGGAGAAACAAATCGTGATCGACGGCAGCTTAAGCGACTGGGACGGGCTCCCGCAAGGCGAAGTGAAGCATTGGCAGGGCAAGATGGAAGGAATCCGGGACATGCGGATCACGCATGACGAAGGCTATCTTTATCTTGGCATCCGGCTGGACAAAAACTTCGATCCGGCAACGACCAAACTTTATATCGGCTCGGATACGATCGCGGGCGGAAACGAACCTTCCGCAGCGCAGCTTCCCGGCAAAAAGCTGGAGGGAGGCGCGCCGGAAACGCTGATCGAAATCGGAAAAGACGGCGAGTCGCAGGTGGAGATCGCGGCCGACTATGATTTTCATGCCAGGTTGTACGGCAAGGAAGGCTACTGGATGCTGCCGGAGACGAAACCAGGACAGGACAAGCCGTTCCATCCATGGAAGCTTGCGATCAGCCTCCAGATGAACCCGCCGGATACGCGGTTTGCGCATCCGTTTATCGACCAGACCATCGGAATGCTGAGAAGGGGGACGACCGACCGCGGCAAGGCCGAGTTCGATTCGTTGACTTCGTGGCAGTACCGCGGCAACGAAATAGAGATGCGTATCCCTTGGATGCTTCTCGGCTTCGCCGACCCGAGCTCCCTGCAGGTGATCGATTACCGTCCGCTTAAAGACAGACGCGCCTTCAACACCGTTACGACGGAGGGCATTCGGCTCATTCCGTGGCTCGTCGAGCAGGGCGGGAGCAAGGTCAGCTGGCCGGGCGGCGCGGCGAAGACGCTGAACGTCCGGGACATTGCCCCATATACCTGGAAGCCTTGGGACACGGTGCATTACAGCGAGCAGCTGAAGCAAAGCTACGACGCGATGAAAAAAGTATACGCCGAGCTTGGCGGCAAAAAATGAGCGAAGCGCGGAAGGAGCGTTTACTTAGAGAAAAGCCGAGTGGAGAAGCTGTCTTGCCAACCATGCGGCGGCAAATGGGATAGGATGAAATCAATGGAGGAGGAGGACCCGTAAACATGTTCTCGCATTTATTCGTCGCATATGTGTTTATCTACGTATGCCTCGGGCTGATCGGCCTCGGAATCATGCTGCTGGTTCAGATGAAAATCTCTCATAACAGGGAACAGCAGCGAAGGGAATATTACGAGCAAAAACATCACGATTATTTCGTCTACGTCCAGGCCCATCTTGGGGACGATGCGGAATTGAAGCTGCCTCCCGGCAAGTTGAAGCCGCTGGAGAGGAGTGTGATCCAGGACAAGTTCATCGAATGGATCGAGCAGTTCAAAGGCGATTACCGGAACCGGCTCATCCGGCTTTGCAGGGAAGCCGGGTTCGTCGAAGCGGATCTGAAGGCGCTGGGCAGCTTCCGGTACGGCCGCAGGCTTGCGGCGGCATACCGCCTCGGAGGCATGCGTGCCGAAGAAGCGGTGCCGGGACTGCTGAAAATGTTGAAAAAGGGCAAATACAACTCGATTTCGATCATCATCGCGCGTTCGATCGCCAAAGCCGCCAACCGGCCGGAGGACCTGCTGGACATGCTGCGCAGCCTGCTTTCCCACGGCAAGCCGATTCACCACTTGGCCGCCGACATCCTGCTGGAAACGGGACTCGATGCCGGCAGCATCCTGCTGAAGCTGCTCGACGATCCCGACCCGGCGCTTGTGAAGGTCGGACTGGTCGCGATGTGGGGACAGGCGGTTCCCGAAGTCATGCCGGTGCTCGGCAGGCTGGTCGGCGCCAAGGAAAAGGATGTGCGCGCCGAAGCCGTCAAGCTGTATCTCAGCACGAATCCTGCGCTGAAGGATGAAACGATCGTGCAGCTGATGACGGACCGCGATTGGGAAGTCCGGGCGGAAGCGGCCAAGGCGCTGGGGCAGCTGCATGCGGCGGGCAGCATCCCGCTGCTGGTCAAAGCGCTCCAGGATGCCAGCTGGAAGGTGCGGCACAACAGCGCGGAAAGCCTTGCGGCTCTGGGCGAAGCCGGATTCGAAGCGCTTTGCCAGGCGGCCGTCACCGGAACCGGAATCCAGCGCGAGGCCGCGCTGCACCGGATCGGGCTGGTGATGGAAGCCGAGCAGAAACACGGCGCGATCGAGCAGATGGTGGCGTACAACAAGAAGCGGCTCATCCACGACCGTTACTTCGGCGTGAAGCAGCCGGTCAAACGAATGACGGGCGTAGCCGCGGTAGGAGGGGATTACACTGCTTAGAGATACGTTGCTGGTCTACGGCACGGTAGCGATTTATTATGTCATGTTCGTCAATATTTTGTACTTCGCGATTATGGGTTTATCCTTCCGGAGCATCGGAACGATCGCCAGAAGGGCCAAATATTCGAGTTACCAAACGCTTTCCGGCTCCGAACTGGTGCCGTCGGTATCGCTGCTCGTTCCGGCCTATAACGAAGAGCTGACGATCATCGAAAACGTGTATTGCCTCATGACGCTGAATTATCCGACGTACGAGGTCATCGTCATCAACGACGGATCGAGCGACGACACGCTGTCGGTCCTGATCAAGGAATTCAAGCTCGAAAAGATGCATAATCCGGAGATCCGGGGGACGATCGAAACGCAAAACGTGAGAGGCATTTACCATAATCCCGATTATCCGCATCTCTTTATTATAGATAAGGAGAACGGGGGCAAAGCCGACTCGCTCAACGCCGGCATCAACTTTTCGCATTATCCGCTTATTTCTTCGATCGACGCCGATTCGCTGCTCGAAAAGGACGCCCTGATCCGGATGGCGCGCATGTACATGGAAAATCCGGAGGAGACGGTGGCCATCGGCGGCGACGTCCGCATCGCCAACGGCTGCCTGATCGAAAACGGAGCGGTAAAACGAGTGTCGCTGCCGCGAAAAATATGGCCGATGTTCCAATCCATCGAATATTTGAAGGCATTCCTCGGCGGACGGATCGGCTGGAGCCGGATGAACGGATTGATCATCGTATCCGGCGCGTTCGGCCTGTTCCGCAAGGACTATGTCATCGCCGTCGGCGGCTACCGGGGCGGTTATCCGGGCGAAGACATGAACATCATCATCAAGCTTCACCGGTACATGCTAAGCCACAAAATTCCTTACAAAGTGGCGTTTTGCCCCGAGGCGGTCTGCTGGACGCAGGCGCCGGACACGTACAAAATCATCTCCAACCAGCGCATGCGCTGGGGACGGGGAAATCTCAAAAACATGATCGAAAACCGCGGGATGTTTTTGAACCCGAAGTACAAAGTCATGGGTCTCATCACGGTTCCTTATAACGTATTGTTCGAAACCCTAAACCCTTATTTCAGAATCACGGGCCTGTTGGCTCTTGCGGGATATACGTTTTTGGACATGACGCATTGGCGCATACTGCTGACTTTCATGCTTTTGAATTTTCTGAGCGGGTATTTGCTGAGCGTAGGGGCTGTCATTTTGGAGGAAATAGCCTTCCGCCGTTACAAGAAGCTTTCCGACCTGTGGAAAATGCTCCTGTTTTCGGCCCTCAAATTTGTCGGCTACCATCAGCTTGGCGTGCTGTGGCGCGTTCAGGGGCATATCCAGTACCTCCGGAAAAACAATTCCTGGGGCACGATGACAAGGCAAAGCTGGAAGGAAGAAAGCGAAACGGCCTCAACCGCGTGATTCGGGCAATACCCAAACGCTTCCGTTTTTCTCAAATGATTAAGAAAGGTGGTCATCGATAATGCCGGAGTCCTTAACATTAGAACGAAAACAGCAAGAGGGTCTGTATCACAACCTCGAAGAGCGTCTCAACAAAACTTTCCCGGAGCTGTGCGGCGTGATGTTCCTGTATTGCCCCGGTCCTCCGCAGCTGGAGAGTTTGGTGAGTGAATTTTTGCGGCAGGAGACGGGAAGCGATATCGAAGTGCTGAAAGACGCCTCCACGTCCACGCTGGCGGTTTTGCTGCCGGGATCGACCCTGAATCAGGCCCACTATCAGGCGCTGCTGCTTAAGCGGCATTTGGAGGAAACGGTGCCGGAGGCGGATCCGAGGATCACGCTTACCGTGTTTCCGGGACAGGTAGACCCGACGCCGGGCGTGCTCAAGCAGATGGCCGAGTCCGCAAGGCTCGGCCCATCGGCCGACATTCATATTTTCACGAAAGAGGAAGCCGCTTCGGAGCCCGGGCGCATTCTCATCGTCGATAACGACGATACCATCCGCGAGTTTCTGACGATTCGCCTCAACATGCAGGGGTACGAAACGCTGGAGGCGCTCGACGGCACGTCGGCGCTGGAGCTGATCGAAAAATGGGAGCCGGACCTCGTGCTGACGGAGCTGAACCTGTACGGCATCGACGGCCTGCCCTTCATTAACCAAATCCAGAAGCTGCCCGTGGAAAACACGCCGAAAATCGTCGTGCTGACGGAGCAGCGCGTGGAACGGACGATCAGCCAATGTTTCCAGCATGGTGTCGACGATTACATTACCAAGCCATTTTCCCCGGTCGAGCTCGATGCCCGCATACACCGGTGTTTTCAATAAATGGGGGACGATGACAAGGACAAGCCGTTTTTGCATCGTTCAATAAAGATTTTAAGCATGACGAAAATTACATCATATGGAGGTTGAATGCTAGTGAATCAGGAATATGAGCAACTGTTGAACGCGATCGAAAACAAAAAGGCCGTGCTTGGCGTCGTCGGTCTGGGTTATGTCGGGCTTCCGCTCGCCGTCGAAATGGTCAAGCAAGGGTTTACGGTCATCGGCATCGACGTCGACCCGTCCAAAATCGAAAAGATCTACCACGGGGAATCCTACATTACCGACATCTCTTCGGAAGATTTGAAGGCATGCGTCGCCAGCGGCCGCTTCAAGCCGACGACCGATTACAGCATGATCACGGTGATCGATGCGCTCAGCATTTGCGTTCCGACGCCGCTCAGCGAAAATCAGGATCCGGATACGTCCTACATTACGAGCGTGGTCGACCAGATCAAGCTGCATATGAAAAAAGGATTGCTGATTACGCTGGAAAGCACGACCTACCCGGGAACGACCGAAGAGCTGATCCAATACGAAATCGAAGCGCTCGGCTATCGCGTGGGCGAGGACTTTTTCCTCTGCTTCTCGCCGGAACGCGTCGATCCGTCCAATACGCGCTTTAACACGTTTAATACGCCGAAAGTCATCGGCGGAACGACCGAGGCCTGCCTGACGCTCGGCACCGCCCTGTATTCCAAATACGTGCAGCAGGTCGTGCCGGTCTCGACGCCGAAAGTGGCGGAGATGTCCAAACTGCTCGAAAATACCTTCCGCAGCGTCAACATCGCGTTTATCAACGAAATGGCGATGATGTGCGACCGGATGGGCATCGACATCTGGGAAGTCATCGACGCGGCCGCAACCAAGCCGTTCGGATTCATGCCGTTTTATCCGGGTCCGGGCATCGGCGGCCACTGCATCCCGCTGGACCCGATGTACCTGTCCTGGAAAGCGAAAGGTTTCCGGTTCTACAGCAAATTCATCGAGCTGGCGCAATCCACGAACGACAACATGCCGTATTACGTCATCAGCAAAACGTCGACCATCCTGAACGAATACGCCAAGTCGATCAAAAAATCGAACATCCTGGTGCTCGGCATGGCCTACAAGCCGGACATCAGCGACCTGCGCGAATCGCCGGGACTCGAGGTGTACGAGCTGTACAAGGAAAGCGGGGCCAACGTCGAATATTACGATCCGTTTGCGACCAGCTTCCGCGACAAGCACGGAGAGACGGTCCATAGCGTCGCGTACGATCTCGAAAAGTTCAGAAGTTATGACTGCATCGTGCTGATCACGAACCACAGCGGCTTGAATTACGGCGATATCGCGTCCCTGGGCGTGCCGATTCTCGATACCCGCAACGCGTTCAAAAACTTCAGCGAACCTCATATCTACAAAATCGGACATTCCGTCCAGCATGTCCAAGAGCCGGATATGGCTTTGATCGTGTAATGACAAAGGAGGGAAGGATGGGAGAACAGTTCCATGCAAAAGCGAAACCTCGGATCGTCCTGGTCGTCTGCTTCTTGCTGCTCCTGCCCTTCCTGTTTACATCGTCTGCGATGGAAGAACAAAAAGCAACCTGGTTGTGGGACGCGTCATTGATCGAACGTCCGGAGCCGATCCTGGACTTCTGCCGGGAGCAGGGAGTCGGCGTGATCTTTTTGCAGATCCAAAAAAACGTGGAGGATGAGCGGTACGGCCGTTTTATCGCCGCTGCCCGCGAGGCCGATATTTCGGTGCATGCCTTGGACGGCAGGCCGGAGTGGGCCTACGAAAAGCAGGGCGGGGAAGCGGAAAAATTCATTGACTGGGTTCTCGACTACAACCGCCATGCTCCGGCGGAAGAACGGTTCGCGGGCATTCAATTCGACGTGGAGCCGTATCAACTGAAGCGCTGGGAGCGGGATCAGGCCGGCGTCGTGGAAGAGTGGAGCCGAAACATGCAGGAATGGACGGACAAAGCACGCGAAGGCGGGCTTTACATGAGCGCGGCGGTGCCGTTTTGGCTCGGGAAAATCGAGACGGAAGACGGCAGGGGGTTAAGCCGGTGGATGCTGGAGCGTTTTGACGCCTTGGCCGTGATGTCCTACCGCGACAGCGGCACCCAAATGGTGGATCTTTCCCGCGGGATGCTGAACGAGGCCGACAGGCTCGGGAAATCCGTCTGGATCGGCATGGAGCTGGGAGAGACGAAGGAAGGGGATCACGTAAGTTTTTTCCGGAAGCCGGTGACGGTCATGGAGGAAGAAATGAAAAACGCCTACCGTCTCAGCGAAGTCCATACCTCGTTTGCGGGACTGGCCATTCATCACTACGAAGCTTGGATCGAAAAAATCGCCGCGGCGAACCCCAAGCGGGAGCCGGGCAGCAGCATGGGCAATTGACATCAGGACAACAGGAAAAAGCGTATTCTGTGGCACGTTCATAGGATACGCTTTTTTGCATGTTGCGTTTATTCGTCGGGATGCTCCCGGCTTATTTTTTGCAGGAGATGGACGAGCTGATCTTCTTCTTCCGGGGTCAGATGATAGGCGATCTTCCGGTTGTGTTCATCCAAAATGGATTGGAGCACGGGCAGCAGCTCCTTCGCTTTGGCTGTCGGGAACAGGAAATGCGAGCGCCGGTCTTTAGGATCGGGCTGGCGCGTAATATATCCGGACTGTTCCAATTGCTTAATGGAGCGGGCCGTCGTGGCTTTATCGAATTTCAGCTGATGGGTCAGCTGGTCCTGGGTGATGCCGGGATGATGCAGAATCGACTTGAGGAAGCTGTGTTGCCCGCCGCTGCCGATGCCGTACGGAGCCAGTTCCTTGGCAAGCCTTTTCTGGTTTTGCCGGTAAAGGTATGAAATTAGCTTGCCGATCGGTTCTTTCATAAGCGGCACCTCTTCCTGATGAGATCCATTCCTGAAAGTTAGTGTATCAAAAACCTGTTGCGCACGCAACTAATATGGGGTACACTGGTACTGTCAATTAGTTGCGTGCGCAATTAATTGACGCAGATGACGACCAGGAGGGCGCATATGGGTTCATTGGAACGTACGTACCAAGAGGATGCGAACATCCAGAAGAGACGCTGGATCATCCTTATTGTTCTTAATTTGTTTACTTTTATGTCCACGCTGGACGGGAGCATCGTGAACATTGCGCTGCCCGTCCTCTCGAAGGAGATGGGTCTGCCGATCGCCCAGATCGAATGGGTAACGACGGGTTACCTGATGGCAATTTGCTGCTTCATCCTCTTTTTCGGAAAACTGGGGGATATCGCCGGCAAAATTCGCATATTTAAAATCGGAACGATCATATTTATCGTCGGGTCGTTGTTATGCGGACTCAGCCATACGCTGCCGTTACTGATCATTTCACGGGTCGTTCAGGCTTTGGGCGCTTCCATGACGATGGCGAACAGCCAAGGCATACTGACCGATATTTTTCCGGCGAAGGAGCGGGGCAGGGCGCTCGGACTCATCGGTACCTTCGTGTCCCTCGGAAGCATTGCGGGACCAAGCCTCGGGGGAATCATCATTTCCTCTTTAGGCTGGGAATATATTTTTTGGGTGAACGTGCCGGTCGGGCTCATCGCGATTGGGATGGAAGGTGCTTCCGGCCGATCTGATCCGGGTCAAAGCGAAAATCGACGCACCCGGCAGCTCGTTGTTCGCCATGTTTATTATAACGCTGTTTGCCGGCCTTTTGCTCGGGCAACAGGCGGGGTACGGCAATTTGTGGATCATCGTTTTGCTTGCAGCCGCGTTGATCGCATTGGTATGGTTTATACGGGCCGAGCTGAATCGCCCGAACGGGCTGGTGGATCTGTCGTTGTTCAAAAATCCGCTGTTCTCGGTCAGCATTTTATGCGGATTCCTCGTATTTACGGCGAATTTCTGTTTTAATATCATCGCGCCGTTTTATACCCAGAACATGCTGAATCTGTCGCCTTCTTCGGCGGGTTTCATGATGATGTTGTTCCCGATATGCATGGTGATCGTGGCGCCTCTCAGCGGCGCCTTATCCGATAAAATCGGCTCCGAGCTGTTGACCTTTGCCGGACTGGTCGTGATGGTCGTGGCCCAGTTCGGGCTCGCCTGGCTTCACGAAGGCAGCTCGCTTGTCGTTGTCGGCGTCTGGATCGCCATGCTTGGCATCGGCAGCGGTTTGTTCCAATCGCCAAACAATTCCCTGATCATGTCCCAGGTGCCGCGCACCCAGCTCGGCTCTGCAGGGAGCGTCAACTCCCTGGTCCGGAACGTGGGCATGGTCGTCGGCATTACGGTAGCCACGACGATATTGTTCCATGTCATGAGCGCCAAGGCCGGGCATCGCGTGACCGGGCTTGTTCCCGGGCGTCCGGATATTTTCCTCCGCGGGATGCACGCCGTGTTTATCACTTCAGCTAGTATTTGTCTCGTTGCCGCCGTATTGACCGGCTGGCGAATGTTCCAGGCGAAAACGGCCAAACAGGCGAAACAACCGGCTGCCAAGCATTAAATCCGAAGCGGCGCTTCCGGGCATGCGGATTTCGGGACGCTGCCGCGGGTGGAACGGGCGTCCAGCGGAACTTGCGTGCAGCTTATGCTAAATGGGGCGCAGTCCCCCGGATTAACTTAAAAGCCCCTGCGGTTGCAGGAGCTTTTTTTCTTTCGCCTGAACAAATCTTTTCCCCTCGGCGGTCGAGAAGCCGGTTGGCCAGTTCGGCTCCGAAGCCGTATTGCCGGAGGATGATCCTGCCGTTATCCCGGCTCGGGGCCGATCCCCAAATAAACGCATAGCTCGCAAGCCGTTTCCGCTTTGACGTAAGACCACAGCATAAAAAAGCGCCGCTGGTATCCCCGGCACAAATAGAGGGCTTCCATTCCTTTTTCGTTCCGGGTTTCCTCGTATACCCGAATGCCGCGGGCCCGCATCGCCTTGCGGATCTCCGCCAGCCGTCGCACCGCTTTTTGCTGAACGCCCGACAAACCGCGGATATACACCTCCGGCAGCTTGAGGGCGAGCGTCTTCAGCGTCCGGATGTCCCGTTCCAGCACATCCAGCAAAACGACGTGCAGCATATAGCTTTTGACAAGTACCGAATCTTCTTCGTCCGGCACGGGGGGGAGAGCGGATGCTTTCATGAGAGCACTTCCTTGCATCAGGAATAGGAACGCATGTTCTATTTATATTCATGTTACGCGAAAAGGATGCATTCCGGCAACAACCAAATCTTTGAAATGAGGCCGGATTTTTTTTGGTATAATAATACCCATTGGCAGTCCGGGCCAGAAGCTATCCATTACGAAACCGGGGAGGATGACATCTTATGATTTTGCATAAAGGGGAAGTATTATTCCATCAGGGGGACTGCGGCGAATATTTGTACCATATCAAAAGCGGGCTTTTTAAGGTGACGCGCCTGCACAAAAACGGGAACATGGTGCTTTTTAACATCTTGTATCCCGGGGAAACGGTGCCGCATCATTCCCTCATTACCCCGAAAGAAACCCACGGATCGGCCATTGCCCTTATGGACAGCGAGGTAGAGCGGATCGTGGCGGAGGATTGGTACCGCGAATTGCGGGAGCATCCGGAAAAAGCGCTGGAAATCGCGCTGCTGCTTCAGGAAAAGGTGCGGTTCATGCAAAAAAGGCTGGACCACCTGACGGTAGGGACGCCGGCGGAGCGGCTGGCGCTATTGACCGAATGGCTGAACGATTATTCGCACGGCGTGCATTTCACCGACCTGCTGACGCAGGAGGAAATCGGGCAGCTGATCGGGGTTCGGCGGGAGACGATCAACCGTTTGTTAAGGGGGCATTAGCGGATGCTGCATCACGTGGAAATCAATGTATCGGAGTTGGGGCGGAGCCGGGAATTTTGGGAATGGTTTTTGACGCGGCTCGGTTACGAGCTTTATCAGGATTGGGATCAGGGGTTCAGCTTCAAGCACGGGAAAACGTATCTCGTATTCGTGCAAACGGAGGAGCGGTTTTTGGACGCCCCGTACCACAGAAAAGCGACAGGGCTCAACCATCTGGCTTTTCATGCGGAATCCCGCGCCGAGGTCGACGAGATGGCTTCTTTGCTGAAACAAAAGGGCGTCAAGCTGCTGTACGAGGACCGTTATCCCTACGCAGGGGGGCCGGAGCACTACGCGGTTTTTTTCGAAGATCCGGACCGGATCAAGGTGGAGTTTGCGTGCTAAAGGATGAAGACGCCTGGCGTTTGAGGGACCTCACAAAATCCGAACCGGGCACATATACTGGGGTAACCGGATGTGCAGAAAGGAGATCGCTCCCATGGGTTACCCCCCGTATCGGGCATGGTATGCGCCTTATCCGTATCCCCGCCCGGCCCGCGTCTGGGCCCGCGAATATCCGCAGGTCAAAACGGAAATTTTGAACCGGTCCCTGCAACACACCTACGGGCTGATGGAGGACGGTTACAAGGTTTTGAACAAGCTGTCCGAACATTCCTTTGCGGTTCAGGTCATGAGGGCCGCCCAAACGGGAAATAAGCAGGAGGTCGACCGGCTGATGAAGTCGATCGGCGCGTCGAACCCCGTGCAGACCGATTTTTCCCCGAGCGGGATCGGTATTACGCTGGGTTCGCCCCAGCCGACCGCCTGCTGCAAATTAGCCGTATTTTTGAAGTGGGGAGAAGGCTAAAAAAGAAAGGGATATTTGCCCTCCTGGAGGAGCAAATATCCCTTTTCGTTTTACAGCGTGCCGGCCGGGCCGAAAAATTCGTAGTGGATCCGTTCTTCCGGTACGCCCCACTCTTTCAGCGCCTTGTTCACCGCGCTCATGAACGGAACCGGTCCGCAGAAATAGAAGTCCGAATTTTGCGATACAATTTCCTGAAGCCAAGGCAGGTCGATGTATCCGGTTTTGTGGCAGAAGCCCTGGCCAAGCGGTTTTTCGTAGCAAATGTAGGATTTCAGGTTGTCGTGCGAAGCATCCAGCTGCTCGATATGCTCCCTCATGGCGTGGAAGCTTTCGTTGATGGCCGCATGAATGAACGTTACCTTTCGTTCAGGCTGCTCTTTCAGAACCGTCTCCAGCATGCTGACCATCGGGGTCAGGCCGACGCCGCCGCTGATCAGCACAAGCGGGATCGTCTGGGTCATATCCAGCGTAAACGTGCCTGCAGGCGCGCTGATTTCGAGCACGTCGCCTTCCTTCACTTGATCATGCAGGTAAGTGGAAACAACGCCTTCGGGTTTTCCCGGCGCTCCGCCTTCCCGTTTCACCGAAATCCGGTACGCGTCTCCGCCCGGAGCGGCGGACAGGCTGTAATGGCGGATTTGCGCGTAAGGCTGATGTTCAGGCTTCACGCGCACGGTAATGTATTGTCCGGGAAGATAGCCGGAAATGGCCCCGCCGTCCTGCGGCTTCAAATAGAAGGAGCTGATGACGTCGCTTTCCTTCACTTTGCGTTCGACAACGAACGGACGGAATCCGGCCCAGCCGCCAGGAGCGTTTTCGGCCTCGCGGTACATTTCAGCTTCGACGCCGATAAAGGCATCGGCGATGACGCCGTACGCTTCGGCCCAAGCATTCATGATCTCAGGCGTGGCCGCATCGCCCAGCACCTTTTTGATGGCTGCAAGCAAGTTTTCGCCGACGATCGGGTAATGCTCGGGTTTTACGTTGAGCGCCCGGTGTTTTTGCGCGATCTGTTTTACGGCAGGCAGGATGTCTTCCAAACGGTCGATATGCGCCGCGGCCGCATACACGGCGTTGGCCAGCGCCGTTTGCTGTTTTCCTTCCCGCTGGTTCGCGTGGTTGAATATGTTGAGCAGTTCGGGATGGTTTTCGAACAGCAGTTGGTAAAAGGCGGTCGTGATGGCTTTTCCGTGCACTTCCAAGACCGGAACGGTCGATTTGATGATGTCGATGGTTTGTTTCGTCAGCATAACGAATTCCTCTTTTCTTGATTATGTGTCGTGCTTTCTTCTTAAGTATAGGAAAGGCGAAACAGGCGAATTGTGATTCTGGTCACATCAAACATTGACAATGTGTGAACATCGGAACAAGAGAAAAAGGAGGAAAAAGTGGAAGTTATATGGAAATTT
>Ga0180220_1001715_pt1 | contig 15493 bp, 17 predicted proteins | sample eDN5th37CBELigBY_FD_151335 | JGI IMG/M metagenome (GOLD analysis project Ga0180220, IMG submission 151335) | Enriched backyard soil microbial communities from Emeryville, California, USA - eDNA 5th pass 37_C BE-Lig BY (version 2) (version 2) | ecosystem: Environmental > Terrestrial > Soil >... | reverse complement strand
CCTTGGTCAAGGCGCCGTTCGGCATTCAGCTTGCCTCCGGAGGCAAGCTGAATGCCTACAATCCACCTATGGCCAAGTACTTGAGCTCCAGGTAGTCGTCCAAGCCGTGGCGCGAGCCTTCGCGGCCCAGGCCGGAGTTCTTGATGCCCCCGAAGGGAGCGACTTCGGTGGAGATCAGGCCGGTGTTGATGCCCACCATGCCGTATTCAAGGGCCTCTGAAGCCCGCCAGATACGCGCCATGTCGCGGCTATACAGATAGGCGGCCAAGCCGAACTCGGTGTCGTTGGCCATGGCTATAGCCTGACGTTCGTCCTGGAACTTGAAGACCGGAGCCACCGGGCCGAATATTTCTTGCCGGGCCACCTCCATTTCGGACGTGACGCCCGTGAGCACGGTGGGTTCAAACCACAAACCGCCCAGCGCGTGGCGCTTGCCTCCGATGGCGACGCGCCCGCCTTTTTTCTGGACATCGCCGATCAGGCGCTCTACTTTGCTGACGGCGGCCTCGTTGATGAGAGGGCCCTGCGCCACGCCTTCTTCCATACCGTCTCCGACCCGCAGCGCGGCGACGGTATGGGCCAGTTTTTCCACGAATTCGTCATGGACGCCTGCCTGGACCAAGAACCGGTTGCTGCAGACGCAGGTCTGCCCCGTGTTGCGGTACTTGGAGGCGATGGCGCCTTCGACCGCCGCGTCCACGTCGGCGTCATCGAAGACGATGAAGGGGGCATTGCCGCCCAATTCGAGAGACAGCTTCTTGATGGTCGGCGCGCATTGAGCCATCAGCAGTCGGCCCACTTCCGTAGAGCCCGTGAACGAAAGCTTCTGAACGATCGGGCTGGAAGTGAGTGCGCCGCCGATCGCCGCAGGATCGCCGGTGACGACGTTGAAAACGCCGGCCGGGATGCCCGCCCGTTCGGCCAGCGCGGCCAGGGCCAGCGCGGAAAGCGGGGTGAGCTCGGCCGGCTTGACCACGATGGTGCAGCCCGCGGCCAATGCGGGCGCGGCCTTGCGGGTGATCATGGCCGAGGGAAAGTTCCAGGGCGTAATGGCCGCGCACACGCCGACCGGCTGCTTGATGGCCAGCAGCCGCCGGTCGTGGAAGGGCGAAGGGATGACTTCGCCATAGGCGCGCTTGCCCTCTTCGGCGAACCATTCGATGAAAGAGGCGGCATAGGCGATTTCGGCGCGCGACTCGGCAAGGGGCTTGCCTTGCTCCAGGGTCATGAGGCGGGCAAGGTCTTCCTGGTGCCGCATCAAGAGCTGGAACCATTTCTGCAGGATGCGGGCGCGCTCGGCGGCGGTTTTCTGCTTCCAGCCGGGCAGAGCCAGTTCGGCGGCCCGGATGGCGCGGCGGGTCTCTGCGGCGCCAGAGAGAGGGACCTGGGCGATCAGTGCGCCCGTGGCGGGATTGAGTACGTCGAGCAGGGCGCCGTTGTCAGCGCCCGACCATTGCCCGTCTATATAGCAAAGCTGGCGCAGCAGGCCCTTGTCGTCGAGGCCGAGGGCGTTGTTCGCCATGGTATCAATACCCCGCGCTCACAGCGCCGCCGCCCGATCGGGGGCGGAGACTGTCGAGCAGCTTTATCGCGGCGCTGCGCAACAGGCCCGTGTCGGCGCCCATGGCCAAGAAGCTTGCGCCGCTGTCCTGGAACGAGGCGGCCTGTGTCGCGTCGGCGCAGAAAATTCCGGCGGCCTTGCCGCTGGCCGAAATGCGCGCCAGCGCGTCGGCAATGGCGGCCTTGACCTCGGGATGAGAGATTTGTCCCAGATGCCCCAGTGACGCAGCCAGATCGGAAGGACCGATGAACACGGCATCGACGCCTTCGACTGCCGCGATCTCGTCCAGGTTCTCGAGCGCGGTGCGGGACTCTATCTGCACGATCAGGCAGAGATTGTCCGAGACCTGGGTGAAGTAATCGGAGATTGCATTCCAGCGGGAGCCCCGCTCGAGCCCGGTGCCGACTCCGCGTATGCCCTTGGGAGGATAATGCATCGACGCGACGACCGCCCGGGCCTGTTCGGCGGTGTCGACCATGGGCACGAGCAGTGTCTGGACGCCTGTTCCCAGCAATTGCTTGATCAGCGCCGGATCATGGCTGGCCGGGCGCACGAGGCATTGCACGGGGTGGGGCGCCATGGCCTGCAGTTGCGCCTGGACGCTGCGCGTGTCGTTCAGTCCGTGTTCGGCGTCGATCAGCAGGAAGTCGTAGCCGCAAGTGGCCAGGATTTCCGCGCTGATCGGATTGGCCAGGCCCATGAAAAGGCCGAACTGAGTGCGGCGCTGCGCAAGCGCCTGCTTGAACATATTGGGAGGCATGTGCATGGAGGTTCCTGCAGGAATTAGGGCTTGCTAGATGAAACGGAAGGAGATCTGGCCCAGTTTGCCGTAGTCGGCCTGGAAGACGTCGCCCGGTGAACCCGTGACCGGGCGCGTGAAAGAGCCGCCAAGCACTACATCGCCGGCATCGAGGCGCTCGCCGTACGGAGCAATTTTATTGGCCAGCCAGGCACATCCTCTAGCGGGGTGGCCGAGTACTCCAGCGGCCAGACCGGTTTCTTCGATGACGCCGTTACGATAAAGCATGGCGCCGACCCACCGTAGATCGATACTGTCCGGCTTGACCGGCAGGCCGCCGACGACAATGCCTGCATTGGCCGCGAAGTCAGATATTGTGTCGAAGACCTTGCGGGGGGCCTTCGTATCGCGATCGAATTGTTCGATGCGCGCATCGATGATTTCGAGCGCCGGCGTCACGTACTCCGTGGCGGACAGCACATCGAAAATAGTGACGCCGGGCCCTTCCAGCGGTTTTCCTAGAATGAAGGCCAGCTCCACTTCGATGCGGGGTGCGATGAAGCGGTCGAAGGGAATGTCGGCGCCTTGTTCTAAGAACATGTCGTCCATCAGTGGGGCGTAGTCGGGCTCATCGATTTGCGAAGACTGCTGCATGGCGCGCGAGGTCAGGCCGATCTTGCGCCCCTTCACGACCCGGCCCTCTGCCAGCTTGAGCTTGACCCATTCGCGTTGGATCGCGTAACCATCTTCAATCGTCATCTCGGGGTGAGCCTGCGAGAAGTGACGTAGCTGGACGCGTTCTTTCTCGGCCTGGTGGAGCTGGGCGGCAAGGTTCTTGATAGTGCTTTCTGGCAGCATGGTCATGATGGGTGGAGGTTGGTCGGAAGAGTCATTGTCCGTGGCGCGCGCGGAAGCGGCCATGCAGGTTGTTGTGTTTCCAGGTGCCCGTTTCGCTGAATTCGGTGATTTCCAGCGACAGGGCCAGGCCGGTCTGTTCATAGATCGAGGCGAAGTGTTCTTTCATGACGGCGAAGAGCGCATCGCCTGTCGCCGTTTTGGTCTGCTCGCTGCGCCCCGCGGCAATCTTGAGCGTGGCATGGACGAAAGCCGCGTCCAGGCCTCCGTCGCCCACGCAATAGTCGTGCGCGCACAAAGCGCGGACGCGGACGCCGCCGATGGGATAGACGGTCTGGCCCTCAGTCCGCTGTTCAATGAGACAGCGCGCAAGCTTCTCGCACAAAAGCTTGAATTCACCCTTGTCGCGCAGGTTGGCGGAATACTCCAGGGTCAGATGGGGCATGGCGGCCTCAGGCGGTGGTTGCAAGGGGAGTGACTGGAAAAACGGCGTTGATCTGGCCGGTGCCCGAGCTGCCGAAATAAGGGGTGATGATTTCCACGCCCTGGTCGTAACGGCGGCCGCCCAGCAGGCCGAGCAGCATGGCGGTGTCGTGCATGCCGCCTTCTCCCCAGCACTTTTCGTTATACATGGGCAGCATGTCGAGGAACGTGCCCCAGTCGCCGTTCTTCCACATATCGACGACTGAATGATCGACCGCTTCCAGGAAGGGGTCGAAAACCTTGTGCATGTATTCGGGCGCCGTGCCATTGTTGGCGAAATGATGGGACAGCGAGCCGCTGGCGAACACTGCGACGGTGCCATCGTAGCGCTCTTCGATGGCTCTGCGCACGGCCAGCCCGAATTTTGCGCTTTCTTCAAGATCGTGCCAGGCGCACCAGCCCGACACGCTTACCACCTTGAAATGCTGGTCGCCGTTCATGTAGCGCATGGGCACCAAAGTGCCATATTCCAGGCCCAGGGTGGTTTCGCTATGGGCCCGGCTGGCGACGCCCATCTCGTTGGCGACGTCGGCGATGAGGCGCCCCAGCTCGGGGTTGCCGGGGTATTCATAAGACATGTTCTTGATGAAGTGCGGCAGCTCGTTGCTGGTATAGACGCCCTGGAACCGAGGCGCGCAGTTGATGTGATATTCGGAGTTGACCAGCCAGTGCACGTCGAAGACCACGATGGTGTCCACGCCCAGCTCGCGGCAGCGGCGGCCGATTTCGTGGTGCCCGTCGATGGCGGCCTGGCGGCAGCCCTTGTGGGGGCCGTCGAGCTCTGACAGGTACATCGATGGGACGTGGGTGATTTTTGCTGCCAAGGCCAGTTTGCCCATGGTGTGTGTCTCCGTTCTGAACTGCGTGCTTGCTGCAAGGGGCTTGGGGCTTGTTAACAAGGCCCTAGACGCCCCAGCGCGGAATGGGGTGGCTGCCATACGATACGCAGACATTCTTGGCTTCGGCAAATACTTCGAAGCTGTAGTGGTTGCCCTCGCGCCCTGTGCCCGAGGCCTTTACCCCGCCGAACGGCTGGCGCAGGTCGCGCACGTTCTGGCTGTTGATGAAGACCATGCCGGCCTCCACCCCCTTGCCCATGCGCAGCGCACGCCCCGTGCTTTCGGTCCACACATAAGAAGACAGGCCATATTGTGTGTCGTTGGCGATGCGAAGCGCGTCTTCTTCGGTGGCGAAGGGGATGAGGCAGGGAACCGGCCCGAAGATTTCGTCTTGCGCGATCTGCATGCGGTTGTCCACGTCGGCGAACACCGTGGGCTGGACCCAGTTGCCGTTCTTGAGATGATCGGGAAGGTCGGGCGCGCCGCCGCCGAAAGTGATGCGCGCTCCTTCGTTCCGGCCCAGCTCTATGTAGTGCGCGACCTTCTTCAAGTGGTCGCGGCTGATCATGGGACCAATGATGGTGTTCGGATCGAGCGGGTCGCCCACTGTCAGGCGCGAAGCGCGCGCGGTGAAGTCGGCCACGAACTTGTCGTAAATGCCGCGCTGAACCAGAATGCGCGAACCGGCTGTGCAGCGTTCGCCGTTGTTCGAAAAAATCATGAACACGGCGGCGTCGAGCGCGCGTTCATAGTCGGCGTCGTCAAAGACGATGAAAGGCGATTTTCCGCCGAGCTCCATCGAGAATTTCTTCAGACCCGCCTGCTGCACGATGCGGTTGCCGGTTGCGGTGCTGCCCGTGAACGACACGGCGCGCACGTCGGGATGGCGCACCAAGGGTTCGCCGGTTTCTGCGCCATAGCCATGGACGATATTGAATACCCCGGGCGGAATGCCGGCTTCCAGCGCCAGCTCGCCCAGCCGGTCGGCTGTCATGGGAGAGAGTTCCGACATCTTCAATACCGCGGTGTTGCCCAATGCAAGGCAAGGCGCTGTTTTCCAGGTTGCGGTCATGAAGGGCACGTTCCAGGGGGAAATCAGCGCGCATACGCCTACCGGGTTCCACATGGTGTAGTTCAGGTGTCCGGTATCCGACTGATAGCTTTCGCCGTCCATATGCTTTGCAAGTTCGGCGAAGAAATGGAAGTTGTCGGCGGCGCGAGGAACCAGCGCCTTCTTGGTCTGCCCGATCACTTGACCGGTGTCCCGGGTCTCCATTTCGGCCAGCTCGGGCACGTTCTGCGTTATCAACTCGCCCAGGCGATGCATGAGCCGTGCGCGTTCGGCGGCGGGCTTGCCGGCCCAAGCTGGAAAGGCCTCTTTGGCGGCCTGGACTGCCGCATTGATTTCAGCCTCGCCGCCGCGGGCGACTTCGGCCACCACTTCGTTGTTGGCCGGGTTGAGGCTTTCGAAGGTCTCGCGGCTCTCGACCTTTTTGCCGTTGATGAGGTGTTTGATCATGATGGGCCCGCTGTTCAGACTGAAGAAGATGAAGAGGTGGGGGCATCGGCCAGGAAATTGACCAAGCGTCCGACGCCTTCGATTTCGGTCGCCACTTCGTCGCCGGCCACGACATTGGCCAGGCCTTCGGGCGTGCCGGTGAGAATAATGTCGCCGGGCGAAAGCGTCATGAAGGCGGAAAGGTATTCGATCAGCCAGGGAATGCCGAAGACCATGTCGCGGGTCGTTCCGCGTTGAGTGACCTTGCCGTTGACCGACGTGCTAAGGGCGAGGTTCATGGGGTCGGGAATGTCGGCCGCATCGACCAGCCATGGGCCGATGGGAGTGCAGCCGTCACGATTCTTCACGCGCAGGTTGGGACGGTAGTAATTCTCGAGGTAGTCGCGAATGGCGTAGTCGTTGGCCACTGTATAGCCGGCGATGTAGTCGTAAGCGTCTTTCTGCGACACGTTGCGGGCGTGCCTTCCGATCACCACGGCCAGTTCGCACTCGTAATGCATGTATTCGGCGTCATGGGGGCGCGCCGTACGAGCCCGGTGGCCGATCAGCGCATTGGGGCCTTTCAGAAAGACCAGGGGTTGCTCAGGGGCCTTGAAGGCCAGTTCGCGGGCGTGGTCCGCGTAATTCAGGCCCAGCGCAAAAATGGTGCCCGCCTGCACGGGGGGCAGCCAGTGCGCCTGCTCTTCGGCCAGCGTGGTGCCGTCGGGCAGCCGCACGCCGCCGTCTTCGGCAAGCGTGACCTGATGGACGGCGCCATTGAAATAAATGCGGCCTCTTTTCATGCTGTCTCCTGACGGCGCGCCGGGACGATGGAAAACTGAATCTTGCCGAGGACGTCGCTGACGACAGAGACATGATCGCCGGGCGCGGCCGTCGGGGCCTGCCATTTCACGCCTACCAGCAATACATCGCCGGCGGACAAGGTCATGAACCCGCTGACGTCGCGCAGCAGTTCGGGGACGCTGCGCACCAGGCTGGCCAACTCGAATTGATCGGCGTCCACGCCGTTTATGACGGTGCGAACGCATAGGCCGGCGGGATCGACAACGCGACTGGCGGCTACGGGGGCACCCAATATGCAAGAACCGTCGAAGCATTTTTCACGTATGGCGGGGCGATAGTAGCTGGCGTGGGGCAGGCTGAGGTCCGCCGCCACGACATAGCTGGCGATGCAGGCCGGCGCGTCTTGAGCCGCGACGCGGCAGGCCGGCCTGCCCATGACCAAGCCCACGGTAGCGCCGATCTCCACTTTTTCCGCGCCGTCCGGAAGACTCACCTGCGCCCCGTCGGCGGCGAATGTGTTGGCGGGCTTGACGTACAGAATGGGAGCCTTGGGTTCGGCGTTGTAGGGCGCCTCGATCAGCGCGGCGCCCATGCGCTCGACCGACCCGCGGTCGTTCAATACGACGCCGTAGACGGTTCCCGTTTGAAGCGCCGGGTTTCTGGGAGCGTGCATGAAGCTTGTCTTCCTCGCGGTGAGTGTGTTAATTAACTAATATGTTCCTTAATTTAATTGCTAATATATTAGATTGTCAATGGCGCAAGCGATCCAACGAATGAATACTCCTGAATTCAACCCCGCCCTGAAGCACCGTAACCTGGCCTTGCTGCTGCTTCAGGCGCGCGAGTGCTTGATGGGAAATTTCCGCCGCATCTTGAACCATCATGGTTTGACGGAACAGCAGTGGCGGGTGATCCGGGCTATTTACGATAACGGGGCGCCCATGGAACAGTGGCAAATCTGCGCCACCTGCCACATCTTGAGCCCAAGCCTGGCGGGCGTACTGGCGCGCATGGAGGCAATGCAACTGGTCGACCGCAATCGGGTCGATACCGACCAGCGGCGCATCCTGGTCGCATTGACCGACAACAGCCGCGCCCTGATCGCTGCGATCGCCCCCTTGGTCGAGCAGCAGTACGCCAATCTCGAGAAGAGCGTGGGCATCGACGCCGTGCGCAATCTGTACGAAGCGCTGGACCTCTTTCTTGCCCATGACAATGGCCAGGTGGCGCAGGTGGATCTACCGGAGTCCGCCGTGCGTCCCCCCGTCAATCCCGCCGGCAGGCGAGGCCCCGCCGGCGTTCGCCGCGGCAAGAGCAGGGCAAGCCCGATGTCGTAATGGCCAACTCCATTCCCAATATCGATTTCGGCCGTGTCTTCGACCTTCGCGACGAAGACGCCGACGTGCATTGTGAGGGGCTGGGCCGGTTGGCTGACTTCTTTGGCCACAATATGGCGGCGCATCGGCATGCCGGGGTCTTCCAGGTTCATCTGATGCTTAGGGGCGAGGTGCGCCTGCGCCTGGATGAGCTGCATTACTACGCCCGGGCGCCCGCGTTCTTCCTCACCCCGCCCGCGATGACGCATGCATTTGTGCTCAGCGACGATGCCGAGGGGCATGTGCTTTCGGTGCGGCAGCACGTGCTCCATTCTCTGTTCAGCGAAGACCCGGGCGGTATGGTGGAGCAGCGCCTGAACCAGGCGTTTTGCATGGAGCTCGACGAGTCCGATCCCCAGGTACGTCGCTTGTTCGGTTATTTCGAGCTGATCCACGCCGAGTTTTCCGGGGCCGAGGCAGTGCGCGAGCTGAATCTGCTGGCCTTGGCGCGGCTGGCCTTCGTGACCATGGCGCGCCTGTCGAGCGCGGCGGTACAGGCGATGCCCAGCCGCGACTTGCGGCACGTGGACGTACGGATCTTCCGCGAGTTCAACCAATTGATCGAAGCAAACTTCCGGGAACACTGGCAGCTGAGCCGCTACGCACAAGCCCTGAACGTGACTGAAACCCGTCTGAACGACATATGCCGCAGGGTGGGCGACTTGCCCTCCAAACGCTTTGTCCATGATCGCCTGATGCAGGAGGCCAAGCGCCTGCTCTTGTTCTCTTCAGCTCCGGTCACGCAGATCGCCTACGACCTCGGGTTCAGGGACGTGTCCTATTTCAGCCGCTTCTTCCGTCAGCATGCACAGCTGCCGCCCGGAACCTGGCGCGCCCGCATGCGAGGCCGAAACCCATGAAAAGTACCAAAGGTTCCAGCTTGTGTGCATTGGGCCTTGGCCCCTTCGATAGCATCATGTAGCCATATTCCATTAAAAAACAGGAGACATGCATGAAGCCAGCCGAGCTGCCCAAGACGCTGCCCGAGGACGTCCGGGCCGACAAGACGCGCCCGTTCACGGGCGCCGAATACCTTCAATCATTGCGCGATGGCCGCGAAATATACATTTATGGGGATCGCGTGGACGACGTCACCACGCATCCCGCCTTCCGCAATTCGGCAGCCTCGATGGCGCGCATCTATGACGCCCTGCACGACCCCGCGCACAAAGACGCTTTATGCTGCCCGACCGATACCGGCAATAACGGCTACACCCACAAATTCTTCCGTTTTGCGCGCTCGGTGCAAGAGCTGCGCGAACAGCGCGATGCGATTGCCGGCTGGTCGCGCTTGAGCTACGGCTGGATGGGGCGCACGCCCGACTACAAGGCGGCCTTCGGTATCGCCTTGGGCATCGTGCCCGAATACTATGGCCCCTTCGAGGACAACGCCCGGCTTTGGTACAAGCGCATACAAGAGTCATGCCTGTTCCTGAACCACGCCATCGTCAATCCGCCCATCGACCGGGACAAACCGGTCGAAGAAGTGAAGGACGTCTTCATCTCCGTCGACCGGGAAACCGATGCAGGCATATATGTAAGCGGGGCCAAGGTGGTGGCCACCGGTTCGGCCCTGACACACTACAACTTCATCGGCCAGGGCTCGGCCGGCTTGCTGGGCGACAACACCGATATGGCATTGATGTTCATCGCCGGCATGGACGTGCCCGGCGTGAAGCTTATTTGCCGGCCCTCCTATGAACTGGCGGCCGGCGCCATGGGCTCGCCCTTCGACTATCCGCTTTCAAGCCGTTTCGACGAGAACGACGCTATTCTTGTCTTCGACAATGCCTTCATCCCTTGGGAGAACGTGCTCATCTACCGCGACCTGGAGCGCTGCCGCAGCTGGTTTCCGCAAGGAGGATTCGGCCGATTGTTTCCCATGCAGGCGTGCACCCGGTTCGCGGTCAAGCTCGATTTCATCTGCGGCCTGCTGGTGAAGGCGCTCAAGTGCACGGGCACGCTGGAATTCCGCGGTGTGCAGGCCGCGGTGGGCGAGATCTTCGCTTGGCGCAATATGTTCTGGTCCCTGACCGAGGCCATGGTGGGCAATGCCGACTCGTGGCACAACGGCAGCTGGACGCCATGCCAGGCCGCGCAGCACAGCTACCGCGTATTGTCGTCGCAGGCTTATCCCGCCATCAAGAAAAGCATCGAAGAGATCGTGGCCAGCGGCCTGATCTACCTGCCCTCAGGGTCGCGCGACATCCGGAACCCAACCATCGATGCCTATTTGGCGAAGTACGTGCGCGGGTCCGGCGGCATAGACCACGTCGAGCGGATCAAGGTCCTCAAGTTGTTGTGGGACGCCATCGGCAGCGAGTTTGGCGGGCGCCACGAGCTTTACGAGATCAACTACGCGGGCAGCCACGACGAGGTTCGCATGCAGTGCCTGAGGCATGCGCAGGGCTCGGGAACGCTCGGGAAAATGACGGAACTCGTGGATCAGTGCCTGTCCGATTACGATCAAGACGGCTGGCGCGTGCCGCATCTGCATAACAATGACGACCTGAATGTGCTGGACCGCTTGCGTGATCAGTACGCAAGCGCTCAATCTCAGAGGGGCTGATGGAAACCACGGACACGCGGCGCGTGGTGTTCCGCAACGCCATGGCCCGCATGAGCGCGGCCGTCTCGATAGTGAGCAGCGATGGTGTGGGGGGACGTTGCGGCGTTACCGCGACGGCGGTCTGTTCGGTGACCGACGTGCCGCCCACGCTGCTGGTCTGCCTGAACCGGTCCAGCGCCATGAACGCGGTTTTCAAAGCCAACGGTCGCTTGTGCGTCAATGTGTTGAGTGCCGACCACGAAGCGCTTGCTCGCGACTTCGCCGGCCTGACCGGCGTGCCGATGGCCGATCGTTTCGCGGACGACGACTGGGTCGGCTCACATTTGGGGCTGCCCATACTGCAAAGCGCGCTTGCCACTTTCCAGGGAGAGATTGTGCGCGCCGACGAAGTGGGCAGCCACACCGTTATGCTCGTCGAGGCCCTCGAGATCGGCCTGCATTCGGACAGCAGGGACGGCCTCGTGTATTTCGATCGCCTTTTCCATCGTGTTTCTGCGGCTTAGACGCTGACTGGCACTACATGGCTGTGTGCCCATATAGGCAACGCAATCTTCCTTAGGTGAACTGCACCGAGACGCCGGCAGTTTCCGAAGCCTTGCTGGTCACGGTCACGGTCTGGCCCCGTTGCACCCGATATCCCCTGGTCAGCCCACCGGTCAAGATGACGTCGCCGGCTTTGAGCGTCGTGTTCTCGAGGCTCAGACGGTTGCCCAGCCACGCTACCGCAAGCAAGGGGTTGCCCAAAGCATTGGCGCCAACTCCTTGGTCTTTCGTTTTGCCGTCTATCCGGAGCTCGACGCTCAAGGATTCTAGATCCGTGTGGAGACTTATAGGAGACGGCGTCCCCAGGACGTAACGAGAGGCGGAACTGTTGTCGGCAATGTTGTCGACGGCGGCAAACTTGTACGTTAGATAACGTGTATCGCACACTTCGATTGCAAGCATAAACTCGGGCCGGGCTGCCATCACCGAGTTTTTATCGTGGTCGGACGCTAGCGCCAAGTCTTCATGCAGTCGGATTGCGATTTCGGGCTCGACTAATGGATGAATCAGCGCGTCGTGAGGCAACTCGCCGCCGCAGACCAACAGGTCGTCTGTCAACACCCCGTAGTTCGGCGTCGAAATGTTCATTTGCCGCCGCATGGCTTCGCTGGTGTAGCCCAGCTTATAGCCTGTCGTCCTGCGATTTCGCAATTGAAGCCTGGCTGCGGAGATTCGATAGGCGTCCGCTTCACTGAGGTCGGGATACTGCATGGATAAAGCGGCGATGGGCTTGCGGGTCTGTTCAGCCCGCCAAAGGGCTTGGGCCAAGTGGTGGATGCGATTGGAATCGAAGGTCACGGGGAGCTCCTCAACGACTGTCCCTCTCATGTTATGCGGTTTTCCATGCTCCGGTCGATATTATTTGCCGATCCGGCCAGTGCAGTTTCAAGGACGCAATGACGCCGAGCACCGAACTAAGGCAGCATTAAGAGACCGCAGTGCGGTTCGCGCCTGAAAAGGCTGCTAAGATATTTTCGCTGTAGCAAGCGGTATGCGGTTTTTTGAGCGCGGTGCCGGCAACGTCAGGGAGTATCTAGGTGCACGTTCTGCTTGTCGAAGACGATCCGCTTGTGGGCGCCGCTTCCGGCGGTGAATCCGTCTTGCAGCCCCTGGCTCATCTGCGCGAGGCGGCCCCCGCTGTGGCGGCCGGCGAGCTGGAGTATGTCGAGGCCGAATCAGTGGGCGATGTGAACGCTCGGGTACAGCAGGCAGCGGCGGAAGGCAAGTGGACCTTGTTCGATTTCTATGCCGACTGGTGTGTCAGCTGCCATGTGATCGAGCGCAATTTATTCGGAGATCCCGCTGTCGCATCACATCTGGCTCGCATGCAGCTCGTGCGGCCGGATGGGACGGGCAATGACGCTACGGACCGCGCGCTGCTCGAGCACTGGGGGGTCATGGGGCCGCCTACGCTGATACTCGTGGGGCCCGACGGCACGGAACGCCGCGATCTGCGCGTGGCGGGCGAGATCGATGCAGATGGATTCCTGAAGCGTCTCGATGCGGCGGGCATATCATGATCGGAGCAGGCCCATTCTCCATCCAGGTGATTATCGTCGCGATTGCCGTGCTTTTGGCATGGTTGATGGCCCGCAGCGCCGCGCGAATGCGCGCCGTTACACCGTCCGGGGCGGCGGGCTCGATGCTGGTCGACGCCGCATTCTGGGGCTTCGTCGCTGCACGTCTGGGCTATATCGCTTTATGGTGGCAAGAATATTCGACAGCACCGATGTCCATGATTGCCATCAGCGATGGCGGCTTCGCCTGGTGGGCCGGCATACCCGTCGCCTTGATCTACGTCTGGTGGAAGACCCGTTCGGCCAAGATGCTGAGATTTCCCGCCCTGGCGGGCATCGCCGCCGGCGTCGTAATCTGGGTGCTTGCCGACAGCGCGCTCAGCTTGACGCTTCGGTCTGCCGAGCCTCTGCCCGACTTGCAGCTGGCGGCGCTCGATGAACGCCCGGTTTCTCTGAACGCATATGCGGGGCGCCCGGTCGTGCTCAACCTTTGGGCGAGCTGGTGTCCGCCGTGCCGGCGCGAGATGCCGGTGTTCGAACAGGCTCAGAAAGACTTCCCCGGCGTCGCTTTTGTCATGATCAACCAGGGCGAGAGTGCGGAGCAGGCTCAGGCTTTTCTGAAGCGCGAAAGCCTGAGCCTGGCCGATGTGCTGCTCGACCCGTCTTCCCAGGCCATGCTGGCAGTGAGATCGCATGGCTTGCCAACCACGCTTTTCTACGATGCGCGGGGCCGTTTGGTCGACTCGCACCTGGGCGAGATCACGATGCCCAGTCTCAAAGACAAGATGTTGCGCCGTTTCGGGCGGATCGAAGCCGGCAAGGAATGACAGCCATGTTTCCACAACGAGTACTTCATTCTTTCATTATGGCGCTTCCCTTCATGTTGACGGTGGGCAACGGCATGCCGCAGTAAGGCGCGCTGGCGGAAGTACTGGGTCTCCTAGGCAGCATCGACAGGCCGTAATATCGCCTCCCGCCCTACCTACGGGAAAACCATAGTATGCATAAATCGTTCCAAACGGGACAATATTTGGCATGTATTATGGAATTTTTCGTTGAAGCAATTAAAGAAAAACAATGGAAACCAAGACTGAAAATGGCCCTGTCGAAGTGGCCACTGCTTATTACTTGCGGCAGGTTGCCGAGCGCCTTTCGATAAGCCTGGCGCAAGCCTTGAAGCCGTTCGGAACTAATAGAAGCGCCTATCGCGTATTGATCGCACTCGCGCGACAGAACCCGTCCAGCATGCGAGATCTTGGCGAAGCGACCTTATTGGTGCCTTCAACTCTCAGCCGCACAGTCGACTTGCTGCGCCAAACACAAAGTGTCCATTGCGAGCCCGACGAGGGGGATGCCCGCGCGCTCAGGGTCACGATGACCGCCAAAGGCGAGCAGCATTTGGCGGAGATTCTGCCGTCGGCGGCCGCGCAATACCAATGGGCCATTCAGGACATTGATGCAAAGGATCTCGAGGCCATGCATCGAACGCTAAAGAAAATGCTGTCGAACTTGAAGAAATCGCCCATCAAATGACGGGCGGCGTGCGGCACTTGGCGCTTTTTGAACACAAGCAGGTGAGAATTCATTGGAGGCAAAATGACATCGAAGCAAGCGGGAACCAAGGTCTGGATAGACGGAAACTTCGTGGATGAACGGGATGCGCGCGTCGACTTCATCAGCAACAGTTTCCAGTACGGCTTTTCGGTTTTCGAAGGCATCAGGGCCTACAAGACCGACAAGGGGCCCGCCGTCTTCAGGCTGAAAGAGCACATCGAGCGCTTGTTCAAGTCTGCAAAAATCATTGGCTTGAAAATCCCGTATACCCAAGGCGAGATTATCGAAGCGTGCCTGGCGACTATTCGGGAAAACGGTTTCGACGAATGCTATATCAGGCCGGTAGCGTATATAGGCTCTGGAGGCATGGGCTTGTCGCCGGAAGGCTGTGACGTCAGCGTCGGCATCGCAACGTGGTTCTGGGGCGAGTACCTGGGCAAGGGCAAGCTCGAGAAAGGAACACGCGTTGCGACTTCTTCCTTTACCCGTCACCACATCAACTCGAATATGTCCAAGGCAAAGGCGGCGGGTAATTACATGCTGTTCCAGATGGCGCGCGTGACGGCCCATCAGCAAGGCTATGACGAAGCGCTGCTGCTCGACGCCCAGGGCCATGTGGCGGAAGGCTCTGTCGAGAACGTCTTTATCGTCAAGGACGGCGAGCTGATCACCCCGCCTCTCACACATATTCTCGACGGCATCACGCGGGATACGGTCATCAAGATCGCCCGTGAGAACGGCTGGGCCGTGCGCGAAGAGTTCTTCACCCGCGACTACGTATATGTGGCCGACGAAATGATTTTCGTCGGCACAGGGGCCGAGGTGACTCCGGTGGTCGAGCTCGATAACAGGCCCATCGGCGACGGGAAGCCGGGTCCCCTTACCCGCAAGCTGCAGCAGATCTATTTCGACCTGGTGCGGGGCAATACCGCCACCCATCCCGAATGGCGGGCACTGGTGAACAAGAGCAGATAAAGCGTTTTTTTCAACGTTTCAACGGCCGTCATGGCCAGAGCCAAGGAGAGTGCATGGACGCAGACATCGACTATTCCCTGCCATACTCATCTCGGCGTCCGATAGTCTGTGCGAAGAACATTGTTGCCACCTCCCAGCCATTGGCGGCCCAGGCAGGAGCCCGAATGCTGGCGGCGGGCG
>Ga0180220_1001714_pt1 | contig 15494 bp, 22 predicted proteins | sample eDN5th37CBELigBY_FD_151335 | JGI IMG/M metagenome (GOLD analysis project Ga0180220, IMG submission 151335) | Enriched backyard soil microbial communities from Emeryville, California, USA - eDNA 5th pass 37_C BE-Lig BY (version 2) (version 2) | ecosystem: Environmental > Terrestrial > Soil >... | reverse complement strand
TAGCTAAGATGAACGTAAACAAAAGACAGCCCTCCAAATTGCTACATCTCGTAGGTTAAAATGGATAGTGTAGTATAAACCAAACCATTTCAGAGCTACATAGCAAAGGAGAGCTGATACTATGCAGTCTACCACAAAATTCGTCGGTTTAGATGTATCCAAAGAAAAAATTTCGGTTGCGATTGCAGATGCGAGCGGGGAAGCTCCACGCTATTACGGAACCATTCCCCACACACCGGCAGCGTTACGCAAGCTTATCAAAGAGCTGGGAGCGGCCGAAACGCTATCGTTTTGTTACGAGGCAGGACCCACAGGTTACGAAACCTATCGCTGGATCACCTCCATGGGGGCCCACTGTGTCGTCATTGCTCCATCGCTCATTCCCAAACGCCCCGGCGACCAAGTGAAAACAGATCGACGGGATGCCGAGCAACTCGCGCGTTTGTATCGTGCAGGAGAGCTCACTCCCGTTTACGTCCCCGAACGGGAAGATGAGGCTCTACGGGAATTGGTTCGCGCCCGTGAAGCTGCCAAGGAAGATGCCCACCGGGCTCGTCAGCGGATCTTGAAGTTCCTGCTTCGTCACCAGATTGAACGGCCAGCCACAATCAAACGTCGCTGGACCAAGAAGTACCGCGTCTGGTTAGGGCAGCTTACGTTCCCGTATGAGTCCATGCACGTGGCATTCAGCGAAATGCTTCATGCTTTGGATGAGATCGAGCAACGCATGGGGCGCCTAGAAAAAGCACTGGTCCAGCAAGCTGCGACCGGTTCTAAGGCTTCTCTGATCCAAGCTCTTCAGTCCCTACGGGGGATTGGATTGCTCACAGCCATCACCCTTGCGGCTGAAATTGGAACCTTTGCGCGTTTTCGCTCCCCGGCCCAACTGATGGCGTACTTGGGACTGGTCCCTCGTGAGTATTCCACGGGCCTAAGTACTCGACGCGGCAGCATGACCAAAGCCGGAAATGGCCGCTTGCGACGGACTTTGGTGGAGTCCGCTTGGAGTTACCGTCACCGTCCTGCCGTAAAAGGGGATCTCGCCAAGCGATTAGATGGCATGCCCGCCGACGTACAGCTGTTATCCTGGAAGGCGCAAGAAAGATTGCATTACAAATACCGTCATCTTGTGTTTGGAAAGAATAAGCACAAGAATGTGGCCGTCGGTGCGGTGGCCCGGGAATTGATTGGGTTCATATGGGCGGTTGCTCGAACCGTGGAGCAGCCAGCAGCCTCCTAACGCCTTTGGACGATGAAGGACGCAGGGGACGTTGCCCCCTGCACCCCCACACTCGCCGTGTGGCGTTCCTCATCTTCGATGAGGATTTGGAAAAGTGTTGAATTGTACCCCACCGCTTGTCAAGGAAGACGCTTGACAAGCTCACGCCGGAGCACGAGGCCCGGGAGCAAACGAAGGTTCAGGAGAGAATTTGCGTAGTCCGTTTGCACTAGGTTTTGAAAGAAACTGAACGTGCGTTTCTAGCTTGCAAGGGCTCTCCCTGACGAAGGCATAACATGTGGTAACCAACCCACGGATAGCAGCGTGCCGACCGTCGCTCGCATTTTTGCTCTCGCGCCACGTGCTCAGGCAGATTTAAAACCGAGGGCTTGACAAAAACGTTCATAGCAACGGTACTGATAGTTTTACAAGTTTGTTCATTTTAGTTCACATTTGCACGTAAGATTAAAGTGCTGTCTCCCCTGAACCGGACACCTAAATTTGATATTTTTAACATATACTCAGGAGAGCGCATTACATTCACATCATAATACTTTCTGGGGACTCCTTTTTTGAAATCAGTACCTATTAACTTATACTCTAATGTCGGATGTCCGTACTTAGCAGACTTTCCTACAGAGTATCCCTCTCCACCAAGAATGTCCACTGTGGAAGCATCATATAATGTCTTAGCAGTGAAATTGTCTCTATTAGGTGTAACAGTTATAAGACTGGCAGTTAAATATCCTCCTTCACCTATGGAATTTCTAACATCACTACCCTCTCCAAAGAACAAAGGATAGTATATAGAATTAGTATTGTTGGGATCAATAATGATCACGTGGTGCATTACCACACTTCCTGCATTGTTCTTCAAAGATAATTTTTTACCTTGGATAATATTCTTAAATGTCATACCATTTTCACTATCGTCAAACTTGTAACCCATGGTCTCTGCATTAATACCTTGAGTACCCAACTCACGCATCTGTCTAAGGTTGAAGAAATCGTCTGGAGATTTCTTTTGTACCTCTTCCAAACGTAGAAGAATAGAGGCTACTTCCGCACGGCTTGTGGTATTTGTGCTACCAAACTGACCATTTTCGTAACCGTTCATGATTCCGGTGCCCATCATGAGACCGATCACACCATAGTCAGCCTTGTTAAGTGTACCCGCGTAATATTCTTTCACAGGTAATACCGTTTCAGCCATGTCCTTAATGGCTTGAGCATACTCCGGATTTGCTGCTGACAAACCGTTAGCCATCCAACGTACCATTTCGATACGAGTCATAGCCTGAGTCGGCTTGAAGCCAGCTGCATATGTAGACGGGTTAATAAACCCTTTATTGATTGCATCTATAATACCTTGTTCGCTCCACTTACCTTTAACGTCAGGGAAAGCCACTGCACCAGAGCCAGCTTGATTAGTGCTAACACGGGACAACAACACAGCAAACTCTTCACGTGTTACTGGGGCACTTGGCTTGAATGTGCCATCATCGTATCCCTTGAAGTAACCTTTTTGTACAGCATTCATGATTGCTGTGTAAGCCCAGTGGGACTTAGGCAAATCCTTGAAGCTTGTTGGGTTCGTTGCTGTTGCAAACGTTTCAGAGTCACTCAACTGGGCTACAGGTTTACCTTTGTAAACTTCTTCAATTGCTGAATTAGCTGGTTACACCTTCAGCTACCGCCTTAGGTGTTAGGGCTGGTGCTGAGAAACCTGTGAGTAACGACACCGAAAGAATTAAGGCACCAGTTGCTGTTAATGTTTTACTAACTTTCATATGAATCCTCCTTTACTTATTGAAGCTATTGGATTGGTCTAGGGAGATACCTTTATTAAGAGTATCAACTATTTTCTTATAGTCTTCTATTTTTAATTTCCCTAACACAGTTCTTACATTTACCCTCTGGATTACTTGTAATTTTAAGACCCTCACTACAGAGGGTCTATCCAAACCTGCGGCTTTCCAATCTATTTCTATATCAAACAAATTTCTCTTAGAGTGACTAGTCACTTCTGTACTCAACAGGTCTTATACTCTACTAGAGCTACAGTTGAATTGATTAATACTACAAAAGGCCTGTATTTATTTGAGTGTACATCAAAAGCTAGTATAACATCTCCTTGCGATATTTGTCTCACCACGGTTCACCTTCCAAATCGTCAAGTATTTCATGAGCCATCTCTATTAACTCTTCTCGGCTCATTGAAGGTTCAATGTATATTCAAACGACTGAGGAAATTGTTGAAAAGTTTGATATTCATGCATGATTCCATAATTTTTTACATTACCACATTCGTTTATTTTTTCAATGGATGTGGTAAATTTATTTTTAGGAGTTTTAATGATATAAGGTAATACGGATTTGTAAATGATTCTTGCTTATTTGTTTAATATTAGGGAGGGAATGAAGTAAAACATGCCATTTTAGGCGAAAAACGCCAATTTCTAGCCAATACATATAATGGTTCTTGTGGTGGTTTTAGGCTAGCCCTAATGCTAAATATATTATTTATTTAATATTAGGGGTAGTATGAAAGAAAAAGATTATTTTTAGCCTTAAAAGAGGGGGAAATCTTCAATGAAAAAGTTTTCTTTATTTGCCACAATTGCACTTGTTATTTTTATCTCTGGTTGTGGATTTGTTGAAAAAACCCAACAGGAAACATCTGAAGCAATAAACAGAGCGCAGTACAAAACATTTTTTGGTGAGGATGGCGATATTGTTTCAGGAGCCATTCTGACTGGTGCAACAAAAATATATCTTTACAATGATGATATTTCAATTTTTGTAAAAACTGGAGTTAACAAGAATGGGTTCTTTCTAAAAACAGGCGGATATTACAAGATCGACCAAAAGACAGGCCTTGCAGTACCTGTGGAGGCATTTGAGCAGATTGATCCAAGCGAAACAGAGGGTTACAACGCAAAGCAGATGTATCATATTAATGGGAATGGCGATTTCAGAATTAAGTATTATGTTGACAAGAATGATCATGTAAAGCTAATTATGTTTGACCAAATCGTTAGCAACTAGGCACATGCCATTTGCGATATAGAATAAGCCGAAGGGCATGCTGAAGCTTGCTATGGTAACCACTGACTCTGAGTATCAGCGCGTTATTGCATATATGTACAAGAAGTTTCCAAGGGAGATGGATTTAACTAAGCTCCCTGACGGAAGCAGCAATGTTCCCATTCAATGGCGGTATACGGCTGGCAAGAATGCTGTCAACATTCAAAATCTTGTAACTGGCGATTATCAAAGCATCATCTACGACCCTGAGCGTGACAACGAACCTGTGGGGTTTGCTGGCAGCTATTTTACTGTTGGCCATGGAATTGTTATGTTTATTGATCCATCCTATCGACGTTTAGGCCTTGCAACTGATCTATGGTGGGCCGAGGCACAGTTGTATCGTCAAGCGTTCAAGATTCGTTTCCAGATGGAGATCCAAAATGAGTACAGCTTGGTCTCCACGCAGAAGATGTTTAGCGATCCATCCAAGTGCATCATCACATCTCAGGGGCGTCTGAAGAATGACGGAACTCGTGCACAGATTCGCTGCCTGCTGGACTACACAGACATTGATGTGATTAATGGATGGGAGTCCATGCCTGACAATCTGAAGACAATTTATGATTCCATGCCGTGGAATTTTATGGAGCGAGAGAATGTTAATGACCTCCAAAAAATTTGGGAGGCTGGTCGCTTAGTTTAATGCAACAAAAATAACAAAAAATTAATGGCGAGGTAAAAATATGTGGGTGGGTAGGGTAAATAATTTTAACCCATTCACATATTAACTTTCGCCATGAAAGGGAGTGCAATTATGAAAATTAAATTGAAATATGCTTTGACAATGTTTGCTATTGCTGCATTTTCAGTTTTGCTCACTGGATGTATTTATAGTGAAGTTACAGTAAACATTAATCCTGATGGATCTGGCAGAACACATTTTGTTGTTGCTTCTCCAAAGGAAAATTATCAAAAGGTTGGCAAAACACCAAAGGATTTCACAAGTAAGTATAACGAATATTATGAAATGACATTTAATGGTAAAAAATATTTGGCAACTGATTTTGATGATGCATATGAAAATCCAGAAGAAATTAACTGGTCTTCTGGTGTTGGTGCAATATCACAAGAGCTTGGATATGTTGATCTAAAACCTGCTCATAATGGATATATTTTAAATTTAAAGCTTTCTGACAAATTTAATGCTGACATGAAACCTGAGCATATATTACCAAAGTTTAATGATATTACTAATAAAAAGCTTGAAGGCATGACATTGTTTGATTTAATTGCCCAAAAAGCAGAAGGTTTACACCTTAAAGCAACCTTCAACATGCCATATGATGTAAAGCAGGTTAAGGGTGGCACTGCTGGTGTAACAGTTTCTGGCAAGAAGATCACATTGGACTATCTTAAGATGATTGAGTCCGGCACAAAGGAATGGGAGTTTGAAAGCATCAAACCAATTGTGCAAAAGACGTTTAAGGATGTACCAAAGACTCACAAGAACTATGATGCGATTAATTCTGTGGTTCAAGGCGGCATTATGTGGACCTCCAAGGATGGCTATTTCAATCCGAATAAGTACATAACTATGGAGGATCTTGCGAGAATCGTAACATCTGGACTTGGAAAGAGCATTGCAACGGACAAGACCTATGCCTACAAGAACCATATCAAGTTCATGCAGAAGTATAACTTCTTTCTGTCCAAGGCTGAAGCAACAAGCAAAAATTGGAATGTTCCAGCAACGCGCGAGCAGGTTATGTATGCTTTGGTTTATGGTGATAACGCCCAAATGGGATCTAATAACGTGGATGAAAGCAACATTAAGGACTGGAATGCTATTGATTCCAGAATGCGCGACATGATTCTTTGGGGGTACATCACTGGGGTAATTGATCCTGAAAAGAACGAAACATTTAATCCAAAGGCCAAGGTTACCAGAGCGGAGATTGCGCAAATTTTGTATGACATGTACTGGACCGTGCCTAAGAGTGATGTTGGATCCGACTTTCTCAATTATTTTTGAGCAATTATCGAATAAAAATTCTTCATTAATTATGCGTTAAATTAAATTTAATGAAAGGAAGGGTGGTCATGAGCAATAAATCAAAAAATGTTGAAGAGCTTCACGTTCAATTCATTCCTTAGGTTGGTAAGTCTAAGACATGATAGCAAGAAATAGCTCAAGATAAAGGTACGTAATTCAACAATAAATCATGGCATAAATTTCTTCCTGATCAAACCTTATGGTTTTAATTGACGAAATAATTCCATGCACTTTTTGGGCAAAATGGTCGATTGAAATCCATGAGGTTTTGGTCTCCCCCCTCCCAAAAGCCTTTGGGGCTGGAACATTCAATCTCGTGAATGTTCCGCCATCTAAACATTTAAATCATCCAGATTTTATCAACCCATGCACAGTGCTTTACGCATACAACCATAAAGATAACTAAATTAATGAAGCAAGTAAAAGTTGTTTAATTTTAATTTTTGACATCGACCAACTACCGCCAGAACCTATGCATTTACGTAGGGATATTGGCATTGGCATGGTGCATCGATGGGTATTCGGCAGTCATTGATCTAGAAATTCAGATATATTGCAGGTGCTGTTAGGTGTGGGCAGTCATTATATTATGGGCATAGGTCTGGTCACAATTTATTCCCCATGGGATTTCTGGGGCCCGTTGCTTTATGATGGTACTGGTATAGGTCTTTGGGGTTTGGGTTGAAGTGATTTAAGCTTTATGGGTATGGCCTGATTGAACCCCGTCCATGGTAGGATGCCCCTAATTCTTGCTGGTATTGGTTACATCTGTGCCATGCGCCATCAAGCTTATATGGAAGATGCGATACGCAAAGCAGGTGGAGCAAGGTTGAGGTCTTTCGCCTGCGGTGTGATGGCCTTGATATGCTCGATATGTAGATCAGCCATCGCTTTACCAAAGTGGGAGAGCGGCTTGGTTTCGCCAGCCAATTCTTGCTCGACGGTGAGCTTTTCATTGAGCGAGCGGAAGATCGTATGACGATCACTGTACAGCCCGAGCGGTCTGCCGTACTTGCGAATACCTTGTTGCATGACCAGCGAGTAGCCCTCGCGACATTCGGATGGACGGAACACAGCGCCTACGACCGTGCCGGTTGCATCGTCGATGGCAGCGTGAAGGGTAGGAGACGGCGCCCGATCCTCCAGCCAGGCATACGGCGTCGCGTCAATCTGCCACAGCATCCCCGCTTGTGGTTTGCGTTCACGTGGTCGATGCCGAATCATTTGCCGAACGCCTAGTCCGAGTACTGTAGCCCCCTCCACATTCGTCATCCGTCCATCCAGAATCTTCTCCACCACTAAAACCTTTTTCATTTCTGCCTGTGTCAATGTCAATATCTCCTGTCTCATAGTGACATTATCTCGGAACAGTTACACTATGACATTATCACAGACGAATAACATCGTATGTTCGGTACATGCTGGTATGCTGATATCATTAAATCAGCGACCATTCCCCTCGCTTTGTCGAAGCAAATGAGTCATACATTTGAAGAACTTGGCGAATTTTTTCCTTCCAATGAGGATTCTGTTTACTACGATCTGACGCTTCAAGCTTCTCATAAATTTCAGAAAGCATCGCCTTACCGCCCAAACTTTCTAGAGCCGCCTGAACCAAATCCCTCCAAGTCGCCATCTTGCTATTTAACAAGTTTTTCGTTACTCGCTTAGTTAACGTTATTGGTATAGCCCAAATTTCACTTTTGCGAAAAATGAGCAGATGCTCATGGAGAATAGGAATAAACTGCGATCCGGCATATGACTTTCTCCCACTGGTTACCTGATGCTGTTCCTTGATTACATGTGCCTCCAAATCACCGTACCAGTTCATATCCTTGATAATGGAGTAGTATTTTCCGTTTTTCCTCATATCCCCAATTAGAAGAGCATGTCTTCCACCATTCAAAAGCGAATTAAAAATCTTTGAATTTACAATGTTTAGCTTCTGAATGAATTCTTCGTAGCTTTTGCACCGGGATAGGTCATCCGGATGAGGTTTGCCCCACATATTTCCGGAGTATACAACCATCGAATGATAAGGTGGATGTGAAAAGATGAGGTCGGCTCCAGTAGGAATATCGTCCGTTAGTGCATTCCATCCACCGAATTGAGGATTCAAATCCAAGTGAATTGAGCGGATACCTTTAGATTTAGCCACATCCGCTCCTGTACCACCACCGGCGAAAACTTCAACAAAGCGCTTTGGCTGGTAATAATCCAACAAATCGGCGATTAAATGTCCTGAGCAGTTTCCTCGATATTTGCTGCTTCCATACGGACCACGGTTAGGGTAAGAAACAATACTGCTGTTCATTCTCCATTCCCCTCTCATGTGAAAAAAAGCAGCTCTCCAATTCCAGGGAAAGCTGCTTTCATCTTTGAATTATCTATTCTCTACGACTATTTTCATTCCGGCGACTTTCTCACCCTTCGAATCTGAAACCATAAAAGATGGAGTACAAACCATGTCCACATTCTGCACAATTGACTCCTGTGCAATAGCTACAGCTTTCACTGCCTTACTTATGGCGTTATCTCCTACCGCTTGCAACTCCACCACGCCACATTTACGAATTACATTAGCGATTCGCTGGGCTGCTTCAACTGGATTGGCATGAGCAGAAATTTTGCAAATACTAATCATTATGCCAAACACCTTCTCCCTGAATTTCATTAGCTATTAGAAGCATTCATAACCACCTTTCCTTCCTTGCGCAAAGTTTTCACCGTAACTGTACTCAAAACTTCAGGAGGGGCAGCAAGCAACAACGCAGCTACCCACCGTTCCTTACCATCCCTCTTCAAAAGCTCAGTTAAAAAGCGATCCTTGGCTGTCATATCATGCCCTGCTCCTTTAAAGAAACATATCCTTCCGTTCCGATAACAACATGATCCAGGACATCGATGCCAATTATTTCACCAGCTTGTATTAGTCTTTCGGTCAATTTCTTATCTTCAGAACTAGGAGCAGGATCACCTGAAGGGTGATTATGCACACAAATAATGGATGCAGCTCCTTTAATGATTGCAGGTTTAAAGACTTCACGAGGATGCACGATTGCGGAGTTTAACGTACCGATAGAGATAACCTCTTTAGACAAAATTCGATTCTTTGTATTTAAAATAAGGATCATAAAATGTTCCTTATCTAATCCAACTAAATCGGTAGCCACAGCCTGAAAAACATCGGCTGGTGTATGGATATAGTGATCTTTCTCCCCCTCCATTACTTTTCGAATCAGTTCAAGCAACTTCTCAGCCTGTTTGCGTCTTCTAGGTGGCAATGCATTCAACTGAGATTCCATCACCATAAAATCTTTCATTTTTACTCCTTCCCGTTTACCCCGAGCCGCCTTACGGCGGTGTCGGAAATAAACACCGCCGTTTAACGCCGGGCGAGAGGCGAAATTATTTATAACTATCTCGAACCATAATTTACTCTGAGAACTAAAGATGCAATTAGACTTTTCTCGAATCGAAACGCTTCGTTTCTTTCAACGTGCCATATTGGGACAAAGCAGCTTCATCCCAGCCGAGCTTCTTAATCGAAGTAGCCGGAAGACTAAGGAACTCCCAAGCATTCTTTCCTTCTGCTGTAATCGCCACGGCTAATTCCTTTAAACCATCGGCTCCAAATTGCCAAGAAGTCGAAACACTGTATCCCCACAATTTATCTCCAGCTTGCAGTGGGCCATTATCATCCACATAAGCCTTCAAGTTCACTTTCATTTGCTTCAACGCCGCTTCCGTACGCTCGATTTCTAAGGCTAGTTCAATTGCTTTTTCTTCGGTCAATTTTTCAATTACTGCTGTCATTTTCAACACTCTCCTAATTTAATTTTCATAAAAATAAAGACCTACAAGCATTAAGAACCGCTTGTAAGTCTTCATCAGTTAAAATTCCTATTTCATGTTTTAGTCGTTCATAATGAACGCTACTCAATTTGGACGTTCTAACATAGGAAGGAAAGACCAACCCGGCTAACTTCCAATCGAGCAAGTTTATGTCCCAATGATTCCGCATATATGAACTTGTTATTGGAGCAATCAGTAAATCTTCATCCTGATTGTCCTCCATTAACACAACGACAGGTCGCTTCTTGGACTTGCTTACATCGTCACGATAAACAATTTCAGCAATCCAAACACTCCCACGTTTAAACGTCCTTGTAGAGTTCGTCATAAACATCGTCCTTGTCGTTCAGCCAGAAATTATACTCAGAGCCAACGACCCAAGCATCTCTAGGAATATCTTTTAATTTAGCATTTTCCGAATTTGTATCTTTGGATTTTGCCACTTGCTTCTCCTCCTTGTTCATGACGCCCCTCCTTCCGCTCAGTTTGTTAAACTCTTTGTTAAACTCATTGTAATCAAACGGAAGGGGAACATCAATGATCAGATATTTTAGATATGACAATCCACGACGACCAAATAGTGATCAGGATCGGCTGTTTTGATGAATGTATCAAAGTATGAAGTATTAAAGTTTCGGGCTTCTTCGGAGGTTTCGGAACCCATACCAAACCAGCCCATATCCCCTTTTGCATGCCACTTACCATCCGGCGTAATCACTGCATAGGTAGAAAAGCTCAGCACCTCACGAATATAAGATTGCTTATCTCCGTATCTTTCAAGGATAAATTCCGGTCGATAAAGGCTTCTTCCGGCCATCATCTCTTCCCAAGCCTCAGTCGCCTCGGCCGCCATGATTTGAATATCTGGTGCAAGAGCTGCGGGTACTTGGTACCCTTCAATCTCAACCGTCATACCTTTATGCTCGGTTTGTTCAATAAAGAAAATGTCCTTGATCCGAGCAGCATCAGCCCGTTTTCCTGACTTCAGCAAAAGCGAACCTGACCATCTGCCACCAATGGAATACCAGTCCCATTTAGCATTAGGATTCTCCCAGTAGCCGTACTTTCCTGTTTCTTCATCACGTGATGTGTACCCTACGTATTCGACCATGAAATCATCAAAAGAAGGATACACTTCCGTATATCGAATCTGAACTCGTTTTAAGTGACCCGGCACTTCATATCCGATTACACTGCCACTTGGAGTTACTTTTCTGAATACCTTATCATATGGCGATACGATACGCCCGTCTTCCAATTGAATTCGTTCTAAAGATTCATTTTCATAAATCTTGCGGTACTCTTCTTCAACATCATGGAACTCCAGATACTCTTTTGGACAATCTCCCATGTTGTTTTCTTGATAAGGAGCCAACAAATCCTCAACTTTATCCAACGACTCTGTAATCACCGCAACTGTAAAATGACTCATTTATCTCATCCTCTCAACTTAATTTTTCGAATTTTGATAACACTCCAGCACAAACGGACAATGCTTACAATGGCTGCCTGGAGTAGGCGGAAACAAAGAAGAAGCCATATCCGGGAATGATTCCAGACAAGACTTCTTCATTTCAATTTCTTCCGCCAAACCACGCGCCCATTCTCTAGCTTCATTGGCATCAGACTCGTTATATACAAACGATTCTGCTTTCCTGAAGCGTAGAAAGTACAATGTCCCCATGACTTGCCGGAGTCCTCTCATTTTCATAATTGCCCAAGCATATAATGCAAGCTGCCTTGTATCATTTGCTCGGTACGGCCGCCAATTCGATTTCCAATCCCAAAATCGTTCCTCTTCCAGAAGATCAATGTAGCCTTGAAGTTGAATACCGTCTCCAAGTGGAAGTACAAAATGAACTTCCGTTTGTCCCCTGACTTCCGGAGCACGCTGCACCAATGAAGCAATCTCTTCATAAGTCACTTCGGGATGAAAATCTGATTCAATAATTGCCTCTATAATGGCTTCATGCTCAGATACTCCATTGATCTTTAGCTCAATCGCTTTATGAACTGCTTTTCCAAGAGCTAGTGGTTTAGTAACTGGCTCTTTTTTACCTAAAATGTACTTTTGGTAAAATCGATAAGGGCAAGTTTCATAAAGCGAGAGCCGGGAATAAGAGTACAGCATTAGAATGGCAAATCGTCATCAGAGATGTTCCATCCATCTCCGGCTGAATTGGTTCCTTGATTATTTGTCGAATTTTGACGACCATTACCGGTTTGAGAAGTCCCGTTAGATGTGTTAGTAAGGAATTGAACATACTGTCCAACCACCTCCGTTACATATACACGACGGCCTTCATTGTTCTCATAGTTACGAACCTGAATTCGGCCCGTAATTGCAACCTGGTGGCCTTTCTTCACATAGTTAGCTACATTTTCAGCGACTGCCTTCCATACTACAACAGGAATGAAGTCTGCTTCGCGTTCTCCATTTTGATTCGTGAAGGGACGATCTACAGCCAATGTGAATTGTGCCACTGCTACCCCAGAAGGTGTATAACGTAGCTCAGGGTCCTTTGTCAGTCTTCCAATTAATACTGCTTGGTTCAAGCTCATTTTTTATCCTCCGTCTTCACGCCTGCCCTTTCAGGTTCAGGACTTACAGATTTAAAATTGCAAACAAATCTTTCCGCGTCTTCCGTCCACTTAGGACGTACTGAACAAGAATAAATTTGGAGCACATCGTCCAATAAGGGAGCTTCAATTTCTTTCTCGCGTTGTCGGATACGCTCAATGTACTTTTGATATTTAAAGTTCTTTATCCCGATGATCAGCCAGAGATAAGCACCTTGCCGTTCTGTTTCCAGAAACTCATTCCACTGCTCCCAAAGAAGATCCATAGAACGCATGTAATAGGCAAAATCTCTTTCTCTCATCAGCTTCCAATTAGGCTCTTTACCTCCTGTGTGTTGCCTCAATAACTTTCGTTGATTTCGGCTGAGTCGTTCAGCTGGATGCACAATTTTCCGCTTACGATATCTCTGCCGCACCTGTTCTTCCGGAACTCCCTCCAAAAGAGAAATAAAGCGAAGCACTCCCCCACTCTCCCCACAAAACCAGCATTTGAACACCTGGTCTTTGGTGTTAAGAGAAAGGTAGTATCTTCGCTTTTTTCCCGGTTTAGAATCCTCATGGCAAAATGGACATTTACAGAGAACTTCCTCCCTCGATTGTGAGGAAGGCTTAATAATGAGTCCGTTCTGGTCTGCAACGTCCAGAATGTCAGGAAGCATGGTCGATCACTGCCCTTAATTGTTCTTCTTGGCTGGGAGGAAGTTGTATCTGCTCCCACTCCGACGAAAGAACAATTTTGCGCGTAACCGTGTGAATCTGCTTTTTAGGTTCCCACCACTGCCAACGCTCGTAAACTTCCGCAGCCATTTGAACATGCTTGCATTGCTTGTGTCCGAAATGACATGCAGGGCAGTCATGCGTAATAATCAAATCGTTGTAATGAGGCTCCACTTTCACGAGATACACGCCATTTTGCTTACTGGATGGGAACGCACAGATTAGTGCCTTCCCATCCGTAAAGGTTGTCAGACTCATGCAGCTTCACCCACTAACTGAATCGATTTCACAATTTTGAATCCATTGCTCATTTCAAAATCAAGTTTAAATTGCATGTTATTTGAAATCGCATTGACCTGATCAAGCGTTTCAGCTGTATTGGCAAGCACAATGGATTCTTCACCCGTCCCTACATTGACTACTTTCAACTTGGCGAATGTTACTCCGCCCGGAGAGGTTCCTGTTGCCATATCCAGCATCTTGTATACTTCTCCCGAGTTCTTTGGATTCGAGTTTGAAGGCTTTCCACCCGAATTGTTTTTCTTACCTTTACTTTCAGTAGTCTTAGGATCAGAACTGGATGCAGTGCTATCAGAAGACAACTTTTTCGGAACTTGATTATTCGTTTGAGCAAGCTCACCCACTTCAATCCGTTCTGCACCTTCAATGGTTTCAATCTCACTTTCGTCCATCATTCCAAGGCCGGATAGTGACAGCGTTACCCGACGCTTCGCTTTTGTTTCGGCTTTCATAATGGCATTGGCAAGTTCATCTGCTGTCAACGGGAGAATCTTTCCTGTAGGGACTTTGCATCTACGCATCTCGTCCCAGATCTTCTCCTCTTTCATTAAGGAAACAGCACCTATGGATTCATCAGCACGACCGTCTTGAGTCGTTCCACGAGCTGTCACACAGTAAACATCACCAATGCGTTCACGGCTGGTTATTGTGATACTGATTTTGTGAATTTTACGAAGCTGATCCGTAGCATCGCGCTTAGCATAAAGCACTAACTTTCCATCCAGTTTCAGATAATCAAACGGCTTGGTGAGGGGGTTAAGTCCAAGGCTCTCACAAACTTTCGTGTAGTAGATCAAACGTTCCTCGGGTTTCAATGAAGAAAGATCACCTTGAACTACTACCTTTTCCATAATCGACAAGTCCATTTTTTAACCTCCACCCGTCATTTGACGTCTGTGCTATTTATACCCGCACAGAAAGGTAAAATAAAAAAACGTCCTTTCTCTTTGAGAGAAATAACGTTCATTCACATTTTTATTATTCAAGCGTATAGGTCTTCACAAGCTCATCCAGATCAGTCCAGATTTGTCGAAGCCTCACCTTGAGCATTCCTTCTGATTCAATGCAGGCATCATCCAATAGCGAAAGAGCCTCCTCAAGCATCCCCCTTACTCGTTCAAAAGCTTCTGCTTCTTCCTGAATAAGACTTTGCTCTAAAGGGCTATGCTTATTTCTGGATTTCTCCCACATTCGCTTGAGCTTGGTCCACTCACTCTCATTGGGAAGAACCGGGTTATAATGTGAAACTGATGAATCTTGACGTTTGTCCTTTTTGAACCAGTGTTTAAACATGCTTCGATCACCCTTTCATTTTTTTGAAAATAAAAAAGCCGATTTCTACACGGACGAATCCATGCAAAAATCGGCTTTAATTCATTATCAATACTTTAAATTACACATGCGGGTGCGGTTTAACCTTTATCAGAGCCTTTCGGTACTCTTCTTCCCTTGTTCTCAGCACAGGAGATTTCGGGGGGTAATGACTTTATCCTACTTTAATCCTCAGCTATAAAGCTTTGTAGGGGAGGTACAGCACTTATCGCCTATACAGGCAACTCTTGTCTCCGGCAAACGGGAGTGTAGAGGTAAAGATAATTACAGGAATATTATAGCATTGTGATTTTTAAAATGCAATCATACGCGATCACTCAGTTAAAATGTTACTAAAGAGGCATCGGTTCACTCACATCGAAATGTTACCGAAGGGATGTGTTTTGAAACTGAGCATGAAAACACGAC
>Ga0180220_1001713_pt1 | contig 15494 bp, 8 predicted proteins | sample eDN5th37CBELigBY_FD_151335 | JGI IMG/M metagenome (GOLD analysis project Ga0180220, IMG submission 151335) | Enriched backyard soil microbial communities from Emeryville, California, USA - eDNA 5th pass 37_C BE-Lig BY (version 2) (version 2) | ecosystem: Environmental > Terrestrial > Soil >... | reverse complement strand
GATCACTTATGCCGACCTGATTACGCTCCTGCTCATTTTTTTCGTCCTGATGTTTGCCATGAGTCGGCTGGATACCGAAAAGTATAAGGAAATCACGCAATCGCTCCAGCATACGTTCCGCAGCGGCGATTCGGTTCTTAGCCAGGGTTCGGGCATCACCGGCACGGCAGACAAGCATACGCACAGAAACCCGGATACCGCAGTGAAATCCGATCAGCCGAAAAAGGGAGCGGATCAACTCTCGGACCGTGAGCTTGCTTTCCGGAAACAGGAGCAGGAGCTGCAAAACCTGATGAAGGTCATCTCCAAATACGTCAAGGACAACAAACTAGAAGACCAAATATTCGTCGCAGACCAGCCGCAGGGAATTTCCATTACGCTTAGCGACAAATTATTGTTCGACGTCGGCAAAGCCGATCTCAAGCCGGGAGCCATGCCCGTCATGGACAAGTTGGCCAGCTTGTTCAAGGAGCTTGACACCGTCATCAGCATCGAAGGACATACGGATAACCTGCCGATCGTGTACGCTTCGAGATATAAAGACAATTGGGAGCTTTCCGGTGCCCGGGCACTCTCCGTCCTTCGCTACTTTCTCGACGAAAAGCACCTGGATGCCAAGGAGTTCCAGTATGCGGGCTACGGCGACACCCGGCCGGCGGCGGACAATCGAACCGAGGCGGGGCGTCAGAAAAACCGGCGCGTGGAAATTATCGTGCTGCGGCAGTTAAAAGAATAGCCAAAACGTCAAAAGGCGAGGAACCGTTTGTTCCACGCCTTTTGTTTTGTCTTGAAGATCACTGCATCCGGGCCGAATCGCCTTCATGCGGCTTGCCCGGCGGCAGCGCATTCGTTTTGTTTCTGGCCTGAACCTTCATGGCCACCAGCTGAAAAACGCTGACCGGCTTCATCACGAGTACGACGCCCGCATCCGGATCCGGCGCCAGGATGACACCCAACTGGTGATGTTCTCCGGCATAGATGGCACGCTGCAAAAACTTGCTTTCCCCTTGCAAATTCCGGACCTCAAGCTTGCAGAAGGCCGGGTTTTTCCGCAACGCGGCATGCATCTGTTCCTTTGTCCGGATGCTGATGCCGTTGATTTTGACGATGGCTTCTCCCGCCTTGATTCCGAGCTCCTCGGCCGGGCTGCGCGGAATGACGGCAAGCACCTTTAATCCCTGCTCCGGATGCACGAATACGGGACTGCTCTGCTGCTCTTCCAATCGGCTGTACCACACCAGCCCCTCATGGACGAGGAAGCTGACGAGGGCAACGGCGATCATAAGCGGCTTCCACCATGCCGCAAGCAGGCTAAGTCCCAGCAGCACGATACCGTAGATAAGCAGCCGCTTGAAGGTTTTGTCCGCCTTCGCCTGCGGCAGCATGCTTTGGGTCATTTCGCTGAAGCCGATGACGACCGGCAGGGCAGCCATACTGAAACCCGCGCTCCAGCCGTCCCCAAGCAATGGCGTCCACGGCAGTACCGACCCGCCCGTTTGGGCCGGAATCAGAAGAAACAACGGGATCGGCCAGAACGCCTGGATCTGATACGCTCCGACGAGCTTGCCGCGCTTGCCCTCCATAAATGCGGGGTTCGCAAAACCCACGCCCTGCAGCTTTACGAGAAGCGCCTCGGCCAAATGCAGCACGGCAACCAGTGCCAGCAGCGCAGGAATATCCAGCCCCCTTACGGTATCGACGGCCGTTCCCGCAATTCCCGCCGGATCGAAACCCGGGAAAAAACCAAGAACGAATTGAATGACGCCAAGCACGCCGATCGAATAAGCAAAGCATAAATATCTGACGCGGAAAAGCAGCAGAATGATCGCGACGATCCAGATGCAAACGACGGCTTCCGCCGTCAGGGATATGCCGAGAAAAAGAATGACGACGGACACGGAAAGGCCCGCCAGCAATCCTCCGACAAAGGTACGCCAGGTCTGCAGCCCCCAACTATGCAGCCTCACATGGAAAAGCTTGCGTTCCAGCAGCACTTGCCTGCGGTACATCAGCATGATAAATAGGATCGAAATATAATAAAACGGCTGCAGCAGCAGTTGTACGAGCGCATCCGTAAAATTCCGCAGCAATTCCAAAGCGACTTCCAAATCACGTCACTCCCCTTTTCTGGATGTTCGTAAAGTCCGCAATTCCGCCGGACGTAAAAGCAAGAAAAAAAGAAGGCTCTTGGAGCCTTCTTTAATGGTTCGACGCAATGGCCGTGATTTCCTTCTGGATCTCGCCAATCGCCGCTTTGAGCTGGTTATCGAATTTCGGGTCGCGGATTCGTTTGATCAGCTCGTTTTCCAAAGCTTCGGCGGTCTTGGCGTCGATTTCGCCGGTTACGCCAAGCTTTTGCGCCTTCTGGAACGATTTGACCGCGGATACGGTTTTTCCGTCGAAAAATCCGTCCTTGCGGCCCGGCTTGTAACCGAGTCCTTCAAGCATCACTTGCGCGCTCTTTACGTCCGTATTGTTCATGTCGGCTTTAAGCTTGGTCTCTTTGTTGATCGGCGCTACCGAGAAATAATCGGGCTGCGCGACCGCGATGTCGGGCTTCAAGCCTTTTTGATGGATCCAGCTTCCGTTTGGCGTCAGCCATTTGGCAATCGTGATTTTCAGCAGGCTGCCGTCGTCGAACTGTTTGTTGTAGCTGGTTTGCACGGTGCCTTTGCCGAAAGAGTTTTCGCCCATCAGCTTCGCTCCGGCCGACTGCTGCAGCGCTCCCGCCAAAATTTCGGACGCGCTGGCGCTTCCTTTGTTCATCAGCAGCGTCACCGGATACGGCTTGCCGCTTCCCTTCGAGAGGTTTTGATCCCGTTTCTTGTTCTTGTCTTCGACTTGCACGATGACTTTGCCTTTCGGCACGAATTGCTCCGCAATGTCGATCACGACGGACAGAACGCCGCCCGGGTTGTTGCGGACATCGATAACAAGGCCTTTCATGCCTTCTTTTTCAAGCGTTGAAAGTTCCTGTTTGAAGCGTTCGCCCGTATTCAACGAGAATTGGGTGATTTCGATGACTCCGATTTTTCCCGGCTCCATATGCGCTTTGACCGTCTCGACGTCCACGTCATCGCGGATAATGGTATATTCGATCGGCGCGGCCGAGCCGCTGCGTTTGATCGTCAGTTTCGCCTCGCTGCCTTTCGGGCCGCGGATTTTGGCAACCGCGTCGTTCAGATCCAAGCCATGAAGCGATTCGCCGTTGACGGTCAAAATAATGTCTTTCGCACGGATGCCCGCCTTTTCGGCAGGCGAGCCTTTGATCGGGGACACCACGACGACGTTGCCGTTTTCGGACGAAACCTCGGCACCGATGCCGCTGAACGATCCTTCGATCGACTCCTCGAATTCTTCGGCCGTCTTTTTGCCCATATAAGAGGAATACGGGTCGTCAAGGGATTGCGTCATCCCGTTAATCGCGCCGTCGAGCAGTTTGGTGCGGTCCACATCCTGATAATAATTCGACTGGATGAGGTCCAGGGCCGTGCCTAATTTTTTCGCCTCATCCGGCTTCAAGCCGCCGGCTGCGCTTGCGAGCACGCCTTTTCCCAGTGCGGCCTGATTGGCTATGCTGGAGCCTGTCAAAGCAAACGTCAGCGCGCTTCCGCAAAGCATCGCCAGAATGACCAGAAATACGACCGTACGTTTTTTCAAGTGTGATCACCGCCTTTAAGTTTCCGGCCAAGCCTTGTAGGGACCAGTTCTAACCATTGTAGTATATGTCCGGCTTGTACGGAATATTTATGAGATTACAAATAAGGCATCGGATTCACAGGCGAACCGTTCTCGCGGACCTCGAAATGCAGATGCGGACCCGTTACCCGTCCCGTCGACCCGGATTCGGCTATGACCTGGCCGCGGCTGACGTGTTCGCCGACCTTTACCTTGATGCCGCCGCTGCGAATGTGGCCGTACAGCGTCCACATCCCGCCTCCATGATCGATAATAACACAGTATCCGTATCCGCTCCACCACTCGGCAAGCGTCACCGTTCCTTCATCGGCCGCGTGGATCGGCGTTCCTTCCGGAACCGCCAAGTCGACGCCTGTATGCATTTTGCCGACTTCATGCGTCACCGGATGGACTCTTCGTCCGTATCCCGAAGACACGCGGGCGCCGCTGACAGGCATGTATAACGGTCCGCCGTTGCCGGAGAATCCTCCGGAGCTTGCGACCGACGAGCTGGCCTTTTTCTTGGCCGCCGCGGCTCTCTTCGCCGCCGCTGCTTTCGCGGCTGCCGCGCGTTTGGCGGCTTCTTCGGCTTTCAGCTTGTTTTTCTCCTGCTGCAGCTTCGAACGTTTGCTGACCAGGCTGACGAGCAGGGCGTTTTGCTCTTCGCTGATATCGTCGGAATCCTCGATCTGCTGGTCGTATTTCGCGATGAGGATTTGCTTTTGTTTTTCGTTTTCGTCCAGGATGGCCTTTTGGTTCTCCATCTCGGCATACAGGTCTTTCGCCTTCGCATACTGCCCTTCAAGCTCTTTTTTCTTGTCGAGCACCAGCGCCTTATCCTTCTTGTGCTGCTCCAGCAGATCCTTGTCCTGGTCCACGAAGTTTTTCAGCGTATCGGCCCGTTCCAGGAAATCGGAGAAGCTTGTCGAGGACAGGAGCACTTCCAGATAAGATACGCTGCCGTCCGTGTACATCAGCCTGACGCGGGATTCCAGCATTTTCTCCCGGGACGCGATCCGGTCCTCGGCCGCATCGAGCGCGGTGGCCGTCTCGCGGAGCTTGTCCTGGGTTTCGTCGATTTGCATCGATATGCTCGTCATCTTATTGCTGACCTGCTCGATCTGGTTCAGCACGTATTGAAGATTTTGCGTCGTTTTATTTTTGTAATGCTGCGCTTCCTGCTTTTGCGATTCCGCTTTGGCCTTTTGGTTTTTGGCGGATTCCGCCTGCTGCTGCAGCACCCTCAGCTCATGTTCGATTTGGTCGACGGTTCTCTTTTTGGCGTAGCCCTCGGAGGGCTGGACAACGGCCGCCGCCAGCATGACAACGGCAAGTACTGTGGCTATCTTCTTTTTCAACTTGCGTTCCCCATCCTTTTCACATCATTTTTCGTATGGAGTCACCCTAGGCGCGGGCGTTTTCCTTGCCTGATTAACCTATACCTTCAAAAATTTGCGAATAGAGAGGGTCGTTCCCCACATGCCGATCAGGACGCCGAGCACGATCAGCAGGCCGCCCCACTGCCACAACTCGCTTACGGGAAGCAGCGACATCTGCAGGGAAAAATCGGACCCGATGGATGCGGCCAAACGGTCGTATCCGGTAAACAGGATCGCTACCGTAATGATCGAGCCGATCAGGCCGATCAATGTCCCTTCGACAAAAAACGGCCAGCGGATGAACGTGTTCGTCGCGCCCACCAGCTTCATGATTCCGATCTCCCTGCGCCGCGCAAGGATCGTGACCCGGATCGTGTTGGAAATGAGGAACATCGACATGACGCCAAGCCCGGCCACGAAAATAAAGCCGATATTGCGCACCATGCGCGTGACCTTGAACAGCGTTTCGATCGTTCCTTTGCCGTATTTCACCTTCATGATCGGCTGCTCTTCGGCGTGGCTCGTGTTCAACGCTTCGATTTTTTTGGAGACAAAAGGAACGGTGGTCGGTTCGTATACTTCGATCTTGAACGCGTCCGGAAGCGGATTGTTGTCCTTGTTGAAACCTTCGAGAAGCTCCTTGCCTTCATCGCCCATGCTCTTGCGGAAATCCTCAAGCCCCTGCTCTTTCGAAATGAAATCGATCTTGCTGACTTCCGGCATGGCGGCAATTTCCTTCTGCACCGTTTCGCGCAGCTTCTGGTCCACGTTCAAATTCAGGTATGCCCGGATCTGCACCTGCTTGTCCGCTTTGTCCGCGATGGCGTTTACATTCAGTACAAGCAGAATAAATACGCCTAAAATGAATAGAGATACGATAATGGATACTACCGATGCGACGGACATCCAGCCGTTGCGGAATATGTTCTTCGCCCCTTCCCGCAAGTGCCGCAAGAAGGTGTTAAAAGTCATATCCGTATTCTCCTCTCAGCTGGTCGCGCACGATGTTGCCGTGTTCGATCGCAATGACGCGCTTGCGCATCGTGTTCACGATATCCTTGTTGTGGGTGGCCATAACGATGGTCGTTCCGCGGAAATTGATTTCGTCCAGCAGCTGCATGATGCCCCAGGACGTTTCGGGGTCGAGGTTCCCGGTAGGCTCGTCCGCGATGATCACCGAGGGATTGTTGACGATCGCGCGGGCGATGGCGATGCGCTGCTGCTCCCCGCCGGAAAGCTGGGCAGGCTGGCGGTTCGCTTTGGCCTTCAAGCCGACGAGATCCAGCACTTCCATGACCCGTTTTTTCATCTGCCGTTTCGGGGCTTCGATGACTTCCATGGCAAACGCCACGTTTTCATACGCGGTCAGCTTCGGCAAAAGGCGGAAATCCTGAAAAATAACGCCGATGTTGCGTCTGACGTAAGGAATTTTGCGCTGTTTCAGCTTCCCTATATTAAACCCGTTTACGGAGATCTGCCCTTTCGTAGGCACTTCTTCGCGGTATATAAGCTTCATAAAGGTCGATTTTCCTGCGCCGGACGGGCCGACGACATAAACGAATTCGTTGCGGTCAATCTTGACGGACACCCCTTGAAGCGCATGGGTTCCGTTCGGGTATGTCTTCCACACATCCTGCATTTCGATCACTTCGTTATCACTTCCTAATTACATAATTAGCCATTATAATTTCGACACATTCCAGCTAATTCCTTTAAAAATCTTTCGGAATCACCACGATGTTTTTTATTGTAACAAATTTGTTACCTTTTGAGTACCCGAAATTTTTCCAATTCCTTTACATATATATGAAAGACTGCATCAACCGCGTTTAATAAGAAGCGAAAAAAGGTGGGAGCCATGAAAAAAGTTCATTTGACGCTGATCATCGTCGCCGCCATCGTGCTGATCGGTTCCGTCGCTGCCGGAGGCATACATCTTTATATCGGCCAAAACACGCTTCCCGATTACATTCAGGTTGGAGGCTGGGACGTCGGCGGAAAGAAAAAGGACGAGGTGCTCCGGGAACTGGACGCCAAGCTGAAAAAGCTGGAGGAAACGCCGCTCACGATAACCGCAGCCGCAAAAGGCATACGGGACGTCCAAATGACGCTGAGAGATGCAGGCGTCGCGTTCGATGCGGCCGAATTCGAAAAAGCCGTTGCCTCCCTCGATGAAGGCAGCTGGCTGGAACGGCTCCAGGCGCGCAGGCAGTTCAATCGGGAATGGGCGCTGTCCCCCCGATGGAACCGGGCGCTGATCAAAGAGCGGTTTAGCCCCGCCTGGGAAGAAAAGCAATTCGGCAGCCCCGTCAACGCCTCGCGCCGCATCGCCAAAAACGACAAGGTGGCGTATACGCCGGAAGCATCGGTTTCCCGGATCGATTGGGATGCCTTTACCGAGGCTCTGACCGCCCTCATTCCCAAAAGCTTTCCGGATTCGGAAGACGCAGGCGTGCCCCTCAAGGTAAAGCTTCCTTTATATAGCCTTAAACCGAAGGTCACGGTGAGCAGCCTGAAGGAAGAGGGCATCGAACGAAAAATCATCGAGTCCAGCACCGGGCTCGGTTCGAGCGCATCCGGAAGAGTATACAATGTCAGCTCGGCCGCCAAAGCGATCGACGGCATGATCCTAAAGCCGGGGGAAATATTCGATTACGGCAAAGTGATCGCGAAAGCCGAGGAAAAATACGGTTTCCGGGAGGCCCCGGTCATCTTGAACGGAAAGCTGGTTCCGGGGATCGGGGGCGGCATTTGCCAGGTGTCCAGTACCGTATATAACGCGGCGCTGCGGACCGGTCTGGAAATCGTCGAAAGGCGCAACCACTCCCTGCCGGTCAGCTATTTGCCCAAGGGGCTCGATGCCACGTTTGCCGAAGGTTCCATCAACTTCCGTTTCAAAAATACGACCGGCAAATCGCTGCTGATCCGCGCTTACGTGGAAGGCAACAATTTGACCGTCAAATTTTTCGGCACGTTTCCGAAAAACACCGAGTACGCCCTGGAGTCCCGAACGGTCGAGATGCTTCCCGTGAAGGAAAAATTCGTGCAAAACAAGGACATTCCGGCAGGCGCGCAGGAGGTGCTGCAGGAAGGCAAGCCCGGGTACGTCGTGGAAACGTATCAGATCAAAAAGGTCCATGGGAAGGTCGTGGAACGGAAAAGAATTTCCCGGGACACTTACCGTTCGCAAAGCAGACTCATCGCCGTCAACTCCGTTGGCGCGGACAACGGCGGCAATGCTGCCGAATACAGAGAGAGAATCGTTGAGGACGGGATCAGCGGGCCGAATTTCTGAGATTACGAGGAAACGGCTGCAACAAGAAAAAGGCTATCGACTTGTTCCCTTGGAAGCCAGACCGCCTTTAAAGGCCGTTTTCTTGCAATATCGGGATGCAACGGCTCTGTAGTTCATACTTCCTGATAACTAAAAAAGCGACCCTTCGCTTCAGAGCGGAAAGGTCGCCTTTTTTAGTTATATGGACGGATGTAGGACATGTTTGGCTCCGTCCATCCGATTGTTCTCTAACTCACGAGTTGTGATGACGTTTGCGGATCGCCGAGCAATTCGCGGTATTTTTTTATGGCCTGGTCAAGCTCTTTGGAATAGCCGTTCAGCGTTTCGGTTGCAGTTGAAATCTGTTCCATGATGGAGTGATGCTCTTCTACGGCTTGCGTTACGTTGTTCATTTCGGACATGGTTTTGACGGAGATTTCTTCCGTTTTTTCCATAGCAACGACCAGTTGTTCCGCGCCTGCGGCGATTTCTTCGACGGCCGAGGAAACTTCCTGGATTTGTCCCGCCACCTCGCCGATCGAAAGCTTGATGAACTCGAACGAGTCTCCGGCTTGGTTCACGACTTTCAGCCCGTCTCCTACCTGCTCCGCTACCAGTTTGGTAGAGGCTACCGCCTGCGCCGTTTCCTTCAGGATCACCGAAACGACCTGCGTCACTTGCTTGGCTGAATTAGAGGATTGCTCCGCCAGATTCCGGATTTCGCTGGCAATGACGGAAAACCCTCGGCCCTCATCCCCGAAACGGGCCGCTTCAATGGCCGCGTTCAGCGAAAGCAGATGCGTTTGCTCGGCGATTTCCCGGATCATGGCAACGAACGAAACGACCTCGCGGGAACTTTCGTCCAACCGGTTCATCATCTCGACCAGGGTATGGACCGTCGTGTTCGCTTCGTCCATCTGTCTTATGGCAGCCAAAATCGATTCCTGGCCTTCGGCGGACTTTTCGGACGATTCGCCCGCCGCCGCGGCCACCTCGTCGGCACTCCCCGCGATATGCCGGATGGCGTTTACCACGTCTCCCACCGTATTGGAACTCGTACGGATCATGTCGGTCTGTTGGCTTGCATCCCCGGACACGCCCAGCGTCGCTTCCTTGATCATGTCCGAAACGTAGAATCCCATCTCGGCGCTTGCTTTGACTTCCTCGATGGTACCGGCCATCTGCGAGATATGGTTGTTGACCTCTTCCGATAATTCTCTGTATTGAAGCCCGATATTATGTAAATGGTCTTTCGATGTCTTTGAATGACGCTCTGAGATAGTCAGGCTCCCGTTTACCGCCTCGCCCCGAATCCGTCCGGCCCCTGCCGAACGCAGCAGCCACACCGCGATCAAGTAGCCGATCGGCACCGTCAGTACCAGGCTTACGATCAATCCTATCCAACCCGGAAAACCAGCTAACAGACAGATCAGATTGATGATGACAACAGCTCCCGCAAAACAACCTGCGCCCGCCAGCCCCATTTTTCTATACTGCTTCTGCATGTCGGGATTTTCGACTTTCATGGTGCATCTCACCCACCTATCCGGTTACACCCGATGTCCGCGGACATCGGGTGTATGTTGTATTTATTAATTTCTCAAAAACTCTTCCGCGTCTTCCAGCTTCTCGAAAGAATCGACCACTTCGCCGAACATCCGCTTCATTTGAAGCTTGGATACGGCAGAGCCTGTGTAGTAAGCCCATTTGGTCAGTCCCTTTTGAACCGAAAGCTCGCCCAGCGGGCTCAGTTTCTCGGCCACGTCCATCGTAAACAGCTTGCCTTCGCTCAAATCGGTAAGGCCGGTAAATCCGGGCTTCACGCCTTCAAGCGCCTTGGTGAAATCCTCGATGTACTGATTGACGTTGTCCTTGTTGATTTCGCTTACTTTGACGGTAACGCGGTTCGATGCAGCATCATAATTAATCGTATACATGCTCTTTCCCCCATTTTTTATCGGGATATCGAAATCCCGAATAGAATATATTGGTTTTAGCATAAGCAAAAATAATAGATTTGTAAAGAAGAATTTACCGAATTATGTAGAATTATGTCGAATTAAATAAATCCTTCTTGTCTGCAATGGTTAAACATTTTGCCTATCATCTCCCGATCGAGCGGAACCCATAAAAAGCCAAGTTTCGACAATATCCGCGTCGTCTTGTCGGAGAGGATCGTGAAAAATGTCGTAGATACCGTCTCCTCCATCCAACCGTAGTGCAGCATGATTTGCTCGATGACGTGCTTGGCGTTTTCATCGTCGTATCGCTCCCCGAGATAATCGACAAACTTGTCGAATGACAGCAAATCGACGGCTTTACCGAACGGATTGTCTTGCAAAACGGCGCCGATATTCGCTTCGTGCGGATTCGCGATATGGAACGATTCGTTCCGGAGCGCCCGGCAATCGGCCAGCAGCAGAATCGCCTTGCTTGCCTGATCGACATAGGTGAAGTCGAAAGCGCTATGCTCTCCCGGCGCGATGCCAAGCTCGAAGAACGACTTCATCGTCGTATAAAACGCGTTATCCGCGATGTTTTGCTGAAACCTTCCCGTCTCGGAGTGGAATACGATATTGCCCAGCCGGTAAATGCTTGCAGCGATTCCCCGCTCCCGGGCGGCCAATACGAGCCGTTCCGCCTCATATTTCGTCTTGGCGTAATAGTTTTCGAACTGCTGCCCTTTTTCAAGATCGTATTCCGTAAAGCAGATATGCCGCTCTCCTTCCACGGCGCCCGTCGCGACGCCAAGCGTCGAGATGTGGTGCATATGCTTGTCCCGGCCTTTCGCGGCAAAATCAAGCAGGTTGGCCGTCGCCTTCACGTTCTGCAGCTCGAAATCGGCATAACTTCCGTAATGCTTCACATTGGCTGCCGAATGGATGATCGCATCCGTTTCCCGCAGGAGCTTCTCATACGTCGGAGTTTCGAGCCCAAGACGGTCTTGGGCGATGTCGCCGGCATGCACGTTGATCCGGTCGCGGTACCGCCCGTACCATTCCGGCCCGAAATAATACGCGCATTTTTGTATGAGCCGCTCCTCTGCTTCGCCGTCGGAACCTCCCCGAACGATCGCAACCACGTTCCAATCTTTTTCCGTCATCGCCTCATAGAGCAAATGGGCTCCCAAATACCCCGTGGCACCCGTCAGAAGCACGCTGCCGTAACCGTTCACGGCCGACGCATCCATCGAGTCGTAGCTTCGGTTGCGCTCGTCATAACTTGTTTTATCGGCTGAAAGGTCGATATTTTTTAAACCGGCGTACAGCTCTTTCACTTGTTCCAGCCTGGAGCGGAAATGATTCGTTTTCGGTTTGATTTTGCTTGCCAGCTCCGCGACCGTCTGATGCTCGAATATATCGTTCATGCCGATCTCAAATTGCTTCTGCAGCCGGGCGACGACGATGGTCGCTTTCAGCGAATGACCGCCGAGCTCGAAGAAATTGTCATGGACGCCGACGTTGTCCACCTGCAGCACCGCCTGCCATACCTCGGCCACGGCTTGTTCCGCCTCCGTTCTCGGCCCTACGTAATCCTTGCTTCGTCCCTGGGAAGCGTCGGGCTCGGGCAGAGCCTTGCGGTCGATTTTCCCGTTCGGCGTCAGCGGCATCTCAGGCAGCTGCGTGAAATAAGAAGGGATCATGTAATCCGGCAAGGCTTTGCCGATATGCTCCCGAAGCTCGCTGACCGACATGTCGGCCATGGCCGTAAAATAAGCGCATAGATAATGGCCGCCTTTGCCGTCCTCTTTGGCCACGACGATCGTTTCCGACACCGCCGGGTGATTCAACAGGCAGTTTTCGATTTCGCCCAGCTCGATCCGGAATCCGCGGATCTTGACCTGATGGTCGAGCCGGCCCAAAAATTCGATGGTGCCGTCCTTGGTCCATCTTGCCAAATCGCCCGTTTTGTACATGCGCTCTCCCTTAATGAACGGGCTTGGCACGTAACGCTCCCGGGTCATGTCCTCGTTGTTGTAGTAACCGCGTCCGACGTTATGGCCCGCAATGTACAGCTCCCCGGCCACGCCGACCGGCTGCGGCTGCAGGTTTTCGTTCACGATGTAAATCTGCGTATTGGCAATCGGCTTGCCGATCGGAGGCAGCTCCGGAATTTCCCCGTTCGGATCGATCGTATGCGTCGTGACGACATGCGTTTCCGACGGCCCGTAATGGTTGTGCAAATAGACGCCGTGCTTTTTCAGGTGAGCCCGGAATTTTTCCGGCACGATCAGCTGCTCTCCGGCCGTGATGACATGCTTCACCGATGACGGGAAGCGGTCCGCGTATTCTTTTTCGTTCAAGATGAACTTCAGGAACGATACCGGCATGAACAGGATTTCGATGCCCCTGTTTTCGATATGGCCCAGCAGGTCGCCGACGTTCATCCGCAGATCGTTCGTGATCAGATGCAGCGTGCCGCCCGCCAGCAGCGTCGACCAGATTTCCTGCGAGCAGACGTCGAAGCTGATCGTGGTGAATTGAAGCACGTTGCCGCCGTAATCGACGTTTGTCGCCCCGTATTCGTAATGAAGCAGGTTCACGATGTTCCGGTGCTCGATCATGACGCCTTTCGGTTTTCCGGTGGTGCCCGACGTATAGATGACGTACAGCAGGTCGGAAGGCCCGTTCACTTGCGGCAAGTTGTCCGCTTGATCGCCGTAGGCTTCCTCGCCGTCGATCAGCAGCGTTTCGCCCGCAAAGGAGACTTGGCCGGCCAGATGCGACTGCGTTAGCAGCAGCCGGGTGTTGCTGTTCTCCAGCATGTAAACGACGCGATCCTGCGGATATTCGGGATCGATCGGCACGTAAGCTCCGCCGGCCTTCAGAATGGCAAGCAGCCCGACGATCATCTCGAAGGAACGATCAACCATCAGCCCGACGACCTGATCCGGCACGACGCCTTTAGCGCGCAGCGTGTACGCCAACCGGTTGGCGCGTTCGTTTAATTCGCGGTAGGACATGCTGCGCGGGCCAAAGACAAGCGCCGCCTTCTCCGGCGTACGCTGCGCCTGTTCCTCGAACAGCCCGTGAATCGTCATTTGATCCCGGTATGCCGAAACGGTCTCATTCAGCCCTTTAACGAGGAACTCATGTTCCTCCCCGCTCAAAATCTCGAGTTCGCACAGCATTTTGCCGGGATGAACCATGGCATCCTCCAAAAGCTGAAGGAAACGGGCGCCAAACGCCTCGATGCTTTGCCGTTCGAACAGATCCGTGCAGTACTGCAAATCGATCCGGATGCCGCTTTCCTCCTCCGTCAGATCGACCATCAGATCGTATTTCGAGATGGGATGGACGTACGGATAAAGGGACGTTTCCGCCCCCTCAAGCGAAAGCCCGAGCTTGCCCGTGTTTTGCATGACGAACAAGGTATCGAACAGCAGGTTACGGCTCGGGTCGCGCGGAATGTTCAACGAACGCACCAGTTCCTCCAGCTCGTAATCCTGATGCTCGAACGTGCCCAGCAGCGCCGACTTCACCTCCTGCAGCAGCTGCATGAAGGATTTGCGCTTCTCCGGGTAGCAGCGGACAGGCAGCGTGTTGACGAACATCCCGATCACGGCATGAAGCTCTTCGCGCAATCGTCCCGCAACCGGAACGCCCGTGATGACGTCCTCCTGGTTCGTGTAGCGGGAAAGCAGCGCATGATAACCCGCAAACAGCACCATAAACGGCGTGACGCCCGCGTCGAGCGCAAACTTTTTCAACCGGTCCGCAGCTTCTTCCTGAAGCTTGAGCGTGACCGTATCCCCGGCAAAGCTCTGCTTGGCCGGCCGTTCCCGGTCGGTTGGCAGCTGCAGGATCGGAAGCTCGCCGGATAACGTTTGTTCCCAGTAAGCCTTTTGATCGCCCCCGGCCCGCCCTGCAGCCGATTCCGCCTCCCAAACGGCAAAATCGACAAAGCCGATCGGAAGCTCCGCCAGCGATTCTCCGCGATATAATCGGGACAGCTCATCGAAGAAGACGTTGGCCGAGATGCCGTCAACCGCGATATGGTGGAAATCGACCAGCAGCACATGGCGGTCCGCGTCCCCGCAGCGGATGAGCCAGGCCCGCATCAGCGGTGCTTTGGCAAGGTCGAAAGGCGTGATCAGGGAATGGATCAGCGCATTCAGGTTTTCCTCGTTGGTTTCCTTCAGCCCAAGATCGAACGAAACCCGGTCATGCAGCCGCTGCACGATTTCTTCGTTTTCCCATTGAAAAGACGTGCGGAAGGCGTCGTGTCTGGCGATCATCGTGCGGAAAGCCTCTTCCAGACGCAGCTTATCGACTTCCCCCTCGATCCGGAAAGCAAACGGCGCATTGTAGGCGGTGCCGACCTGCTCCATCTGCTCGATGAAATAAAGCCTTTTTTGAGCCGAGGCCACCGGATAACTTTTCCTTGCCGGGCCTTTTGCAATGGCGTCCAAGTTCGATCCCGCAATTTCAACGGCGGCCGCGTGCTCGTTTTCGGAAGACGCATTCCGAACCGCGTGTTCGATCCATTCCGCCTGCTCCCGAACCGTCGTCCGTTCAAACAGCAGCGTGACCGGTACGGATGCGCCGAAACGCCGCTCAAGCTTGGCCTGCAGCAGAACGGCCTTCAGCGAGTCCCCGCCTGCCGTAAAAAACGGTTCGCATGCGTCCACGCGGACCAAACCCAGCACCTCGCCCCAAATAGCCGCCACTCCTTCTTCCCACTCGCCGACAGGCGCTTCGTAGCGTCCTTCATCGAGCGAATCGGCCGGGGCGGGGAGCGCGCGCCTGTCGACTTTGCCGTTGGCCGTCAGCGGAAGCTCCTGAAGCTCCACCAGCTTGGCGGGCACCATGTAATCCGGCAGCTGCTCCGACAAAAATGCCTTCATTTCGCCGTAACCAAACGCTCCGCCCGCTACGACGTAAGCGCACAAATATTTAGCGCCCGAAGCATCCTCAAGATCGACGACGACGGCTTCGGACACCTGCGGGTGCTGCAGCAGCCGGTGCTCGATTTCGCCGGTTTCGATGCGGAAGCCGCGGATTTTCACCTGATGGTCGATCCGTCCGAGGAACTCGATAACGCCGTCCTCCGTCCATCTCGCCAAGTCGCCCGTCCGGTACAACCGTTTTTCTCCGGTTGTGCCTCCGGGAACAAACTTCTGCGCCGTCAGCTCCGGCTGGTTCAAATAACCGCGCGCGAGT
>Ga0180220_1001712_pt1 | contig 15498 bp, 14 predicted proteins | sample eDN5th37CBELigBY_FD_151335 | JGI IMG/M metagenome (GOLD analysis project Ga0180220, IMG submission 151335) | Enriched backyard soil microbial communities from Emeryville, California, USA - eDNA 5th pass 37_C BE-Lig BY (version 2) (version 2) | ecosystem: Environmental > Terrestrial > Soil >... | reverse complement strand
CTAGAATAGCGGACTTGTATCCGGAGACGTGGCCGAGAGGTTGAAGGTACTCCCCTGCTAAGGGAGCATGCGGCTTATACCCGCATCGAGGGTTCGAATCCCTCCGTCTCCGCCAGATAACCCCTTGTTCTTACAAGGGGTTTTTTTGTGACCTCGTCATGGCAAATGGAGACGGCATTCATCGTGCTCGGTTAACGATACCGTTCGGCCCTGCGCATAAAGGCTGCTGTGGAATATAGCGGCTCTTACGGGGATGCTCACGCCCGGATACATTGAGACCTGCTTTGGATACCAGAACGATACTCGTCGTAGCCGCGCTAACTATCCTCGCTAACGGGGGCGTTCTCTTTCTGATTCAATACTTGTTGCCGGCGGTGGAGCAAGCTCCCGCCAAAGCTTGGCAGCTTGGGACTGTACTTATCGCGGCTGGTTGCGTCGCCTTTTCTTTCAAGGCGGCGTTGCCACCGGTGCTTGAACTTACGATGCCCAATGCGCTGATCATGTTGGGCCTGGCCACTTACTGGCATTCGATGCGATTGCTCTGTCGCCAGAAGACAAACATCGCCTCGCTGCTCGCACCGGTGGTCATCGCCACGGCAGCGGTATATGTCTTTCACATTCCTTTTCCGGACGCCTGGATGCGGATCCTGTTCGTGGCATTGGCATGGATGTTATTGATGTTCGGCAGCGCCACGACTCTGCACCGGCATATTATTGCCGATACGCCCGGCAGCCAGCGGGCTCTGGCCTGGTTGTTCTATGTGGTCGGCCTATGTACGGCCCTGAGGCTTTTCTATTATTCGCAGGTCGATCTGTCTGCGGGGTTCGATGCGACGGACAACAAGCACTGGGCCACCCGGGTCACGCCCTTACTCGCCCTGGCGCTGCCCGTGCTGGGGTCGACGGCCTTCATACTGCTGTGTTACGAGCGGGTCAGGACGCACGCGCGCCGGCAGACCGAGGCGCTTGGGTATATCTCCCACGATTTAAGAGCGCCGACGGCTACCATCAAAGGCTACGTTAATCTGTTGCGGACTTCGTCACCGGCGGGTCAGGCGTCGCATCTGCAAGCAATTGAGCGAAGTACCGACTATCAGATATCGTTGATCGATGAGCTGGTCGAATATTCAAGGCAAGAGCTGAAGCCTTTGAGCATACGCCTTTCAGCGACGGATATGGACGAGTTCGTTGCCAAACTGTTCGAGCATGGACGAGCTCTGTGCCTTCAGCATGGCAATCAATTTTCCATCTCCACCCACTCGCCCATACCGACGAGCCTAGTCGGCGACGAACGCCGCTTGTCTCAGGTGCTGCTCAACCTCATATCCAACGCCGCGGCATTTACCCGTCAGGGAAAAGTGACTTTGTCGCTGTCCTGCGCTCGGAAGGGAAAGGATGTGCTGCTGCATTTTTCGGTTCAAGACGACGGCCCGGGTATACCGACGACTCGGCAGGCGCATGTGTTCGATGCCTTCGAGCAGGATCAGTTGCGTAAAGGCAGTGTAGGGCTGGGCCTGCATATTGCACATCGCATCGTGGGCAATATGGGCGGCGAGTTGCGATTGGACAGCAGCCCCGGCACAGGTGCGTGTTTCAGCTTTTGCGTGCAGATGCCCGTGTTGTCCGGGGAAACGTTTTGCCCCAGCTATGAAACCGAGGCCGACCTTCACATCGATCAAGCGGAACCAGCCATTGCGCCGCCTTCCATTCAGCCTGCCCTGTACGATTTGGCCGAGTATGCAAGACTGGGCGAAATTACCCGGATCGAGCAGTGGCTGGCAGCGAACCTGGATAGCCACCCGGACGCTGAGCCATTTCTGGAACAGATCGAACAAGCGGCTGCCGCATTGGATCTTGCCCGCATCGAGCGATTGTGCATGAGATAGTCGCGGTTAGAGGATGCCCGCTGTCCGCTGTACCTGTCTCAGGCGCATCGATCATCTGGCGCAATGGCTTTGCCGCCGAGTCTCAGGGCTCGCCAAGTCCAGAGCCTGCATTTCATCGATGACGTGATCGGCAAAGACGCGAATCCTGGCGGGTAAATGCTTGCGGCTCAAATAGCAGAGGTAGTGTCCGCCGACGTCGGAAGTGTGCTGTGCGAGACAGGCTGCCAGCCGTCCCGAGCGGATCGCCTCGCAGACGAGGTAGCCGGGCAACTGGGCGACGCCTTGTCCCGCCAGCGCCGCCTGCATAACCAGGTCCATGTCGTTGAAAACGTGAAGCGCGGCGACTTGGTGTCGCCGGACCTGCCCATCGGTCTTGAATTCCCAATCACTGATGCGGCCCGATGCGGCGCGAAAGGCGATGCAACGATGCCGGTCCAGCTCTTCGATGGTTCGCGGCATGCCGTGAAAAGCCATGTAGGACGGCGATGCACAGGCGATCAACTGCATCGGCATGAGCCGCTTTGCCACGATGTCGCTATCTTCCAGTCTTCCGTCGCGAAAGGCCACGTCGACGCGGTCCGTGGCGAAGTCGACGGCTTGCTCGCTCAGCAACAGCTCGGTCGTGATGTCCGGGAACCGAGCGTGGAAACGCGGCAAGAGCGGGGCGACGACCTTGCGCCCGAAGGCGGGGGTGGACTGGATGCGCAGATGGCCTCTTGGCGGGCCATTGCGCAGTTCGCGCATATCGTCCAGCGCACGGACGATGCGCTCCATGCCGGGACGGCAATTTTCGTAGAACAGTTCGCCTTCCCGGGTCAGGGAGGTGCTGCGGGTGGTACGGTGGAAAAGACGCGTGTCGAGCTGGTTCTCCAGCTTGCGTACATTGCGGCTGACCGCTGAACGGCCTATGCCCAGACGATCCGCGGCGCGTGAGAAGCTGCCCGCGGCAGCGACCGCCAGAAAGGCGATGACACCCGCGTAGCTGGTCGAGAAGCTGTCGGCAAAGGGGTCGGCCGCGCGCAATGCGGCGAGGGAATGGTGCTCGGATGCAGGGGGTATGCGTGTGTCCATACCTCCTAGACGTCTCAGCAAGGCGTTTTGTGACACGCCCTGCGACACTACGCTATTAGGAAAGCCCCGCCTTGTCCAGGCCGAATGCCTTGTCGGCGGAGCCGGGAGGAGTCCTGAACGCCACGTTGGCGCGATTCCAGCCGTTGATGGCCATGATGGCGAAGGTCAGCTCGGAAATCTCTTTTTCGTCGAACTGCGCGCGCACCGCTTCATAGATCTCGTCCGAGACGCCCTCCTCGGGTATCTTGGTCAGCACTTCCGTCCAGGCCAGGGCGGCGCGTTCACGCGCTGAAAAGAGCTCGGACTCGCGCCATATGGCGACATGATGCAGCCGCAGTTCGCGCTCGCCGTGGATGCGGGCTTCCTTGACGTGCATGTCGAGGCAGAACGCGCAGCCGTTCATCTGGGAGGCCCGGATAGTGACCAGTATGAGAGTGGCTTGCTCGACGCCGCCTGCCTTGATGGCGTTGTTGAACTCGGAGTATTTCTTGTACAGATCGGGGCACTGCTGTATGTAGTTGACGCGCTGGGTCATGATTTCTCCTGGTGATGACGGAAGCCATGCCGCAAGCCGGGAAGGCGGGCGGTATCGCGGTATATGAATGATCGTAATAGAGGCCCGCGCGATGCGGAAGCCCCATTGGCGTGTCGGCGCTGTTGCCTGTTGCGCACCAATGCCGCCGATATGCCGGCTATTCCCTCATGGCCGTTTGCGGCTGTCGGCCAGATGCCGAAGTTTCTCGGGGTTGCGCTGCACATATAGCCGCGCGATGCGCTCGCCGTCCGATTCGATTTCCATGGCGGATTCGAGCCGGCCTTCGATGAAGCGCAGCAGCGCCCATTGGCCATTGAGGCGGACGATTTCAATGCATACATCGTCCTTGAAGCGCCGCCACGATGCATAGAAAAGCTGCGCGATGCGCCGGCCGCCATGCAGCGGCTCCGGGAAGCTGGGCACATGGCCCCCGCCATCTCCCATCAGCACGGCGTCCTCCGCCAGCAGGGCGCTGATGGCGCCCAGATCGCCGCTCGCAAGGGTCTGCACGAATTTGCCCAATAAACGGCGATGGGTTTCTTGAGCGACGGCAAATCGGGGGCGTTCATCGCGCAATTGCGTCCTGGCGCGGCTGACGAGTTGTCGGCAATCGGCCTGAGACTTGCCGAGCGTATGCGAGATCTGCGTGTAGTCTTCATCGAAGACGTCGCGCAACAGAAAGGCGGCGCGCGCTTCGGGAGTCAGCCGTTCCAGCAGCGTGAGATAAGCCATGGACACATCGTCCGCCCGTTCCTTGGCCTGTTCAGGCGTGTCCGGCGGTTCGGACAACACGGGTTCGGGCAGCCATATGCCGTAATAGTGCTCTCGCTGCGTCTTGGCGGCGCGCAGCCGGTCGATGGACAGCCGGGTGGTGACGGACACGAGCCAGGCTTCGAGGTTGACGATGTCGTCGCGCACGGCGTCATGCCAGCGCAGCCATGCGTCCTGTACGACGTCCTCGGCTTCGGCGACCGAGCCCAGCATCCGATAGGCAATGCCTTGCAAGCGAGTGCGGAATTGTTCGAATACCTGGGCGTGGTCTTCCATTTCGGATCAGGGTGTTCAAGTGGCTATGCTCATGCCTTTTCAGTGTACCTTTATGCAGATGGCTTGTTTCGCCGCCTTGGCGGGCGCTCCGCAGAACGCTGCTCAGAAGGCGCCGGCCAGGCGAGAAAGGCTCGGAAAAGGCAGCTGGCTGCAGGAACGGTATATGCTCAATGCAAAGATGTTGCCGGGCTCGCGCAGCCCGAGGAGGAAAGGAAATGAGCGGAAAGTTCAAGGTCGGCGACCATGTGAAGTGGAACTCGGAGGCCGGCCGCGTATCCGGAAAAATCATCAAGGTCCACACAAGCGACTTCGAATACAAGGGGCACATGCATCGCGCCTCAAAAGACGAGCCCCAGTACGAAATCAAGAGCGACAAGACCGACCACATTGCGGCCCACAAGGAAAGTGCGCTCGAGCACGCATGACACATGACGGTGACTACGGCCCTGCCATTCTTTACCATTGGCCACTCCAACCGGGGCATCGAAGAATTCATCGAACTGTTGCGTGGCCCGGATATCGAAAGCATTATCGATGTGCGCAAAATTCCGATGTCCAGGGCGAACCCGCAGTTCAACGAAGACGCCTTGCCTCAGGCCCTGGCTCCCTGGCGGATCGCCTATGAACATGTGGCGGCCCTGGGCGGCCTTCGAGCCAAGACTGCGAGCTTGTCGGGCGATATCAATGGCTTCTGGAATAACAGGAGTTTCCACAATTATGCCGACTATGCGCTGTCGCAGGAATTCCAGACGGGACTCGATCGCCTGATCGAGCAGGGCCGGAAGCGGCGCTGCGCCATCATGTGCTCGGAGGCTGTATGGTGGCGCTGCCATCGCCGTTTGATTGCCGATTACCTGATCGCACGCGGCGAGACCGTCTTCCACATTATGGGGCCGCATCGGCTGGAACCCGCCCGGTTGACGGCGGGTGCAGTAATCCGCTCCGACGGAAAGGTTGTTTATCCAGCCTGAAAGCGATGCGCTATGCGCTTCGATGAGGTGGATGGCGTTGTGGTCCATCACAGGGTTGACAAGCTCCTGTGCTGCTCCTGTAATGTCGTTTTAGAGGATGAAATGACACGTGCAATGACTTCGATGACTCAACTCGATCCGGCAGGCCTGGACGCCGCCGATCCACTGGCGCGATACCGCGAACGTTTTCTGTTGCCTGAAGGGGTGATTTATCTGGATGGGAATTCGCTCGGTCCGGCCAGCCACGCGGCGCTGGCCGCGTTGGATTCGGCAGCCAGAAGCGAGTGGGCAGAGGGGCTGATCCGTAGCTGGAACACCGCCGGCTGGTTCGACATGCCCATATCGGCCGGAAACCGCATTGCACGGCTGGTGGGCGCTGCCGCCGGACAAGTCGCGGTATGCGACTCGGTAACCGTGAACCTCTACAAGGTGCTGCAGGCGGCCATGGGCTTGCGCCCCGGCCGACGAACCATCGTGGCCGAAGCAAGCAGCTTCCCCACGGATCTATACATCGCCGAAGGGGTCGCGGCCAACCTGCAGGGAGCGCGCCTTCGGCTTGCCGGGCGCGACGCGGATACCCTTGAGGAACTGATTGACGAGGACACCGCCGTCGTACTGGTCAATCACGTCGATTACCGCAGCGGGGCGCTGCAGGATATGGCCGGCCTCACCTCGAAAGTGCACGCAGCGGGCGCTCTGGCGGTTTGGGACTTGTGCCATTCCGCCGGCGCGCTATGCGTCGAGCTGGATGCCTGCGAAGCCGACTTCGCGGTCGGCTGTACCTATAAATATCTGAATTGCGGCCCGGGCGCGCCGGCTTTCGTCTATGCCGCCACGCGTCACCATGCGCGTCTGCGCCAGCCTCTGTCGGGCTGGTGGGGGCACGCCAGGCCGTTCGAGTTCGAGACCGGCTATGCGCCCGCAAGCGGCATCAAGGCCTTTCTGACCGGCACCCCGCCCGTGCTCTCGCTTCGTGCGCTTGCCGGGGCGCTGGATGACTGGGACGACGTGGACATGGGCCAGCTACGCGAGAAAAGCATGCGCCTGACCCAATACTTCATCGACCTCGTCGAAGACCGCTGCGGGGAGCATGGGCTGGCGTCCATCACGCCCGGCGATCCGCAGGCGCGCGGCAGCCAGGTGTCGCTGCGCTTTGCGCACGCTTATCCCGCGATGCAGGCGCTTATCGCCCGGGGCGTCATCGGCGACTTCCGCGCGCCCGACGTCATGCGCTTTGGCTTCACACCTCTGTATCTGAGCTTCGCCGAAGTGGCGCGTGCCGTGGAGATACTGAAGGACGTGCTGGACACAAAGCTTTGGCAAGATCAAGCATACTCGGTAAAGGCGGCGGTCACGTGACAGCGCCTTGCCGCGCTTCTGTGCAAGATGCGGGGTTGGCTGCGCCTGTTAGGCCAACCGGGGCTCCTCTATGTACGACTTTGGCGTCAGGCTTCAAGCTTTTGTCTGTTGCAGTCGCTCTTGTATAGCGTCTGCGGCACGCTCGGCGGACAGGCGTAAAGAACGGCGGCCTTCTTCAAGGCTGGCTGCAGCGGGATCGCCCAGATAGCCCAGGGGAGTCTTAGCGCGCGCGTGCTCGAACCCCTTGCGCCATTCATTCAGATCGTCTGGGCCGAAATCAGTCGACAGCAGCGCTCTGCGTACTTCATCGTGAACGAGATCGGGGCAAGAGCATAGCATCATGGACGTTTCCCATTGGCCCGCATGGACGTCTACGTATTTGGGTGGTTTGCCGTCTTCATCGAAAGCCGAAGGGGATGACGTCAACGCGCCGAACAGCTTGCCGCTGCCTGATTTATGGATGGTCACGCTCGAGTCGTCCAAGGGAATGCCCAGACGCAGCAGTAATGCGGTGTCCGAGACAAAACTGATGTCCATCCCCGTTCGTTCCACTCCGAGCTTTATACCTTCGTGGATGGTTAGGTTATGCAGCTTGTCCCCGTGTCCAGAAAAGCAAAAGACATGATTGAATCCGTCTGTTTTGAAGCTTTCGAAGAGATCCGACATCAGCTCTTTCATGAGTTCAGGACGAATGCGGTAGGAAGCGGGAAACGCACCCGAGACCACATTGACCCCCCAATAATAAGGAGGAACGATCAGTGCCGTTATGCCACGTTCAGCCAGTATTTTCCTGGTTTCGCGCAGGCGAGCCTGAGGTATGTAGACATCAGTGCCCGTGGGCAGATGGGGTCCGTGCTGTTCGATGACGCCAAAAGCCCAGAGGAGGATGGCGCCGTCCTTTGCGGCTTGATCCACCTCCATCCAAGTCATCTCGGCGATAGTGTCGGAAAAAATGTTGGTATTGGCTTGTGGTGTCATTTGTTTCTTCACTTGAATATTCCATCAGTGTCGTGGACTGCCTTGCCGCCCACCAGCGTGGCCAGTACCCGCGTTGCGGGAATGTCGTCTTCGGGAATTGCCATGATGTCGTCCGACAACACCACTAGGTCGGCCAACTTATCGACCTCGAGCGAGCCGATCAGGTTTTCCCAGAAGGCCACGCGGGCGCCGTTGTAGGTATAGGCGCGCAAGGCTTGATGGCGACTCAGTTTCTCGGCCGGATCACCCACCGGACTTCCCGTGATGGCATTCTTGCGGGACAGCATGCCCCAGAACGCGATCATGGGCTCATAAGGGCGGCTGTCGCTGCATTGGGCAACAGGCAATCCTGCATCCAACCAGGACTTGAATGGAATGGCTTCCCGGGTGGTCTCCATGCCGAACGATTGCTCATATACCGATCCGTAGTTAAGCAGAAAGTTAGTGGTTGTGGTGGGTGTTACCCCGAGCGTCTTGCAGCTTTCGATATTGTCTTTGGATGGAAACTGGCAGTGCTGGATAGTCCACCGCTTATCCGTAATGGGTATCTCTTTATCCACTTCGTTGTAAAGCGAAAGCACTTTGTCGATGGCTGCTCCTCCCGAACACTGGACCTGGACGCGAAGGCCCGCCCGGGCCGACTCAAGCACGATATCCCTGAATGTTTCGTCGCTGGGTAGTTGCACGCCGGGCCATTCCTGACCCGAGGCGCCGACGTAAGGACGGCGCATGAGGCAGGCTCCAATGGCTGCCGCGCTATCGAAGGAAAAGCCCAATCCTCCGAACTTGAGCATGTTGTCGCCAAAGCCGTTGCCGGACGCGTAGCGCGAAGTGTGGTCGATCAGTTCCGCACCGCGCTGGAGGTCTTTGTAGAAAGAGATCGGGTACGAAATGACAAAGTAGGTGCGTACGGTCAGTTTGCCTTCGTTCCACAGGTCGAGGTAGGCTCGCTGGGGCCCGGCGGGAATCCCATGGCCCTCGTAAATGGCGGTGATGCCCGCCTCGTTAAAGGCCCTGACCCCGGCAGCGACAGCGCGATACGTATCATGCTGGGTAAGTTCGGGTATGCAAGGAAATATAGAGTCCTTGGCGCGGAATGCGCCATCCACGACAGGAATCTTCTTGGGAAAATTGATATCGCGGAATATCCCGTTGGGCTCGCCGGCCTCGTCGAGCAGGATATCAACGCCTTCGGGCGTAGGCGTGTTCGCCATAATGGAGGCGGCCCGTATCGCCAGGCTGTTGGCAAAACCATAGCCGGGCGCCACAAGTTGCGGGGGCTCAATATAGACCGGATTGTCGGGTGACACGGTGTCCAGATCGTGACGCGTTGGCCAACGTCCGTCAGCCAGTGCATCGGGATAAGAGAACACGTCGGGCTCGTCGGCGATCGGATTGCAGATGATCCATTGGCCGGGCTTTGCTTTGGCGACTTCCTGGCGGATCACGTCCAATACTTCCTGGATCGATTTGGCGTTGTTGAACACCGGACGCGTCAGACGCAAGCCGACGGTATCCAGATGCGGGTGGGCGTCGACGAAACCGGGCACCACGGTTTTCTGCTGAAGATCGACGATGCGCGTGGAGGGCTCCGCCAAGGTAAGGATTTCTTGCGACGTACCCACGCCGACAATGTAGCCCTTGTGTATGGCGACGGCCTCGGCAACGCTGTCTTGCGCGTCCACTGTGTAGATGCGCGCATTGTGCAAAATGAGGTCTATGCTCCTTGAAGCGATGGACATGGTTTGTTCTCCTTTGGTGAGCTACTGCACCGTGATCCATTTACCTTCGCGAGCTTCCAACACCGTCGGTTGCAGTACTGCATCGCCGTCCTGGTTGAAGGTAATGGGTCCGACGACGCCGGGGTAGTCCTTTACGTCTCTAAGGCAGTCGCGGATTTTGACCCGATCAGCCGCGAGATCATCGGCATTGTTAGTGACTCCATTGTCTTCAATGCACTTTTTGAGAAGAAAAATCGTGTCGTACATCAGAACATCGGTATTGCTGGGTTTATCACCCGATCGGGCAAGATAGTCGGCGACCCAACTGGCGACTCTAGGATCGGGATTGTCCGTCCAGAACGGCATAACGACCATGATGCCCTCCGATGCCGGGCCTGCAATATCCAGGAACTTGGCTTCCGACATGCCCAGCGCTCCTACGGTGGGTTGCTTCAAGCCTTGCTTGCGAACCTCCCGTACCACATTGCCGCCTTCGTTGTACAGGCCCGCCACGACGATGCCGTCGGGATTCAGTTGTTTCGTCTTGGTCACTTGGGCGGCGTAATCGACATCGCCCGTCTGGAATGAAATATTGTCCAGGATATTGATGCCACGTTCTTTCAGCACTTCGGGAAAGACCATCGTGCCGTCAATTTTCGTGAAGGCGTCCTTGACGTCCGTGAGGATGACAACAGATTTGATCTCGGGATATTTATCCAGCCACGCATCGATTAACTTCCCATTCATTTGGTCAGAAGCCAGTGCGTTACGGAATGCCCAGGGGCGATTCTTGGCGGCAATGCCTGGTTTGGCGGACGAGGCAGTGATGATGGGCGTTTCGCCTCGCACGGCCAGGGGGAACGAAACTTCGGTCTCTGCACTGAAATAAGGACCGATAATGGCCAGCACCTTGTCATTGTGCACGAGGCGCCGGGTCAGATTAATAGCCTCCGCATTCTCGCCGCGAGTGTCGTATGCGATGAAATTGACCTTTTCGCCCCCTATGCCGCCTTCTTTCGCGAGTTTCTCGGTGGCCATGTCGATGGCCACTTTTTGATGCTGGCCATACGAGGCACCCTTGCCCGACAGCGGTAATAAGACGCCGATATTGATGTCGGCCACCGCGGATGCCGGTACTGCTAGTGCCAGCGCTGCCATCCAAACGGCCACAGCGCCCGTTTTCTTTCCAAGGTGGAAGCGTATTCTGGATTGGATAATCGATTTCATTAGAGTGTCTCCTGAGGTTTTGGAATTATTCCGCTGAACTTCGCCAGCGTATTTATTAATGAATGGCTGTGCGGCCGGTACCAATGGATTACGAAATTCGCTCAGACGCCGAGGTAAGCTTTTTGCACCCGATCATCGGCCAGCAGATTGGCCCCGCTGTCTTCCAATAAAATGCGCCCCGTCTCCATGACGTATCCGCGATGAGACAGGCGCAGCGCCTGATTGGCGTTCTGCTCGACCAGCAGAATGGTCATGCCCTCGTTGTTGAGCTCCTGGATGAGCTCGAAGATCCGTTCAATGATCAGCGGGGCAAGGCCCAGGGAAGGTTCGTCCAGCATGAGCAGCTGTGGTCTGGACAGCAGCGCCCGAGCAATGACCAACATTTGCTGCTCTCCGCCTGAGAGTGTGCCGGCGGCTTGTTTCATCCTGGGTTTCAATGCAGGAAAACGGTTCAGCATCATATCGATTTCGGCTGTAGCCTGCGCGCGGTCGGTCCGGAAGTAGGTGCCGAGGATGAGATTCTCCATGACGGACATGTGCTTCAAGGTGGAACGTCCTTCCAGGACGAGTGCGATTCCCTTGCGCGCAATGTGGGCGGCCGACTGACCGGTGACGGAGGCGCCGTTGAAGTGGATCGAGCCGCTTTCGTGGCGCGTAATGCCTGCAACGGTGCGCAGCAACGTGCTTTTGCCCGCGCCGTTCAGGCCGATGAGGGCAACGATCTCGCCTTTTTCAACGTGCAGCGATGCGTTGTCCACGGCGCGGATCTTCCCATAGCTGATCGAGAGGTCTTGAATCGACAGCATCAGCGGTCCTCCTGTGCGATCAGTTCGCTGCGCGCCTGTTCGCCTGGCGCCGCGGCGGCTTGATGCGCGGAGTGCGCTGCCACGTCGCTGCCAAGGTAAGCCTCCAATACCAGCGGGTTGTTGCGTATGGACGCGGGGTCGCCTTCGGCGATCTTTTTGCCATAATTTAAAACGGTGATCGTGTCCGATATTTCCATGACGAGGCTCATGTGGTGTTCGGTCAGCAGCACGGTGATTCCACGCTCGCAAAGCTGCTTGATCAGTCGCGCTGCGTCGTTGACTTCGGTCGGATTCATTCCGGCAACGGGTTCGTCAAGGAGCAGGAGTCGGGGCTTTGTGGCAAGCGCCCGCGCAATCTCGAGGCGCCGCTGATCGGCAAGCGCCAGGTCACCGGCTATCAGCTTGTGGTGTTTGTCCAGTCCCACTAACGTCAACAGTTCCATTGCGGCGTCGCGAGACGCCCGCTCAGCCTTGCCGGTTTTGCCCGGCAAGCTGGTAAACGTCGATAGCAGGCGGTTCTTGTCGCGTATGAACTGTCCTGTTTGTACGTTCTCCAGCGCGGTCATGGATTGGAAAAGCCTGACACCTTGAAAAGTACGTGCCAGGCCCATGCGGGTGACATGATCGGGCCGCTTCCCCGTCACGTCGACGCCACTCAAGCGGATCGTTCCCGCCGTGGGCGCGAGCACGCCCGAGATCAGATTGAACAGCGTCGTTTTTCCGGCGCCGTTGGGACCAATGACGGCGTGGACCTCGCCTTGCTTCACCTCGAGGCTTACGTCGGTGAGGGCCGAGTATCCAGAGAAGGTTTTTGTGATCTTGTCGAGTTTCAATAGCATGGCCGTTCCCTTATCTGCGCGCACCAATCAACCCCCAGGGGCGGACGATCATGAGAATGACCAGCAGGCTGCCAAACAAAGTCATGCGCCAGTCCTGCAGCCCGCGCAGTACTTCGGGAAGCACCGTGAATACGATGGCTCCGAGCGTGGCGCCCAGATAATTGCCCATGCCGCCCAACAAGACCATGATGAAGATTTCCGCCGAGCGGTGGAAGCCGAACTGGGCTGGATCAATAAACAACGCATAATGCGCATATAAACCTCCGCCCAGGCCTCCCAGCGCGGCGCCAGCGGCGAATACGGCGACCTTGATCCGCGCAAGGTTGATGCCGATGACTTCAGCGGCGAGTTCGTCGTCGCGGATCGCGGTCATGACGCGTCCCAATCGCGAACGCCTCAACTGAAAGAAGCCGAACAGCAATATGGCGACGATGAACCACACCAACGCCAGCGTTGTATCGGGCGGAATGCCGCCCAAACCCGACGCGGCTCCCGTGGGTTCGAAGTTCAGGAAGAACACGCGCGTGATTTCACCGAAGCCCATGGTCAGAATGATGAGGTACACGCCTTTGATTCTGAGCGCGGGAAAACCGACGATCGCGCCGACTAGCCCGGCCATGACCGCTCCCAGCACCAGCGAAGGCAGAAAAGGCAGGCCATAGAGCGCTGTGCAGGCGGCCGACATGTAGGCTCCGATCGCCATGAAGCCCCCATGGCCGAGCGACAGCAAGCCCGCGGAAATGGGCAGGTACAGGCTGAGAGCCAGAATGATGTTGATGCCTGAGAAAATCAGGATGGATTCTAGATAGGGATCGATCATGGCTATCCCTCGACGTGATGGCGGGCCCCGAAGATGCCCTGCGGTCTGACGAGCAGTACGCCGATGATTATGACGAACGCGAATGCGTCACGGTAGGATGACGAAAGATAGCCGACGCTGAGCACTTCCACCACACCGATGATCAACCCACCCAGCGCTGCGCCATAGATGTTGCCAAGACCGCCCAGGAGCATCGCCGCAAGCCCTTTAATGCCCATGTCTATGCCCATGAATGGCGAAATGGCATTGAACGAGAACCCCACGAGCACGCCTGCGGCCCCTCCGAGGCCCGAGGCCACGGCGAACGTCAGCAAGATGGTACGGTCGGTGCGTATGCCCAGGGTATGAGAGATGATCAGGCTTTCCGCAGTAGCCCGCATGGCCATCCCCACCTTGGTGCGGGTAACGAAGAAGTGCAGGGCGGCCATCAAGGCGACAGAGACGCCCAGGATGACCATTTGCATGGGAGTGACGGTCAGCGACCCGAAATGCCACGGCGCGCCCACCATGGCGCTGGGGAAACCAACCTGTTCGGCGCCAAAGAAGCGGGTCGCTAATTCTTGCAGAACAATGCCCACCCCGATGGTGCTTATCATCGGGGCCAGCATGTGGCCGTTACGCGCTCTGATCGGACGAATGGCAAGGACCTCGACCAACACGCCGACCGCTGCGGCCGCAATGATGGCGATCACGATGGAACCGAAAACGCCGGTCTCCAGAAACATGGCGGCATAGAGGCCGACGAAAGCGCCGATCATGAACACTTCGCCGTGCGCCAGGTGCACCAAGTTCAGCACGCCAAAAATCAGTGTGTATCCGATAGCGATTAGGGCATAGGTGCTGCCTAGCATCAAGCCATTGATCATTTGTTGGATCAGCATGGTGCCCCCCGCTTAGCAATCAAGCTCAACGTTGTCTCCTGTACTTTATAAAAATTATGCGAGGACTGTAGGTTAGAAAAATATCGATGTCAATAAGAGAAATCGTTTATTTTTTGGAAAATCGAAATAAATTCAGATGTTCATGTATTTTCTAATTTCTTGATATAACGGAGTCGAAGCTGAACATCCTGCGAGGAAATCGCCGTCGAGCCTTGCGCTGATTCTGTGGCTGGCCGCCCGTCCAGAACTTGTGTCATCGAGAGGGTTCAGCGCTCAAACGACGGCCGCCACTCGGTCATCGGACACTGTGTGCTGGCGTATCGGGAAGGATTTCGGCCTAGGGCCGGGGCGGCTTGTTCGCGCTCGAAAGACAGGCCGGGGACTCGCGCTATATGGCGACACGCTCTGTTGAGGCGAGAGCGCGGTTTTCTTTACGGGTGTGTCGGGGCGGAGGCGTAGCTGTGCATCCGGCAGGCCGCTGGTATCCTAACGAGGAGGAGAACTCCCGTGTTCGCAAGGCCAGGCCCGGTTTTTGAGATGCGACGCCTCAAATCTTCGTCAAGTCGTCGAAGATCTGGGGGTTCAGCAGAATCGAGCGGCCGACGCCGCCGATGTCGGTTCGGCCGCAAAAGGCCATGCTGACGTCCAGTTCCTTGGCGATGATTGCCAATGCGCGCTCGACGCCCGCCTGCCCGCCGGCGCCCAGGCCGTACAGAAAGGCCCGGCCAACCAGGGTGCCCTTTGCGCCCAGCGCCACGGCGCGCAGCACGTCCTGCCCCGAGCGCACGCCGCCGTCGAGCCAGACTTCGATGTCATCGCCCACGGCATGCACGATGTGGGGAAGGGCGGCGATGGACGAGGGCGCGCCGTCGAGCTGGCGGCCGCCATGGTTGGAAACGATCAGGGCGTCGGCGCCCCAGGCCACCGCATGCCGCGCGTCTTCCGCATCCATGATGCCCTTGACCACCAGCTTGCCGCCCCAGGCCTGTTTGATCCATTCAATGTCCTGCCAGCACAGGGCGGGATCGAATTGCTCGTTCGTCCACGAGGCCAGCGACGAGACGTCGCTGACTCCCTTGGCATGGCCGACGATATTGCCGAAGCTGCGCCGCGGGGTGCGCGACATCGACAAGCACCACTGCGGCTTGGTGGCCAGGTTCAGCAGATTGCGCAGCGTGGGCTTGGGCGGGGCGGTAAGCCCGTTCTTGATGTCTTTGTGCCGCTGCCCCATCACCTGCAGGTCCAGCGTCAGCATGAGGGCCGAGCAGCCGGCCGCTTTGGCGCGGTCGATCAGGCGGCGCATGAAGTCGCGGTCGCGCATGACATACAGCTGGAACCAGAACGGCCGCGAAGTATG
>Ga0180220_1001711_pt1 | contig 15503 bp, 15 predicted proteins | sample eDN5th37CBELigBY_FD_151335 | JGI IMG/M metagenome (GOLD analysis project Ga0180220, IMG submission 151335) | Enriched backyard soil microbial communities from Emeryville, California, USA - eDNA 5th pass 37_C BE-Lig BY (version 2) (version 2) | ecosystem: Environmental > Terrestrial > Soil >... | reverse complement strand
TTCTCGACCAGGGGCTGAGCCCGCCCATCCCGTGGGTGGAATCCGCGGCGCCCAGCGTCAACCTCGGCCTGCTGACGAAAACGGATTGCTTGAGTGTGATGTCCCGCAGCGCGGCGCGCCAGTATGTCAGCTTCGGCGCATGCGCCGTTCTGCCTTTGACGCTGAAGTACGATGTCGGCCCGGTTGGCATGGCATGGGCGGCCGACCTCGACCACCCAGCCTTGACCGCCGTGCTGGAGGCTTTGCGGCTGGCGGCGCGAAAGCAGGCTGTGTGGCTGGCGGGGTGATAATATCGAGCGAAGCAATCGATTTATCCATGGGATTTATCCGGGAGCCGCCATGAAGACCAGCGCGAGAATTCAGTTCTCGGGGAAAATCGAATCCATCCACACTGGCGCGGTAAACGACGAGATTGTGATCAATGTATCGCCGGGTCGGGACATCGTGGCTGTCATCACTGGCAGCAGCACAAAAAAATTACGATTGGCCGAAGGTTCCGATATGATGGCTTTAGTCGAGGCTTCAAGCGTCATCGTCGCGGCCAGGGCGTAGCTCGGACCCTGAGAGCACCGCCACAGGCTGGCTCAGCTGTTCCGAAAAAATAGCGCGATACCATATATCGCTGACAATGCGCGCTGCGTTATCCACTGGCAGGAGATCTGCGGCGGTATCGGGATGCGCATACCAGACATAGGCTGATTGCTCCGTCATAGAGGCCAGCGCTTCCAGGGAAATCCGTGCTGGCATTCCATTGATGTCCACGATGCCGTGATCTCGTTGCAGCGCTGCGACGACCCGGATGATATGACGCTCGCGCATATACCACCACATATCGTTGTAGCGCTGGTCCACCATGGTTGCCTCTATGAATGCCCTCATCACCTTGCGGTGGCTGCAATAGTGGGACAGATAACCGCGGTTGGACTCGAGGATGGCGTCGTAAGGATGGATGCGAAATATCTGACGCTCATTGGTCCGGCTGGCGGCATACAACTCATTGTGGATGTCATGGATGATCGCTAGAAAAACATCGTCCTTGTTGTCAAAGTAACGGTACAAAGCGCCCATCGAAAGTTGTGCTCTTTCCGCCAGATCGCTCATTCGCATCGATACATAGCCCGCTTCGCCGAAGGTCTCCCGTCCACTAGAAAGGATGCGGGCAAGCGTGGCTCGTCCCTTTGGGGTGGTGGGCTGCGGAATATTTGGTTCTGGTGCTCTCTTCAACATTTTCTATTTTTAAAAAAAGTGACATCACTATTGCTTTTTAGCCCAGCCTCATTTACATTGCAAGTGCACGAAAAAACAAGCGACTTGCAATATCTGGCCAATTTCATAACGAGGGAAGGGACATGGTACATCAATCCATCCCAAAAGCCGCTGCGGCGAAGATCGGCACCGGGCTGGTGTCGCTCGGCGATATCGAGCTGGCGTTTCGCAGCGTTGGAGAAGGCGTGCCGGTGGTATTCATCCACGGGCTGGCCGAGGATCACACGAGCTGGGATCCGGTTCTTGAACGGCTACCGATCGGCGTTCGGGCCTATGCACTAGATCTTCGAGGGCATGGCGGCACGACGTCGGGGCGGGGCGATGGCACGGCCCGCCAACTGGCGGGCGATCTCCTGGCTTTCCTGGAACAGGTGACGGGCCCAGCGGTCTGCGTGGGTTTCTCGCTCGGTGGCGTCATCGTACTGGAGGCTGCGCTCCAACGTCCGGAATTAATAAGACAGGCTGTGGTCGTCGGCACATCCAGCAAGGTGGGCCACGCCGCGGCAGCGTTCTTCCGTGAACGTATCGAACAAGCGCAAACGGATATGGACGGCTTCCGACGAGCCCTTGCAAAGGATACCGATGCACAAGTCGTACGTAATCGCGATGCCATCGCAGAAATTTCCAGAAGGCGCGTGGACGCGGTGGGAGATGGTGCAGGCTACGTCAACGCAGCCCGTGCGATGGTGGCGCTAGCCGCGGCCCCCATCACCGAGCGCTTGCGCGGCATCCGGGTGCCTGTCCACATCATCCAGGGTGGAGAAGATGCTTTCTGTCCACGGAAGGCGGCGGACATTCTGCGGGATGCGATGCCGCAGGCCGGCTATGCGGAGATTCCAGATGCAGGCCATTTGATGACTGCGGATCAGCCGGAACGGCTCGCCCTGGAAATATCCCGGGCATTGAAAATCTAAACCATCTTGAGGAAGGGAATGAACGACATGAAAGTTGCCATTGTTACGGCGGCGGCGGGCGCAGGCATCGGTGCGGCTATTTCGCGGCGCTTGGCCGCCGACGGTATAAGAGTGGTCATCACCGACCTCCACGAGGGCCGCATGGCCACGCTTTCCGATGAGCTGACGCAAACCGTGGGCTCGGAGTGCCCTTGGTACAAGCTGGACGTCAGTGATCATGGGGCGGTCGAAACCGTATTCAATGAAGTGGCCAAGCGCTACGGAAGCATCGACGTTCTGATCAACAACGCCGGCTGGTCGAAGATTGAGCCGGTTTCCCGGATGTCGCTGGAGACCTGGCAAAAATGCATCGACATCGATCTTACAGGCACATTCAGCTGCATGCGTTTCGCCCTGCCCCATATGATCGAGGCGAAATCCGGGGCTATCGTCAATATATCGTCGATTTCCGCCTGGGAGATGACGACCGAGCATGGGGCGGCCTATTCCGCGGCGAAAGCCGGCGTCATGGCGCTGACCCGTGTTGCTGCCGCAGAAAATGGCAAGCATGGAATCCGGGTCAATGCCATCGCACCGGGCCTGATCTATAACGAGTTTCTCCGCCGGATCTATCCCGACGAGTTCTTCGACGGCTATCTCGAGAAGAAGGCTGTTCTGAATCGTCTAGGCCAACCCGAGGACATCGCTTATCTTGCCTCGTTCCTCGCCAGCGACAAAGCGGGCTATATCACCGGCGAAACGTATGGCGTCAGCGGCGGGGTCCATCCGCATGCATGATCCATCCCAAAATCTCTTTGTGAAAATGGTGGCGCCGGCGCATAGCTTGATCGATGCGTATCGGAAGGGCGATGCCTCGCCTGTGGAAATAGTTCAAGCGGCCTTGCGTCGCATTCGAGAATGCGACCCCGCGTTGGCTGCCATGGTGACGGTACTGGATGACATGGCGTCCGTCCAGGCCCGGCAAGCTGAAGCGAGCTGGCGGAACGGGAGGGCCGCGCCGCTGGCCGGGGTGCCGATCACCATCAAAGATACGTTCGACGTCGCTGGTTGCGTGACGACGCGCGGTTCCCGCATTCACCGCCGACACCTCGCATTTGAAGACAGCGGGGTCGTGCGTCGTTTGCGCGCCGCCGGCGCGGTCTTCGTGGGCAAGACGAATACGGCCGAGTTCGGGCAGTCCGCCACCAGCGAGAACCGGCTCGGGCCAGTGACGCGTAACCCTTGGAACCTGGCGATGACACCGGGAGGCTCCAGCGGCGGGGCCGCCGTGTCGGTTGCGGCCGGCTATGTGCCACTTGCCCTGGGCGCCGACGGAGGCGGTTCAATCCGTATCCCTGCAGCCATGACCGGCACTTTCGGCTTTAAACCCAGCTATGGGCTGTGCGCGGATGAAGGCGGGTTTCGAGCCATGAGCGACTTTGCATGCGCGGGGCCATTGTCTCACTGCGTCGCGGATGCGAGGCTCTTCCTGTCAGTGCTGGCCGAGCGGGATTTCGTGCGCTCGATCCAAAGCCGTGCCCGCAGGATAGGCTACTGCGCCGCGCCGGAGGGGCGCCCGGTTCATCCCGGCATCCGTGCGGCGCTCGAGAGCGTGGCCGCCACGCTGATGGATCTTGGGCATTCCGTCGAAGAGGTCGCGCTTGATTTGAGTGGCTGGGACGATACTTTCGGATCCCTGGTCCTCGCCGAGGAATGGCGTGAGCGCGGCCACCTGGTGGATTATTGTGGCGATGAAATGACTGACTACGAAATTGCCAGCCTCGCTGCAGCGGGCGGCCTGTCCATCGAGCAGGTGGCGGCGGCTCGTCGACATCACGAGGCCTATCGCGATCGGATCGCAGGGCTTTTCGGCCGCTTTGACATGCTTCTCACTCCGACGACAGCATCTCCGGCCTTCGCCATCGGGGAACGACCCACCGAGATCGACGGCCGCCGCGTCAGCCGCCTTTGGGGCGCGTTTCCGTTCACCTGTCCGTTCAATGTCGCTGGTACGCCAGCCGTGGCGATTCCCTGTGGCATGGTGGATGCCCTGCCGGTGTCCGCACAATTGGTGGCGGCGCACGGAAGGGATGCGGATCTGCTGGATCTTACGGAAGATCTAGAGGAGGCGCTGGGTTTCCATGCCTGCGCCGCCACAACAGCGCCCGGGCCGGAGCTTAGCCATGGCTGAACTGCGCATCGAGACCCCGGGCGAAGGGCTGCGGCTGTTGGTGATGTCGCGCGGTGCGAAACGCAATGCCCTGTCATCCAATTTGATCGCGGCGCTACGGGAGCAAGTGCGTGTTGCGGAAACCGAGGGCGTGCGCGCTTTGATCATTGCCGGGGAAGGGCCGGTGTTTTCCGCCGGCGCGGACTTTTCAATGCTGCAAGGAAGTTCCTCGGATCTGGCATTCGATGACGCTATGTCGGAACTGACGGCGGCGCTGATGCAAAGTCCGACGATCTCGTTCGCAGCGATCCATGGCGCCTGCATCGGCGCAGCGTTGGATTTGGCCCTTGCCTGCGACTTCCGCGTTGCGGCACGGGATGCCTCTTTTTCATTGCCAGCGGTCAGCATGGGGATACTCTACAACCCTCGACGACTGAGGGACATCCTGCCAATGATTGACCCTGCGATTGCGCGCAGGCTGCTGCTGCTGGCTGAAACCCTAGATTGCGGGGACGCCAGAATGGGCGGCTTGGTCACGCATCTGGCCGAGCAGGCAGGTTCGGGCGCGGCGCTGGATGCGGCGCTAGATCATGCCGCAAGGGCCGCAACGCTGCCGCTGCGGGCACAAGGGGCGGCCAAGGCATTCGTCGCCGCGGCGCGGCGCGCGGATTTCAACGAAGAAAACTGGCAGGCGCTGCGGCGGGAGCTGCTGGCGTCGGATGAGCGCAAAGCCGCATTGCTGCGAGCGAGGACCTCAAGAAAATGAAGCATCCAAATACTTTTCACGAGCTGATCGGCTACGACCTGGGAGTCCGGGATATCGGATGGACCGAACGAGACGCAATTCTTTACGCCCTTGCCTGCGGGGCTGGGGCGAGTGAGCTGGATCTGGTCTACGAACGTGATTTGCGTCCGTTGCCGGGTTTCATCAGCGCGTTGGGTCTGTGGGCGGTCGAGCGCTGCGGTGATCTGGGGGTCTATGACCGAACGAAGTCGCTGCATGTATCGCAAGGGATCAAGATCCATGCGCCCATAGCACGCGCCGCGACGCTACCTTCACGCGGGCGGGTAGCGGCGGTCTGGGACAAAGGCAAGGCCACCATCGTCGATATCGAAGTGAGCTGCGAAGTCTTTTCAGCGAGCTATTCCATTTTCCTTCCGGGCATCGGCGGCTGGGGTGGGCCTCCAGCACCCTCGGTGCGCACGGAGACGCTGCCCGAGCTCGCCACCGTTGCGAAATATCAGACTTCACCGGAGCAGGCGGCCCTCTATCGATTGACCGGCGACCTGCATCCGGTCCATGTCGACGGCGAGCTGGCCAAGAGCTATGGATTCGATCGTCCTATTCTGCATGGGCTGTGCACACTGGGTATTGCCTTGCGCATGTTGGGGCCGGCTTTTGGCCATCATGCAGCGGATCTGTCCGCAGCAACGGCACGGCTGAGCGCTCCGGTCCTGCCCGGTGATCTGCTCGGTGTGCGGGCGGCGCAGTTGGAGGACGGCATCGCATTCGAAGCCATGGTCGGGGAGCGCCTGGTATTAAAAGACGGTCGAGCGAAGTTCCTTGCGGATAACGTAAGAGCATAAGCCTGGCGACAGGCGAACCAAAGGAGACAATCAAATGAGAAACATTATCAAGAAGGCGGTGGCGGTACTTGCAATGACCGTATTGCCGGTGGGTTTGGCCGCCGCCCAAGGCATACGCATCGGTGAACTGTCATCATATTCCGCCAATCCTCAGTCGACGGATTCGTACCGCAAGGGCTGGCAGCTTGCGGTCAAGCAGATCAATGCAGCCGGCGGGGTGTTGGGTAAACCGCTGGAAGTCGTCTCGCGCGACGATACAGGCCGCCCGGATGCCGCCTTGCGCGCCGCTCAGGAGCTGATCGCGAACGAGAACGTGGCCTTGCTGACCGGCACTTACCTTTCGCACGTGGCCGTAGCCGTGGCCGAGTTCGCGGGTGCAAACAAGGTTTTCTTCCTGGCCGGGCAGCCGCAGACCGACGCACTGGTATGGGAAAAAGGCAATCGCTACACCTTCCGGCTGCGCAACAGCCAGCGCACCCAGGTGCTGGCCATGGCGCACGAGGCTGCCAAACTGCCGGCGAAACGTTGGGCCACCATCGCGCCGAACTACGAGTTCGGTCAGTCCGCGGTCGTGGGCTTTCGCAAGGAACTGCAGCGGCTGCGTCCAGACGTCGAATTTGTGAATGAGCAATGGCCGACGTTGGGCAAGCTGGAGGCCGGCGCGACTGTCCAAGCCATGATCGCCACCAAACCGGATGCGGTGTTCAATGCCACCTTCGGCGCCGACCTGGCGAAGTTCGTTCGCGAGGGCAATATGCGGGGGCTGTTCGAAGGGCGGCCCGTCTTCTCCCTGCTGACCGGAGACCCGGAATATCTGGAACCCCTGGGCGATGAGGCGCCGGAGGGCTGGGTGGTGACGGGTTATCCATGGAGCCAGATCGACACACCGGCGCATACCGCTTTTCGCAGCGCCTATGAAAAGGCCTATGGCTCCCCGCCGAAGATCGGTTCCCTCATCGGCTATATCCAGATGTTTGCGATCAGGGCCATCATCGAGAAGGCAGGCAGTACGGATACCGAAGCCCTCATCGCCGCCGCGCGCGGGGTGACCTTCGATACGCCTATCGGACCTGCGACCTTCCGCCCGCAGGACCATCAGTCCACTCTCGGTTTCTACATCGGGAAACTCAAGGTCGAGAATGGCGTCGGCAAGATGGTGGACTGGAAGTTCTATAACGGCGCCGATTTCCAGATGCCGGACGACGTGGTGAAAACCTTGCGTCCGGAGGCGGCCACGCGATAGCGATGCGGGGCGCAAGCCTGTCAAGGAACGCCCATGTCGCCTCCTGGAAGGATTAAAGTTCATGTATGACGCATCCACACTTTTCGTTCAGTTGCTGAACGGCCTGTCTTATTCATCCACGCTATTCCTGGTCGCATCGGGGCTGGCGTTGATCTTCGGCGTATCGAAGATCGTCAATTTCGCGCATGGCTCGTTCTACATGCTAGGCGCCTATATCGCCCTGACCGTCACGGCCATGCTGCCGTCCACGGTGCTCGGGTTCTGGGGCGGCGTGCTGATCTCGGCGCTGGCTGTCGGCCTGGCTGGGTGCCTGATCGAAGTCACGATCCTGCGCCGCATTTACCGCGCACCCGAGGTGTTTCAGATTCTCGTGACCTTCGGCCTGGTGCTGGTTTTCCAGAATCTTATTTTCGAGCTCTGGGGACCGGATGAAAGGCTGGCGCCTCGCGTTCCCGGGCTGAAGGGCGTGGTGACGGTGTTCGGAGAGCGGATTCCGGAATACAACATCGCGCTGATCTTCGTCGGGCCGATCTTCCTGGGAGTGCTGTGGTGGTTGACGCATCGCACGCGCTGGGGCAGGCTGATACGCGCCGCGACCCAGGACAGGGAAATGGTCGCATCGCTCGGTGTGAACCAGAAGACGCTATTTACCGTCGTCTTCTTCATCGGCACCTTCCTGGCCGGCCTGGCGGGCGCGTTGCAGATTCCCAAGGAGACCGCCAACCTCCAGATGGACATCAACATCGTCGTCGAGGCCTTCGTCATCGTGGTGATAGGCGGAATGGGTTCCATCATGGGCGCATTCCTGGCCGCGATCCTGGTCGGATTTGTCAATGCCTTCGGAATCCTTTTCTTCCCGCAGGCCGTATCGGTCCTGATTTTCCTGGTGATGGTGCTCATCCTGATCTTCCGCCCCAACGGCCTGCTGGGCAGCCGCCTCATCGCCCAGCGGCCAGGCGACTTGTCCATCGATCTGCCGTTCCGCCTTCCAGGCAGGGCGATGCAGTACGCCATGCTGGCCATCGTGATCGCCTGCGCGCTGTTGCCGCTGTTCGCGCCGCTATACATGGAGGTCGTGATGACGGAAGTCTTCATCCTGGCGATTTTTGCGGGCAGCCTGCATTTCCTGCTGTCGGTGGGGGGGGATCGTATCGTTCGGCCATGCCGCCTACTTTGGGCTGGGGTCATATGCGGCGGCGCTGGTAGCGACGCGCCTGGGCCTGCCGATGGGGCTGGGTGTCGTGGCGGCGATGCTCGCCGGCGCCGGCGGCGGCCTGCTATTCGGCTGGTTCTGCACCCGGCTGAAAGGCGTGTACCTGGCGATGCTGACTCTAGCCTTCGCGCAGATCCTGTATACGCTCTCGGTACAGCTGGTGTCCTTTACCGGTGGCGACAACGGACTCATTGGCCTGACGCGTCCGAGCTGGCTGCAGTCGCACATAAGCTACTACTACCTGTCCCTGGCCGCAGTCGTTCTGGCTACCTGCGCGCTGCGGCGTGCGCTCTATTCGCCGTTTGGCTTCGCGTTCCGGTCGGGGCGCGACTCATTGCCGCGTTCGATGGCTGTGGGGATCAACGTACCGCTTATGCAATGGGGGGCTTTCATCCTCTCGGGTGCTTTTGCGGGGTTGGCCGGTGCGTTGATGGGCTATCATCGCGGGTCCGTCTTCCCGACCGATTTTTCAGTGGCGACCACGGTCGATGCCCTCGTCATGGTCCTGGTGGGCGGAGTGCAGTCTGTCAGTGGCCCGTTGATTGGCGCCCTGGCCTATCATTCAGTTTCGGTTGAGCTCATCCGCACTCTGTCCGATTACTGGCGCCTGATTCTGGGCCTCTTCATCATCCTGTTCGTGCTGAAAGTGCCCCAGGGAATCGCAGGCGCTTTCTGGAACCGTTATGGAAGGGCCGAGCAATGAGCACGCTGACTGTCGATGCAATTACCAAGTCTTTCGCCGGTGTCAAGGCCGTTCAGGGTGTTTCATTTGAACTGGGTCCGGGCCGGATCATGGCGCTCATCGGTCCGAATGGGGCGGGAAAATCGACCTGCTTCAATATGTTGAACGGACAGCTTCGTCCCGATACTGGTTCTGTACGATTCGGAGGGCATGACATCACGCATGAAACTCCCGACCAGATTTGGCGTAGGGGCGTGGGTCGTACCTTTCAGATCGCCCAGGTCTTCGGCTCGATGACTGTACGCGAGAATGTACAGATGGTCCTCCATTCCAGGGAAAACCGGTTGCTGTCGTTCTGGAAGCCGCTGGTGAAGCGTTACCAGGACGAGGCGGATTCCCTGCTGAAAGCCGTCGGCATGCAATCGCAGGCGGACCGTGCCTGCAGCGTGCTGGCCTACGGCGACGTCAAACGGCTGGAACTGGCGATGGCGCTGGCCAGCCGCCCCAAGCTGTTGCTGATGGATGAGCCGACTGCGGGCATGGCGCCCAAGGAGCGCAAGGAACTTATGAACCTCACTGCCAGGCTGGTGAAGGAGCGTGGTCTCTCCGTACTATTTACCGAGCATAGCGTCGATGTTGTGTTCGAACACGCTGACACGGTCATCGTAATGTCGAGAGGCAAGCTCATTGCGCATGGCAACCCTGATGAAATCCGGGCGGACCCGGTCGTGCAGGAAGTCTACCTGGGAACCGGCGCCTTCCTCGAAACCTCGGAGATAGGACAATGAGCACTCCCATGCTGGAAGTCACCGGCCTGAATGCCGCCTACGGACGGGCGCAGATACTTTTCGACCTCAATCTCAAAGTCTATCCCAATGAAGTAGTCGCAATCATGGGTCGCAATGGCGCTGGCAAGTCAACGACCTTCAAGGCCATCATGGGTCACCTGCGCAACTGCTCCGGCTCGGTGAGGCTGCGTGGCGAATCTATCGAGAAACTGCCTATCTATCAGATCGCGCGGCGTGGCCTGGGGTTTGTTCCCGAAGACCGGCGCATCTTTTCCGAGCTCACCGTGCTGGAGAATCTGGACCTGGGGCGCCAGCCACAACGGGAGGGGGCGGCCGAATGGACTGTCGAAGCCCTTTTCGATGCCTTTCCGAATCTGGCCGCGATGCCGGACCGGCCCGGTTCGGACATGAGTGGCGGCGAGCAGCAAATGCTGACGATCGCCCGCACTTTGATGGGCAACCCCTACATGGTCCTGCTGGACGAGCCTTCAGAAGGCGTCGCGCCAGTCATCGTGGAGCGTCTCGCCCGCCTGATACTCGAACTCAAGGCCAAGGGCCTGACCATCTTGGTGTCCGAGCAGAATCTGGCGTTTGCCGCGGCATTGGCGGACCGTGCCTATGTACTCGACCAAGGGCAGATCGTTTTTGAAGGAACGATGGCCGAGTTGTCCGCCAATGAGGCTGTTTGCCGTTCATATCTCACCATGTAAGGAAGACAGGAAGATGTCCGATCAAGAAACGTCCGCCATTGTCGAAGGCGTCCGCCAGTTCGTCTCGCGCGAGATCGCTCCGCAAGTGGCGCGGCTGGAGGAAAGCGACCAGTTCCCGCAGCATGTTGTCGATGCCATGGCCGAGCTGGGTCTCTTCGGCATGGTGATTCCGGAGAACTACGGCGGTCTGGACCTGCCGCTGGAAGACTACGTGGCCATCATGGAAGAGTTGGGTGCGGGGTGGTCCGCAATGCCCAGTTTTCTCAACAGCCATTGCACAGTGGCCAGGCTGATAGCCTTGTATGGCACTGAAGGCCAGAAATCGCGCTATCTGCCGCAGTTGGCCGATGGATCGCGCCGGGGCGCCATCGTCTTGACCGAGCCTTCCACGGGCTCCGACCTGAAGCGGATCCGTACACGGGCCACGCCCCAGCCGGATGGCGGCTTCGTGCTTGATGGGCAGAAGATATTCATCACCAACGGACAGAGGGCGGGCCTGCACATGGTGCTGGCACGCGAGCCGGTCGCAGACGGCAGGGGGCCAATCAGCCTGTTCATTGTCGAATCCGGGACGCCGGGATTCGAGGTCTCTCGATTGGTCGATAAAATGGGCTTCAAGCACGTCGATACTGCGGAGTTGCGCTTTGACGGCATGAGGGTGGGCGCTGACGCCTTACTGGGAGAAGCACCCGGCCAGGGCTTGTCCCAGGTGCTGTCCATGTTGGAGACGGGACGCTTGGCCATGGCCGGTACAGCGATCGGTATGGCCCGCAATGCGCTGTCGGTGGCCTTGCAGTACTCGAAGGATCGCGAAACCTTTGGGCAGCCGATCTGCGGACATCAGGCGGTGCAGATTCATCTGGCCAACATGGCGACTCAGCTTACGGCCGCGCGGGCGCTGGTGAAGGAAGCCTTGCGGCATAAGGCCAAATACGGGCGTGCGGACATGATGGCCTCGATGGCCAAGTTGTTTGCGACGGAAGCGACCATGCAAATTACGCAGGACGCAATGCGCGTACTGGGCGGCTATGGCTATGTGTCGGAATTTCCGATTGAGCGTCTGTATCGCGAAGCCCCCATCTATGTACTGACCGAAGGCACTAACGAAATACAACGCATCATCATTGCGCGGGAAATGATTAAGGCCGATGGTTCGGAACGGCTGGGCCTTGTGTGATTTCAGGAGCAGACGCGTGAACTTCACTGATATCGTTTCGCCCATATTGCGGCATGCGGCGATCCGTCCGAACCACCCGGCATTTGTCTTCGAAGGCCGGACGGTTTCTTATGCCGCCTTGGTAGACGAGGCACGTCGGATGGCAACCGTGCTGGCGGAGGCGGGTATCGGCAAGGGCGATCGAGTCGCTGTGCTTGCGCCCAATCGTCCCGAAATCTTTTCAGCCTATCTGGGCATGGCCATGATAGGCGCCGCCATTGTGACGGTCAATATCGAGTTCGCCGCGCACGAAGTACGCTATGTTCTCGAGCACAGCCAGGTGCGTATGTTGATACATGCGGCAGGACAGGCGGAACTGGCTGCCCGCTCCGTCGACGGCCTGGAAAGCTTCCCAATGATTGAGGATTTCGACGAGCTGCTCGCTGAAGCGGGGTCTGTAGCGCCTTATATGGGGCCATCCATGGGTTCCGGACAGGACCTCGCCTTCCTGGCCTATACATCGGGAACGACATCCAGGCCGAAAGGCGTGGCGGCTACCCACGCCAATGAGCTGGCTTCCGGTTTCGCGTATAGCGGCATGTGGGCCCTGACGCCCAAGGACCGTGTGCTGGTCACATTGCCGCTATCGTTCAGCTACGGATTTCACGCGGCCGCCTTTGTGTCACTCATCACCGGCGCCACGGTGCTTCTGGCACTCAAGTTTCACCCGAGACTCGCGCTTGAAGCGATAGAAAGCTTGCGCCCCACCGTCTTTCTGGGCGTGCCGACCATGTATGCCATGATGGCGGATGTGGCCCGAAGCGAGGGGCGCCGCTACGATGTTTCCTCCTTGCGGCTGGCCGCCGCGTCGGGCGCGGCGCTGAATGAACAAATCATCACCGATTGCAGGCACCATCTGGACCTGACAGTGCGACCGTATTATGCGATGACCGAGGTCCGGCCAATTTTCTGCTTCGACCCGCGACAGGAAAAGATGCCGCCGGCGGGATCGGTCGGCCGCCTGATCCCGCCTACTGAGGTCCGTATCGTCGATGAGACGGGCGAGGATCTTGCCGAAGGGCAGACAGGCGAACTCTGGGTCCGGGGTCCCAGCTTCTCGGGGGCATATTATCGTGATCCTCGGCGAACGGCGGAGGCCATGTCGGGCGACTGGTTCCGTACCGGCGATCTGGCATTTCGGGACGAGGACGGATACTACTTCATCGTCGGCCGCACCCGCGACCAGATCATATCCGGCGGTGCCAAGATTGCGCCCATCGAGGTCGAGGATGCATTGCTTGCTCATCCGGGAATCACTGCGGCGGCGGTCGTGGGAAGTCCTGATCCGATCTATGGGCAGCTAGTTAAAGCCGTGGTAGTCAAGGCCGATCCCGGTCTTACCGAAGACGACGTACGATTGCATTGCGAAGGGCTCATTGCCGGCTACAAAGTTCCGCGTATCGTCGCCTTCGTCGAGGCGCTGCCCATGTCTCCGTCGGGTAAGGTGCTCAAGTCGGCGCTGGCATGAAACGCTTCGGGCACCTCAGGCAGGACTGCGTCCACCCGTACAAGGAGACGCTTTGAGGCCACTCGAGGGGATACGGGTACTGGATTTCAGCACCTTGCTGCCCGGACCGCTGGCGACCTTGATGCTTGCCGAAGCGGGCGCCGAAGTTTTCAAGATCGAACGCCCTCCGGCAGGGGACGAGATGCGTGCATATTCTCCTAAGGTAGGGCGCGATAGCCTCGCATTCGCTCAGCTCAATCGCGGCAAGCGCAGCGTCGCCCTGGATCTCAAGCAGGAGGGAGCGCTCAAGCGTCTATTGCCGCTGCTACGCAGCGCGGATGTGCTGCTGGAGCAATTCCGGCCCGGAGTGATGGAGCGGCTGGGCTTAGGTTACGAAGCCGTGAAGAGCATCAACCCCAAGCTGATCTATTGTTCACTCACGGGTTATGGCCGTAGCGGTCCGAAGGCGGACAAGGCGGGGCATGATTTGAACTACATCGCGGAAAGCGGCCTGCTCTCATTGCTGTTGCGCGACGGTGGGGCGCCGATCTTGCCGCCGGCCCTGATCGCAGACATAGGAGCGGGGGCCTACCCGGCCGTGATTAACGTGTTGTTGGGCTTACAGGCGAGGGCCGTCGGCGGCAAGGGTTGCCATATCGATATATCAATGCACGACAACGTCCTGCCCTTTTTATTTTCGGCCGTGGGGGAAGGGTTGGGCCTGCAACGCTGGCAGAGACCCGGACGGGAGCTGGCGACAGGCGGCTCACCGCGCTACAACGTATACCGCACATGCGACGGCCATTTTATTGCGGCGGCTCCGCTGGAGCAAAAATTCTGGAGCACGTTTTGCGAGCACATTGGTCTGCCAGAGGTGCTGCGCGACGACTCAAAAGATCCAGCCGCGAGCATGGCGGGGGTTTCGCGCGCGATCGGCGCGCATACGGCCGAGCATTGGCGTCAGGTGTTCCGAGGTGTCGATGCCTGTGTCAGTGTGGTCGCGACTCTGGAACAGGCCTTGAGTGACGCACATTACAGGCACCGCGGCGTTTTTTCTCATATTGTGGCGTCGGACGAGGGGGCCATGCCAGCTGCGCCGCTACCGATACATGCCATTTTTCGGGAACCACCCGAAGAGCTTGGTTATCCGCGTCTGGGCGAGGCGAATGATTTGCTGGACCATAGCGAGTAGGTACGGAGTCCCACAGGCGAACTATCTGTCGGTCATGCCATAGGCATTGTGCCACGGCAACACCGGGATGCCGAACCCTTGCGAAGAGCGAACTCAATCATCCGCCGTTTCATCCAAATGAAATTTATGCATGATGCGGTGCGCCAACGGCGCCAGCACGACGCCCAGGGTCGCCATCACCACCAGCCCAACGAAAAAACCGTAGGCTGCGAAGAAGATCCTGCCTCCTAGCGATTCCGGAAGCGTATAAGCGCCGAGCCCGCCGATGACGAAGGCGGCGTTGATCAAGGCGTCGTGCATACTGTGCCCGCCGAACCACCAGTGGCCCAGCGCGCCGAACAGCAGGGTCGCCAATACCAGCAGCACGGCGTACAGGGCATGCCAAGCCAGGCGGCGCCTGAAATGCTTGGGGGGCAATAGTGGTTCGTTGCGGGACTCATACATGGAAAGCTTCCCCTTCATACAAAAATGGACAAGCCCATGGCGGCCGCGGCATATCAGCCTGCGCCGGCTTCAGGTGATTCGGCGGTAGTCTACTCGATTTGCAATCGGGCGGGACACCCGATGTCATTCCTTTTCCAGCACCAGGTAAAACCCGGGCTCACCTGCCGCTGGCGCTGTCGATGCTGCGCGAAGCCTCTCGCCACGCGCGCCATGGCGGGCCGGGCGGATAGCCTCCACCATATGGATGTGATGGGATGCCGGACGGGCAAGCGCGCCGATACGATTTACACTAAGTGGGTTATCGCGATCAGAACAAGGAGGAAATGCATTCCATGAACGCCGCCAACCCGACATCGACAATAGACATAAATGCCCCCGACTGGGTGCGCCACGCGCGCCTGAAGGAGTGGGTGCAGGAAATCGCCGCACTGACGCAGCCGGACCGGATCGAATGGTGCGACGGTTCGCAGGCCGAATACGACAGGTTATGCGAAGGCCTGGTGCAGGCAGGCACTTTGCGCAAATTGAACCCGGCCAAACGGCCTAATTCCTACTTGGCCTGGTCCGACCCCAGCGATGTGGCGCGCGTCGAAGACCGCACCTTCATCTGCTCGGAAAGGCAGGAAGACGCGGGCCCGACCAATAACTGGAT
>Ga0180220_1001710_pt1 | contig 15504 bp, 13 predicted proteins | sample eDN5th37CBELigBY_FD_151335 | JGI IMG/M metagenome (GOLD analysis project Ga0180220, IMG submission 151335) | Enriched backyard soil microbial communities from Emeryville, California, USA - eDNA 5th pass 37_C BE-Lig BY (version 2) (version 2) | ecosystem: Environmental > Terrestrial > Soil >... | reverse complement strand
CGACTTCGATGTGATCGCCCACGCGAGGCCCTGACCGCCGGTGGTGGCGGGCTCGCCCTGGTCGGAGGTGAGCGTGGTGAAGCCTGCCTTGTCGCCGAGAGCATCCTGCAGCGGCTGCTGCATCCAGGTGCCGGTGATGGTGAACAGTGCTCCGCCGCGGCCGAATTCGGCGATGGCGTCGTCACGCGAGACGCCGTTGGCGCCGGGTGTCAGATAGCCCTTCGCCGACCAGTCGGCGATCTGCTGTGCGGCTTTGAGCGACGGTTCGTCGGTCCAGGCTCCGCCCTTGCCACTCACCAGGTCGTTGACCGCGGGCGCACCGGCCAGCGCGGCCTGCACCACGCCGTAGAGATGGATGCCGGGGCTCTTGTCGAGGTTGCCGAACGCCATCGGCAGGATGTTCTTGGCCTTCGCGGCCTCCATCGCGGCGTTCAAGTCGTCCAACGTCTTCGGGACTTCGAGGCCCAGTGAGGAGAGCAACTCGCGGTTGTAGAAGATCCCGACAACCTCGCCGGTCTGCGACACCCCGTAGAGCGTGTCACCCTGCCAGGTTTTGCCGTCGCTGCTGAAGCTGTTCTGCTTGAGCAGCGCCTCCGGGTAATAGGTGTTCCACCCGTAGAGTTCGGCGTAGTCGCTCATCGGGCGCAGCATGCCCGCCGCCACGAACGCGCCCATGTCGGGGTAGCCCTGGTTGGCCTGCACCACGTCGGGTGGGGTGTTACTCGACAAGGCAAGGCGCAGTGTGGTCTTCAGGTCGCTGAACGACTCGACGGTGCGTTTGATGGTGACGTTGGGGTACATCTCCTGGAACTGGGCGTTGAGCTTCTCTTGCGCCTCTCGGATACCACCGTCGGTGTTCTGGTCCCAGACGGTCAGCGTCACCGGGCCCGCCGAGGCGATGTCCTTGGACACCTCGCCTGTGGGGGCGGGTGAAGAACCGGAGTCACCGGATGGGCCGGGCGCACAGGCGGACAACGCCAGCGCCGCGACGGTGAGGGTGGATGCGACGGCGGAACCGAATCGGAAGAGGCGCGTTCTGGTCATGACGTCAGGGCTCCTGGGGTTGCGGGGACAGTGGATTGGCGATGTCGGCCGGCCCATTCCCGGACCGGCGTCCAGTCCGGGTCGGCACAGCAGTCGGCGAGCAGGTCGGCGATGTCGGCCGGGTGCGGCGCGCTGCGCGCTCCCCCGGCGCCCCGCACGGAGCACGTCGCGCAGGCGCTGGCGAGCCTCAGCCGGTCGGCCAGTTCCCACTCCCACGCCGTGGCGACCATGAATGCCGCGGTGAACGCGTCGCCGGCCCCGGTGGGGTCGACGGCCTCCACCGCGATGGCGGGTACCCGCAGGCGTGTCGCGCCCTGGGCCGCGATCGCGCCGTCGGGGCCGAGGGTGATGACGGCGGTCTCGACCGCGCCGGCCAGGACCTCCAGGGCCTCTTCGACGGTGGCGGCCCGGGTGTAGAGGAGCGCTTCGATCTCGTTGACGATGAGCACGTCGACGCCCGCGAGGTGATCGAGCAGTTCCTCGGACCACTCACCCGACGGGTCCCAGCCCACGCCACCGACGAGCAGGGTGCCTTGCGCGCGAAGATGCGCTGCTTCGGCCGGGACCGGACCGCGACCGAGCCCCACGTGTGCCACCCGTACCGGGATGTCTTCGGGCCAGGACGGCAGATGCCCGGAGTGTTCGTAGGTGACGAACGACCGGTCGTGGCCGTCGGTGATGGCCACCGAGATGGGGATCTGATATCCGGGGTGCTGGACGGCGTAGCGCAGGTCGAGGTTCGGTTCTTTCTGCAGGCTGCGCGCGACGATGCAGCCTATGGGGTCGTCACCGAGTTCGGTGACCAGCGCGGTGTGTGCGCCGAGTCGCGCGGCCGCGACGGCCCGGTTCGCGGCGCCTCCCGGCGAGATCGCGAACCCGTCGGCGTAGACCTCCTCGCCGGGGGCCGGGGCGTTCACACCCGTGAACACCAGGTCGCTGTAGACCCGGCCTGCGACCAGGACGTCGATTTCGCGCTCGGTCACGCGCGGTTCCCTCCCCATTGGTGACGTAGTTTGACGTACTTGCGCGGTCAGCGTGCATGTACCGGATGACAATAACGTTTCAAAGCCGTCTCCAGGGAGTTATTTCGAGAAATTTCCGCCAGAACCAGTCAGAGTCGCGCAAACTCTGTCAAATTCTGCGTAAGATTCTCCCCATGTTCCTCGCCGAGCGTCACGAACGGATACTCGCCGAGCTGGCCGACGGCGGACAGTCGGTGGTTCAGCTCGCCGAGGCGCTCGGCGTCAGCGAGTCGACCATCCGTCGCGACCTCGACATCCTCGCCAAATCCGGCCGGTTGAAGCGGCTCTACGGCGGGGCGATGCTCACCTCGGGCAGCCGCGCCAACATCACCGACTCCGGCGCGGTCGAAGAGCCGTACACCTTCGAGAGCCGTCCCGACTTCGCGCTGCGTAAGCGGGTCGCCGCGGAGGCGGCACGGCTGGTCTCCGACGGTGACGTCATCGTCCTGGACATCGGGTCGACCACCCCGCTCGTGGCCCGTGAACTGCGCGGCAGGCCCGTCACGGTCATCACTTCGAACCTCGCGGTGCTCGACGAGATCCGCGACGACGACACGGTCGAGGTGGTGCTCCTGGGCGGCGTGCTGCGGCGCAATCAGCAGTCGCTGGTGGGCCCTCTCACCGAACAGCTCATCGGACAGCTCAGCGCCGATCTGATGTTCCTGAGCTGCACGGGAGTTCGCGGTGGCCGTGTGGTGGACAACATGGCCGTCGAGGCCCCCATCAAGCAGGCGTTGATCGCCGCGTCACAGCGAATTGTGTTGCTGGCCAGCGAGGTCAAGTTCCCCGGGACCGGCGCACTGCGCCTGTGCACGCTCGACGAGGTCGACGTGCTCATCACCACCTCCGGCACCCCGGAGGACGAAATCGCCAAGCGCCGTGAGGCCGGCAGGAAGGTCATAGTCGCATGAAACTCGCCATTCTCGGTGGTGGTGGATTCCGCACCCCCTACGTCTGGCAGGCGCTGATCCGCGATCAGGGCACACCCCGCGTGACCGAGGTGGCCCTGTACGACGTCGACGAGACCCGGTTGGCCACCGTCACCACCATCTGCGAGCAGTTGGCCCTCGGGTTCGACGACACCCCCGCACTGCGCACCTACACCGAGCTCGAACCCGCCTTGGAGGGCGCCGATTTCGTGTTTGCGGCGATCCGCGTCGGCGGCGTCGAACAGCGGTGCTGCGACGAACATGTCGCACTCGACCTCAACGTGCTGGGGCAGGAGACCACGGGCCCGGGCGGGATCGCCTACGCGCTGCGCACCGTTCCGGTGATGCTCGACATCGCCGAGACGGTCAAACGGGTCGCACCGCAGGCATATTTCCTGAACTTCACCAACCCGGCCGGCATCATCACCGAAGCGCTGCAGACCGTTCTGGGTGACCGTGCACTCGGGATCTGTGACACGCCTTCGGGTTTGGGACGCCGGGTGGCGGGCGTGCTCGGCTACGATCACACCCGCATCCAGATGGACTACGTGGGCCTCAACCACCTCGGCTGGATGCGGCGCGTGCTGGTGGACGGCGTGGACGTGCTGCCCAACCTGCTCGCCGACGAGCACCGGTTGAGCCGCATGGAGGAAACCCAGATCTTCGGTGCCGAATGGATCCACTCCCTCGGCGTGATCCCGAACGAATATCTGTACTACTACTACTTCAACCGTGATGCGGTGCGCCGCATACTCGAATCCCCCCAGACCCGTGGTGACTTCCTGCTCGAGACCCAGGGCAAGTTCTTCACCGAGGCCGCGGAGAATCCCGACACCGCTGCCAAGCTGTGGGGCGAGGCGGTCGATGAGCGCGGTGCGAGTTACATGGCCGAGGCCAAGGGCGGCGTGCAGGGCAACCCGACCGTCGAGCGTGAGCGCGAGACCGATCCGGCGCATCTGGGCTATGCGGGTGTGGCTCTCGGTGTGATGGCGGCGATCAGCCGCGACGAGCGGCGCACCATGATCCTCAACGTCCGCAACCGGGGCACCATCGCCGGCCTGCCCACCGACGCGGTCGTCGAGGTGCCGACCACCGTCGACGCCAACGGCGTGCACCCGCTGACCCTCGACAGCCAGCCGGATCTTCACCAACTCGGTCTCATGCAGCAGGTCAAAGCCGTGGAGCGGCACGCGATCTCGGCGGCCGTCAACGGCTCCACCGATGAGGCGCTCAAAGCGTTCGCACTGCACCCGCTGGTGGATTCGGTGACCGTGGCCCGCCAGTTGCTCGCGGGCTACATCGCCGCCAATCCCGATCTGGCCCGGGTGCTGGCGAAGAGCTCACTGGCCGCATGACACCGACGGTCGACATCACCGCCGATACCACGGCCGCGGGCGAGGCGGTCGCCGCGCGCATCGCGGCGCTGATTCGCACCACACCCGGCGCGGTGATCGGCGTCGCGACCGGGTCGTCACCGTTGCCGGTGTACACCGCTCTGGCCGGATACGTCGATGCGGGCCTGGACGTGACGCGGGTGACCTGGTGCGCTCTCGACGAATATCTCGGTCTGCCAACACATCATCCACAGTCCTATCGGGTTGAGTTGGAACGTGCTCTGGTCGCGCCACTGCACCTCGACCCCGCGTCGTTGCGGGTTCCCGACGACGCCGCCGATGATCCGGACAGGGCCGCCGCGGACTACGAAGCGTTCCTGGCCGAGCGGGGTGTCGATCTGCAGATCCTGGGCATCGGGCGCAACGGGCACATCGGGTTCAACGAGCCGGGCACGTCGTTCACCTCGACCACGCACCGGGCCCGCCTCACCGAGTCGACGCGAAAAGCCAATGCTCGGTTCTTCTCCGGTCTCGACGAGGTGCCTCACGAGTGCCTGACACAGGGACTCGCCACGATCATGCGCGCGCGCCGCATCGAGCTCATCGCCGGCGGAGAGCAGAAAGCCGACGCGGTCGCACGGGCACTGCACGGCCCGATCACCGAACAGTGCCCGGCCAGCATCCTGCAGCGTCATCCCGACGTGCATGTCACCCTCGATGCCGGCGCCGCGTCGCTCCTGGTCGAGCACTCCGCACGTCGCTGAGCGCGTACCTCAGGTCGTGAGCCGCGCAGCGCGGCCTGCCGTGGTGCGCGCCTCGTTGATCTGGTGCACGCGCACACTCACCTCGAGCTGGAACCGGTCGGCGGGGTTCTTGAGCGACAGACCCGTGAGTTCCTCGATGAGCTTGATCCGGTACAGCAGGGAATGCCGGTTCAGATACAACGTCCTGGCCGCCGCGCTGATGTTGGTGGCCTCGTTGAGCAGGACCTCCAATGTGCGGACGAGTTGTCCGCGGCGCGTGCGGTCGTAGTCGATCAGCGGTTGCAGCGTCTGCAGCACGATGGCCATGCACTGCGGATGCTGGCGCAGCACGTCGGCGAATTGCACTGGCCCGACGGGGCCTTCGGGGGCGGGCGTCCGCGGTGCCGTGGTGGCGGCCGCGTTGACCGCCTCCTGAGGAGGCAGCAGCACCCAGCTGACCGCGGTCTGCTGAATTGCGTTGAGCCGCTTGGCGGCTTCGACAAGGGCGGACACCGTCGACGACGACGGGGCCGGCGAGAAGTGACTCATCACGAGGTCGTCGGTCACCGAGGATCTCACCGTGACCCCCGCCGCGAGCGCCAGTTCCTGCAGATTCTTTGCGAACACCTCGGCAAAGTCGTTCCACCCCGCGTCGTCGCGTTCGCGACGACCGATGACCATCTGGACCAGTTCGTCGGGCGCCAGGGGCGTCAGAAGCGGCAGCAGGCTTCGCTGGACCGCGGAGAACGCGACCTCCCACGGCAGCACCACCACCGGGAACTCGTGTTGCTCGGCGTACGGGACCAGCGTGACGAGCAGTTCGTCGACGGCGGCCTCGGGCGGCGGGCTGATCACCACCCCGGCGGCTGCAGATGTGACGACGTAGGTGAGGAAGTCCAACACTCCGGGCTGGCGGACATCGGCGCCGGTGGTGAGCACCAGGTCGCCGGGACGGACGAAGGACTCCGCAGGTGCGTGCATGATGTCCACCCACAGGACCTCGCGGGTAAGCCCGCGCTGCCCGGCCACCACCGATCCCAGGTCGAGTGGCGGAACAGTCAAGGCCGCCGCCACGGTCAGCGGCAAATCCCGAGACATCTCATTCCTCACTCCGTGATCGGTTCGGCGTGCGTCGCCACCCAGTTGCCGGAGGAGCCGCGAAGGGCGCTGACGCCGCCTGGTCCGACGGTATCAGCGCCCTTTGCGGCGATTTGCGAGCGGTCCGCTCGTTCTACTCGGATTTCGCTTCGGAAAGCGTTCCCGTGGCCCGTCGGCTCAGCACCATACCGATGCCGAACACCACCACAGGCGCGATGCCGAGGATCACGGCGAGAGTCGGGCTACCACCGACCACCAGAGGGAGGTTCGACACGATCAGCACCAGGCCCGCGCCCAGCGCGAGCGTGGCGGCCGAGGCCAGCACGACGATGCGGGTCGCGCCGCCGCGACGGCGGAAGAAGATGACCACAGAGATCGTCGTCAGCAGCCACAGGATGGCCAGCGCGAGAACACCCACGCCGCCGAGCGGACCGAAGATCTGCAGAACCGGGTCCAGACCCAGCCCGGCCAGGATGGCCATGATCACGAAGGACGCCACGGTGACCGCCAACGACGCGTTGGACGGGGCGCCGAAGCGGTGGTGGACCTTGCCGAGTTGCTTGGGGAAGACGTTGTTCTGCCCCAGGACGAACGCGTACCGCGCGGTGATGTTGTGGAAGGCCAGGGCGCAGGCAAACACACTGACGAACCAGAAGAGCGTGGTGAGGTCGCGGCCCAGCATGCCGAGGTATTGCTGAGCGGTGTTCACCATGAAGTTGTCTGGGTCGTCCTTGGCCACCTGGATGGCGTCGTGGCCGCCGTTGCCCTCGATGAGGGCCCAACTCGAAAAGGCGTAGAAGCTGGCGACGATGCCGACGGCCCAGTAGGTCGCGCGGGGCACGGTGCGGTCGGGGTCCTTGGCCTCGTCCCGGAACACCGACGTCGCCTCGACACCGACAAAGCCCCACAGCGCGTACAGCAGGGCGATACCGACGCCACCGGCGAGACCCTGCGGGGTGAAGGAGTCACCGGTGATGCCCTGCTCGCCGCCACGCAGGACGATGACCAGGTCGAGGACCACCAGGATCGCCACCTCGGAGACCAGGAAGACGCCGAGCACCTTCGCGCTCAGGTCGATGTCGCGGTAGCCGAGCCACGCGACGGCCGCGAGCACGAGTGCGGTCAGGATCCACCACGGGATCTGCGGCCCGCCGAAACGCTCGATCAGACCGCCGAGGATCACACCGTCGTACGCCGAGACGCCGAGCAACGTGCACATGTAGGCCGGCAGTGCGAGCACAGCCGCGCCGGTGCCGGCGGCCCGCCCGAGACCGCGCTGGATGTAGGCGTAGAAGGCGCCGGCATCGGTCACGTACTTCGACATGGCCACGAAGCTCGCCGAGAAGAGCAGGAAGATCACGCCCGCGACGACGAACGCGACCGGGATGCCGGTGGTGTCGCCCAGCGCCATACCGATCGGCACGTTGCCGCCGATGGTCGACAGCGGCGCCGCGGCCGCCACGACCATCAGGACGATGGCGGGGATACCGAGATTCCCGCGAAGTTTCTCGCTACCCGGCGGCGCATCGCTTCCGGGCCGGTCGTCGACGACCTCAGACATGGGTTGGTCCTCCTGTGCCAGCGGGACCTCGATCGGCGGCCCCGTCAGATTCCGGGAAATCTTGCGAGAAGAAACGCCGCTGCGGCCAGAGGAGAACGCCGGTTTCCAACATCTTGTTGAAGATGTCGCGACCGAACCGGCCCGCCCGGACGGCCGCTCAACAGGTTGTTGGAAGCTGCCCGCCCGCCATTGTCGGAGGCGCGTGTTCCCGTCGATGCTGGCTCGGTCACGCAACAAGAGAGGTACGGCAGTTGCCATGCACCTGAACAGCACCGAGGTCGACAGCAGGTTGGGACGCATCCGTCTGCTGGATCGGCAGCGCGTCAATCTCGACGGGTTCGCCGACGTGGACGCCGAACTGGGGATGATCTCGCATCTCTCGCCCAACGACCCGGAGCCGTCCTGGGTGGTGGCCGACGACGGCACGGTGCTGGAGATGGACTCGAAACCGGCCGAAGACTTCGACACGATCGACGAGTTCATCGTGAAATACGCCATCGACCACGAGCAGGCGCCGCGTTCGATGGCGATGACCGACCTGGACCTGGCCCGGATGATCGTGGACCCGGGCCGGCCGCGTGAGGAGATCCTGCGGGTGTGCTCGGGGCTGACCCCTGCCAAGATGGCCCGCGTCGTCGCGAGCCTGCAGCCCGTCGAGATCCAGATGGCGATGATGAAGATGCGTGCCCGGCGCACGCCCGCCAACCAGGCCCACGTCACCAACCGCCTCGACGACCCACTGCTGATCGCGGCCGACGCCGCCACCGCGGTGGTGTACGGCTTCCGCGAACTCGAGGCCACCGTGCCCGTGCTGGACGACGCCCCTGCGGTCGCCGTCGGCCTGTTGATCGGCTCGCAGGTGCCCGCCCCCGGCGCGCTGACGCAGTGCTCCGTGGAGGAGGCTCGCGAACTGGAACTGGGTGTGCGCGGCCTGGTCTCGTACGCCGAGACGGTGTCGGTCTACGGCACCGAGCAGGTCTTCACCGATGGCGACGACACGCCGTGGTCCAAGGCGTTCCTCACCTCGTGCTACGCCTCGCGCGGAATCAAGATGCGGTTGTCCAGCGGCGCAGGCTCCGAGGTGCTCATGGGACAGGCCGAGGGCAAGTCGATGAACTACCTGGAGGCCCGCTGCGTGGCGCTGGCCAGGGGCATCGGTGCCCAGGGCGTGCAGAACGGCGGCGTCGACGGGGCGGCGATCACCGCGTCCGTACCCGGCGGCGTCAAGGAACTCCACGCCGAGAACCTCATGGTGATGCTGCGCGGGCTCGAATCCTGCAGTGGCAACGACTCGTTGATGAGCGAGTCGACCATGCGCCGCACCAGCCGGACGTTGCCGACACTGCTGTCGGGTTCGGACTTCATCTTCTCCGGGTTCGGCTCGGTCGTGTCCTACGACAACATGTTCGGCCCGTCCAACTTCAACGCCGCCGACCTCGACGACTACCTCGTGCTGCAGCGCGACTGGGGCGTCGACGGCGGTCTGCGGTCGGTGGATCCGACCACCCTGGAGTCGATGCGCCGCGAGGCTGCCGAGGCCACCCGCGCGGTGTTCGAGTACCTCGGCCTGGCCGATTTCGACGACGACCACGTGGAAGCCGTTGTGGGAGCCGAAGGTTCGAAGGACCTTCCGCAGGACGACGGGGTGAAGGTGCTCAGCGCCGCCCGGATGATCGACCAGTCCGGGCTCACGGTGCTCGACATCGTGTCCGCACTCGCCGAGACCGGGTTCACCCACATCGCCGACCGGGTGCTCGGCATGGCCCGGGCCCGTGTCACCGGTGACTACCTGCAGACCGCCGCGATATTCGACGAAGAGATGAATGTGCTGTCGGCGCTGCACGATCCCAACGACTACCGGGGCCCAGGAACCGGATACCGGCCGACGCCGGAGCGTCAGGCGCAGATCGACGCCGTGCGCCAGGCACGGTCGGTGGCCGACCTGGTCAAGGAGCAGGCCACCTCCGCGCAACCTGACCGATTGAGGGTTCTGGGTGCCGCCACGGTCGGCGAGGATCCGCGCGAGGTCGTCATCGGGGTGTCACCGGCGTTCGGCACCAAGCTGTTTCGCACTCTGTCCGGGATGACCATCTACGACGTGCTTGAGCAGATCCTGGCCGGCCTGGAGGAAGAACACTGCGTGCCGCGCCTGGTGCGGATCACCGACAGCATCGACCTCGGTGCGATCGGCAAGTCGGCGGCGCAGCTCTCCGGCTCCGGCATCGGGGTGGGCCTGCAGGCCAAGGGCACCACGCTGATCCACCGTCGTGATCTCCCGCCGCTGGCCAACCTCGAATTGCTCAGCGTCGCACCGCTCATCACGCCCGAGATGTACCGGTTGATCGGTATCAACGCCGGCAGGCACGCCAAAGGCGCGACACCGTCACCCATGCGCAACGCCTACACCGACGAGGCGATCACCGCCCGCTACCACACCAAGGTGGTGTCGATGGTTGCCATCGAACGTGAGGAGTCCGAGCGCCGCGAAACCGGAAACGTCGAACTGGAGATCACCCGATGACCATCACCTCACACTCCGGCCGCAGCATCGACGAGGTGACGGTCGAGGCCGCCCGCGGCGGCGACCTGACCCTCGACGACATCCGGATCAGCCGGGACACCCTGATCTCCCAGGCCGAGGCCGCCGAACGCACCGGGTCGGAGCAACTGGGCCTCAATCTTCGGCGCGCGGCCGAACTGACCGCGCTGAGCTCTGACGACATGCTGGCGGCATACGAGGCGCTGCGGCCGGGACGCTCCACCTTCTCCGAACTCGAAGCGCTCGCACAGCGCCTCGCCGCGCAGGAGGCGCACACGTGTGCCCAGTTGGTCCGTGAGGCGGCCGCGGCCTACCGGCGGCGCGGCCTGCTGCGGTGACTGTCTGGGCGGGCGTCGACATCGGGAACGCCACCACCGAGGTCGTGCTGTGCGGAGGAGACACCGGACTCGACGTGCTCGCGAGTGCACGCACCCCCACGCGTGGCGGCAAGGGATCGCTTCGCGCCGTTCACGGGGCCGCGCAACTGGCCCGCCGCCTCGCGGACGCCCACGGGCTGGTGATCGACCGGGCCGCGTTCGCGCCGACCCCACCCGTGCACTCGACGGTGGAACGCGTTCTGCTGGAGTCGCGCCGCACCGGACGACTCGCCATCGTCACGCGGGCCGCGGCGACCACCGCTGGTGACGGCGCCGGCGTCGGCACGCCGGTACCGGTCGAGCAGCTCGCCGTCGCCGGTCCGGACCGCCCGGTGGTCGCGTGCGCGACCCGGCAGTGGGGCTACCGCGACGTCGCCGGCCTGGTGAACGCGGCTGTCGAGGCGGGCACGAACGTGGTCGCCGTGCTCACCGAGAACGACGAAGCGGTGCTCGTGTCCAACCGGTTGCGCGCGCCGGTGCCCGTGGTCGACGACGTCGACGTGCCGCGAGTGCTGTCGACGACGCTGGTCGCCGTCGAGGTGCGCCAAGGTCCGACACCGCTGCAGCGGCTGACCGATCCCTTCTGGCTCACCGACACCTTCACGCTGGACGGCGACGAACGCGTCGACGCCCGTGTGGTGGCGGACCTGCTCTACGACAGCGCGTGTGCCGTGGTGTGCCTGAACGATTCCGCGGCCGTCGACGCAGCCTCGTCTCCATCTGGCGTCCCTGCCCCCGAAGAATCCGACCGCACCCATGTCGTGGATCTGACTGAGGTTGCCGCACAGGCGAACTCACGCCGCGGCTCGGTGGTGGTGGACAACCTGGTGCTGGCCACGATGGGCGGTGACGCCGACACACCGGCCGACGCCGATGCTCTCGCAGAGGCCCTTGGGGTCCCGGTCACGCGGGTCGACTCGGAGGCGGCCGCGGCGCGCGTCGGCGCACTCACCACGCCCGGGGTCACCCCCGATGTCGTCGTGGTGGATGTCGGCGGCGGCACCGTCGACGTGGTCGCCGACGGTGCCCGCGTGGTGCTGCCCGGAGCCGGGCAGTTGCTGACCACCGCGACAGCCACGGCGCTGGAGATCTCGCGGAGCGCCGCGGAGTACGCGAAACGCGCCGAGGCGGTGACCGCGGTCACCGCTCAACTCATCGAGGACGAGCACGGCAGACGTCGGTTCCTCGACCGGCCCGTCGACGGCCGGTGCACGGGCTGGTTGCTGACGACCGCGCCCAGTGGACTGCTCCCCTTCACCTCGCGGCTCTCGGGCGCGGAATGGCGCAGTTGGCGGCACGCCGCAAAACGCCTGGTGATCGGCACCAATGTGATGCGGGGCATCGCGCAGGTGGCGCCCAAGGCCGCAGGGGTGCTGCTCGTGGGCGGCGGCGCGAGCGACGACGAGCTCGTGCGGGCGGTCAGTGAGCAGCTCGGACACGACGTCACGGTGGGACGCGGGAACGTATGCGGACAGCTGAGCCATCGGTTCGCGGTGGCCTACGGATTGGTGTCCCTGGCCGTCGATCGGTGAATTGCTGCCATCTCGCCGTCAATCTCTGCCATCAGAAATTTGCCGGCGCGGGCCTCGGTTGTGGGTGTCAACAGGGTAGGAACACCGACACAGAAAGGTTCGGACCATGAAGAAGTTCGGATTCGCCAGCGCCATCGCCACCGGTTTCGCCGCCGCCGTCTTCGGACTGGCCGCGCCGGCCCAGGCCGATATCTCCCACCACGACTGGGTCCACAACACCCAGCAGCACGCCACCGTCGGCAGCGTCCAGCCGGTCTTCGGCAACGGCCGCTGACACACAGCGACACAAGAGGGGCACCCATGCGGGTGCCCCTCTTTTCGTTTCTGCCAATGGTTTTGAGAGCGCGGTCACAGCGCAGCGACCAGTTGCTGCCATCTGGCGGTCAATCACTGCCAGCGGAAATTACCGAGCACCTGGCCTCGTTGTGACAGACAACCGGGTAGGAAACACCGACACAGAAAGGCTCGAATCATGAAGAAGTTCGGATTCGCCACCACCATCGCCACCGGCTTCGCCGCCGCCATCTTCGCCCTGGCCGCACCGGCACAGGCGGACTCCGCCCACCACGACTGGGTCCACAGCACACAGCAGCAGGCCACCGTCGGCGCCGTCCAGCCCGTCTTCGGCAACGGCCGCTGACACCCCGACGTCAGAAGAGGGGCACCCCACGTGGGTGCCCCTCTTCTCGTTGTGGCACCAGCGCGGAAGGCACACTGATCGCATGACCGAAGCGCGCGGGTTCCTGCTGATCATCTCGCTGGCGGCCACGACGGCTCTGACACTGGCGCTGGGATTCACCGATCCCGCCGCTCCCCTGTCGTATCCGACGAAGTTCCTGGTGTGGAACCTTTTCCTGGCCTGGATCCCCATGTTGTGCGCGGTAGCGTTCGACCTGGCGGAGCGACGATTCTGGCTGATCCCGCTGGGTCTGGTCTGGTTGGCGTTCCTGCCCAACGCCCCATACCTCGTCACCGATCTGGTGCACCTCGGCGAGGGCTACGAGTTGTGGCGGCACGTGCTGCAGTACGGGTTCGCGGCCTGGACCGGAATCCTGCTCGGCGTGGTGTCGCTGCTCCTCGTGCACACCCGGATCTCACGCGAATTCGGCGGGGCCTGGGGTTGGTTGGCCGCCGTGCTGTCGGTGGGACTGTGCGCGATCGGCGTGGTGATCGGCCGGTTCCAGCGCTGGAATTCGTGGGATCTGGTCACCCAGCCCGACGCGGTGGTCGCGGCCACCTTCGACTGGATGCGTGCCCCGTTGGCGTACGTGCAATCGACGGGCGTGGCGATCGCCGTCGCGGCGTTCTTCGGGCTGGCCTACCTCACGGTGTGGTCGATTCGGGGGCTCGCGCTGTAGACCTGGCGCCATCCAATACGGCTGCGCTTCTCTACAGCGACGTCACCGAGATGTCTGCAAAACGGAGTTCGGCGTTGTCGCCACGGATCCCGACACCACCGCCGTGCAACGGTGCACAGCCGACACCGTCGTCGACCGCGCTCATCGTGATCCCGTCACGCGTGGCGTCGATGTACACCGAGCCATCTGGGTGATCGCGGACGGTCACCGTGATGTGCTGCCATTTTCCGAACGGAATGGGTACGTCATGCACGAAACCGTTCAGGTCGTAGTACGTCCCGCCGTTGTCGGTCCCGCCCGCGCACTTCTTCTTGATGGTCATGGTGGCATCGCGTCGGTCGACACTCACGGCGTAGAGCGCGACATCGGACTGGTAGCGCACCCAGATGTGTGCGCCGTCGTAGTCCTGCGCAGGCGTTCGTGCCGTCGTCGACATGGCGTCGACGCGCATCGCCAACGACATCTGCAGGTCGTTGAACCCGCGGACCACCGAGACCATCCGGAAGACCTCCGAACCCGTGGACTCGTCCGGCGGACCCGTCCACGCAGTGCCGTTGTCCCGGAACAAGGTTCCGCTGGTGACGATCCACTTGTCACCTGGTTGCACCGGCGTACCCTCGGCCGCGATCACACCATTGGGACCGGTGAAATCGTCGGAGAGCCCCAACCCCTGCGCACCCGAGTGACCACACGCCGCGCAACAGAGCACGCCCAGGGCGATGAGTCGTTTCATCTGCAGCCCCTAGCGAATCGTGAGGTTCGAGAACACGATCGGCGGGCTGGCCTCGGACTGCCGGTACGCCCAGAACGACACCCCGCCTCCGACACCGCGGGACCGGCTGCTGTCCAGTTCAATCACCTGGGATATGTCACCGTCGACGCTGACGGTGACCTGCTGCGTCGTGACATCGATGACGACGTGGTGCGAATTCCCCTGCAGGAGAGGGTGATCTGTGAACTCCTTCGAACTGCGGCCGATACCGAACGAGTTCCCGCGAATCCGCACATCGACCTGTTGTGACACATTGCCGTCGAAAGGCGCCCGGCTGGGCTTGAGCACGGTGACGCCGGCCGTCGTCCAGTCGTCCGGAGCGAAACCGCTCACGTCGAATTCGATGGTGTAGTCGGTCCACATCGTGCTGCGGATCGGCGCGTAGGTCCGGATCACCTCTTCGCCTGGGTCGGGGTTGATCTGCAGGGTGTCGGCATCGAGGTCGACCGGTGCCGGGTTGTTGGTGCCGTCGACCCACCCGGTCGGGTCGGCGAACGGACGCGACGCCTTCGGGTCGATCGGGCTGGCCTGCTCCAGCTTGTCGACGAGCAGATCGGTGCTGGTGGCAGCGACGATGTCCATGCGCTGAATCATCCCGGCCTGCACATCGCTGCTGGAGCTCGTCCTGATCTCCAGTGCATCATCGAGCAGCGCCATGCGGTACAGCGACGTCACGATCTCCTGCAGTGGCTCGGTTTCCTCGGATTCCCCCTCGTGGGCAGAGAACGGATAGGCGAAGTAGCTCGGCTCGGGCAATCCGTGTGCGCGGAACTGTCGCTTGCATTCCGAGAGATCCTGCAGCACCCGCCGGTGGTACTCCTGCTGCGTCTCTTTCCTGCCCTGGTCGGCGAGCCACTGCAGGCTGGTGAGGAACGGGGCCTGGTTGCCCGCTGCATCGACCGGCACCTCGACATGGCCCAGGTGGGTGTGCGCCTGTAGATCCCACCGCCCGCTGGAGTGCAGTTGGCCGATCTCGTCCCACGTCATGTAGTAGGGCTGGTGGGTTCCGACGAACCCGGTGATGAGGAACACGGCGGCATGCATCCCCAACCGCTCGAGCACCGGATCCGCATACCGCCACACACCTTTCGCTCCATCATCGAAGGTGACCAGCACGCTGTGCGGAGGTAACGGATCACCGTCCAGCCATCCGTCGAGTTGGTCGATCGTCAGGGTCGTCCAGCCTGCGTCGTGG
>Ga0180220_1001709_pt1 | contig 15513 bp, 12 predicted proteins | sample eDN5th37CBELigBY_FD_151335 | JGI IMG/M metagenome (GOLD analysis project Ga0180220, IMG submission 151335) | Enriched backyard soil microbial communities from Emeryville, California, USA - eDNA 5th pass 37_C BE-Lig BY (version 2) (version 2) | ecosystem: Environmental > Terrestrial > Soil >... | reverse complement strand
ATTCTCGCGGTTATGCGGGCCGGGCCCTCCGCCGCCGAAATTCAAGCCGCCGCCGACCGGCTGTTGCGACTCGCGGCGTGATCCTTACACAATCACTGAAAGTGCAGTATACTTCTCGAAGAGCCCGAGGGTCTCCATCTCGAGAATTCTCTGCCCCCAACTGATCTCCTCGCCGCACATCGCGAAAAAGAGGAGCGCGAAGAGCCCGAGCATCCCGGCGCGAACTCTCCAGTCCCGGTATCGGAACGCCAGGATCGCCGAGACGATGGAACAGACGAGGAGAACGAAGGCCCCGCCATACTCGATCACCCCGTCCTCCATGCCGATCACGGCCACCTGGGCGGGGGAGAAGATGTTCTGGCCAAGCGTTCCATACGCGAGACCGACGCCCAAGCAGGCCAGCGACGCGAGCATGGAGAAATTCCAAAGGGCGCTTCGCGAATCGACCCAGGCCCGCTCCCGGGGTTCGTGGCTCACCACCCGGCGCGCGATCGACGAGCGCGCCAACCGTCCCCAGAACAAGGGAATCAGCGCGATCCCCAGGCAGACGAGTCGAAAGAGCCAAACCTCCACCAACGCGGTGTAGCGGATCGAGTCGACCTCCGAGGTCAGACTCCTTCGCAAAATCCCGATCCCGATCAGGATGTCGGGAGACGTGAGGAAGCCGGCAACCATCGCCGCCGCGCAGACGGCCACAACGGGCCCGGGGGGCTCCGCCGGAAGCCCAAGGTCATCGTCCGCGAAGCCCCGAGTGGAGCCGTCGCGCTCAATTGTAGCTTGTACCGACATGTTCACGCGCCTTGATTTGAGCGCCCCGCGTCGACCGGAGACCTGCGGTCGGCTCGGACAACAAAAAAACAATGACAAGAACGGCGGAAGCGAGGGGAGTAAAGCGATCCGCGAGACGCGCGGTTCGGCCGTCTCTTCGCCCCGCGCTCATCTCGGTTTCGGACAACATCGACCGATGTTTATCCGGTTCGGACGTTCGTCCAGCGCCAACCTTGGACTCCCAAAGGCTCCCGGCCGCGGTTGCGCGCCCAACAATCCTGGATCGTACTGGGTGGTCCCATGTTTCGGCAAGCTTGAGAAAGCCATGTTTAAAATAAGCATCATCGACAATCTTCCGCGCGGCGCTTCGGCGTCCATCTCCGATTCGGGCGCTCGCGGTTTGTTCGTCGGATTTCCATAACCATAAAAGAAAGAACCGAGAGGGCCGTGACTTGGCCTTCCCGGTTCGTGATGGCCTGGACGCTCGGTTCCCGACTCCGTCTTAGCGGAGCGGGTTGAAGACCATGCCGGTGAGGAGTTTGGGATGGAAATAGGTGCTCTTGGGGGGCATGGTTTCCAGGTTCGAGGCGATCGCCTCGACGTGCTCCATGCCGGCGGGGGCGACCAGGCAGGCCAGGTCGCAGCCCTTCGCGGCGACGTCGGCCTCGACCTCGCTGGGCAGGTGGACGTAGCGGGTCGACCGCTCCTTGGCCAGCGGGGCGAGGAGCTTGTCGAGGACCAGGACTTGGAGGATGCTCACCCCCAGCGACCGCCATTCCGGGCTGTGATCGGCGGCGAGCTTGTCCATCGCCTCGTCGGAGCGGAGCCGGGCGAGGGTCCAGGCGCCGTCGGCCACCGTGCCGAAGCCCAGGACGTCCTGAGCGCCTCCGAGGACCACCTCGTCGCCCGCGGCCTTCAGTCCTTCGGCGCCCCGGCCGACGACCTTGGTTTCGAACTCGGGCGCGAGCCGGGCGGCCAGCTCTTCGGCGGTCAGGCCGGGGAAGCCCGAGACGAGCCGGTGCGTCGGCAGGATCAAGAGGCCCGGATCGCTCATGCCCACCAGCATCATCAGGCAGAAGTTGGCCGGGTCGTCGGGGCCCGACAGCTCGCCGGTCTCGGCCAGGTGGTCGCGGTAGCGGAGCCCGGTCTCGTAGCGGTGATGGCCGTCGGCGATGAAGACCGGCTTGTCGGCCATCAATCCCCCGACCGCCGAGAGGACCTCGGGATCGGTCGAGAGCCAAAGCTTGTTGGTGACGCCCAGATGGTCGACGGCCGTCAGGGGCGTTCGGTCGCGGATTCCCGACTCCACCCGTTGAAGGACTTCGTTGGTCGAGTCGGGATAGAGGCCGAAGATCGGGCTGAGGTTGAACCCGGTCGCCTTATAGAGCGAAAGCCGGTCGGCCTTGGGGCCGGCGAGGGTCTGCTCGTGGGGGAAGATCTTGCCCTCGCCGAAGGGCTCCAAGCGGACCCTGGCGAAGAACCCCCGGCGGGAGTGGGTTTGGCCCTCGACCTCGAAGGTCTGCTCGTAAACGTAGAAGGCCGGCTGATCGTCGGCGCGGAGGACGCCGTCGCGAAGCCATTCGCGGAGGAACCGAGCGGCCCTCGTGTAGCGGTTCTCGGTCTCCGAGTCTCCCGGCTCGGGCCGATTGTACTCAAGCCGGATGCTGTTGTAGGGGCTGGCCTGGTAGAGCTTGTCTTGCAGCTCCGAGTCAATCACGTCGTAGGGGGGCGCGATCACGTCGGAAAGCGCGCCCACCTGGGCCACATCGTAGCGGACGCCGCGAAACGGACGCGCGTCGGGCATCGTGGAAACCACCCTTCGTGTTCGAGAATGAAGAAACGAGACGTCCCGAGCCGATCGAGCCGGCCCGGGACGCGCGGTGAACATCCATCATAATCTATTGTAGCGGAGAGGCGCGGGACCGGCCCACCGCGGCCGGGGTCGGCGGCGCGCGTTCCGGTCTCACGGAGGCCGGCCACAAAAGAGGTTGTCGCCTCTTAGGTGCCCATCTCCCAGCTTTGGAGGTACTTGGCCTGCTCGGCGGTGAGCTGGTCGATGGCGATGCCCATGGTTTGGAGCTTCAGCGAGGCGACGAACTCGTCGACCTCCTGGGGCACCTGATGGACCTTGTGATCCAGCTTCGCCTTGTTCTTGATCGACCACTCGGTCGCCAAGGCCTGGGCGGCGAAGCTCATGTCCATGACGCTCGCCGGGTGGCCGTGGGCGGCGGCCAGGTTGATCAGCCGGCCTTCGCCGAGGACGTAGAGCCGGTTGCCGTTGGGCAAAATGTACTCGTCGACGAACTCGCGGACCTTCTTGTTCGTCTTGGCGCTGATCTTCTCCAGGTCCTCAAGCGCCAGCTCGACGTTGAAGTGGCCGGAGTTGCAGATCGTGGCGCCGTCCTTCATCTGGGCGAAGTGCTCGCCGCGGATGACGTGGATGTTGCCGGTGACGGTGATGAACAGGTCGCCGACCTTGGCCGCCTCGGCGATCGGCATGACCTGGAAGCCGTCCATCGCCGCTTCGAGGGCCCGGATCGGGTCGACCTCGACGACGATGACGTTGGCGCCCATGCCCCGGGCCCGCTGCGAGACCCCCTTGCCGCACCAGCCGTAGCCGCAGACGACGGTCCGACGGCCGGCCAACAGCGTGTCGGTGGCCCGGATGATGCCGTCGAGGGTGCTTTGGCCGGTGCCGTAGCGGTTGTCGAAGAAGTGCTTCGTCTGCGCGTCGTTGACGGCGATGACCGGCAGCTTCAGCACGCCGTCCTTCTCCATCGCCCGGAGCCGGATGACGCCGGTGGTCGTCTCCTCCATGCTCGCCACGACGTTGGCCACCAACGCCTTGCGGCCGGCGGCGTCGAGCGTCTTGGCCCACTGGGCGACTTCGGGGTGAACGTCGTCGAGCCGGTCCAGCGCGATGAAGATCATGGCGCTGACCAGGTCGGCGCCGTCGTCCATCGTCACGTTGGGCTGGTGTTGCAGGGCGGCGGCGATGTGCCGGTAGTAGCTGTTCTCGTCCTCCCCCTTAATGGCGTGGGTGGCGACGCCGTAGTCTTGAACCAGGCTGGCCGCCACGTCGTCCTGGGTCGACAGCGGGTTGGAGGCGCAGAGCAAGAGATCCGCGCCGCCGGCCTTCAAGGTTCGAGCCAGGTTGGCGGTTTCGGCCGTCACGTGCAGGCAGGCGGACATCCGCATGCCGGCCAGCGGCTTCTCGGCCTCGAACCGTTCGCGGATCGCCCGGAGCACCGGCATGTCGCGCTCGGCCCACTCAATGCGTTCCTTGCCCACGCGGGCCAGCGAGAAATCCTTCACATCGCCTTTGACGGTTGCCAACGTCCAGCCTCCTAAAAGAACCTCGAAAAGAAAAAAACCGCCGATCCCTCGTCTCCGAGAGGGCGAGGCGTCCGTCGAGCCCCACCCCATCCGCCGGCTCGGCGGAGGCCTCGCCCTCCCGATCTCGCGCCCGCCTCATCGAGACGAATCGAATCATCGATCCGTCCAAAGGAGGCGAAGCGTCTTCCGCCGCTCCCAGTCCATCCAATCGAGCGGACCGGACGGCTCGGTTTCGACCTCGGCCGAGTTCATCAAGACCGAAAGCGCCCGACCGTAAGCCCGGGCCTTCGTCGGCTCGTTGGAGGCCAGACGCCGAACCAAGGCCTCCAAGCGGGCCCAGTCGGCCTCCGACATCGCCACCCGAAGCGGCTTGCTGGTCCACTCATCGGGCAGAAGCGGATGCAATGGTCGAAGCCCCCGCTCCTGCTCGGGCCGGCGACGCCGGCCGATGCGATCGCGATCCACCACGACGCGCCTCCGTTCCCCTGGTTCCCAAATCAGTCGCGAGCGGGTGACGGTAACACATGCGCACGCACGTATCAAGAGGAACAATCGCGGCCGAAGCCACGCGTCCCACTCACCCGGAAGGCGGTCGGCGGCCGGATTCCGCGTTCGGACCCGCTTCCCCCCGGGATCGCCGATCTCCCGATCGGCTCTTTTCTCCAACAGCCATCGGTCCGGACGCCAATCGGGAGATTGGCGTTCCCGGGTTGTGGTTTCCCCTGGGAACGCCCGATCGGCTCGTTTCTTCGGCCGGTGTTGGGCCTCACCCCGCGGCGGCGAGATCGCCGGCGCGTTTTTGGATGTCGGCGATGGCTTCGGCGATGCGGGTCATGTCGGCCCGGGGTTTGAGAAGGGTCGTCTGCGTGAACCAGACCGCCTCTTGGCAGAGCTTGTCGTTGACGGGGCACTGGTTCGCTTCGAGCCATCGGGTCATGGCGGCTTCGCCGTAGACTCGCTTGTAGCGCGGGTTGTCGGCCAGGGCTCGGACGTGGTCGGAATTGTTGAGGCTCGAGTAGCCGCCGGAGGCCGGGACGCCCGCCTTGGCCAGCTCTTGAAGGAACCGAGCGCGGGGGAGACCCGCGAACTTTTCGGAGTCGTAGCGGAACATGTAGAGATGCCAGCCGCTCCTCGTGCAGCCGGGGACGAGCCGGGCGGGGGCGATCCCCGGGATTTGGCTCAGCGTCTCGGTCAGATACGCGGCGTTGGCGTCGCGGGTTTTGGCCTGTTGATCGAGCCTTGTAAGCTGGGCGAGCAAGAGGCCCGCCTGAAACTCGGTCATGCGGAAGTTGGCCGCGCGGCCCGGGCTGGCTCCCGGCTTGGGACCGCCGGGCGTGTGGAAGTTGAAACAGAGGTTGGCGAACGCCTCGTCGTTGGTGAGGATCGCGCCCCCTTCGCCCGAGGTGACGTTCTTGCTCGCCTGAAAGCTCAGGCAGCCCGCAAGCCCCGTCGTCCCCACGGGTTGGCCCCTCAGCTCGGCCAAAAGCGCTTGGCAGGCGTCTTCGATCACCGGGATTTTATGCGCGTCGGCCACCTTGCCGATGGCGTCGAGATCGGCCGGCGACCCGCCGATGTGGACCGGCAAGAGCGCCCTGGTCTCGGGGGTGATGGCGGCGGCGATCTTGCCGGGGTCGATCTGGAACGTCTCGGGGTCGACGTCGACGAAGACCGGAAGCGCGTAGCCGACCGTGATCGCGTTGAACGTGGCGACGAACGTGTAGGGGGGCAGGATGACCTCGTCGCCGGGTCCAATCCCAAGCGCTCCCATCGTGGTCATCAGGGCCGTCGTGCCCGATGAGGTCGCCAGGCAGTACCGGGCCTTCATCCAATCCGCGAGCGCCGATTCGAACGCCTCAAGGCGCCCTCCGCCCCGACCCCGGCCCCACTTTCCCGAGTTCAGGACCGCGAGCAGCTCGGTCTCCTCGGGTTCTCCCCAGACCGGCCAAGTCACCTTGGCCTTCTCGGGCGCGGCCGGCGCGGAGGCGGCGGCCGTTCCCGGGCGAAACAAGCCCGCGGCGGCCCCCGCCGACGCGGCCCCGCCGATGAATTCGCGACGATTCCAGGATGTGGACATGACGAGTTCCCCGGGTGTTGAGGATTGAGTGATGCATCGCGGTTGATTTTTGGGGGGCGAGGCGCCCGAGGCCCTGAATCAAACCTCGATCCCCAAAAACTCGGCCGCGTTGCGCCAGGCGATCTTTTCGAGGTCGGGCTTGGGCAGGCTCTCCAGGTTGGCGAGTTTCACCAGCGAGGGGCCGACGTAGTCGAAGGGCATGTGCGAGCCGAAGGCGATCGACTCGACGCCCAGGGTGGCGATCAGTTTCGACACGTCCTTCAGGTACATGACGTGCAGCCGGGCGAAGTCGATCAGGCAACGGCCCTTCATCCCGGCCCCGGCGAGCGCTCCGCCGTCCAGGCCGGCCCAGTTGTTCAGGAGAAATTTCAGGCTCGGGTGCTCCGCGGCGATTCGGAGCAGCGTCTTGACCTCCAGGTCCTCGGCGACGTCCCAATGATGGCGCTGGCGGCGGTCCTCGAAGCGCTGGGTGAGGACGACCGGCAGGCCGAGTTCGGCGATCCGCCCGAGCGCCTCGCGTCCCAGCTCGTCGTCCAGCGCGTAGCCGTGGTGGGCGGGGACCAGGGTCGCCGCCTTCATTCCCCAGCGGTCGACGGCCTCGTCCAGGTCGCGCTTCCAGCCGACGTACTTGGGGTTGACCGTCGCCACGGGGATGAACCGGGGGCCGAAGGCTTTGGTTTCCTCGTAAAGCTCTTCGTTGCCTCGGTGAACGTCTCGGTAGAATACGGCGTGCAGCGACGAGACGACGGCGCGGTCGATTCCGTTGGCGTCCATCAGCTCGATCAGCTCGCCCGCGGTTCGGTGGCGGAGCCGTCGGAACGGATAATGGCCGAGATGGGCGTTGACGTCGATAATCATCATGACGTCCTTCGGTCGAGGATTCCTTGGAGGTTGCGCCAGAAGATGGCCTCCCGCTGGTCGGGACTCAGGTCGGCCGAGAGGATCTTGCCCACGCCGCCCTCGATGGTCAGGTCGGTGGCGAAGAGGACCCGCTCGTGGCCGAGTTCCCGAACGCACATGCCGATCGCGTCGTCCTCCAGCACGCTGCCGCTGGTGTCGACGAAGACGTTGGGGCAGTCTCGCAGGCCCTTGATGGCCCACTCCCAATCGCCGCCGCCGTTGACGTGGCCGAGGATCAGCATCAACTCCGGATACCGGCGCGACAGGTCGCAAAAGACGAGCGAGTCGGAGATTTCGGGCTGGGCCGCCAGCGATCGGGCGTCGGTCAGGTGGCCCGAGTGGCCGAGCAGGGGGATCCGCCGCTCGACGCACCGCTCGGCCACCGGAAAGACGGCCGGGTCGGAATATTTGAACTGGTTGTAAAGCTTCACCCCGATCATGCCCGCGTCGAGGCAGCGCTCGATCTCGTCGAGCGCCTGGGGGCCGTTGCCCGGTTGGATGAAGCAGTAGCCGGCGATCAGGTCTGGGTATCGCCTCATGGCCGCCAGGACGGAGTCGTTGGCGTATCGAACGTCGTCGATCCCGGCCATCTTGCCGCCGGTGATCGGCTTGGAGCAGCAGAGTTTTTCGATGCCCATCGCCCGGGCGGCCTCGACCAGGGCCTCGACCAGGCTCCAGTCGGCGTCCGGCTCTTGCACCGAATCGAAGACGTGGTTGTGCGCGTCGAACTTGCGCAGGGCGCGCCAGCCGTCGGGCAATCCACCCCCGCCGCTCGTCGCGGTCTTCGGCCCGGCTGCGGCCGTCGCGACGCGCTTCAGCCCCCCCGCGCCCACAAGCAGGCCGCCCGCCTTGAGGACGTTCCTGCGGTTCAATCGGTCGGGTTCAGCCATCAGCGTCCATCCAGCCCCGGATTCGAAAACGAACGAGCCACGGACCCACCCCGGAAGTTTAACCCCGGCGGAACCGGCAAGCCAGGCGCCGGCGCCCCCCCGCCCGAGATTCGACCATTGGGGACGAAACGCCGCCGCGCATCTTTATTCCGCGTGGCCGGCCGCATGAAGACGCGTCATGGAACGTCAATTGCACGCTTTGACTCTTCGACTTGGCGACCGAATCCAATCCGCTGGGTGGGACCGCGCGCTCCCCGCCCCGCGAGATTGGCGAGGAGGTCAAGGCGAAGAGGAGGGGAGGAACCACAAATGATCCGATCAGCGATCCTTTCGACCGCCGCGATCGTCCTGGCTTTGGGGACGTCCGCCGCGATCGCTCAGCAAACACCGACCGTCCGCCCCTCGGCCCAATCCCCTCAACAAGCCGTCGCGCCCCAGGTCTGGACGCCGACCTATGTTCGCGACGCCTCGGGCGCTCTTTGGCTTGTTTACGTTCCGTCCGCGCCGGTTCAATATCAGGCCCCGGCGCGGGCCGTCGCGCCAATCGGAACGACTCAAACGGCGGCCCCGGCGCGGGCCGTCGCGCCGGTCGGGGCGAATCAAACGGCGGCCCAGGCGCCGCCGTCGATGGTCAGCCCCCACAACCGCGAGTTGGGCACCGGCCGCGCCGTCCGGATGCACAAGCCCTGGATGTCGGGAAGGCGGTAGTTTCCAAATGGCCGGTCAAAGGCTGGGACGAGGCAAACAAAAACGGCCCCGGCGCGTCTGGATGGACGCGGCCGAGGCCGTTTGCTTGACTCGAGGTTCATCGCCTCGGGCGGCGGGCTATCTCTTCTTGGACTTGGAGGGGAGCGTCTCCGCTCCCTGGGCCCGCTCCGCTTCGTTGATCTGATCGTCCCACGACTTGATTTCGTCGGCGTCGCTGGCGCTCAACGGTGGTATTTCGTCGGGGTTGACGAAGACCGGCTGGCTGTCGGAAGATCCCCCGCAGCCGATCAAAACCGCCGCGCCCAGGGACAAGGCGGCCAAGCCGAGCATTCTCGCCATCGAAAATTTCCCTTCTGGCTGAGGACGGGCGCCGTCGCGCGCGCCCTGGGCAATCAATACTGATCGGAGCTGACAACCCCGCCGTCGTCGATGATCGCCAGTTGGCGGAAGGTGTTCGGGTCGACGCTGAACTTGATCATCCGCACCGAGCCGTCGCCCATCAGCGTGTTGACGCCGCCGGAGTGGGGACCGCCGAAATTACGCGGCCAGATCGCGTCGCCGGTGTTCGGTTGCGCGGGAGTGAGGCAATCGCCGGTGAGGGCGGGAACCTGCTGGTCGGGGGCGGGAACGAAGTGCCAGCGGATGCAGTCCTCGTCCCAACCGCTGTTCTGCCAACGCTCGTTGTCGCCGCCGTCGGTGCCGTGCCGCTTCGGATTGATGGCCTTCTCGGCGATGACGATCGAGTTGGACAGGCCGTCCTTGAAGTCGCCCAAGACCCGCTTCTGCTTCTTGCCGCCCCAAATGATCGCGCCCTTGTAGCCGGGGGCGTTGCCCCGGTTCTTGGCGCCGTCCTGCCAACCGCGAATGCCCCGGGCGGGAAGCATCCCGTTGGGAGCGCCGGGGACGGTCTTGGCGCTGCACTCGCCGCCGCTGTAGTAGGGGCCCTGGAGGAAGCCGGCGCAGCCGGCGTAGTCGAGCCGCGAGGTCGCCGTCACCGGGTTGCCGCCGTAGCGCTCCGGAGAGCGTCGCGTGGGGCAATAGAAGGTCGACAGGGCGACGCGGGCGACGTCGTCCTCGCCGTTGTAGTTGGCCGGCCGGCCGGTGTGAACCGGCAGCGCGTTGAAGTTGGCCATGTTGTAGACCGTCTGCTGCTCCATGTACGGCAGAATCTTGAAGAAGTGATTCCAACCGTTCGGATGCGCCGCGTTGCAGCAAACGTCGACGGCGTCATAGTTGCCCGCCGCCGTGTCGGGGTTGCCCGACATGTCGGTTGCGTCCGGGTCGCCGTCGTAGGGGCCCTGCGGGAAGTGGCCGTTGGCGCTCTCGAAGTTGTGAACCCCAAGCCCCATCTGCTTGAGGTGATTGACGCATTGCGACCGCCGGGCCGCCTCGCGGGCCGCCTGCACGGCGGGCAGCAGCAAGGCGATCAACACGGCGATGATCGCGATCACGACCAAAAGCTCGATCAACGTGAACGCGCGCGATCTCGGTCTGCCAGACATCGAGGAATTCTCCTCAGGGCGCATTGAACACCCCTGGTGTCAAATAGAGCGTCCTACATGAGGCTCGACCTTCGAGCCCCCCCAACCCGCCAACCCGGCGATTGGGAACCACAAGCTAGCAAATACCTCAAACGCCGACAAGCATGTTGTCACTCCACAACGCGCGCCTCGCCGGTCCTGGGAAATTTCGGTGATCGCCGCGCCCGGAGCGCCCTGTTTTCCTCAGGGGCGCGGGTCGCTCCAGTGGCCGTGGTCGAACCCTTCGATCGTGATGGGAACGATCGCCCAACGGACCAGGCGCGGCGAAAGGATGGCCGACGGGCGTCGGCCATCCTTCCCGGGTTTTTGGCTCGGCTCAATACTGATCGGAGCCGACCACCCCGCCGTCGTCGATGACGGCCAGTTGGCGGAAAGTGCTCGGGTCGACGGTGAACTTGATCATCCGCACCGAGCCGTCGCCCATCAGCGTGTTGACGCCGCCGGAGTGGGGACCGCCGAAGTTGCGCGGCCAGACCGCGGCGCCGGTGTTTGGAGCGGGGGGATCCTCGCAATCGCCGGTGAGGGCGGGAACCTGCTGGTCGGAGGCGGGGGCGAAGTGCCAGCGGATGCAGTCCTCGTCCCAGCCGCTGTTCTGCCAGCGCTCGTTGTCGCCGCCGTCGGTGCCGTGCCGCTTCGGATTGAGGGCTTTCTCGGCCATCAGGATCGAGTTGGACAGGCCGTCCTTGAAGTCGCCCAAGACCCGCTTGTGCTTCTTGCCGGCCCAAATGATCGCGCCCTTGTAGCCGGGGGCGTTGCCCCGGTTTTTTCCGCCGTCTTGCCAGGCCCGGGGGTTGCGGGCGGGGAGCATCCCGTTGGGAGCGCCGGGGACGGTCTTGGCGCTGCACTCGCCGCCGCTGTAGTAGGGACCTTGGAAGAAGCCCGCGCAGCCGGCGTAGTCGAGCCGCGAGGTCGCCGTGACCGGGTTGCCGCCGTAGCGCTCCGTGGACCGTCGCGACGGACAGTACAAAGTTGACAAGGCGACGCGGGCGACGTCGTCCTCGCCGTTGTAGTTGGCCGGCCGGCCGGTGTGAACCGGCAGCGCGTTGAAGTTGGCCATGTTGTAGACCGTCTGCTGCTCCATGTACGGCAGAATCTTGAAGAAGTGATTCCAGCCGTTCGGATGCGCCGCGTTGCAGCAGATATCCGCGCTGTCATAGCTGGATGCGGCCGTGTCGGGGTTGCCCGACAAGTCGGTCGCGTCCGGGTCGCCGTCGTAGGGTCCCTGCGGGAAGTGGCCGTTGGCGCTCTCGAAATTGTGGACCCCAAGCCCCATCTGTTTGAGGTTGTTGACGCATTGCGACCGCCGGGCCGCCTCGCGGGCCGCCTGCACGGCGGGCAGCAGCAAGGCGATCAACACGGCGATGATGGCGATCACGACCAGAAGCTCGATCAGCGTGAACGCGCGCGATCTCGGTCCGCGTGTCATGGCGAATCCTCCTCTCGTCGGCGCGAGGCGCGTCCGGAGGAACGCGCCCCCAGATGAACAACGAATTGATTCGGATCCACATATTCCGAATCGGCGAATGGCGCATTCAGATTAAGCCGCACCACTTGGTCGATCAAGAATTGATTTGCATTTCGGTTTTTTTTGACGCCGGGGCTTCGGCTTCGGAGGGTTTTCGGAAGAATGCATATCTGTTGATTGGTAACGACTCAAGAGGCGATCGTCCTCCGCGGCGAGCCGTGGAGAGGCTCCGAACCGTCTCGGCCGGGTTCAGGAGCGTCGGCGACGATTCCGGCGCTTTGGCGAGCGTCCTCGCGCGAGTGACTCCCGCAGGATCCGGTTTTCCTCGGGGCTCAGGTCGCTCCACTGGCCGGGGTCGAGCCCTTCGATGGTGATGGGACCGATCGCCCAACGGACGAGGCGGAGCGTCGGATGGCCGACGGCGGCGGTCATCCGCCTGACCTGGCGGTTGCGGCCCTCCCGAAGGGTCAACAAGAGCCAAGAGGTCGGGACGTTTTTGCGAAATCGGATGGGGACCGGGCGCTCCGGAAGGCTGGGGGGCTCGGGCAAAAGTTCGGCCTGGGCCGGGCGCGTGGGACCGTCGGCCAAGGTCAGGCCGCTCCGAAGGGCTTGGAGCGCCTCGGCGTCCGGGACGCCCTCCAACTGGGCCAGATAGGTTCGCGGGTGACCGAATTTCGGGTCGGTCAGGCGGTGGGCGAGCGGACCGTCGTTGGTCAGAAGCAGCAGGCCTTCGCTGTCGCGATCCAGCCGTCCGGCCGCGTAGACGCCGGGGATCGACACATAGTTGGCGAGCGTGTCCCGCCCCTCCTGGTCGGTGAACTGACAGAGCGCGCCGAATGGCTTGAACAACTTAATCGTGCGAGGCATCGCGTTGTCCCGCGGGTTGGCGAACGTGGCGTTGCACTTGTCTCAATCGTTATAGTCGGTCAAGATCGACTCCCACATCCCCGTTTTTTCCCGACGACCGAGGAGGGTCCGTTCTCGCCATGATGAGCTTCACGACGCCCGCGTTCTCCACGACGTCGAAAGCGGATTCCCGGCGAATGTTGAAGAATCGTCGAACCGAAGCGCCGCCGAGCGGCCCACGCCCTCCAAGCGAAGTAAAACCCGTCGTCTCGAAGCCACCCCAACGCCGCCTCGCCGGTTTGCTCCTGGTCCTCCTCCTTTTGCCCGGCCTCCCGGGCTGCGAGTATTTCACGTCCGAGCGACTGGACTGGCTGAAGCCCCCCCCGACGCGGAAGACCGAGGGGGTCCAGATCGAGACCGACGACGAGGCGGCCTCGACCGCGACGGCGAAGTCGATGACGCCCGCCGACCTGGTCGCCCTGCTTGAGCGGATCGTCCGGGGCAACCGCCGGGAGCTTGACGACCTCCGAAACGTGCTCGAAGAGCGAACCGAGGAGCGCGGAGAGGAGGTCCAGGCGCGCGACGTCTTCCAAACTCTCGACGACCTGATCAACGGTCTGGAGCGCGAGCGGAGAAAGGCCGAGGCCGAGCAGCGCGCCGATCGAATCGCCGAGATCGATCGCCAACTCCAATCGCTCCGAAAGCCCTGGGAGCTGGCCCGCCAGCGGCTCAATCTCAACCTCCGCGCCCGGATGCTGATGCTCGAGCGGGTCAACATCCTCGAAGACGGCATCGCTCACGACCAAAGACGGTTGGAGGCGATTCTGGACTCGGGCGATCCCTCCTCGGTCCTCTCGGAGCCCAAACCCAAGCCCAAGGCCGATGAGGCGGAAGCCCCCCCGGCAAACGAGAAACCGACGACGACCGAGACGAAAACAACCACGACGAAGTCCGAGACGAAAACCCCGGCGAAGGTCGACGCCCAATCGCTTTTGCTCGGCGCCTCCGGGATGGCGCCGAAGCCCTCGGCCGACGAACCGAAGGACAAGGCCGCCAAGTCGGAGTCCGAGAAATCCGACGCCTCGAAACCCGAAGAGGCCAAGACCGAAGAGCCCAAGACCGAAGAGCCCCAGGGCGAGGAGACCAAGACCACCGAGCCGACCGCTCCGCCGCCGAGCAAGGAGCTGATCTCCGCCAAGCGCGAACTGGAGGTCAAGAGCACCGCGGTCCAGCAACTCCGAGAGCGGACCGTGACGCTCGACGCCCGGATCAAGAGCATCGCCCGGTCGATCGAGCTGCTCCAACAGCTCGCCCAGGTCGCCAACGAGAGCTTGGAGAACGCGACCCAAACCCGGGCCTACCTGATCGAAGAGATGGAGTCGGGCAAGCCCTCCGTCGCCCTTCAGGCCTGGGTCAAGCTGGGCGGCGACCCGATCGCCCGAGTGGACCAGAGGATCAAAAGCGCCCGGGAAAACGCCGAGAAATTCGGCGAACGGCACGAGTTGTTGGTCGAGGAGCGCGACATGATCAACGACGCGCTCCAGAACCTCGCCCAACGCGCCCAATCGGCCAAGGAAACCCTGGATAAGGCTCAGGAGAAGGTCGAGGCGCTGGAGAGCCCCTTCTCCAGCCATCGCATCCTCTCATGGATCCGCCACAGCGCCCCGCCGATGCTCGGGACGATCCTGGTGATGATGCTCCTGTACCTGCTCATCACCCGGTACTCCCACAAGATCGTCCAGGTCTTCGCCACCCACGGCATGCGCGGGTCGAAGTCCGAGCGCGACAACCGGATGGAGACGCTCGTCAGCGTGCTGCAAAACACCGGCGGCGCCTTGGTTTTGGTCGGTGGGACGCTGACGCTTCTCGGACAGCTTGGGGTCCCGGTCGGCCCCTTGCTCGGCGGCGCCGCCGTGGCGGGCGTCGCGGTCGCCTTCGGCGCCCAGAACCTCATCAAGGATTTCTTCTATGGATTCATGATCCTTCTTGAGAACCAATACAAGCTCAACGACGTGGTGAAAATCGACGACCATTCCGGGTCGGTCGAGCAGATCACCCTGCGGATGACCGCCCTTCGCGACTTGGGCGGAGCGCTCCACTTCCTGCCCAACGGCGCCACCACGTCGGTCGTCAACATGACCCACGGATGGTCGCGCGCCTTGTTTTATGTTCGAATCTGCATCGACGAGGACGTCGAGCGCGTCATCGAGATCATCCAAGACCTCGGCAAGGAGCTTCGCCAAGACCCGGCGTTCCGGCTGATGATCGTCGACGACCTGACCATGCTGGGGGTCGACGACATAACCGAGACGGCCATCACGCTCGTCTTCTTCATCAAGACGTTGCCGGTCAAGCAGTGGGAGGTCAAGCGCGAGTTCCTCAAGCGGCTCAAGAAGAAGTTCGACGAGCACAAGGTCAGCCTTCCCGCCAAGTTCGTCATCGAGCGCCCGCGGTAAAGCGGCCGGCCGCCCCCGTCGTCGGGTTTGCGCGAGGCGGGTCGGGAGGGGGCGGGCAAACCTACTTGCGCGAGCCCATGTTAGAGCGGTTCGCATTTGAGTTGCACGCGGGATGGGGCCGAATTGCCTTCTCCCGCGAGGCAAGATGATTCACCGCCGACGCAACCCCATGGATCAGAGTGGCTCACGCGCGGGAGAGCATCCGGAAGCCCCGGAGGGGCGGTGGTCGGTAGCCGGGGGTGTCAACCCCCGGACTCGCGGGGGGGCGCGCCCCGCTCCGTCGAGTCCGGCGGGGACGACCGCAACTCCGTCCACAATTGGGTGTCCGTCGCCTCTTCGGGGCTCCCCGGACGGATCATCCGTGGGCCTCGGGTTCCCGGGGGTTGACACCCCCGGCTACCGACGGCCGCCCCTTCGGGGCTAGAGCGAATTCTCCTTGCGTGAATCGCTTGATTCGCGGTATGGGCCGGGTTCGGCCCGAACCAGGGCGTTCCGCCGATGCGACCGAAGAGAGATCGCGCCCACGCCG
>Ga0180220_1001708_pt1 | contig 15524 bp, 10 predicted proteins | sample eDN5th37CBELigBY_FD_151335 | JGI IMG/M metagenome (GOLD analysis project Ga0180220, IMG submission 151335) | Enriched backyard soil microbial communities from Emeryville, California, USA - eDNA 5th pass 37_C BE-Lig BY (version 2) (version 2) | ecosystem: Environmental > Terrestrial > Soil >... | reverse complement strand
GGGCCCGATGCCGATCGTTCGATGACCGGATGCACTCGAACCGGTAGCGCCGCCGCCCCAACCGCGGCGACGGCAGGAGGAACGCAAAGTCATGCGAAATGCCTGGGTCGTCATCGCCGCCGTCGCGTGCCTCGCTGGGATCCCCAGCGCCCACGCCGCCGGCCCCTCGTCCACCCCCACCACGTCTCCGACGCACAGGAGCTCCACCGGCCGGTTCCAGCAGGGTTCGCAGCAGGGGTCCCAGCAGCAGCAGCCGGGCATGCAGCAGGGGCAGCAGGGCTCCCAGCAGCAGGGCCAGCAGCAGGGCGCCCAGGGGGCCAACCGGAGCTACGAGGCCACCAAGCACATCGCGGTCATCAACGCGGGCCTGCGCGACGCCGAGATGAACGCGCGGATGCTCGCCGACATCTCGTCCGACAGCCGCAGCTACGATCAGATGCACGGGCAGATCTTCTACCGGAACATCCAGCAGTCGATCTCGGAGGCCGAGGAGCACCTCTCCCACCTCCAGCCGCTGGCGTCCACGCAGAACGAGAAGAACCAGCTCCAGCAGCTCTCGAAGAACCTGTCCGACGCCAAGAGCATGCTGCAGCCCATGCAGAGCCAGCTCAGCGATCCCCAGAAGGTCAACAGCGCCGCCACCAAGCTGGAGAAGCAGTTCTCGAACAGCATGCGGCCGCTGCGACAGGTGGCGCAGGAGATGAACTCCAAGGTCAAGATCGGCTGAAGGCGCCTCGCGCAGGGGAGCGCGCGGCCCGCCCCCTCGCCCCTGCGGTGGACAGGAGTTGTCCACACGCTCCGGTCCCTCGGATCGTTGACGGGGGCCGCCATCGGGCGATCCTGACCCTTCGCTGCGACGACTGTTCGCAGCGGTGGAAGGATCGCCACCGATGGAACGGGCCCGCCCCAGCCGCCTCCCGCTGCGCACCGGAGGCAACGTGCGCAACCGGCGCGTGCGCCGGGAGCCCACCCGCATCGAGAAGCCCAAGAAGCAAGCCCCTGCCCGGCGGCGGGAGTCCGACCGCGACGCCCCGCCCTCGTCGGCGCGGCGCAGCCTCGGCGATCGCAAGGAGATCTTCGCGGTCGTCCTCCTCTTCGCCTACGTCTTCTTCGGCCTCGCCCTCGTCTCCTACGACGCGGACAGCGGCGGCAACCTCATCGGATCGGTCGGCTCCTTCTTCGCGGGCCACCTCTTCGGGATCTTCGGCCTCGGCGCGTTCATCGCGCCGCTGGCGCTCTTCCTCGCCTTCCTCGAGCTGGTGCGCCCCAGCGGGAAGCGCCTCGGTCTCGTCGCCGGCCTCGGTTTCGTCACCCTGGTGCTCGGCGCGTCCATCCTCGTCGATCTGCTGGTCCCCTCCCTGCGGCCCTTCGGCTCGAGGCCGGGCGGCGCTCTGGGCGGCGGCGCCGCCGACCTGATGACCTCCGCGTTCTCGCTCGTCGGCTCCGCGATCGTGGTGCTCGCCGCGATGGCGATCTCCCTCGTGGTGGCGACCGGCTTCGAGGCGAGCCGCGGCGTCCTCTTCGCGGGCCGCGCCGGGCGGAGGCTCGCCCTGTGGTTCGCCGCCTTCGTCCGCGCCCAGGTCGAGCAGCACCGCGCCGAGCGGGAGGCCCGCCTCGCGGAGGAGTCCGAGTCCCTGGCCATGGAGGAGGCGGCCGCCAAGGCGGCCTTCGACGCCCGCGAGGGGCAGGCCTCCCGGCGCAAGGTCCGCAGGAGGGCGGAGGAGGCCGGCCTCGAGGCCGACCTCGACGGCAGGGTCGCGGTGGAGGTGGAGAAGGAGGAGCGCCCCCTTCCAATGGTCGTGCCGCCTCCCACCCTGGAGGGCGAGGCCGCCGCCCCCGCGGAGACGCCACCCCTCCCCCCCGATCCGGCGTGGGCGGAGCAGGACTCCGCGCCCGCCGCGGCCCGGCTTTCGCTGGTGGAGCCCCCCGCCGCCCCCGCGCCGCAGGAGGAGGCGAAGCCCGAGCCGATCCCCTCCGACGCCCCGACCCCGGCGCCCGCCGCGGCACAGCGCCTCGCGGTGATCGAGCTGCCCAAGACGCCGCCCAAGCCCAAGAAGACCGATTCGCCCTTCGACCTCATCACCACCGAGGACGGGTTCTCGCTGCCGCCGCTGTCCCTCCTCGACGGCCACGGCGACGACGCCCGCCCCTCCATCGACGAGGCGCTCCTTCACTCCACCGCCGAGAAGCTGCGGCAGAAGCTCGCCGACTTCGGGATCCAGGGCCACGTCGAGCGCATCCGCCCGGGGCCGGTGGTCACCATGTACGAGTTCGCGCCCGCGCCGGGCGTGAAGATCTCCAAGATCGCCGGCCTCTCCGACGATCTGGCGATGGCCCTCGAGGCGCTGCGGGTGCGCATCGTCGCGCCGATCCCCGGGCGCGGCGTGGTCGGGATCGAGGTGCCGAACAAGAAGCGCGAGACGGTCTTCCTCTCCCAGATCCTCGCCCAGGACGCCTTCCGCAAGTCCAAGTCGCGGCTGACCATGGCCGTGGGCAAGGACATCGAGGGCCTGCCCTTCGTCACCGACCTCGCCAAGATGCCGCACCTGCTGATGTCCGGCACCACCGGCTCGGGAAAGTCGGTGAGCGTGAACTCGATGATCATGAGCCTCCTCTTCAAGGCGACGCCGGAGGAGGTGCGGTTCATCATGGTCGATCCCAAGATGCTGGAACTCTCGATCTACGAGGGGATCCCGCACCTCCTGCTACCCGTCGTCACCGATCCCCGCAAGGCCGCCCTGGCGCTGCGCTGGGCGGTGGACGAGATGGAGCGGCGCTACGCCCTCCTCGCGGACAACGGCGTGCGCGATCTCGCCGGCTACAACGAGCTGATGGCCGAGCGGATCGAGGAGCGGGAGAAGCGCCGGGCCGCCGCCGAGGACCGGCCGGCGGAGCCCGCGGCCTCGTCCCGGAAGATACTGATCATCGACGTGGAGAAGGGCGAGACGGAGGAGGAGGCCCTCGCGCACGCCGAGGGCGCCGACGCCGCCGACCCGGTGGAGGCCTTCCTCGAGAAGAAGCACGAGGAGGAGCTCGAGCCGAAGAAGCTCCCCTACCTGGTGATCATCATCGACGAGCTCGCCGACCTGATGATGGTGGCGTCGAAGGAGGTGGAGACGTACATCGCCCGGATCGCGCAGAAGGCCCGGGCGGCAGGCATCCACCTCATGGTCGCCACCCAGCGCCCCTCGGTCGACGTGGTCACGGGGCTGATCAAGGCGAACTTCCCCTCCCGCATCTCCTTCGCCCTGCGGTCGCGGGTGGATTCGATGACCATCCTCGACACGCCCGGCGCCGAGAAGCTGCTGGGCCAGGGCGACATGCTGATCCTGCCGCCGACGAGCGCGCACATCCGGCGCGTCCACGGCGCCCTCGTCACCGAGCGGGAGATCAAGAGGGTCGTCGACCACCTGAAGGCGCAGGGCAGCCCGGTGTACGACGAGTCGATCCTGCGGGCGCCCGACGACGACGCGGAGGGCGGCGCCCCCGAGGACGATCTCTCCGACGAGCTCTACGATCAGGCGATCGCCATCGTCTCCGAGATGAAGAGCGTCTCCATCTCGATGCTGCAGCGGAAGATGCGCATCGGTTACAACCGCTCCGCGCGCATGATCGAGCGGATGGAGCGGGACGGGATCGTGGGTCCCGCCGACGGCGCGAGGCCCCGCGAGGTGCTGATCCGGGCCGTGGGCGAGATGCCCGGCGCCTGATCCGCCGCGGGATCATCGGTCGGCTGTCCGATGGGTGGGGGCCTCCCGGCCCCGTAGCGTGGGTCCGTGCTCTCGACCCGCCCCCGACCCCAGTCCGGCCAGGCCGCCATCGAGACGGCGATCGTCCTGCCCCTCTTCCTGGCGGCCCTCCTCGGCCTCGTCCAGCTCGCCCTCCTCCAGCAGGCTCGGCTCCTCACCGAGTACGCCGCGTTCCAGGCGGCGCGCGCCGGGATCGTGTGGGGCGGCGACCCCCGCAAGATGCAGGACGCCGCGATCTTCTCGCTGGCGCCGACCGCCTGCCCGACCCGCGTCCCGGTCGCCTCGGCCCTCTGCGGCGCCGGCGGCGGCGACGATCGCTGGTCGCACCACGCCGCGGGCGTGGCGGCGCTGCGGGCCCTCTCGGCCCTCGATCCGGCGCCCTTCCCCGGCGTGCACGTCCACGTCCTCAACCCCCACTGGCCCACGCATCGGGAGGCCTTCGGCGTGGGGCCCGATCGAGCGGAGCTGGACTTCGATCGCACGGACGATGCGGCGCGAGAGGCGAACGTCCTCACCATCCAGGTCCAGCACTGGTTCGAGTTGAAGATCCCCTTCGCCGACTGGGTGATCTGGCACGCTTGGGTGGCGTCCCTGGGCGGGCTCGCCGCCACGGGATCCGTCGCGGATCCCGGGGTCGCCCCCCGCGGCGAGGGCGGACGCTCGATCCTCTTGGCGGAGAGTGAGTTCCCCTTCGCGGCCCGCGCGGCGGCGCTCGCGGACGCCTTCCGGGACGACGAGCTCAACCGCGGCGCGGGCTACCGCCCGATCCGTGACGCCTCGCTGCGGGCGATGCTCGCCGCCGGGCTCGCGCCCGTGAACCGGCAGCGCCGCGCCTTCTTCATCCCCATCGTCACGCACCACTCGATGCGCATGCAGTCCAACTTCCACGCGCGGTTCGTCCGCGGGTGCTCGTGCGCCGAGGGCCTTGGCTGCACCTCGACGTGCAAGGCCTGGTGACATGCTCGCTCGCATCCGATCCTTGTCGAGGGAGGAGGACGGGCAGGCCCTGGTGCTGGCCGCCCTCCTCCTCTTCGCGGTGGCCCTCGTCGTCCTCGGCACCGCCAACCTGGGCAACGCCATCCGGGCCCGGATCGAGCTCCAGAACGCGGCGGACGCGGCGGCCTACGACCTCGCGGCCCACGAAGCGCGCGCGTTCAACCACTACGCGTACACGAACCGGGCGCAGATCTCCCAGTACGTCACCATCCTGCAGCTCCTCAGCGTCGACGCCATGGTGCTCGGCGTGCTGGGCTCGCTGGGAGCGCTCTCCGCCGTCCTGAAGACGCTCGGCGAGGTCTGCGCCGGTGCGAAGGCGGCGGCGTGCGCCCTGGTGCCGATCGTGGGCGAGCTCCTCGTCCTCGTCTCGCGGATCGCGTCCGTCCTGGAGCGGGTCTGCCGCACCGCCGCCGAGCTCTTCCTCGCCTTCGATCGCTTCGTGGGGACGGTCGCCGTGCCGCTGTTGGTCGGGGCCAACGCCTTCCTGTACGCGACCCAGGCCTCGTTCCGCGCGGCGGTGACCGCCAGGCTGGCGGGCGACGAGGCGCTGCGGCTCGCGAGGTCGACCTCGCCCGGGGCCGAGGAGTGGGGCGGGCCACTGGTGCGGGCGGCGAACGTGGCCCGCTACCGCGGCTCCCACCTGGAGGAGGCGGGCCGGCTGGGGGGGACGAAGGGCTCGCCGCACAAGGGGCTCGCGGACGGCCCGGAGGGGCGGATGGCCTACGCCCGCCGCGCGATGGCCGAGCTCGTCCACGCCACCCGCTACGGCGAGGACGTCTACGACCGGTCGTTCCCGGGACCGACCCGGCTCGGCCGCGTGATGGGGGCGGAGCTCCTCGATCTCTTCGGGAGCGTCCTCCCCGGCGCCGCCTTCCGCGGTCACACCCGGTTCCACTCCGACGAGAACCCGCGGCCGGATCGCCGCTCGATGCGCGCCTACTACGCCCAGCTCGAGGGCAGCGGCCAGTACGTCGCTCGGTATCCGATCGGCAGCTCCATCGGCGCCAACTTCTACCTGATGGCGTCGTCCCCCTCCGGCATCGCCGAGCTCCTCGGGATGAACGCGCCGGAGATGTCGTCGGTGACGTCGACGGGCGTGGCCCACGGAGGCGGCTGGGCCTGCACCTGGGACGTGCGCGATCCGTACGAGCGCCGCGGCGTCCCGGACCTCGCCGAGATCTTCGTGCCCCGCTACTCGTGCGAGGTGAACCGCGGCATGCACCCGTGGTGGGGGATCCTCCCCTACATGGCGTTCGACTCCACCCGAGAGGGCTGCGCGTCCGTCGCAGAAGAGAACTGCCAGCCCGACGTCTGGGTGGCGCTCCGCCTCCCCGCGTCCGAGGCGAACCTTCCCACCGGCGCCGCGGGCGCATCCATCGACCTCGAGGTCGGAACCCCTGGCGGCGCGGCCCACGCCAGCCACGCGGTCGTGGAGGGCGACGGCCCCAGGGTCGTCTCCCGTGCGCTCGCCTATTACCACCGGCCGGGCAACTGGCAGGAGCATCCCAACTTCTTCAACCCCTACTGGCGCGCCAAGCTCGCCCCAGTGGAGCCGGGCCTGGAGCGGGCGGGCGCCGCCGCGCTGCGCGCCCTCCTCCCCGCCGGGATCACCGGCCGGGCCCTCACCCACTGACATGCACGCCCTTTGCCCCCGACCACCCCGCCGCCTCGACCGCGCCGGACAGCGCGGCAGCGCCGTGACCGAGCTGGCCCTGGTCGCGCCGCTCTTCGTCGTCCTCCTCCTATGGGGCGCCTGGGTGGCCGACATCGGCAGGGCGCGGATCAAGCAGCAGGAGGCAGCCCGCTTCCTCACCTGGGAGCTCGCCGCTCACCCGCCGTCGGATCCCGAGGACCGGCGCGAGCGCTTCCGCGCCACGCGGGAGCGCGCCCTGGCCGAGACCGCTCGCCGGTACCGCACCCTGGAGGGCCACGGGCCGCAGGCGCGATCCCGAGGGCTGGCGACCCGGGCGAGCCTTGGCGCGATCGACGTACAACCGGTGGGGCTCGACGCCGCCGGCGACATCGAGGCGCCGCCCGGCGCGGTGGGGGCGTTCGACGAGGTGCGGCGCCTGCTGGGGCGAGCGCAGCGTCCGGTGCTGGATCGCTTCGGGCTCGAGCTCGAGCGGATCGGCGGCGAGACGGAACTCGAGGCCGTGGTGGAGAATCGCCTGCTGCCCGAGCGGTTCCTGGAGGGATCGTTCTTCTCGGGCCGGTTCTTCCCGGAGCGGCTGGACCGGCTCGAGCTCGCGCCCGTGCGCATGCGGCTGGAGCCGGACACCTGGGCCCTCGCCAGCGGCGAGGACGTGAACCTCGGCGATCGGAGCTCGGCGTTCTTCCGGCGGGTGGATCGGATCGCGCTCCTGGGCCTGGGCGGCGAGCTCTCTCGCAAGGCGGGCCCCGCCGGCGCGGTCCTCGACTGGTTCCCGATCGAGCTGCGGGCGCAGGTGGTGAGCCGCGGGTATGGAGAGCACCTCGCCGATCGCTCCATGGTCACCTCCTGCTCGAAGGACGCCCTCGCGCGCTCCGGCAAGTGGAGGAACGGCCACGGCACCCGGGCGGATCGGATGTCGAAGGTAAAGTGCTTCGACACCCTGCCGATCGACGCCGACGTGATCGGCAGCGGCTACCGGGGGGATCCGAGCTACCGCGCCCTGGAAAGCCGGGCGAACGCCTACATGGGCTGCGGCGAGCCCGGCGGCTGCACGGGAGGTGAGAGATGAGCCCGACCCTGGAGCGGATGCGCGCCTTGCGCCGGCTCGCCGTCTCGCTCGGCGTCTCGGCCGCTGCGATCGCGCTGGTGGGGATCGGCCGGGCGCCGCCTCGGGCCGTGGCCGCCGCGGCGGCGGAGGATCCCCACCTCGGGATCTTTCCGACCTACCCCGGAGCGCCCGCGGTGGCGGTGGGCGACGGACTGCGCGTGGACGGCCGCCTCGTCTCCACCACCACCTTTCACACCCGGGCCTCGCCCGCGGAGGTGATCGCCTTCCACCGCCGGCACTTCGAAGCCCTCCCCGTGGAGCTCGTCGAGAACCCGCTGCCGGACGGGCTGGCGCTCTTCGTCCTCGACGTCCACGAGGGGCGACGCGGCCTGGTGACCGCTCGCTCGAAGGGCGGGATCACCGAGGTGATCCGGGGATGGTCTCCCCTCGAGGAGGAGGACGCCGACGCGGCGGACCAGCTCCCGCCGACGCCCGACGACCTCGCGGCGATCTCCCGGGTGGACGACGGCGAGGCCCTCACCTGGACCGCTCACGCCGATCGGGATCCCGCCGCGCTCGCCGGGGAGCTGATCGGGCGCTTCGTCGAGGCAGGGTGGAAGCAGGAGTCCGCCGACCGCGAGCGCGCGAGCGTCGGTGCCGCGCGCACCGTTCGGCTCTCCCGCGAGGGGAGGAGCGCTACACTCTCCGTCGGATCGATGCCGGAGGGGGGCGCGCTCGTCGCCATCCGGATCCTCCCAGGAGACGGATGATCGGATGGCCCGCACCTCCCTCCTCGCCGGTCGCGTCGCTCGCGCCATCGCGTTCTTCGCCACCTTCGCCACCGCGCTGATCCTCGCGTCCCCCGCCTCGGCGCGGGAGCGCGCGCCCGGCACCGGCGGGACCGTCCCTCCCCTTGGTGTGCTGCCCTGGAGCTCGTTCACCACAGGTGAACCCGGCACCTGGGTCGAGTATGCCACGCTCGTGGGCGGGCACCCCGTGCCTCCCTACCTCCGGGTCATCCTCCTCGGCGACGGCGCGGCCGGCGGCGAGGGGGGCGCGTGGATCGAGATCTGGCTCTCCCAGCGACCGGGTAGCGCCGGTCAGGCGTTTCGGGTCCTGGTGGGGACCTCTCCCGGGAGGGAGGGGGCCATCCTGGCGGCGAGGGCGCGCCTCTTGGGCGGAAAGGTGCAGGAGATCGCGCCGGACGCCTGGGCGGCGCATGCGGGCGGCGACGGCGCGAGCGTGCCGGGCCGCCCGCAGCTCCTGCCGGAGGTCGTCTCCGTCCTCACCCCCGCCGGGAGCTTTCCCTCCCGGATGGCGAGGGCGGGCGAGGCGAAGCTCTGGATCTCGAGCGCCGTCCCCGGCCTCGGGCTGGTGCGCCTGGAGCTCCCCGCGCGCGCGGGGCTCGAGCTGCACGCCATCGGCACGGGCGGCCGCGGCATCGTCGAGGAGCCCGTTCCCCGGGGTGCCTCCGGGTCCACCGGGTCCACCGGGGCCGCCGGAAAGGATGGCGATGCAGATCCCGTAGGGTCTTCCCGCGGCGGGTCGAGCGCGCCCGCGTCGCTGCCGGAACGAAATGCTCCCGGTGCGAGCTCACCTCCTTCCGGTCTCGGACCGAAAGGCCGCTAGCTCGACCTCGGCTCCTTCCCGTCTCGGACCGAAAGACCGCCCGCTCGACCTCGGCATCTCCGGGCCCGGTCCGAAAGAAGGGCTTCGGGGGCGCCCGAGCATCGCCCCCGCGCGTCGGTCGGTGAAGTGCGCCGGCTCGCGAAGGGGCGGGCCGTGCGGGGCCCGACCACTCCTGCTACGCTGGGCCGACGTGCGAGCGAGAAAAGAGCGCCACCATCCACCCTTCGAGATCGGCGCAGCCCTCCTCGCGACGGCGCTCGCGGCGATCGCCTGGCCGGCGCCGGCCCTCCCGGAGGAGCCCGCCGAGCGGGTCTCGGAGGAGCTGCAGACCGCCGGCGAGGCCTGGGAGGAGCCGGGCTTTCGGATCCAGCTCCGGATCGGGACGGAAGACCTGGCCGGCGCGGGGGCGACCCCTTCCGGCTCGGGCCTGAGCCTCTCCGCCGAGCCCGGCTTCCGGTTGTCCCGCTGGTGGTCCATCGGCGCCGACCTCACGTACACGATCGTCGGCGGGCAGGTGGACGGTCTGCGCTGGAGCGGGATCGCCGGCCTCGGATTCCACCCCGCGGGCGGCCTCTTCGTCTCGGCGGGGGCCGGCTACGGCGGCCTCATGGTCGAGTCGTTCGACGGCCTCGGTTCGGCCTCCTGCACGGGCACGGGCCCCGCCGTGGGGGCCAAGGCCGGGTGGCTCTTCCCGGTGGGGACCCTCTTTGCCACCGGGCCCCTCGTCGGGACGCAGGTGCAGTGGGTCCGTTGCCCGAGACCCGACCACTTCGAGTTCGCGCTCGACGACGTCGAGGCGCCATCCGACGCGCCTGCCGGCCCCACCACCTGGCGTCACACTAGTCTTCACTTCGGATGGTCGCTGGCGTGGCGGTGAGCGCGTCGTCTCCTCCGTCCATCGCCGTCGGACCGGGGCTGGCCGGACCGCCGGCGATTCGCCTCGCGGCGGCCGCGATCCTCCCCGCGATCCTGGTCCTCTCCGCATCCGCCTCGATCGCACAGGCGCACCCGACGGAGACGAACGTCACCCACCCGCCGGCGACCTTCTCGGTCGACCCGCAGGCGGGCAACGAAGGTGCCGCGGACGACGCCTCGGAGGCCGAGGCCTCCGGCGGCGAGATCGCCGAGGCGCTCGACCTCGTGTCCCCGGTCCCGGTCGGATCGATCCGGGTGCCCCTGCCGGAAGGCGCGCCCGCGATCGAGCGCGCCGTGGTGGTCCAGGTGATGCTGCGGGTGGAGGCGGACGGACGGGTCTCGGCGGTGGAGCTCCTGGAGGGCGCCGGGCCTCCCTGGGACGAGGCGGTCCTCGAGGCGACGGCGGCCTTCGTCTTCGAGCCGGCGCGCCTGGACGGCGTGCCGGTGGCCGTCGAGATCCCGTTCGTCCAGCGCTTCGAGCCGCCGCCCCGCCCGGCGGGCGAGGAGGAGGAGCGGCTCCCGGCGCGGATCTCCGGCGTGGTAGTGGAGAGGGGCACCCGCAAGGCGGTGCCTCACGCGGCCGTGATCGTCGAGGTCGCGGGCCGGATCGCCCGGGCGGAGACGGGCGCCGACGGCACCTTCGCCCTCCGCGCGGCGGCGGGGCGGGCCCGGATCGAGGTGTCGGCCCCGGGCCACGCGCGGTTCGTCGTCCACGAGGAGCTGGAGGAGGGGCGCGACCTGGCGGTGCGCTACCTGGTGGAGCGGCGCAGCTACGATCCCTACGAGACCATCGTGATCGGCAGGATGGAGCGAGAGGAGGTGTCGCGCACCACCCTGCGAGATCGGGAGATCACCCGGGTGCCGGGGACCTTCGGCGATCCGTTCCGGGTGGTGGGGACGATGCCGGGGGTGGGCCAGGTGTTCTCCCTGCTGAGCTACCCCATCGTGCGCGGCGCGAGCCCCGGCTCCACCGGGATCCTCCTGGACGGGATCCGGATCCCGCAGCTCTACCACTACCTGGCGGGCCCCGCGGTCATCCACCCCTCGTTCATCGACCGGGTGGACTTCTACCCCGGCTCGTTCCCGGTGGAGTACGGCCGCTACACCGGCGGCATCATCGACGGCATCACCCGCAGGCCGAGGCCGGACGAGGAGACGGTCGACCTCGGGATCGATCTCACCAACGCCTCGCTGATGCTCCGCCAGCCGATCCTCGGCGGCTCCACCACCGTCTCGGCCGCCGGGCGCTACGGGTATCCGGGCATGCTGCTCTCCGCGTTCAGCGAGGACGCCTTCGCCTCCTACTGGGACTACCAGCTCCGCGTGGACACCGGCGCCGCGACCGATCGATGGACCGTCTTCGGCTTCGGGGCCTTCGACGAGGTCGGCGAGCGGGTGGGCGACGCGATGAGGACCAGCCTGCGATCGCAGTTCCATCGGCTCGACCTCCGCTACCGGGCGGGCAGCGACCGGACCTTCGGGAGCTACGCCGTCGCCTTCGGCGTCGACCAGCTCTATTCGGCCGAGGACATGGGGACGCTGGAGACGATCGGCGTCGAGCCGCGGGCCCGGTGGCAGGTCGGCCTCGGCGAGGCGTCCGCGCTCCGGCTCGGCGTCGACGGCGCCTTCCGCCGCACGAACTCCCGGACCCCCTCGGACGACGTGGACGAGCTGCGCAGGGATCTGCCAGAGCCCCGGATGGCGGCCGCGGGCGGCTTCGTCGAGGTACCGGTGTGGATCACGGAGGATCTCCTGCTCACGCCCGGCGCCCGCCTCGACGTCTACGACACGCGCTCGGCGTCGAAGGGCTCGGTGGATCCGCGGTTCTCGTGGAGGTACCGCGCCTACGAGGCGCCGGAGTCGGCGCAGGTCTGGCTGAAGGGAGGCGTCGGGTTCTACCACCAGCCGCCCCGCTTCTTCGTGCCGATCCCGGGCCTCGACGAGCTGGCCCTCGACCTGGGGCTACCCGCCAGCACCCAGACCTCGCTCGGCGCCGAGCTGGAGCTCGCCACCGGCTTCCACTTCGACCTGCAGGGCTACTACCACCACATGGATCCGGTGCTGCTCGAGCCCGTCTTCGGCGAGACCGGCGACCCGGAGCCGGACCCGCCAGGGGCCGACGTCTCCCCTGCCGAAGAGGAGGAGAGCGATCTCGACTCGATGCTGGTGCGGCGGCGGGGCCGCTCGTACGGACTCGAGCTCCTGGTGCGCAAGCGGGAAGGCGGCGCGCTCTTCGGCTGGATCGCCTACACCCTCTCCCGCAGCGAGCGCCGCGGCGGCGGCGGCGCGTGGGAGCCCTTCGACTTCGACAGGACGCACATGCTCCACGTGGTGGCGGGGGTGCGGCTGCCTCGCAACTGGGAGGTGGGCGGGAGGTTCCAGGTGCAGAGCGGGCGTCCGTGGCGCGACCCGGACACCGGGCGGATCTCGAAGCGCCTCGATCCCTTCACCCGGTTCGACCTGCGCATCGACAAGCGCGCCATCTGGAACGAGTGGATGCTCGACTTCTACATCGACGTGATCAACGTCATGATCGCCCCGGAAGCCATCGACGACTCGTCGACCTCGCTGCGCTACGTACTGCCGACCCTGGGCTTCCGCGCGGTGCTCTGACCCGGGTCGAAGGCCTCCGTCCCGGCGGCGCACCCGCGCTGCCCCGCGATCGCGGAGAGGCTACGACCCTTTCGTTCGGATCAGCCGACGTGCTCGACCTTCGGGAGCCGCACCACGAAGGTGGCGCCACCGAGGACGCTCTCGCCCAGCTCGATGGACCCGCCGTACCGCACCGCCAGGGTGCGACAGAGCGCGAGGCCCAGCCCCACGCCGGCCGGCTTGGACGAGACGAGGGGCTCGAAGATCCGATCGCCCAGGTCGGGATCGATGCCGGGGCCGCTGTCGCTGACGAAGATCGCGAGGGCGTGCGGCTCGCCCCGGGTGTCCACCCGCACCTCGCCCCCCGGCCCCGCCGCCTCGGCGGCGTTGGTGAGGAGGTTCACCAGGATCTGCCGGAGCTGGTGCGGATCGATGTGCACCAGCGGGCCGTCCTGGGGTGCGTGCACCTCGAGCGTCGCCCCTTCCGGCAGCGCGACCGCCTCCCGTGCCGACTCGAGCACCGGCGCCACCTCGGTGGCGATGTCGCCGGGCGGCCTCCCCCGGACGATCTCGAGGAGGCCGTCGATGATCCGGGTCGAGATCCGCACCTGGCCGGCGATCCGCTCGAGGTGGGCCGCGGCCCGGGAATCGTGCTGGACGTGCTTGCGCAGCAGGAAGACCGACGAGTCGATGACTCCGAGCGGGTTGCGGAGCTCGTGGGCGATGGACGCCGAGATCGGGCCGAGCTGCGCCATCCGGGCCTCGCGCTCCCGGCGCTCCGCGTGGTTCTCCTCCCAGCCCTCGACCACCAGGGCCAGCTCGAGATCCACGAGGCGCTCCACCGCGCGCGCCTCGTGGCGGGAGAGCTCGTCGCCCGCCGGCCCGACCGCCTCGAGCAACGCCTCGCGGACCGCGTGCCCGGCGAGGAGGATGGGGAGGACGCCGGCGCCCAAGGCTTCGAAGCGCCCGGCGAGCTCCCGCCGATCGGCCGCGCGAGCGGCGTCCCACCTCGGCGACGCCATCTTCGTCCGCCACTGGGCGGCCAGGCGCGCGATCTCGTCTCCCTCACCCGCGGCGGGCTGCGCCGACTCGAGGGGCCAGAGCCGGTCGTGCAGGCCCCGCAGGAGGGCCTCGTCGTCGGCGCCGAAGCCGACCCGCCTCCGCAGCGCCGCAAGGTCGAAATCAGGGTGCATCTTCTCGTCGACTCCCAAGTGGAGAGGGAGGGTAACCGCTGCGAGGGGATCGCGAAACCGAGTCTTCGCCTCCCGGACCGGGCGGTCGGTGGAGAGAGGGGCACTTCCGCAAGAGACGCCCTGCCCCGGGGCCGCCCGCGACGAAGCCAAAAAAAGGCCCCCGCCCCGATGGGACTCGGAGCGAGGGCGAACGGTGGGCCCTCCGAAGGCGGGCCGGCACAGGGAACGTCAGGGGACGAAGAGGGTCGGTCCAGCGACCGCCTGGGGGGCCGGGTCTCCCCAGTCCCAGAGGCAGATGCCGTCGGTCGCCGTCCCGGTGGTCACATGGACCAGCGGCAGCGTCTCGCCGAACGCGTCCGCGACGAACGCGACGATCCCGCCGCTGGCACATTCGAGGCGCCATCCCGAGGTGTCGTAGGTGGCCGAGATCAACGGCGTACTGATGTCGACGTAGTCGGGCTCCCCTCCGTCGAGCCGCACGCCGAGGGCGTCGAACTGCACGTACTGGCTCCCGCCCGCGTCCTCGCAGACGAGGAGCACGCCGGTGGTGACCTGACCTGCCTCCGGAATCCCGTCGATCGCATCCGCCACGCGGATCTGGAGGAGGTGGTCGCCGGCGGCGCTGCTGGCCTCGTACACGCCCGCCCCACCCACGCGAACCTGCTCCTTGAGCGACTGGAAGGACGGACCGTGCCCGATGCACTCCCCCACCCCGTAGGTCTGGGCGAGGAGCATGAAATTGACCGACCTCGTCGCATCGAGCGACGCCCCCACCTCGATGAAGTCTTCGATGAAGCCAGCAGTGACCGTCGTCCAGGCGAGGCCGTTGGCATTGGTGTCGACCTGGTCGTCGCCGAGGGTCCCCATGGCGTCCCCGCCGTCCACCGAGAAATTCACCGTCGCGTTCTCGACCGGATTCCCGTACGCGTCCCGGACGATCACCGCCACGGCGGCTCCGAACTCCTCGCCCACGACGATGACCTGCCCGTCGCCGGCGACGATCGAGATCGAGTCGGGGTCGTCCGCGATTGCGGTCGCCGCCGCCGTGCGCGTGATCCCGGCGGCGTTGACCGAGACGGACTGCGGCCCGGCCACGGTGCCGAGCGTCCAGGTGGACCTCGCCACGCCCGTCGAGTCGGTGGTGGTCGAGGGCGTGCCCACCTCCGCGTCCTCGTCCGTGGTGGCGAACGTCACCGTCACGCCCGAGACCGGATTGTCATGGTCGTCGGTGACCGTCGCCACGATCTCGGTCGGAAGGGGCTGGCCCACGGTACCCGTGATGGTGTCGTCCCAGGTGAGCTCCAGCTTCGTCGGCGTGTCGGCGATCGCCGTGGCGGCGGCCGTCCGCGTCATCCCGTCGGCGGTGACGGTGAGCGACTGCGGCCCGGCCACGCTGCCGAGGGTCCAGGTGGACTGCGCCTCGCCCGCCGCGTTGGTCGTGGTCGACGGCGTGCCCACCACCGCGTCCTCGTCCGTGGTAGTGAAGGTCACCAACACCCCGGAGAGCGGGTTGCCGTAGGCGTCGGTGACCTTGGCCACGACCGGGGTCGGGAGCGGCTGGAGGACGGTGCCGTGGACGGTGTCGTCCCAGGTGAGCTCGAGCACGTCCGGGTCGCCGGCGGTGGCGGTCGCCGCCGCCGTGCGCGTGATCCCGGCGGCGTTGACCGAGACGGACTGCGGCCCGGCCACGGTGCCGAGCGTCCAGGTGGACCTCGCCACGCCCGTCGAGTCGGTGGTGGTCGAGGGCGTGC
>Ga0180220_1001707_pt1 | contig 15527 bp, 14 predicted proteins | sample eDN5th37CBELigBY_FD_151335 | JGI IMG/M metagenome (GOLD analysis project Ga0180220, IMG submission 151335) | Enriched backyard soil microbial communities from Emeryville, California, USA - eDNA 5th pass 37_C BE-Lig BY (version 2) (version 2) | ecosystem: Environmental > Terrestrial > Soil >... | reverse complement strand
CCCGCATGGACAAGTTCACCGACATGATGCTTGAAAAGACCGGCCTGATCTCCATGATAGGCAAGGCCGAGCGAGGTCCCGTGGCCATCGAGTCCATCCGCAAGCACGGCTCGGCCTATCTCATGGCGGTGGGCGGCTCGGCTTACCTGGTGTCCAAGGCGATACGCGGGGCCAAGGTCGTGGCCTTCGAAGACCTGGGCATGGAAGCCATCTACGAATTCGACGTCAAGGACATGCCGGTGACGGTGGCGGTGGACGCCAGCGGCACGTCGGTGCATGAGACCGGGCCCAAGCAATGGGCGGCCCGCATCGCGCAGATTCCGGTCGTTCCCGCCTGAGCGCGGCCCAAGCGACGGATTCAGAACGCCAAGGCGGCCAGTTCTCCATAGACCTGGCCGCCTTGTTCATTCGAGAGCCTTGCGGGTTCAGGGCAGCGCTTGCAGGGGCTGATCGGCGCACGCCTTCAGAAGTTCGGGCAGGCTCTTGCCCTCCAGCTTGATGTCGGGCGCCAGGTCGCACAAGGGGCGCAATACGAACGCCCGCAAGTGCATGCGCGGATGCGGCACGGCCAGGCGCGGCGTGTCGATGCGCTGCGCGCCGTACAGCAGCAGGTCAAGGTCCAGCGTGCGCGGCGCATTGCGATAGGGGCGCTCGCGTCCATGCAGTTGTTCTATGTACTGCAGCACGTCCAGCAGCGCATGCGGCTCGAGGCGGGTGCGCAGCGAGGCGACGGCGTTGACGTAATCGGGGCCGCTCGATTCGATCGGGGCGGTCCGGTATAGGGGGGAAAGCCTCAGTTCGCCGATGCCCTCGGTGCAGGCCAGTTGCTCCGCCGCTTGCAGCAGGCTTTGCCGTGCTTCGCCCAGGTTGGCTCCCAGGCCGACATAGGCCGTGACCCACGCTGCATCAGGCTCGGTATCGGGCGTTTCAAAAGGCATGAGCGGGGCGGATCCGGATCGACGTGCGCGGCGTCAGGCCGGCGCGCCGTCGGAGCTCGCGGCGGCCGGCTTGCGGCGGCGACGGCGCTTGCGGGGCTTGCTGGAAGCGGAGCCCGCATTCTGGCGCTGGTATTCGTCGATCATGTGCGCGCGGTCGTTGCTGTCCGCGTTGGCGAGATCCATCCACCACTGCGCCTGCACGCTGTCGACCTCGCGCGCCTCGGCGCGCAGCTGCAGGAAGTCGACCGCGGCGCGAAACCGCTGGTGATCGAGCATGCGCCAGATCGTCCGCGGCGAAGCCCGTTCGAAACGCGGCTGCATGAACCAGATTTCGCGCATATCGGCCTGGAAGCGGCGCTGGATGGCCAGGGTGCGGGTTTGCCGGTCGATGACGTCGTCGGCGGCCAGCACCAGCGCCTGGACGGGGTGTTCGCCATGGGCCGTGATCTCGGCCCAGCGCTTGTCCACGAGCTTCCAGAGCAGGGCGGCGAACAGGAAGCTGGGGCTGACCGATTTGCCGGAACGGACACGCGCGTCGGTGCGTTCGAGCGCCAGGGAAACGAATTCTTCGCCCTCCGGCGTCTGGAACAGTGTGTCGATCACCGGCAGCATGCCCTGAAGCAGCCCCAGCTCGCGCAGCTGGCGCAGGCAGTTCATGGCATGGCCGCAGGTGAGCAGCTTGAGCATTTCGTCGAACAGGCGCGAGGCGGGCACGTTCTGGATGAGCGGCGCCAGTTTGGCGATGGGCGCCATCGTGGCCGGATCGACGGTGCCGTCGAGCTTGCAGGCAAAGCGCACGGCGCGCAGCATGCGGACGGGGTCTTCGCGGAAGCGGGTGTCGGGGTCGCCGATCATGCGCACCACGCGTTTCTTCAGGTCGGCGACCCCGCGGTGGTAGTCGATGACCACTTCGTTGATGGGGTCGTAGTACAGCGCATTGAGCGTGAAGTCGCGCCGCGCCGCGTCTTGCTCGTGGGTGCCGAACAGATTGTCGCGCAGAATGCGTCCGTGCTCGTCGGTTTCCTGGTCGCCCGCCTCGGCCGGAGCCCGGAAGGTGGAGGTTTCGATGATTTCCTGTCCGAAGACCACGTGCACGAGCTGAAAGCGGCGGCCGATGATGCGGGCGCGCCGGAACAGGGGGCGGATCTGTTCGGGCGTGGCATTGGTGGCGACGTCGAAATCCTTGGGTTCGAGCCCGACGATGAGGTCGCGGACGGCGCCGCCCACGATGTAGGCATCGAAGCCCTTCTGGTGCAGCACTTCGCAGACTTTGATGGCGTGGCGCGAGACGTTGCGCCGATCGATGCCGTGCTTGTCGCGCGTCAGGCGCTCCGGGCCGCGCGCCGGGCTGGAGAACAGACGGCCGACGAAGTTTTTTATTGTCTCTTTCAGCATGGGCGTATTTTAGGACTTTGCGTCCTGCATGTCCTTGAAAATGTCCAGGACCAGCCAGCCGCGTGCCTGCGCCACCTGCCGGAGCGTGGGGCTGGGGTTGGCGGCGACGGGATCGGTGACGGCCTCGAGCAGGGGCAGGTCGTTGGTCGAGTCGCTGTAGAAGTAGGAGCGCTCGAACCCGCCCAGGCTGAGTCCCTGCGAAGCCAGCCAGTCGTGCACGCGCGTGACCTTGCCCTCTTTGAAGCTGGGCACGCCCTGGATGACGCCGGTGTAGCGTCCCTCGCGCATCTCGGGCACGGTGGCGATTAGATGGGGGATGTTGAAGGCGCGGGCGATGGGGGCGGTGACGAACTCGTTGGTGGCCGTGACAATGGCGCACAGATCGCCTTGTTCGAGGTGCCGGTCGACGAGGCGGCGCGCCACGGGCAGGATGTTGGGCTCGATGACTTCGCGCATGAACACCTTATGCCATTCGTCCAGGTCGGAGGTCGTGGCGGCGGCCAGCAGGCCCAGCATGAACTCGGCGGCCTCCTGGGCGGTGAGGTTGCCGGCGTTGTAGCGTTCCATCAGTTCGTTGTTCAGCCGCTGGGCTTGCACGGGGTCGCCTGCCCGGCCGGTGCGGGCCAGGAAATCGGCCCATTGATAGTCGCTGTCCAGCGGCAGCAGGGTGTGGTCCAGGTCGAACAGGGCCAGGTTTCTCGGGGTGGTCATACGGTTTTCGTTTCATCGGGCGGCGCATCGGCCGCCAGCAGGTCCTTCAAAAGAGGCAGTGTGATGGCCCTGTGTTTCTCGAGCGAGTAACGGTCGAGCGCATCTATCAGGGCGCTGAGGTGGTTCATGTCGCGGGTGTAATGGGTAAGCACCCAATTGACGACTTCGGGCGCCAGATGCAGGCCGCGTTCGGCGGCGCGCGCATGCAGCGCCTGGGCGCGGTCGTCGTCGGAAAGCTGCTGCAGGCGGTAGACCAGGTCCCATCCCAGCCGGGTGCGCAGGTCTTCGCGCAGCGGCATGGCCATGGGCGCGCGGTCGCCGGACAGCAGCAGGGCAAAGGCGCTGGAAGCGGCCGCCGCTTCACGCCAGCGATTGTACAGGGTGAACAGGGCGGCCTGGGCCGGGCCGTCGAGCAGGTCGACGCCGTCGATGGCGATCAGGCGAGAGTCGATCTGGTCGCGAGCGGCCAGGCCGGCCAGGATATGCCGGCTTTGGCCGGCATCGATATACAGGGCGTCTTGCGCATCGCTCAGGGCGCGCAGCAGGTGGCTGCGCCCGGAGCCGGGCGAACCCCATAAATAGATGGCCCGCCCCGGCTGCCATTGGCGCAGCGCATCGACGGCTGCCGCGTTGTCGCCGACGATGAAGTTGTCCAGCGTCGGCGGCGGGGGGGGCAGAAGGTCGAGAATGAGTTGTCGGGGCATTGCCGGGGGTAAAAGCGTAAAATGCGCTGGATGATTCAGTTCAACACGCAATTCTTACACATCCCACAGCTTTTCTCATGACTACCAAAAATTCCGCCTCCCTGACATACCGCGATGCCGGAGTGGACATCGACGCCGGCGAGGCGCTCGTCGACCGAATCAAGCCGCTGGCAGCCAAGACCTTACGAGCGGGGGTCATGGCCGGCATAGGCGGATTCGGAGCCTTGTTCGAGGTGCCTAAGCGCTTCGACGAGCCGGTGCTGGTGGCGGGAACCGACGGCGTGGGCACCAAGCTGCGCCTGGCGTTCGAGTGGCAGCGCCACGACACCGTGGGCGTCGACCTGGTGGCCATGAGCGTCAACGACATCCTGGTCCAGGGTGCCGAACCGCTGTTTTTTCTCGATTACTTTGCCTGCGGCAAGCTTTCCGTCGACACGGCGGCCAGCGTGGTGGGCGGCATCGCCCGCGGCTGCGAGTTGGCCGGTTGCGCCCTGATCGGCGGCGAAACGGCCGAAATGCCGGGCATGTATCCGGACGGTGAATACGATCTGGCCGGCTTTGCGGTGGGCGCGGTCGAAAAATCGCTCATCATCGACGGCAAGTCCATTGCCGAAGGCGACGTCGTCCTGGGCCTGGCTTCCAGCGGCGCGCACTCCAACGGTTTTTCGCTGCTGCGCAAGATCCTCACGCACGCCAACGCCCGCCCCACGCAGGAGCTGGGCGGCCGGCAACTGGCCGACGTGGTCATGGAACCCACCCGCATCTACGTCAAGCCGGTGCTGGCGGCCTTGAAAGAGCACGGCAAGGCCATCAAGGGCCTGGCCCACATCACCGGCGGGGGGCTGCTCGACAACGTGCCGCGCATTCTCCAGCCCGGCTTGGCCGCCGAGCTTCATCGGGACGCCTGGGAAATGCCCGAACTCTTCCAATGGCTGCAGCAGAACGGCGGCGTGGCCGATGCCGAAATGCACCGCGTGTTCAATTGCGGCATCGGCATGGTCATCGTCGTGCCGGCCGATCGGGCCGACGCCGTCGCGGCAACGCTGGCGCAGCATGGCGAACAAGTCAGCCGCATCGGGCACATCGTGGCCCGTGCGCCGGATGCGCCTCAGACCGTCGTCATCTAGGGCCCGTCAACCGGCCCCAGGATCCGTCAACGGGCCCGGAAGTCCTGGCGCCAGATCCGGCCGGCCAGCTGTCTGACCTGGTCGGCCGCATCGCCGGCCAGGCAGTCCACCACCATGCGGTCGGGCTGCGAACGCAGCCAGGTCAGCTGCCGCTTGGCCAGCTGGCGCGTGGCGGCAACGGCTCGCTCGATGGCCTCATCCAGGCTCGTTGCGCCATCCAGATAGTCCCATAGCTGCCGATAGCCCACGCAGCGCACCGAAGGCAGGCCGGCATGCAGGTCGGGCCGGCGGTGCAGCCGGGCGACCTCTTCCACCAGGCCGGCCTGCACCATGGCCATATAGCGCTGGCGTATGCGCTCGTGCAGGGCCAGGCGGTCCGATGGCTCCAGGCTGATCGTCAGGTAGCGCAAGCGCTTGTCGTCTTCTCTTGCGGGGCGCTTGGCCAGCAGCTCGGACATGGGCGTGCCCGTCAGGCGATAGATTTCCACGGCGCGCTGTATGCGCTGGCTGTCGTTGGGCGCGAGACGGGCGGCGGTGCGGGGGTCGACCATGGCCAGCTCGCGATGCAGGGCCGGCCAGCCCTGTTCTCGCGCCTGCGCATCGATCTGCGCCCGCAGCGCCGGATCGGCGCGGGGCAGGTCGTCCAGACCCTCGCGCAAGGCCTTGTAGTACAGCATGGTGCCGCCGCACAGCAGGGGGATGCGGCCGCGCGCCAGAATCTCGTCGATCAGGCGCAATGCATCGTCGCGGAACGCCGCGGCGGAATAGCTTTCCGCCGGGTCGCGGATGTCGAGCAGATGATGCGGTATGAGCTCGCACTCTTGCGGCGAGGGCTTGGCCGTGCCGATATCCATGCCCCGATAGATGGTGGCCGAGTCGACGTTGATGATCTCGATGGGCCAGTCGGCGGCCAGTGCAAGCGTGGAGGCGCTTTTGCCCGCGGCCGTGGGGCCCGCGATGCAGACGATGGGAAGGCTCATTGGCCGCGCAGGAAGAGGCGATCGAGTTCGCCCAGCTTCCAGTGTATCCATGTGGGGCGGCCATGATTGCACTGGTCCGCGCGTTCCGTGCGCTCCATCTGCCGCAGCAGACCGTTCATCTCATCGAGCGTCAGGCGGCGGTTGGCGCGCACCGAGCCATGGCAGGCCATGGTCGAGAGCAAGGTGTTGCGTTGTTCAGTCAGCAGGGCAGAGCTGCCCACCTGGGCCAGGTCGCGCAGCACGCCGCGGGCGAGGGATTCCACGTCGCCGTTGGCCAGCAGGGCCGGCACGGCCCGCACCATGATGGCGGTCGGCCCAGAAGGGCGCAGTGTCAGGCCCAGTTCGGCCAGGCTGTCCTCGTGCTCTTCGATCAGGCCGAGCTCTTTTTCAGTGGCCGAGAACACGACGGGCACCAGAAGCTCTTGGCGAGGCAGCTCGCGCGCGTCCATGGCGGTCTTCAGCTGCTCGTACACCACCCGCTCGTGCGCGGCGTGCATGTCGACCAGAATCAGTCCGTCGCGATTTTGCGCCAGAATGTAGACGCCGTGCAGCTGGCTCAAGGCCATGCCCAGGGGAAATTCATTGTCGGTTCTTGCTTCGCCGGGCAGAGGGGGCGCCTCCGTGGTCCGGGCGGCCGGCGGCTGCAGAGGCTGGTATAGCGCGCGCCAGTCTTCGCCTTGGCTCTTCGGATAGTCGTTCAGGTGAAACGCGGTCTGCCTGGGCGCGAAAGCATAGCCGCCCGCCGCGGGGGGCGCTTCGCGTCCGGCTGCGGCAAGCGTGCCGCCGAGCGGCTGCGGGGCGGCAGCCTGGCCGCCGGAAGGCTCGCCGCCGAACGGCATGCCTTCGGCCGCACCCCGATCTTCATCCGTTTGCGGCAGCTGGGACGGATGAGAGGCTCCGGCGGCGTGGGCCAGCGCCTGGCCTATGGCTTGCGCGACGAAGCGATGGACAGCCCCGCTTTCACGGAAGCGGATCTCGTGCTTGGCCGGGTGGACATTGACGTCCACGGTTGCCGGGTCGACCGACAGGAACAGCACATAGGCCGGCTGCCTGTCGCCATGCAGCACGTCGGCGTAGGCTTGCCGTATGGCGTGGGCGACGACGCGGTCGCGCACGTAGCGTCCGTTGACGTACAGATACTGCCTGTCGGCGCGCGGCCGTGCGAAGGCCGGCCGTATCACCATGCCGCGCAGCGCGATCAGGCCCGCTTCGAGCTCGACGTCGAGCGACTGTTCGCAGAACTCGCGGCCGAGCACGTCGAGTATGCGCTGCCGGATGGGGCCCGCGCGCCAATGTTTCTGCGGCTTGTCGTTGTGAAAGAGGCGGAAGGCCACATGAGGATGAGCCAGCGCGATGCGTTCGAGCGCGTCCACGCAATGGCCGTATTCGGTGGCTTCGGCGCGCAGGAATTTGCGCCGCGCCGGAATGTCGTGAAAGATCTGCCGGATGTCCACCGTGGTGCCCACCGGCCCCGCCGCCGCTTCGGGCGCGGGCGAACCGGGCGTCAGTTGCCAGGCATGGTCATCGAGGGCGGTGCGCGAAATCAGGGTCAGGCGCGCCACCGAGGCGATGGAAGCCAGCGCTTCGCCGCGAAATCCCATCGAGGCCACCGATTCGAGCTCGTCCAGTGAATGTATCTTGCTGGTGGCGTGCCGCGTCAGCGCCAGGCCGAGCTCGTCTTGCGGAATGCCGTAGCCGTCGTCGCTGACGGCGATGCGGCGTATGCCGCCGCCCTCGAGCCGGATCTCGACGCTTTGCGCGCCCGCGTCGATGGCGTTTTCGAGAATCTCTTTAAGGACCGAGGCGGGGCGCTCGATGACTTCGCCGGCCGCGATCTGGCTGACCAGCAGGTCGGGAAGCGGTGCGATGGAGCGGCGTTGTGGCATGGAACGGAACTCTTGGAGTGGCGGCGGGGTCATCCCAGCAGCGCGCCGCCCGCTCGCCAGGCCCCGTAGATCAGCACGGAGAAATACACCACGGTCAGCACCGTGCTGAGATAGCCCAATAGAACGAACAGGCCGTCGCGCTGCAGCATGCCCATGGTCAGCAGCAGAATGGCCACCGCCGGCGCGGTATTGGAAAAGGGGATCAGGCCGAACGGCGCCATGAGCAGCAGCCCGGCAAAAACCAGCACCAATCCATTGAATCGGGCCATGGGGCCGGAGGTAAGCATCATGATGCGCGGCAGCACCCATGAGTCGAGCCGCGACACGATGGCCACGCCCTTGCGCAGCGCAGGCAGCAGCCGCGCCGTTTCCAGGGGACGGTCGAGGATGCGCTGCGGCAGCCACGGCAGGCGGTTCATGGTGATGGCCACCGCCAGCAGCACGATGGCCGCGCCGAACACCGTGGATACGCCGGGAATGGAGACCGGAATCAGGAAGGGCAGGGTCGCGATGGCGCACAGCACGAGCAGGCCTTGTTCACCGATGGCCATCATGAGCTTGCGCAGCGTGATGGTCTCGCCTTCGATACCGTCCACGGCACGGGAAAGCGTTTCGCTCAAGGGGGTGCGGGTGTCGCTGAATTGCATCTGGTATTCAATGAATGTGCTGGACCTTATGGTAGCAGTTTTCAACCAGAGGCAAAGGCTGACGCGGGGCCCGCGGCCCCGACCGGTCAGGCGCGCCGGGCCAGGCCCGGGCTGGAGGCGAAATAGCCGGTGATGCCCGTCAGCATGGCCTGGGCAATGCGGTCCTGGTGAGACGAACTGCGCAGCAGGCGCTCTTCTTCAGGGTTGCTGATGAAGGCTGTCTCCACCAGGATGGAAGGGATATCCGGCGCCTTCAGGACGGCAAAGCCGGCCCGCTCCACGCTTTTCTTGTGCAGGCGATTGATCTTGCCGATTTCGAACAGCACATTGCCGCCCACCTTCATCGAGTCATTGATCTGCGCGGTGGTGGAGAGTTCCAGCAGCACCTTGGCCACCTGCTTGTTGTGCGAACCCAGGTTGACGCCGCCGATGAGGTCGGCATTGTTTTCCTTCTGGGCCAGCAGGCGAGCGGTGGTGCTGGTGGCGCCATTCTGCGACAGCGCGTAGATCGACGACCCGCGCGCCGAGGGCTTGATCCACGCATCCGCATGGATGGAAATGAAGAGGTCGGCCTTGACACGCCTTGCCTTCTGCACCCGCACGTGCAGCGGCACGAAGTAATCGTTGTCCCGGGTCAGGTATGCGCGCATATTGGGCTGCGCATCGATCAGTTTCTTCAGGCGCCGGGCGATGCTCAGCACCACGTCTTTTTCGCGCGTGCCGCGCGGGCCTATGGCGCCCGGGTCTTCGCCGCCATGGCCGGGGTCCAGCGCGACCAGCACAGGGCGGGAAGAGGGCGTCGGGGCGGCCATGGCGGGCGGCTCCGGCGGCGCCGTGGGCTTGCTGGCGATGGGAGGGTTGGTGGGCAGCTTCTGGCCCTCCACCGAAGGAACGGGCGCCGTGCTGGGCGGATTCTGGGCCAGATTTTCCAGCACGTCCGCCAGCGGGTCCTCATCCTGGAAGGAGTTGGCGATGGCGACCAGCGGGTCTTGCGCTACCTGGGGGTATAGATCAAGAACCAGCCGGTATTTGTACTCGCCTATGGGCTTCAGGGTGAAGACCTGCGGAGCGATGGGCTGCTTCAGGTCCAGCACCATGCGGACCACGTCCGGCCGGTTCTGCCCGATCCGCACCGATGCGATATAGGGATCGTTGGGGCGGATCTTGGACACCAGATCGTCGAGCTTGCTGCTCATGCTCAGGCCGTCGATGTCGACGACCAGGCGATTGGGGTTTTCGAGCGTGAAGTGTTCGGCCTTGAGCTCGCTGTCCATTTCGAGCGTGACGCGCGTGTACTCGTCGGCGGGCCAGGTACGGACGGCGAGTATGGTTGCGGCCATAGCCAGCCGGGGTACGACCGGCAGCACCAGCAGCGTGGTGGCCGTGGCTAGGACTCGGCGGCGGGCGAGTCCCTTGGCGGAAATTCCTGCGGGGGGAGCACCAGTGAAGTCAGCCATGATTTTCCTTTGTTGCTATAGGCGGTAAGGCGCGCCAGTCGACCGGCGCCCGCGTACTCCAGAGAGATTTCGAGGTCGGGGGGCGATAGCAGCGCGCCAGCCTGTTCCGGCCACTCGATCAACACAACTGCTTGTTTTTGCAGGAGATCTCGGAATCCCGCGTCAATCCACTCCCTGGGATCGCTAAATCTATAAAAATCAAGATGATAGAAGTATAAGTTAGAAACTTTATAGCTTTCAAGCAGGGCGTAGCTGGGACTCTTGATGCGGCCGGTCACGCCGCAGGCGCGAAGCAGGGCTCGCACCAGGTGGGTCTTGCCCGCGCCCAGTTCGCCTTTCAGGTGTACCCGGCCGCCTGCCTGCCCGTATTCGTCCTGCTTGGACAGAAGCGGGGCAAGCTGCTTGGCAAGCAGCTCTGTGCTTTCTTCGTCTTTCAAATAGACGTTAATTTCGGCTAAAGATTGGCTTTCTTTCATGTCGATATTTTTTGAAGTCGGCTGCGCCACCCGCGGGAAAGGGGCGGGAAGACGATTCGGCGATATTCGGCATTCATTATCCTTGACTTTAAATCCCATGTTTAAACCGGCGCAGGGAAAGAGAAAAATCTACCGCAGGCGGCTTGACCATATTTGCGCTCATACAACAACATGCCCCGCTTGTTCGCTTGACGGCAGGACTATTTCTTGCCCTTGTCGGCATTGCCGTCATTGGTTCTTCCAAAGCATCGGCTTGAACTTCCGATTAATTCATAGTGAAATAATTTGTATGGAAATTAATATGGCGACATATACGCATGATTGTTAGGATCAAAGGGCTTTTGGCAATTATTTAGTTAGAAAAGGGAGGTGCTCGGCATATGTTCCAAGGCAATCCGCAGTTCGGATACATGAGCGGCCAAGTCGCTTTTTGGGGGCCCAAGCTTCTGGGTGTCATTGCAATTCTGGTGATCACCTATTTCGTCGCCAAGTCCGTGCGATGGGGGCTGGTCAAGGGCATCAACAAGTTGCCCGTTCTTTCTAAAGACCCGAATAGCCCGCAGCCCAATCTCGCCGATTCGATTGGGACCTTGGGCTACTGGCTGGTCTGGCTCATCGGCCTGCTGGTCGCCGTCCAACCGCTGGGCCTGACGCAGGCCATGGAGCCGATCAATGCGCTGACCGGCGAAGTCATGGTCTTCCTGCCCAGGATCATCGGTGCGGGCATCATTCTTTTCGTCGGCGTGCTCATAGCCCGTATCGTCAGAACCATCGTCGAGACCGCCCTGGGCGCCGTGAACTGGCGCAGATGGTGCGAACGTTTCAACCGTGTGGGGCCGGCCGAGATCGGCGCCGCCGCCGGGCCGGACAACGCCCCGACGAACTGCGCGGGACTGATTCGCCTGGCGGGCGCGATCGTATTCGCCCTCATCGTCATCCCGGTAGCCATTTCGGCGCTGCAGACATTGGGTATTTCTTCCATCGTCGAGCCCACCGTCCTGGTGCTGCATACTGTACTGGACGCCATCCCGCGCATTTTCGCGGCCGCGCTGCTTCTGGCCATTGCCTATTTCATCGCGCAATGGGTGCGAAGGCTGCTGGAGCAACTGCTTGCCACCCTGGGGTTCGATAATGCGCTTTCCAGCGTGGCGAGTCTTTCTTCGGGCGCCCGGCCGTCCCGCGTGGCGGGCTGGATCGCACTGGTTGCCATCATGCTGTTCGCCGCCATCGAGGCCGCCAGCCTGCTCGATTTCGGCATCGTGGCCATGATGCTCAGCCAGGCGACCGAACTGGGAGGCCAAGTGGTATTCGGCAGCGTGATCGTGGTGGTGGGCGTCGTCATGGCGCGTCTGGTTGCGCGCCTGGTGGGCGACTCGGTGGGCGAAAGCGGCCTGCCTTCGATATTGAAGTACGCCATCATCGCCTTGGCCGTCGCCATGGGCTTGCGCTTTATGGGGCTGGCCAATGAAATCGTGAACCTGGCCTTCGGCCTGATCCTGGGATCGGCGGCCGTCGCCTGCGCCCTGGCCTTCGGCCTGGGCGGCCGCGAAACCGCGCATCAGCTGCTGCAGAACTGGATCGAGCGCGGCAAGGCGCGTTCGCAAGCCAAGGCCGAAGACCAGCGCCCCGGGCGGCCCGAGTAAGCCGGCTAGCGCGTGGCGGCACGCATGTTCGGCAGCACGTGGCGCTGGCCGGACATGCATGCCCACCAGGGCTTGGGGCTCAACTGCCCGCCAGCACCGCCTGCATGACAATATCGTGGAAAGTGTCGGCCGTTTCCCGGACCATCTCGGGGTGATTGGGGCGAATCCAGATATAGCTGTAGTAGTACATGCCCAGCAGCCCTTTCAGCCGCACCTTCGAATAGGGCCGGAACGTGCCGGCGGCATGGCCCGCTTTCAGTACCTGCACCCATGCGGATTCGTAAGCGGCGTGAAGCGCCAGCACTTTCTCGCGCCGCTCGGCCGTGAATGACTGTATTTCCCTGAAGCAGACGGTCAGCTCGGCCTTGTGACGGGCGATGATGTCTATCAGGTCGTATCCCAGCTTGCGCAGTTGTGCCTGCGGATCGGACTCTTGCGCGAGCGTTCGCTGCGCCAACGCGCCCAGCTGCGACATATAGCTGCTGCAAATCTCTTCAAGGATTTCTTCCTTGCTTTCGATGTGGTGATACAGCGCCCCCCGGCTCAGGCCCACCGCCTCGCACAAGTCTTGGACGCCGACCGCGTGGTAGCCGCGTTCGGCGAAAAGCCGGGCGGCCGCCCGGATGATGCGCTCTCGGGAAGAGAGCTGGGAAAGAGTCGTGTCGGTCACAGGTAGATGCTTCTGCGCGGCAGCAAGCATTCCGTCTTCGTCAAAAAAATCAATATTTTACCGTCGCTTTGGCGGCGCTCGGAAATTGCCGCTAGAATGTGAAATCATACAGACCGATCGGTCTGTATGGAAGCCAACGAGAAAATGGAGGGTAGACAATGACTGAACATCGAGACTCGGCTGTGCGGTCGGCATCCACACAGTTGAGCGAGCAAGGGGCGCCGGATGCGCCGGTTCCCGAGCGTCGCCGATTTCTGGCCAAGGGGGGCGCCCTGGCGGGAGCCCTGGCTACTTTCGGGCTGGCCGAGCACAGCCTGGCCCAGTCGGGGACGGCCGCCGGCGCCGAGACCGCCAATCTGCCGCCCAACGTGCCGCCATGGACCAAGCAGTTGGGAGAGCCCACCGCCAGCCCTTACGGCAAGCCCTCCAGGTTCGAAACCCGCGCCGTGCGCAATCTGTATCCCGGCCTGACCGAGCCGATGTCCGCCTACAGTACGACGCCCCTGCAGGAACTGGACGGCATCATCACGCCCAACGGCCTGTTCTACGAGCGCCATCATGCCGGCGTGCCGCAGGTGGATCCGGCGCAGCATCGCCTGATGATCCACGGCCTGGTGCAAAAGCCTCTGGTCTTCACCGTTGACGAGCTGCGCCAGTTTCCATCCGAGTCGCACATCTACTTCATGGAGTGCTCGGGCAACCCGTCGTTCCTGCCGCCTTGGGGCAAGACCGCGGCCGAGGTGGCGGGCCTGGTGAGCTGCGCGGAGTGGACCGGCGTGCCGCTGAAGACCGTTCTGCAGGAGGTGGGCGTCGACCCGGCCGCGGAATGGATCATTGCCGAAGGGGCGGACGGCGCGGCCATGACGCGCAGCATACCCATATCCAAGTGCATGGACGATGTGCTGCTGGTCTACAGCCAGAACGGCGAGCGCCTGCGGCCCGAGCAGGGCTATCCCCTGCGTTTGTTCGTGCCGGGTTACGAAGGCAATACGCACATCAAGTGGCTGCGGCGCCTGCATGTCGTCAAGCAGGCCGGCTACACGCGTGAAGAAACCGCCAAGTACACCGACCTCATGGACGACGGGCGCGCCCGTAAATTCTCTTTCATCATGGAGTGCAAGTCCATCATCACCCATCCGTCCGGCACCCATAAGCTCACCCGCAAGGGCAAACATGAAATGCGCGGCATCGCCTGGAGCGGACGCGGACGCATCGCGCACGTGGACGTCTCGGTCGATGGAGGCAATACCTGGACCGAGGCGCAACTGCAGCAGCCGGTGTTGAACAAAGCCCTGACGGCCTTCCGCGCGCCTTTCGAATGGAACGGCGAGGAATTGACGCTGATGAGCCGGGCCGTGGACGAAACCGGCTATGTGCAGCCGACGCTCGAACAGCTTACCGCCGTTCGCGGGCAGGTATCGTTCTATCACAATAACTCCATCCAGCCGTGGAAGGTGGATGCGAACGGGGAGGTGACGAATGGTCGCGCTTAAATCAACGGTGCTCGCCGCGCTGGCGGCGATGTCGATGGCCGCGCCCGCCGTGGCGCAGGAAGGCTATGGGCTGGGCACGCCGGCCACTCCTGAACAGATCGCCGGATGGCATATCGACGTCCTGCCCGATGGCGACGGCTTGCCGCCCGGCTCGGGTACGGTCATGCAGGGCAAGCAGGTGTACCAGGCGAACTGCCTGGCCTGTCATGGCGCCGATCTGAAAGGAACCGCCCCTTGGCCGGCCCTGATCGGCGGGCAGGGCAGCCTGGCCACCGCCAAGCCGCTCAAGACGGTGGGCAGCTACTGGCCTTATGCCACGACGCTGTACGACTATATTCGCCGCGCCATGCCTTTCCAGACGCCGCAAAGCCTCAGCAACGACGAGGTTTACAGCGTCACGGCGTACATACTGCACATGAACGGCATACTGGACGAGGACGCCACCCTCGACGCGAAAAGCCTGCCGCAGGTCAAGATGCCCAACCGCGACGGCTTCTATGTCGATGACCGTCCCGACACGCAAAACACCCGTTGCATGAGCGACTGCCTCAAGCAGGACGCGGGCTAGGCCTGAGCGAACCGAGGCGGGCCGCATGGGCCCGCCGAGGCCGTTTCGCGGCGGCGCGGGCGGCGGAGGCCGCCTCGCGCCTGCTATACTTTCGCTGCTTCGCCCCTGTAGTTAAATGGATATAACTTTCCCCTCCTAAGGGAAGATTGTAGGTTCGATTCCTGCCGGGGGCGCCAATAGCCTGTCAACCGGCCTTCTTGCCGAGTCCGCATTGCTTCATCGCTGCCTTGCGCAGCCTCTCGTAGTGAGCCAGATTGAACGTCGGGTCTTTCACGAAGCCGGATGCCGTTGCATCGGCTGTACAACTACAAAATTCCTCGACGTCGTGCGGCCGGTGGGCCTCCATCACCGACACACAAGAGCTGCGGGTCCATGCATATGCATTTGTGCGACTGACGCATTCGTTGCTGACGGGATGAGTGACCTTCTTGAGGATGGCGTCCACACCGACGCGGGCCTCGCTTTGCAGCAGCTCGGCCTTGGCATTTTTTTCAATACAGTCGCAATCGAGCATGGCACTCATGAAAGCATTGCTGCGACATTGCGCCTTCACTTCTTTCGCGCGCTGGCCGGCCTCCGGTTCCGTGAGCAGGACGACTGGCGCGGGCTTGCCGTCGTCGGTGATTTTTCCGCCCCTGGGGTCGCAATACAGCGCATGCTCCCTGCCAGAGGCAGTATCGACGATTCTTATCGGGGACTTCCATTTCAAGCATTCGATGCCTGCAAAATAGCGCGCACGATCCTCCGTCGATTTTTTATATGAGCTCCGCCAGGAGCCGTTCTTCTGCTGGACCTGGACCTCCCAGCCTGCGTCCGCTTCTGCCTTTTGTTC
>Ga0180220_1001705_pt1 | contig 15539 bp, 20 predicted proteins | sample eDN5th37CBELigBY_FD_151335 | JGI IMG/M metagenome (GOLD analysis project Ga0180220, IMG submission 151335) | Enriched backyard soil microbial communities from Emeryville, California, USA - eDNA 5th pass 37_C BE-Lig BY (version 2) (version 2) | ecosystem: Environmental > Terrestrial > Soil >... | reverse complement strand
AAAGCGTCGGCCAGTTGAGCGATGATCCCCTCATCAGCCTGCCCGCCGTGGCCCGCTGATCAGCCCGGCAATGCCGGACAGCTCGGCGACCAATGCCGCCAGCTACACCACGCGGCGGGACACCATCGGTCCAGGCGGACAATGCTAACTTCCTTCATGGATGCTCTCTCCTCTAAGTGACGTTCTGGCGAACATCACTCTGGCACATCGATGCCGTCGGGAGGGGCATCCACATGGGGTAATCGCCGGAACGGCGGCCCTGAGAACCAATTATGTTCCTGAGCGGTGGCTGTTCCCCGATAAGATGAAATACGGGCTCACGACTGGACGCCGGGCCCAGCATCAACGGAGAACAGCCATGGAAGAATATATCGGTCTCGACGTGTCGATGAAAGAGACGGCGATGTCTATCCACCGTGAAGGCGAGAGGATTTGGCGCGGGAAGTGCGCATCCGATCCCAACATCGTTGCCGGGCTTGTCCGAAAGCGGGCACCGGCCGCAAAGCGCGTCGTGTTCGAAACTGGCCCGCTGTCAGTGTGGTTCTATCATGCGCTGCGTGCCAAGGGACTGCCAGCCATCTGCATTGATGCGCGCCATGCCAAAGCCGCGCTTGATAAACTTCCCTGCCCATCAGCTCACCCAGATCGCAGCCGTTCGCGCCCGGTCGCTCTTACCGCATCCCCGCCTGCCTTGGTCGCGGTCGCCGAGCAAGCAGGGGTCGCCGCAAGGCCGGCGAGGCCTCTCCACGTTCATGCCGCGGGTCGGGCTTGCGGTTGCATCGATCAGCGCTGGTCCGCGCAGACGTCGGCCTGTTCCCCGCCTCGCCACCGCCCTGGCGTGACGTCTTCATCCCTCGATGCGCCTCGCCGCCGTGGCGGGGAGTCCGAAGCGCCCTGCCGAGCGTGGGAACAGGCGTGCGGGTCACCTTTCCGGAAGATCGTCCGGCCATTGCTGCGCGCCATGCAGGACGCGCAGGATGCGCACCGTCTCGCCGGTGACTTGATAGGCTGCGACATAGGGCGTCCCGGTGACGACCAGCTCGCGCGTGCCGGCGACGCGGCCCGGCCGACCGCTTTCCGGGAAGTCGCGGAGACGGCGCATCGCCGCGACGATCCGCTCGTCGATGGCGACGGCCGCAGCGGGATTGTGGGCTTCGATATGGGTGAAGGTACCGTCGCGATCGGAGAGCGCAAAGGCCGACCAGGTGAGCCTCACGATCCGAGGTCGCCAACCTTACGCCGCGCGGCGGCGCGCCGCCCGGCGAAATGCGCCTCGACCTCATCGTCCGGAATGTCCGGGCGGCTGTCCTCCAGCGCCTCGCGCACCTTGGCGCGGAACCAGGCGTCGTGGGCCTCGCTGTTCGAAAGCAGTTCGAGTGGCAGCGCGCCCTCGTTGGCGGTGCGGGTGAGCAGGATACGGACTGCGTCTGAGACCGTGAGACCCATGTTTTCCAGGACGGCCGATGCGCGGTCGCGGACATCGGCGTCGATTCGTGTCTGGACAAGAGCGTTTGCAGGCATGATCGCCTCCTTCTCGCGCCAATGTAATGCACTTGAATGACGAATTCCACCCCGACTGCACGCTGCATCTTCAAGGATGTCCTATCGACCAATGCTTCGACAGTTGTGGAGTGGAAAGCGGTCGTAACGATAGACAGTCCTAGAGGCAGCTAAGCGCCCTTATTTCTGCCGTTCCAGCGGAAACCGTCAAATCCGGAAGCCGACATTCGCTAGCCAAATGGGCGAAGTATGTGCGCGTTGCACCGTCGGGCGCCATCTCGTTCAGGCTCGACTATCGGCTGAACGGCAGGCGGGAGACCGTCTATCTCGGTAGGTATGCCCGTGACGGGATATCGCTCGCCAGGGCTCGCGAGTTATGCATCGACGCGCGGCGCGCGATCGCCGATCCTCGTTCCCTGCGGTACGAGAAGGCTGCGACCAGTCGGACTGTCGTAGATGTTTTCCGTCACCTGAGCAGTGATTTGGCCCGGAAGATCCGAGCGTATTCCGGTGATGAGTGCTGCGGGGATCACCGCGCCGGCCTGGAGCACGAAGGGCGAAGCGGGAGCCATAACGCGATCCGTGGCGGTGGTGCGGCGGTCGGCCGGCGCATTGAGGAATGCGTTTTGCCGATCCTGCGCGGTCTGCTGACCCGGCAGAGCAGAAAGGCCGGCGAGATCGAGACCGGGAGGGCCTTCTGTTACTGAGCCTGCCGATGCGGAAGGCGTCGTGACCGGCTGGGTCTGGAAGAAAACGCGCGACGTGCGCGTGGCTTCCTCCTCTGCAAGGCGGCGCTGCTCGGCTTCGTCAATAGTCGGCGTTGAAATCGCCGGGGGCACGACGGGCTGACCGCGATTTTGCGCGTCAAGGATTGGCCGCCCGAGATCGCCGGGCAAAGGCGGACCAAGAACCGGGCCGGTATAGTCTCGGGGCAAGCCGGCGAGGCCGTCTGCCGTCTGCCGATTTGCAGTGGAGTATAATTCCTCGCCATCACGTTCGGTGTTTCGGGTCTGAAGGGCGTAGATGAGAGCGCCGCCAATCCCGACCAGGGCAACGGCCGTGAAGCTGGCGAGCACCTTGCGCGACAGCCGAGTGACGCGAGGCGGTTCCGCCCGCAGCCGCATCGGAGCGCTTATATTGCTGTTTCCCTGGCTCATGACTGAGGCCTTCCGTCGGCGCGGGAAATCCTCACCTTCTGGTGCCGGTCGCCGCTACCTAGGCGCAACTCGGCCGCTCCGAACAGACGATCGACAATCAGGATGTGACGGTAGATTCGTGCGTTGACGAGTTGCGCTTCGCCATCCGGGCCGATGGCGAAGATCGGAGGCATCTCGCCCTGCACGATCCCTCTGGGAAACTCGACATAGACGCGCCGACCATCGTCATAGACGGTGACGGGTTTCCACGGGGGATTGTCGCCCGTCAGCCCGTAGCGGTAGACCTGCATCAGCTTCGGGCTGACCGCGCCAAGCTTCAGCCTCTGCTTTACCACATGGGCGGTGACGCCAAAGCGGGCGGCGATTTCCTCTGCGCCCCATCCACGATCCTGCGAGAGCTGCAGGAAAGCCTCGAACTGATCGGCAGGCGGGAGGTTGGTCCTCGAAACATTTTCGTCAAGGCTGATCTCGAACGGGTCGTTTGCCGTATCGATGACGCAACGGATCGGCTCGGTCTTCCTGACCTCCTTACGTTTCGCCCGCAACATCTGCGCCAATCGCCTTCCTTCGCCGATGGTGACGAAGTAAAAGCCGGTCGGCGTTCCGTTCGCGTCAAGCTCCGGCTCTACCACGAGGTTTTGCAGGATGCCCTTGGCGGCGATGCTGGCCGCATAGGTTTCGACAGTTTCCTCGCCGTGCGGGGTCTTGCGCGCATTACGGGGAGATTTCTTGAGCTTGTTGAGGGGAATGAGAACTTCCCTGCCGGTGACGGTTTCTGTAGTGGTCTCCACTTCCGAGGTGTTCGCGGCTTCCGCCGCCACGCTGGCCGCGTTCGGCGCGGGCAATGCCACCACGTCCCCCATAGCTTCGCCGACGCTGCGGATTTCCGCATCCGCCGCCACGCGCTCGACCGTCGCAACCGTGACGGCCTTCGCCTTTTTCGCTGTCCTTGCCATTGTTCCAATCCTTTCTCCGTTAATGCCGGAGGCATGTCCCCGACATGCCTCCCGGGGCGCGTGAGCGCTCGGCAGAGAGGGGGCGGCTGCCGGCGAGCATGGCCGGGCTGTGGCGCGAGCGGGGCGGATGGGAGCGATTGGAACAGTGACGGCTATTGCCGCCTTGAGAGCGCGCGGTCCTGCCATGTGCAGGCGGCGGTCGCGGGGGAGAGATGGCCGAAACCATCTCTTCCTTGGCAATGCAGCAGGTTGTTGCACAATTCGCCCTTCCAGCTTGCTTTTCCCGGCCAATGGCCGTACATATGTCGGAAAGGAGAATGTCGATGGTCCAAACTGCAACACATCCGCCTCGCGGCCGGGTCCGTGGCGAGCGTCTGGAAACGCGCGTTACGGCCGACCAGAAAAGCCTTATTGAGCGTGCCGCGGCCCTCCAGGGCCGGACGGTGACCGATTTTGTGTTGTCCAGCGTCCAGGAGGCCGCCCACCGGGCGATCGAGGAGCATCAGCGTCTGGATCTGTCGGTCCGCGACAGCGAGACCTTCGTAGAAGCGTTGCTCAACCCGCAGCCCGTCAACGACCGTCTTCGTGACACGGTGCGCCGTTATCGCCAGGCGACCGGCGTCTGACGGGTGGCGGACGATATCGGAGAAGCCCTGCGGGTCGAGATCCTCGGCACCCAGCACGATAGGTCTGCGTTCGAAAGTGGCGTCGAGCCGCTCGACCGGTATTTCCGAGTTCAGGCCGGTCAGGATGCCCGCAAGAACATGGCCGCGCCCTTCGTGCTGGTGCTGTGGGACGGCACAGTGGCTGGCTACTACACCCTTTCGTCGACGGCGGTGAATCTCGGGGACCTGCCGGAAAAGACAGTGCGGAAACTGCCGCGCTATCCGCTCGTTCCGGCAACCCTTCTCGGCCGACTCGCGGTCGATCGGCGCCAACAAGGCAAGGGGTACGGCCGGTTTATGCTGGCGGATGCCCTCTTTCGGGCCGTCAGGAGCGAGATCGCGTCCTTCGCGGTAGTCGTAGATGCCAAGGATGAAAATGCGCACCGCTTCTACGAGCGTGAAAGCTTTTTGCCGTTTCCCGACCAGCCGATGAAGCTGTTCCGGCCGATGGCGGACATCGAACAGCTCTTCAAATAAGAAAATGGGGGAAGGAAATGGCATTTTGGGACGGGCGCGGCGCCGCGAAGGAGAACATTCGGCTGTTTGAGCCCGCGAAGACTTGGCGACGTTAGTGTCCGTTCCAAAAAGGAGCGAGTGATTTCGGCGAGTTATGATTCAGTCGGATTGCTGAGATTCGACGGAGATCACGATGCCCTGGACCGAAACCACTCGCCCGCACTATGAGCGGCGTTGCCCTCGCTACGCAAGTGATTTGACCGACGCGGAATGGGCACTGATCGAACCGCTGATGCCAGTGGTGAACCGCATCGGTCGTCCGCGCGAGACGGACCTGCGCGAGGTGGTAAACGCGCTTTTGTATATGGCCTCCTCGGGCGGCGCGTGGCGGCTCTTGCCGAAGGATTTTCCGCCGTTCTCAACCGTGCAGAAATACTTCTACCGCTGGCGCGACGAGGGTCGGCTTCGCGCTATCAACAATGAACTGGTGCGCATAAGCCTTGTCTGCGATCTTCACGCGCTCGAGGAGACGCAACGCCTGTACGTCGCCGAAATTACCAAGCTGCTAGGCGGCGCATATGAAATTGTAACACGCAATCCAGTTTCGAACGCGACCCTGCCAATGAGATTGACCGTCAGCGTTTCCGATCTGAATCTCATCGCCCGTCGTTGGTTGCGAGTGGAATCCAACCGCCTGTCGCGATAGTCAGCCTATGGGTGAGGAGCGGTTAGACGGGTTTTGAGCCGGCAGAGGGTGGAAGCGGCCTTCCGTTGTCGCAAGAGTCTGTCGCACAAGTTCGACTTTTACGCCTGTGTTTTGCGACAGATATTCCCTTTCAAATTCAAGGGGCAGCCGGCCTGCTGCTTCAGTTAAAAGTTCTGCGACGACACTGTAAGGCGAGGCGGTCAACGTTTCTGCAGATCAGGCGCGCAAGCGCCGATATGATCCCATAGACGATTGGCAATCGGCCCATGCGGCCGATCGCGGCGGCGGGCGGCGACCAACGCCACCTCGACGCCGGGAAAATACTCTCCGGTGATCGAGAGCAGGCGGCCGTCGCGCAAGTCTTCTTCGATCATGAAGTGGGGCAGATGCCCCCAGGCTATACCGCGAAGAATGACCTCCCGCCGCATCGGGTGGTCGGCGACCGTGCATTGCGGCGCACCTTCAACAATATAATAATTCAGTTTTGGCACGCGCGCGGTGTCGCGAATGATGCATTGCGTCAGCCCGCGCATCTGCTCGGGCGTGATCGAACCGGTGGGAGCAAAGGGAAGGAAACCCGGGGCCACGACCGGCACGAAAGAGTGAGTGCCGAGATCGATCCATTCCAGGCGGGAATCGGATTTGTCGATCCAGTGCAGGATCAGATCGGCCTCATCCTCCAAAAGCCGCTCACAAGGACCGCCAATCGTTTCGAAATGCAGGTCGAGCCGCGTCGTGTGACAGTTGGCGAAAAATCCGCTCAGCAGTTGCAGGCCATCATTTAGCGGGCAAGCATCGCCGAGAATGACGCGCAGATGCGTTTCCTCACCCATGGCGAGTTGCCGGGCATGGAGCTGGAGCGCTTCCATCTCACCGATCAGGGACTGCGCCTTGCGATGAAAGGAGCGGCCTGCATCCGTCAGCGCGACCCGGTAGCCGGTCCGGTCGAACAGGGCGACCCCGAGATTGTCTTCCAGCTTGGCGATCGCGGCAAAGACGGCGGCATGAGAACGGTTCAGCAGCGCCGCCGCAGCCTGGAACCCGCCTTCACGGACCACGGCGTCGAAGCACTGGATTTCCTGGAGCGTGAAATTCTGCATTGTCATCTATCATTACAATGATGGTCTAATAATTTCAATATTTATTGAAATTGGTCGTGGCTAGTCTCCACCCCGTTCAGTCGAGATTTGCAAGCCTACGGCTTCCACCCGACGAAGCTCCGGCACGCGCCGGAAAAAAACAATGACGAGAAAGGTTGCCGCAATGACCAATACCAGTTCCGCCCGGCTCGCGACGCCGGTTCGCGAAAGTCCTGCAAATTCATCGTCCTTCGTCACCGGTGATGGTGTCAGGATCGTCTACAGGATAGACGGCCCGGCCGATCGCCCGGCTCTGATCCTGTCCAACTCCATCGGAACCAATCTGCATATGTGGGATCGCCAGGTCCCCGAATTGTCGCAACACTTTCGGGTCATCCGCTACGATTTTCGTGGACATGGCGGCTCCGACGTTGCGCCCGGTGGATATTCAGACGCAAGACTCAGCCGCGACGTGATCGAGTTGATGGACCAGCTCGGCATCGAGCGCGCGCATTTCCTGGGCCTGTCCCTGGGCGGCTTTGTCGGTCAATGGCTCGCCATCCACAAGCCCGAGCGCATTGACCGCCTGATCCTCAGCAATACCGCCGCCCATCTCGGGCCGGCCGAGCTGTTCGACCGATCCATTACCGGGGTTCTTGCCGCTCCTGACATGAAAGCGACGGCCGAGACGTTCATTGCCAACTGGTTCCCGAAAGCTATGGTCGCGGAAAACGGACCGATCATCGAGGAATTCCGGTCGATGCTGCTCGGCAACCCGCAGCAGGGCATCGCCGGCAGCTGGGCGGCCGTGCGCGACGCCGACATGCGGCGCACGATCGCCCTCATCACCGCCCCCACTCTGGTGATTGGCGGTCAGTTCGACATGGTCACCTCCGTCGATATGAGCCGGGAAATCGCCAGCACCATTCCCGGCGCGAAGCTGAAAATCCTGCCCGCCGTACACCTGAGCAACGTCGAGTACCCGAAGGAATTCACGGAGGAGGTGCTGGCGTTTCTGGCTGGCGACGCGGCTTGATCGCGTAACGGCCGCTGCGAACGACGCTACAAGGCGAGGCGGTCAGAGAGCATGTCCGCCCGCCACCTGAATGATTTGCCCCGTAACCCAGGCAGACGCATCGCTCAGCCGAGCGGCGGCAGCTCAGATTTTCAGCAGCACGCACGCAGCCGGACATTGTCGAGAAGCATCGCAAGCGTGGTTAATATGCTCAAAATCGCACGGCCGTCGCTCGCCGAACTGTTTCCAGCGGCAAAGTGAATTCGGCTTCTGGGGGTGAGTTGGAACCCACGAGGAAACGGCTACAACTGGCCAGCTGGCGCTATTCTGCGAGACGCCGCAGCGCATCTGCGTTTAAGCCGAGTATGTCAGCGTGCACCCAAGCGGCCAATTGTAACGAGGCGATCGTAGACGATGTCTGTGCGGCCGGCTGGCCCGCGAATGTTTCCTTCAAGAAAATGGTCGAAGTTGCGATCTTCAAGCAGCACAGCAATTTGCGCGCCGATATAGGTCCGAATCTCGGGGTCGACCACCGTGATTTCCTCGACGAACTCCTCCCGCCCGTCGACGAGCACGAGAATATCCTCCGCATCACGGCTACCGATGAGATCGCTATCGCCTCGCCCGCGATATGCCTCCAGCTTGGTCGCGACAAATAGAGGAGGCGTGAGGCGTCTGATCACGAGCGTGTCCTCCAGTGCCTCGGGGACCGCCGTCTCAATTCCCTTGGCATACCAACGGTTGCTGAAGCCAAGGATCGACTCATCGTCCGGCATGAAATCGACTTTCAGCTCACCAAGCTTCATTCGGCATATGACATTGTCGTCCGGCGCCTCGGAAAAGCCGCGCAAGCGTAGCTGATCCATGAGCTCAGCCCATTCGGCGAAGCCGGCGAGATCAACGATCAGGTCGACATCATCGGTCGCCCTGACGGCTTCCAGTGTAATGGGATCAGTTATGTAGAGCGCCGTCGTGCAGCCGCCGACAAAAACCAGGCGTTCACGAAGCTCATCGCCGAGCGCTACAGCGACGGTCTTCAACATTGCCTTCAACTGGCCCTGGACGGTCATCCCAACCTTTCCGCCAACAGGTCGGCAGCCAGATTGGCTTCGCGTTGATTGCCGAGGCGGACGGCGTCAATGAGGGCAAGGTAGGCATAAAGACGCTCATCCTTCTCGGCGGCTTCCGGGACGCTTTTGAAAAGGGGCTCGACCGATTGACCTATTTCCTGACCACGAGCATAGGGCCACACGCTAATGAGGCTGCCGGCGCTGTGCAGAACTCCCTGAAGCACGGGAGCGGCAAATGCTGTCGGCAGCCCACGCTGCATGACGCCCGGCTTCGCAGGGAAGACAAACTTCAGGCCGTGAACTATGAATTCGCGCAACTGCCTCCGGTTTGGCTTGGGTCGACCGGTCTTCCTGTCCTTGATTGCGATGCCCGATGCGACGCTGCGCTTTATCGAAGCGCTGACTTCCGTCTTGCTGATCCCGAGCGCCGCTTCGAGGCCGCGTACGGAATACGGGTCTTCTCCTGTCACCAACCTATCCCGTGCAGGTTGCTGACCGATATTCTGTTCTTCGTCTTCCAGGCTCACCAGCTTGAGCAAGACGACCACATCCTGGCTCTTCATCATCGCAATCGCACGTGTCCCTTGTCCTCGGACAAAGGACACCTAACCATCAGCGATCTATGCTGTCAACGCCATGCACCGCAGGGGCACGTGCAGGCTGTTTCCAAAACTGAATGACAGTCCTTCGGGATCGGCCCTCTTCACGCTCGTGAAAGTCCGGCTCTGACCGGATGACTATCCATCTGCGGATCATCCTTGCAAACAGATCGACGAAGACGTTTGAGTCCATAGGAAGGCGCGCGGTACAATCCTGAGCGGTATGGCAGAAAAGCTCGGTGGATCCGTAGGACGGCTCAGTCAGATAGAATGGGGTCAGGAACCACACGACCGCCGGAGCACTATATCTAATGGACCTCCCTAAAGGGAGGCAGGCCAGCCTCGGCAATGGTGCTTTCCCGAAGCGATGTTAGACATGGACGAAGCACAGCCCGCGCGTGCACGGTCGTCAGCCTCCAACACTTCGGCCGACACCGAAACATCCGCTGCAAGGCGCACGATAGAAGGATAGAAGTTTCCTCCACAGTGATCGCGGGCAGAGCATGACGACCGAGAAGCCGAATCCGACGAAAGAGCTGGCGCTGCTGCTGGCGCTCTCGACGTTGTGGGGCGCCTCCTACAGCTTCATAAAGATCGGGGTCAAAACCATCCCGCCCGTTACGCTGATCGCGGCCCGAACTTTCATCGCCGGATTGATCCTAGCCGCCATCATCCGCTGGCGCGGCCTGAGCCTGCCGAAGATGCGACCACCTGGCGGCGGTTCCTGTTTCAGGCCTGCCTCAACAGCGTGGTTCCCTTCACGCTGATCGCATGGGCGCAGCAGACCACCGACGCCGCGCTGGCGACGATCCTCAATTCCACCTCCCCCCATCTTCGCTTTCCTCTTGACCGTGCTCGTCACGCGCCATGAAGCGGTGACAGGTCGCAAGCCGTTCGGGATCGGGGCCGGCATTGTCGGCATTTGCCTGATCGTCGGCGTTCAGGCTCTCGGTGGTCTAGGACGGGAACTGTGGGCGCAACTCACCATCGTCGCCGCCACAATCTGCTATGCCGGCGCTGCGATCTTCGGCAAGAGCTTCAAGGGGCTCGATCCCATCATGCCGGCGGCCGGGTCGATGATCTGCGGGGCCGCCGTCCTCATTCCCGCCAGCCTCACCGCTGAACAGCCTTGGACCCTGGCTCCATCGACAGAGTCGATCCTGGCCTTGCTGGCGCTCACGGTCTTTTCCACCGCGCTCACCTTCGTCATCTATTTCCGGCTGGTCCAGACACTCGGATCGGTCGGCACGACCGCGCAAGCCTATCTGCGGGTGCCGATCGGGGTGGCGATCGGCATCGTATTCCTCGGGGAAAGCCTGTCCTCGACCGGATTGATCGGGTATGCGTCATTGCGGGTGTGGCCGCGATGACGATCCCGGCCCGCAAGCCTGTTCCGGCGAGTTGACCATCCATGTCCCCGCATATTGTCCGACCTGTGCGGCTGGTTATGTGCGCCCTGCCGGTGCGGCGTCGACAGCGCGCCCACATTGGTTTTCGCCGCCACTGGATGTCATCCAGCCCAGCGGCTTCACGGACGAACCAACAGGAAAAGCCGGCCGGATGTCGGCACCAACGACGCTGATGCGTCCTTGGGGGACACACTTCGAACGACACGCCCCCTCAGACGCCGGGCGAGAAGGAGCCCAAACATGGTCACGATCCTGCACCGTCGGGAACCGAAGCCCGGCCAGAGCCGCACAATCCGCTTCGAGGGGTGTGAGGCAGGCGCCCCGGTATCGCTCTTCCTGGTCGATGCCGCACCCGGACAGGGTTCCGGGCTGCACATGCATCCCTATGTGGAGACCTGGGTGGTAAGGCGCGGCGAGGCCGAGTTCATCGTTGGAGATGAAACGGCGCGTGCCTTTCCCGGAGATATCGTCGTCGCGCCGGCCGGCGTGCCGCATCGCTTCACCAATATCGGAGACGACAGGCTCGAACTCGTCTGCATCCACCCAAGCGACACGATCATTCAGACATCAGTCTGAATTGCCCGGCATCGGTCCCGTCAAAGCTGGAGCGGACCGTTCGTCGTATCAGCGCAATCCGCAAAGCCGCGTGACAACGAGGAAAGACATGATGTTCCCCACCGCACGCCAAATGAACCGAATACCCAACGGAGAAACACGATGTCCAGGATGATCTTCATAAATCTGCCGGTGACAGACCTTGCGGCTGCAACCCGCTTCTATGAGGCGATCGGGTGCGAAAGGAACGAGCAGTTCAGCGACCATCAGGCATCAAGCATGGTTTGGTCCGACTGCATCACGTTCCAATTGCTCGCCAACGACTATTTCGCGACCTTCACACCGAAGAAGATCGCCGATGCCAAGGCGACCAGCGAGGTGCTCATCGCCCTGTCTTGCGACAGCAGGGAAGATGTGGACGCGACGGTGGACGCTGGCGCGGGCGCCGGCGGCGAGGCCGATGTTCGCGAGCGGCTGGATATGGGCTTCATGTACAATCGGTGCCTGGCGGACCCCGACGATCATATCTTCGAGCTCGTATGGATGGACATGAGCGCGGCGTCGGGCACCTCCGACCAGCAACCCACGTCAGCCTGAGTTTCCCCTGAGCTGGATCTTCCGCAAGTGTTCAGATCACTGGAGGCAGGTCAGATCTTGAATCCAGCGCGCCGAAGGTGGGGCAATGCCCTATATACCATCCGAACGCACGATCCCGGCGAGGATATCTCATGCAGGTCGTTTCCAAGCCGCGCGTCCGTCAGGTGAGGTATCGGGAGTTGGAGGAAGTAGGGGCGCTCGTCTTCGATGCCTTCGCATCATTCCGACAAGTTCTGGCTGCGCACATTTTCGAACCCTACGTGAAGGATGCCGCCCGGGAAGGCATGGGCTTGCCTTCCGGATTTGCGGGCCTCCGGACGCTTGCGGTTTCTCAGGCGGCTCAGGGCCGCGGCCATGGCCGGGTGCTTTGCGAATGGTGCGTGACACGCGCCAGGCGGCAGGGAGCAACCGCCCTTGCGCTCCACACGGCATCGTTCATGACCTCGGCATGCATGCTGTATGAGAGGATTGGCTTCCAGCGACATCCTTCCCACGACCTTCTGGCATCGGAGGTCCTGGGCTTTGATCCAGCTCTGGGCGACCAGAAGATCGTCGCCTACATGCTGCAGCTTTAGGAAGTCCCGAATCGTCGCCACCGGCGAAATCTCCGGAAGCAGGTCGGCTTCCACTTTTTCTCAGAAACCTGCCGGCGTATAGAAGCCTGTTGCTCATACGGTTCAGCGGGACACCCTCCGCCTTTCTATTGCTGCCAAAGTCACGTTCTGCATTTGCGGCGGGAGTGGGTCATGCCTCGCCCGTCTCGCCAGATGCCGCCGCCATGTCCATCCACGCCCGCTCGAACACATGGCCGTCAGGATCCTCGAAGGTGCGGACATACATGAAGCCCATATCCTGAGGTTCGCGGATGTCGGCCCTGCCGCCAGCGGCCGCAGCCGCCTCCGTGATGGCATCCACCTCCTCGCGGCTGTCACGCGAAAGCGCGATCAGCATGCCGACGGCTTCGCGTGCGTTCGCGATCGGCTTTGACGTGAAGGTCTTGAAATAGTCATGCGTCAAAAGCTGGAAGGTGATCGAATCCGACCAGACCATAGAGGCCGCGTTCTCTCCGCTGAACTGTTCGTTCTTCTCGCAGCCGATCGCCTCGTAGAAGCGGGTCGCGGCTGCGAGGTCCTTCACAGGCAAATTCACGAATATCATCCTGGGCATTACCGTTCTCCCTTTTCCATATTTGCGAATGTTGAATTGGTTTCAGGCTGACCTTGAAGGGTCGTGCTGCGCATCCTGCGGCTCGGTGATCAACGTCCCAGGTGGCCGATCGTTTCAGTTTGGAAACCACTCCTTGTCGCGCTCGTCCGGCGTGGGGGTTCGGTACTCCGGCACGCCGGACCGTTTCGGGATTATGCGCCGTCGCGGCGCAAATCGGCCTTCTCCCCCGAGATCGGCACAATTGCCGACTATGTGTTTGGTGACGTCCCGGGACGTGGTGTAGGTGGATAGCGCGGTGGTCATCGGCGCTTTCCGGTAGGATCTGGTTGTCGAAGCCAACTCCTTTCTGGAAGGACCACCGATGACCGACGACATGATGAACCTGCGTGCGCTCGTGGAGAAGACGCCTGATGCTGATCTTCTGCGCGAGATGATCGGCTTTGCGGCCGAGCGGCTGATGGAGATTGAGGTGGGCGCGGCCACCGGCGCCGCCTGGGGCGAGAAGTCCCCGCTGCGGACAGCCCAGCGCAACGGCTATCGGGACAGGGACTGGGAGACGCGGGCGGGCACCGTCGAGCTGCGCATCCCGAAGTTGAGGAAGGGCAGCTACTTCCCGGGCTTCCTCGAACCGCGCCGCATGGCCGAGAAGGCGCTGACCGCGGTGATCCAGGAGGCTTATGTCCAAGGCATCTCGACGCGCTCGGTCGACGACCTGGTCAAGGCGATGGGCATGAGCGGCATCTCCAAGAGCCAGGTGTCGCGGCTCTGCGAGGAGATCGACGGCAAAGTGAAAGCCTTCCTCGAACGGCCGATCGAAGGGGATTGGCCATACCTGTGGATCGACGCCACCTACCTGAAGGTTCGCCGCGGCGGGCGCATTGTCTCCGTCGCCGTCATCATCGCGGTCGGCGTCAACAGCGATGGCCGGCGCGAGGTGCTGGGCATGGAGATCGGCACCTCGGAGGCCGAGCCGATCTGGACGGAGTTCCTGCGCAAACTCACCCGCCGTGGCCTGCGCGGCGTGAAGCTCGTCGTCTCCGATGCGCATGAGGGCCTCAAGGCGGCCGTCATCAAGGTTCTCTCGGCCACCTGGCAGCGCTGCCGGGTCCACTTCATGAGGAACGTTCTCGCCCACGCCGGCAAGAGCGGCCGGCGCGTCGTCTCGGCCTTCATCGCCACCGCCTTCGCGCAGGAGACGCCGCAAGCCGCCAGCACCCAATGGCGGGCCGTCGCCGACCAGATCCGGCCGAAGGTTCCAAAGCTCGCCGCCATCCTCGATGACGCCGAACCCGACGTGCTCGCCTACATGACCTTCCCGAAGGAGCACCGGGCAAAGCTCCACAGCACCAACCCGATCGAACGGCTCAATGGCGAAATCAAGCGCCGAACCGACGTCGTCGGCATCTTTCCAAACGACGACGCCATCGTTCGTCTCGTCGGCGCGCTGCTGCTCGAACAGAACGACGAATGGGCCGTTCAGCGCGCCCGCTACATGACACTGGAAAGCGTCGGCCAGTTGAGCGATGATCCACTCATCAGCCTGCCAGCCGTGGCCCGCTGATCAACCCGGCCATGCCGGAAAGCACGGCGACCAAGGCCGCCACCTACACCACGCGGTGGGACACCATCATGTGTTTCTCTGGAGTGGTCGGAATTGGCGCGGGCATTGGCTGGCGCTCGGTCTTGCGCCCCGCCTCGCATGGAAGCAGTGGGCTGGAAATCATAGAAGGTCGATCGGTTACTCGTGATGCCAACACCAGCATTGATACGCAAGCCTTGCGACGGCAGCCTCGAATGCGACGACACCACCTTCAGTGGTGCGTAGAAAGGCAAACGCGGTTGGGGCACTGCTGTACGTAAAACAAAGCAAATAAGAAGGATGATACGGCGCTTTTCTCACGAGTCGTCCTTGGAGATATGGAAGGCGCGAGATTTAATCGATTTTGCCGAACGATTTAAGTCACTGCTTTGATTATGTTGAATTTCATAATGTATGTTTGGCATTTTTCATTATTTCTTATGCGTTATCAAACGTATCCTTCGAATTAAGAGAAGCCCACTTTCAAGGGCCGTTGGCTCAGCAGGCAAGGGGGAAGCCATGCGATCGCTCGTCAAATCAGGCTGGCTTGTTAGCCATAATGGCTCGTCACACGAAATTATAAGGAATGGGGAACTCGTATTCGAGGGTCCTCAGATCATCTTCGTTGGCCGGGGGTTCGATGGGACGGCAGACCGGACAATCGACGCCAGCGGGAAGCTGGTTGGCCCCGGATTTGTCGACAGTCATGTTCATGCCGGGCATCGTGCGATCCACAGGCTGATGTCGGATACAGGAAGGCCGGAGTTTCTTGGCCAACCCTTTTACGAGCTTATGCCGCGCATAGGCACGCAGTCCTCGGGAGATCCGCGACGTGCCGCAATCCAGACATTGGATTTGCAGGCCAAGTACACTGTCGCCGAACTCCTGCGGAATGGAACAACGACCTTCGTTGAATTTGGCGCATCATCAATGACCTGCCCCCCGGAAGTTCCCTCGCTGTGATGTAGAGTCTGCCCAACCTGAGAAGGAGCAGACGAGATGAGGAAAAGCCGTTTTACCGAGGCGCAG
>Ga0180220_1001704_pt1 | contig 15542 bp, 15 predicted proteins | sample eDN5th37CBELigBY_FD_151335 | JGI IMG/M metagenome (GOLD analysis project Ga0180220, IMG submission 151335) | Enriched backyard soil microbial communities from Emeryville, California, USA - eDNA 5th pass 37_C BE-Lig BY (version 2) (version 2) | ecosystem: Environmental > Terrestrial > Soil >... | reverse complement strand
CTTTGCACTGACGACCACCGTGCTGCTGAGCTTCGTGTTCTTTTATCCGCTCTTCATGGCGGGCATCTGGATGGCCGGCGGGCTGTACTTCTGGCTGGTGTGGGAAAAGCGCTGGCCATGGGCGCCGGGCAAGATCGCGCCGGTGCTGCCCGGCAACCCTCTCATCACCATCGTGATTCCCTGCTACAACGAAGCATCCCACGGCGGGGAAGCCATTCTTGCCGCGCTCGGACAGCGCTATGGCCACATCGAAGTCATCGCGGTGAACGACGGCTCCACCGACAGCACGGCCCAGATGTTCGACGAACTCGCCGCCCTGCATCCGACGCTGCGCATCATTCATCTGGCCCGCAACCAGGGCAAGGCCATGGCGCTGCGCATGGGTGCGATGGCGGCGCGCGGCGAGTACATCGTCTGCATCGACGGCGACGCCATGCTCGAGCCGGACGCGGTGGCCTACCTCGTGGCGCCCATGCTGGGGCGGCCGCGCGTGGGCGCCGTGACGGGCAATCCGCGCATCCGCACGCGCTCGACCCTGGTGGGCCGCATACAGGTGGGCGAGTTCTCTTCCATCATCGGACTGATCAAGCGTACACAGCGCGTCTATGGCCAGATCTTCAGCGTTTCGGGCGTGGTCACCGCCTTCCGGCGGCGGGCGCTGGACGACGTCGGCTACTGGAGCCTGGACATGATCACCGAGGACATCGACATCACCTGGAAGCTGCAGCGCAATCAATGGCTGGTCTTCTTCGAGCCGCGCGCGCTGTGCTGGATACTGATGCCCGAAACCCTGCGCGGCCTCTGGAAGCAGCGCCTGCGCTGGGCGCAGGGCGGCGCCGAAGTCCTGCTGAAGAATATTTCGCTGCTATGGAACTGGCGGCACCGGCGCCTCTGGCCTCTGATGATCGAGTTCATGCTGTCGACCATCTGGGCTTTTGCCATGGCCATGACGATCGTGCTGTGGGTCGTCGGGCAGTTCGTCGACATGGACCCGGCTTTGCGAGTATCGCGCGTATGGCCGCCCTCTTTCACAGGCATGGTGCTGGCCGTGACCTGCCTGCTGCAGTTCGGGATCAGCGTCTTCATCGAACGGCGCTACGAGCCCAATATCTCCCGTTCCCTCTTTTGGATTGTCTGGTATCCATTCGTGTACTGGCTCATCAACCTGTGCACCACCCTCGTTAGTTTTCCAAAAGTCATGCTGCGCATCCGCCGCCGGCGCGCCCGGTGGACCAGTCCGGATCGCGGCATCAAGGAGTTGTCATGACGCCCATCATCCGTACCCAACGTCCCCGTACCATTTTGCTGCTCGATACCCTGCTTACCTGCGCGGGCTGGCTGGCTTTCAGCTACCTGATCACCGCCGGGCTGATCTCGGTCGCGAACGGCACCGACCATAGTCTCGAATTTTCGGTGATGGGCCAGCCGGCATCCACCACGCTGGTATTGCTGCTGTACGTGACGATCGCAGCCATCAACGCGCTGCTGCTGATGCTGTGGGGCACTTATCGCAAGCGCCTGACCCGCAGCGCACCGCAGTCGCGCGTGCCGATGGACGACGTGTCGCAGGCCGAGCGCTTTGCGCTGTCGGGAGCTCAGCTGGAAGACATCCGGCTCAGCCGGCTGCTGGTCATACACCACGCCGAAGACGGGGAAATCAGCCGCTGGGAAAGCGCCGACACCTCCGCAATACGCCTTTCGGCGTAGGCCGCCGGGCCGGCTTGCGCGGCGGAAAAGACGTAGGCCGTATGGCTGCCGCCGCATAGGGCATACGTCTCATGTCCGTAGGCAAGTGGCTCTTTATTATGAACATACGGTTTCCACAAGTAATAACACCTTTCTTTTGTAAACGCGAGAGGGGGCAGGAAATGACTCGCTGGATCAAGCATTGTCAGGCGGCGCTGCTGGCCCTCAGCTGGGTGGCGGCCTATGCGGCTAGCGCTCAGCTGGACAGCGACCTGCTGCATTCCAAGCCTGAGAAAAGCGTGCTGGACGACCCCCTCGGCGGCATCGTGGTGAACCGTACGGTCACGGTCCTGGGCAACGACTTCTACCGCTACTTCGCCCGGGCCTGGCGCGAAAAGGACGGCGACCACCGCTATTCGATCTCCGTATATGAACGCCCTTCGGCACGCTGGGGGAGCGAAATCTGGGTGCAGTACCGCCAGGGACGGGTATTCCACATGTTTCTGTCGCCCGCCCGGCAAGCGGCCAAGGAGATCGGCGAACAAGCCGCCGAACTCGTCTACGAGAACGTGGTCAACAGCGACATCCAGCGGATGCTGGTTCAAAGTCAGGACCTTGGAGAAGAGGAGCTCTAAATGAAAACCACACGCAAACCACGCGGCGCGGCGCTATATGCCGCAGCGGCGTTGGCCGCCGCGCTTGCCGGCCCAACGGCCTGCGCCACCGAGCTGGTGTACTTTCCGCTCAATCCGTCTTTCGGCGGCAGCCCGCTGAACGGGCCCGTGCTGCTCAATTCGGCGCTGGCGACCAACAAGCATACCGATCCGGACGCCGATGACGAGCTGTACGGCAACTCCCAGCAGTCGCCCCTGCAGATATTCCAGGACACGCTCGAACGCTCCATCCTCGGCCGCCTGGCCGCTTCGGCCACCTCGCGCATCGTGGGAGAGGACGGCAAGCTGATTCCGGGCAACCTGGAGACCGACAATTTCACCATCAACATCGTCGATATCGGTGGCGGCCTGCTGTCGATCACGACGATCGACAAGGTGACGGGCGGCTCAACCACTTTCCAGGTGGGACAATGAAAGCGCCCGCCCGCCGCACGAACGCCGTGCATCCGCTCCGCGGCCTGAGGGCCGGCATCCTGATCGCCGCTTGCGGGGCGCTGACCGCCTGCGCGTCCTACCGTGAACCGGTGGACGTAGGCAACGCGGCCCAGCTGACGCCTGCCACGCCCTCCACCCATGATCTGCTCAAGCTGCCCGAGCCCAAGGGCAGGATCGTGGTGGCGGTCTATGGCTTTCGCGACCAGACCGGCCAGTACAAGCCTTCGCCCGACAGCTCCTTCTCCACCTCGGTGACACAGGGCGCCGCCTCCATGCTCGTCAAGGCACTGAAGGATTCGGGCTGGTTCACCCCTGTCGAGCGTGAAAGCCTGCAGGAATTGCTGACCGAGCGGCGCATCGTGCGCGCCCTGGACGGTTCGCAGGACAAGAATACGCCTCAGATCAGCATTCCCGCCCTGATGCCGGCCTCCATATTGATAGACGGCGGCATCATCTCCTACGAAAGCAACATCAGAACGGGGGGAGCCGGGGCGCGTTTTCTGGGCATAGGCCTGTCCACGCAATACCGTATGGACCAGGTGACGGTGGGTCTGCGCAGCGTGGACATCCGCACCGGCCGCGTGCTGCAGACCGTGTCCACCACCAAGACGATTTTTTCCTACGAAGTCAGACCCAGCGTCTTCAAGTTCGTCAACTTCAAGGATCTGCTTGAAATAGAAGGCGGCATCACCCAGAACGAACCGGCCCAGCTGTGCGTCAAGGAAGCCATCGAGGCCGCCGTGGTGCACCTGACGGTGCAGGGATTGAAGGACAGCAACTGGGCCCTGAAAAACCCCGACGACTGGAACTCGCCGATCATCCAGAACTATCTGCACGCCGAGGCCAATTACGCCCAACCGCTCGATGCCGCGCAGGCTCCGACCGTCGCGGCTTCCACCGCGACGGCGACCGACCGCGTCGAATGAGGCGGACCGAGTTGTGATCGGGCCCGGTTCTGGAGACCGCCGGGTGCCGTGAAGTATTCCCGGTCTTCATCATGAGGAGAAACACTATGACTTTCAAACTATCCGCTCTTGCCCTGGGCATCGGCTTGGTGTTCGGCGCGGGCTCTGCGCTGGCCGATACCGCGACGATTTCCCAGACCGGCTCGTGGAACGATTCGTCGATCGAGCAATACGACAACAACGGCGCCACCGCGTCCATCACGGTGAACGGCTACGGCAACGACGCCGTGGTCATTCAGCAGGACGTGAACAATTCCAATGCCGTCATCACCCAGACGGCCAACGCGGGCGACGCCACGATCGACCAAAGCGGATCCAGCTACTGGTTCCATACCGTGCCCGGCAACAACCAGAACGCCACCATCAATCAGAACTGGGGCTGGGACAACACCGCATGGGTCACCCAGCGCGGCAGCAACACCGACGCAGTCATCAACCAGGGCGGCGTCGACAACCTGGCCGGGGTGTACCAAAAAGGCTCCGGGGGCTGGGTGGTGGCCCGTCTCACCCAGACCGGGCATGGCAACGATGGCTATATCCGTCAGGAAGGCAGCGCTCTGAACGCGACCATCAACCAGAACGGCTATCGCAACGAGGCGGTCATCCTGCAGGCCAACTCGGGCCATACCGCCACGCTCACGCAAGTGGGCTCCCACAACGTCGGAGTCATCCAGCAGCGCTGACGACCGACACGGCGGACCGCGCGGCGATGCACGGCAGAAACCGGGCCTTGCAGCGCCGCCGGCCCCGCCGGCCCGACAACCCGGACGCGCTCCCGCGCGGCCCACGCCACGAGGACTCGCAACATGAACGCCGACACCGACCTGCAGGTATGGCTCGAAACACAAGCCCAGCCCCGTCCGGGAGTGATTGTTCCTTATGTGCAGAGCAGCCATTCCACCAATCTGCGCTATCTGCTGCGCACCACCGTAGTCAACGGCGGCGGCAGCAGCCGCGTCAGCCAGGGAGGCGCGCTGACCGTGCCGGCCGGCACGGCGGTGGCCCTGCCCCGGTTGGCCATCAGCCAGTCTTCGGGAGAGTGCCTGATCGAACTTGTCCTGACGGAAAGCAAGGGCGCCGAGAAGCGCTACGAGTTCGATTGCTCGACCCAAAGACCAGCTGCAAGCAAGTGACTATTTTGCACAAACGTTGTATTATTTTGTTGCATATAATTTTCAATGTATTCATTTACTTACGTATATCAATTCATTTAAATTATTGACGTCGCTGAAAAGGCCGAAATAATACGGCCCATAAGAGGGGAAACACGCGTGCTGGGCCGCCCAGTACAGAAACGTCCCACGTGCAACAGCCGTCTGTTGCGAACGGCAGGATGCTTGTGCGCCAAACCGGGCAGACGCGGAACCACCCCTTCGAAAATGCAACGTCGCACGTAGGAAGACAAGCATGACCATTATCAAAGTAGTGGAGCCACATGCAATACTCCGACTGGGTCTCCTGCAACTCATCGCCAACGTCGTCCCCGACGTCAAAATAGAAGGCGCCGACTACGGTAGCCTGTTCGACTCCAGCCAAGATTCGCGCGACATCGACCTCGTGCTTCTATCGATCTCGCCGGCCGAAGACACCAACCATCTGATAGACGCGGCGATGCATGCCTATGCGCCTCGCTCGATCATGCTTCTGTCCGAACACAACCAGTTGCCGGGCTCCATCACCCTGCCCCCTGCGGTGTGCGGCTACGTTCCAAAAAACGCCGATCCCGAAGTGCTGCAAGCGGCCATCCGCCTGGTTCTTGCCGGCGGCACCTGCTTTCCCCTGCGCAAACAGCTCGCGCCGGAGCAAAAGGCGCGGGCTGTGAAACGCCCCGAGACGCCGTGTCTTCCAGGCAAGGAGGCCGAACAGGGCCAATCCAAGCTTTCGCTGCAGGCGCATGCCGAATCCGAAATGCTGGGCCTTACCCCGCGCCAATACGAAGTGCTGGTGCTGTTGGCGCGCGGCTATCCCATGAAGACAGTGGGCCGGTACCTGAATATCTCGGTCGCCACCGCCAAGGCTCATACCGAAACGCTGTATCAGCGCCTGGATGTTCACAACCGCAATGCGGCGGTGTATGCCGCGGTGTCGCGGGGCGCCAAGCTGGGCTGGACGTGTATAGGCGGCCAGTCCGAGTGCTCAGGCCGATAGCTGGTGGATGTCGGCCCCTCCGGCTCCGCCCGGATGGGGCCGGTGGCTGTGGCGCCGTTCGATGTGCAGGCTGTTGCCGCTGATGTTTTTCGCCAGCGCCTTGGCTTCGGCGGCCGCGGCGGCGATCTGGTGGTAGCTCTCGTATTGCAGGGGCTGGGCCTTGACGATGCCCAGCGAGATGCTGGGCCAGGCGAAGAAGCGTTGTTTGCCGGCCCTGTCGCGCGCGCAATAGCCGCCGTCGGCGTCGCCGTTGACAAGCCCGTTGTCCGACAGATAGGCGCTTACCATCGAGCCGAAGGCTTTCAGCAGTGCATGGCAGCGCGCCTCCCAATCCTGGCTGCACCACAGGATCAGGAAATCGTCGCCGCCGATATGGCCGACGAAATCCCGGCTGCGTGCGTAGCTGCTGAGCAAACGCCCGGTCATCTGGATGATCTCGTCGCCCTTGACGTAGCCATACACATCGTTGAAGGGCTTGAAATTATCCAGATCGGCGTAGCACGCGCAGAAAGGAACTTCGCTGGCGAGCAGATGTTCGATATGCAGATTGACGGGCACATTGCCCGGAAGCTGGGTCAGCGGGTTCGCGTGCCTGGCCGCCATGATCTGGACTTCGGTCAGTTCGCGCAGCAGATCGTAGCTGGTGCCTATGCCCAGATAGCGTCCCTGGCTGGTGATGATGAAATCGCTGATGAGCCTGGAGCGATCCGCCTCGATCAGCATGTGGCTGAGCTGCTGCAGGCTGGTGGACTCGTCCGCCATGGGCGGGTTGGAGTCCATGAACAGCGTGCAGCTTCGGCGGCCGTACAGTTCGCGCTGATACGGCCGGGCGAAGCGGCCGATGAGGTCGTCGCGCAATATCATGCCCACCGGCGTTCCCCGGTCGACGACCGGGATCGATTGCAGTTCGGGGTGGGCGGCAAACAGTTCGCATACACCGTCATTGGACATGCCGGGCGCCGCATGCGGCACGTTGCGCAGCAGCTTGCCGGCGTTGACTACGCCGCCGGCCGGAGGCGTCCAGATGGGCTTGCGCGCCTCTCGGTAATCGGCCAGTTCCGAAAGCAGCGATTCGGGCAGCTCGACCAAAGGCTGGGCACTGGGCACGGCAATGTAAAAGCCCTGGCCGCCCCGGATGCCGATGGCGGCCAGATACTCCAGCTCTTCCTGATGCTCTATGCCCTCGGCCACCACCAGCGCCCCGGATTCGCGCGCGATGTCGCGGATCGAACGCAGGAACTGCTGCTTGAGAGAATCGAGATGGATGCCCTGCACAAAGTGCAGGTCGACCTTGACGTATTCCGGTTTGAACTCCGACCAGCGGCGCAGGCTGGAGTGGCCATCGCCCAGGTCGTCCAGCGCTAGTTGAAAGCCGGCATCGCGATACGATGCGAGCAGCCCATGAAAACGCTCGCCGTCATGGGCGGCATGCTCGGTCAGTTCGAATACGATCTGGTCGGGCGACAGCCCGAGCGTCTGGAGGTCTCGCACCAGCACTCGGGCATCGCGGGCGATATGAGGCAGCGCCGGCGGGCTGATGTTCAGAAACAGCTGCCCCGGCAAGGACAGATCCGCAAAACGGCCCAGGAGGGTCTGGCAGCACAGTATCTCTAGCTCGACGGTAAGGCCGTTTTGGCCGGCCACCCGAAACAGGTCCACGGGTGAATGCAGCGGCCCGTCGGCCGGACCCCGAATGAGGCCTTCGTAGCCTACGATGGCGCCCGCCTGCAGGTCTATGATGGGTTGGAATACCGGGACCAGCCGGCCTTCTTTCAGGATGTCTTTGAGGCAGCCGTACCAGGTCGCTTCGATGCTTCCGTCCAAAAACCCGCGGGGGTTTCCAGCCACCTCATGCAACGACATATCCAACGCCTCCCGACCTTTACGCTAAAGACTGCAGCACGCAACTATAGGGCTCGCACATGTATAACGGATGACGAGGGCGAAAATTAAACCATGCCGCATCCACGCTGAATCTTACATCAGTGTATTGATCGTCGGCATCCTACATTAGGCCTAGTTCGAGTTTGCCGTGTTCGCTGATCATCTCCCGGCTCCAGGGCGGATCCCAGACGAGGTCGACGCTGACGCTTTCGACGCTGGGGATCGACATCAGTTTGGTACGCGCTTCTTCAGCAATGAACGTGCCCATGCCGCAGCCCGGCGCGGTCAGCGTCATGTCCACTTCGATGCGGAACCTGCCCTCTTCCTGGCCGGGCAGGACTTCGCAGCGATACACCAGGCCCAGGTTGACGATGTCCACCGGAATCTCGGGATCGTAGCAAGTGGCCAGCAATTCCAGCGCCGAGGCCTCGACCGATTCGGCCGTGGCCGGCCCCGAGGAAGGCTGGACCGCCGGCGCCTCGACCGGCTCCAGGCCCAGCGCATCGGCGTCGCGCCCTTCGACGCGATAGAGATTGCCTTCTACATAGACGGTGTAGCTGCCTCCCAGGCGCTGGGTGATCTGTGCGACGCAGCCTTCCTGGATGGTGACCGGCTCGCCGAAGGGCACGGAAACGGCCGGGCAGTCACGGTTTACGACCACTTCATTGGGTTTTCTGTTGTGATACATGGAACAGCCTCATTCGGTTTTGGCGGTATCCGATACGCCAACCAGTGCATTGTGCAGGGTGTGCCAGGCCAGGGTCGCGCATTTGACCCGTACCGGAAACTCTTTGACGCCGGCCAGCACCTGAAGCTTGCCGAAGTCGCGCCCCTCGGGCTGGCTCTCGGTCAGCATGGCGTGGAAATCGCGAAACAGGGCTTCGACTTCTTCCACCGGCTTGCCCCGCACGGCTTCGGTCATCAAGGAGGCCGAAGCCGTGGAGATCGCGCAGCCCTGGCCCATGAAGCTGGCCTCGGCCACCACGCCGTCCTCGACGCGCAGATAGACGGTGAGTTCGTCGCCGCACAAGGGATTGTGGCCCCGCGCCACGTGGCTCGGACGTTCCATGCCGTGGTAGTTGCGCGGGCTTCTGTTGTGATCGAAGATCACTTCTTGATAAAGCTCTCGCAGGTCGGGCTGCATGTCGCTCATGGCGCCTCCGTGATGCCGAACAGGGCCTGCGCCTTGCGCACGGCGCCGATCAGGGCGGTGATGTCTTCAGTACTGTTGTACAGGGCGAACGAGGCCCGTGCGGTGCCGGGTATGCCGTAGCGGGTCATGATGGGCATGGCGCAATGATGGCCCGCCCGTATGGCCACGCCTTCGGAATCCAGGATGGTGCCCAGGTCGTGCGGATGGATGCCGTCGATGACGAAAGACAGTATCCCCGCCTTGTTCTGCGCCGTTCCGATCAGCCTGACGCCGGGCAAGGCCGATATTTCGTCGGTGGCCAGGTCGAGCAGGCGCTGCTCGTGCGCGGCGATGCGCTCCAGCCCCACCGCCCGCACATAGTCGATGCCGGCGGCCATGCCTATCACGCCAGCGATATTGGGGGTGCCCGCTTCGAAACGCTGCGGCGCATCGGCATAGGTCGAGCCTTCGAAGCTGACGGTGTGGATCATGTCGCCGCCGCCCTGCCAGGGCGGCATGGCCTGCAGCAGTTCGCGCCGGCCATACAGCACGCCGATGCCGGTCGGGCCATACAGCTTGTGAGCCGAAAACGCATAAAAGTCGCAAGCCATGGCCTGCACGTCCACCGGCTGGTGCGCCACCGCCTGCGCGCCGTCGACCAACACGAGCGCGCCGGCCCGATGCGCCAGGCGCACTATTTCGTCGACGGGGTTGATCGTGCCCAGCGCGTTCGACACATGGGCGACACAGACGAGCCGCGTGCGTGGACTCAACAGCGCTTCGTACTCGTCCATCAGCAGCTCGCCGCGGTCATCGATGGGCGCCACTTTGATCTGCGCGCCGGTCTGATGGCAGAGCAGCTGCCACGGAACAATGTTGGAATGATGCTCCATGGCCGTGATCAGGATTTCGTCGCCGGCCTCGAGATTTGCCCGGCCCCAGCTCTGGGCCACGAGATTGATGGACTCGGTGGTGCCGCGTGTAAAGACGATTTCGTCATCGCGGCTTGCGTTCAGGAAATCCCGCACGGTGGCGCGCCCTGCTTCGTACAGGTCGGTGGCATGCTGGGACAGCCAATGCACCCCGCGATGGATGTTCGCGTTGGACTGCTCGTAGAAGCGCGACTCGGCCTGGATCACCGGCAGCGGCTTCTGGGTGGTGGCGCCATTGTCGAGATAGGCCAGGCGCTTGCCATGGACGGGGCGCGCAAGAATGGGAAAGTCGTGCGCCAGGTCCAGGACCGTGTCCGCAATCGTGCTGGATGCGTTCGCACTCATGAGATGTCTCCTAGTAGGCTGCCGCCGGGCAACAGCGCCCGCACCGTGCCGGCGACGCGGCGGCGCATGGGTTCGAGCGCAATGCGCTGAAGGGCCTGCGCCGCAAAGGCGTAGGTCATCACGCCATGGGCGTGCGCCTCGGACAGGCCCCTCGAACGCAGATAGAACAGGCTTTCTTCGTCTATCTGCCCCACCGTCGCCCCATGCGCGCACTTGACGTCATCGGCATAGATCTCCAGCTCGGGCTGCGAGGCGACGCGAGCGGTGCGCGACAGCAGCAGGTTGTCGGAACGCTGAATGGCGTCGGTGCCGTCGGCGCCCTGCCTGACCTGGATGCGACCGGTGAACACGCCCTGGGCGGCATCCGACAAGATGCCTCGGTAGTATTCGTGGCTGGTGCTGTCGGGCTGGGCATGGTCGATGCAAGTGTGATGGTCGACGTGGCGCCGCCCGTCTGCATAGAACAAGCCATTGAGCAAGGCATGGCACCGGCGCCCGTTGAACCGGGCCGAGATGTCGTTGCGGGCCAGCCGCGCACCGAACGATATGGAATGCGATTCGTAGGCGGAGCCTTCGTCCTGCTGGATGTCGACCGATGCCAGATGAAAGGCTTCTGCATGCTCTTGCTGCACCTTCAGGTGGATCAGGCTTGCATCGCGCTCGAGTCTGCCGCGCAGTACGGTGTTGGTCAGCGTGGACGACTGCGCATGCCCGATATAGTGCTCTACCAGCGTGGCGCGGGCGCCTTGTCCCAGCAGCACTACGCTGCGCGGGAAGCTGGCCGTGCCGGCGCCGGCTGCAATGTGCACGACATGCAGAGGTTCGTCCAGGGATGTGCGCGCCGACAACTCGACATAGGCGCCGTCGGCGGCCAGGGCCAGATTCAGGGCCGCCGGGCTTCCGCCTTCGTCGGCCTCTCCCAAGCTGGCTTCGAGCCGCGCCGCATCGCCGGCCAGGACCTGGGCCAGCGGCGCCACACGCGCGCCATCGGGAAGGTTGCCGATGCGAGACAGGCCGGCTTCGAACCGCCCGTCCACGAAGACCATCCAATGCCCTTTCTGCCCCTGACGCAACGTCTCGAGATCGAATCCTGTTGGAGCGCCGCGCGCGCCATCGAACTTCTGCTGCTGCAGAAAGGCCAGCGAGGTATGGCGCCAGTCCGGGTGGCGCGTCGTCGGCCACCCCTCGGCCATGAAACGATCGAGGGCCCGCTGGCGCGCGCTCGCCAGCCATGGCGCGCGCGCGCCCGGCAAGCCGGGCCGCTGGGCTTGCGCCCGCTCGAACCAGGGTTGAAGCAGCTCGCTCATGCACTGGCCTCCTTGTCCTGGACGGCTTCCTTCTTGATCCAGCCATAGCCGCGCTCTTCAAGCTCGAGCGCCAGTTCGCGCCCGCCCGAGTGGGCGATGCGTCCGCCGGACAGCACGTGGACGTGGTCGGGCACGATGTAGTCGAGCAGGCGCTGATAATGGGTGATGACGATCAGCGCACGATCCGGAGAGCGCAGGCGGTTCACGCCTTCAGCCACGACTCGCAGGGCGTCGATGTCCAGGCCCGAGTCGGTCTCGTCGAGCACCGCCAGGCTGGGTTGCAACAGCGACATCTGCAGCACCTCGTTGCGCTTTTTCTCGCCGCCCGAGAATCCCTCGTTGACCGAACGGTAGAGGAATTCTTCTTTCATGCCCACCTGCTTCATCTCGGCCTTGACCAGGGTGAGGAAGTCCATGGCGTCCAACTCGGGTTCGCCTCGATGGCGGCGGACGGCATTGACCGCGGCCCGCAGGAAATAGGCGTTGGATACGCCCGGTATCTCGATGGGATACTGGAAGGCCATGAACAGGCCCTCGCGGGCGCGCTCTTCGATCGGCATCGAGGTCAGGTCCCGCCCATTCCAGCTGATGGAGCCGCTTTTGATCCGGAAGTTTTCACGCCCCGCCAGTACCTGGGCCAAGGTGCTCTTTCCCGATCCGTTCGGACCCATGATGGCGTGGACCTCGCCCGCTCCGACCGATAGGTCGAGCCCGCGCAGTATTTCCTTTTGACCGATCTTGACGTGAAGATCCTTGATTTCCAACATTGACGTTTCTCCTTAGCCGACGCTGCCTTCAAGGCTGACGCCCAATAATTTCTGTGCTTCCACCGCGAACTCCATGGGCAGCTCTTTGAAGACCTCTTTGCAGAAGCCGTTCACGATCATCGACACCGCATCCTCGGCCGACAAGCCGCGCTGCATCGCATAGAACAGCTGGTCCTCGCTGACCCGCGATGTGGTGGCCTCGTGCTCGACGTGGGCGCTGGGGTTCTGCGCCTCGATGGTCGGAAACGTATGGGCAGCACATTCCTTGCCTATCAGCAGCGAGTCGCACTGCGTGTAGTTGCGCGCGTTCTCGGCCTTGGGCGTGACGCGCACCAGGCCCCGGTAGGTATTGCTGCCGTGGCCCGCGGAGATGCCCTTGGAGATGATGGTGCTGGAGGTGTTGCGGCCCATGTGGATCATCTTGGTGCCGGTGTCGGCCTGCTGGCGATGATTGCTCAGGGCCACGGAATAGAACTCGCCCACTGAATCGTCGCCGCGCAGCACCACGCTGGGGTATTTCCAGGTAATGGCCGAACCGGTTTCCACCTGGGTCCACGAAATGCGCGAACGGGCGCCGCGGCAATCGCCGCGCTTGGTGACGAAGTTGTAGATGCCGCCCTTGCCGTCCTTGTCGCCCGGATACCAGTTCTGCACCGTCGAGTACTTGATCTTGGCGTCGTCCAGCGCAACCAGTTCGACGACCGCGGCGTGAAGCTGGTTCTCGTCCCGCATGGGCGCGGTGCAGCCTTCGAGATAGCTGACGCTGGCGCCCTCTTCGGCAATGATGAGCGTGCGTTCGAACTGCCCGGTATCGCGCGCATTGATGCGGAAATACGTGGACAGCTCCATCGGACATCGCACCCCCTTGGGTATGAACACGAAGGAGCCGTCCGAGAACACCGCCGAGTTGAGCGCGGCGTAGAAATTGTCGCCGGGCGGCACCACCGTGCCCAGGTACTTGCGCACCAGTTCCGGATGCTCTTGCACCGCCTCGGAGAAAGAACAGAAGATGACTCCGACCTCGGCCAGCTGCTTGCGAAAGGTGGTGGCCACCGACACCGAGTCGAACACGGCATCGACCGCGACGCCCGCCAGGCGCGCGCGCTCGTGCAGGGGCACGCCCAGCTTCTCGTAGGTGCGCAGCAGTTCGGGGTCGACCTCGTCCAGGCTCTTGGGGCCGTCGGCCTTACTCTTGGGCGCGGAATAATAGACGATGTCCTGGAAGTCGATGGGCGGAAAGTGAACCATGGCCCATTCGGGGGTTTCCATCTCGAGCCAGCGCCGATAGGCCTGCAGCCGCCATTCCAGCATGAACTCCGGCTCGCGCTTGCGGGCCGACAACTGCCTGATGGTTTCTTCGTTCAGGCCTTTGGGCAAGGAGACGGACTCGACTTCGGTCACGAAGCCCGCTTCGTACTCGCGATCGAGAAACGATCCGATGTTGGGAGAAGCATTATCCATTTGATATCCCTCTAGAGAAAGCGCGCCGCGCGCGCATCGTCAAACCATTCAAACGACCGGTTGCCTGCGCACCACGGCCTGCGCCCCGCCGGAGCGGGAAAGCGGCATCGGCTGGGGTCGCGCCATGTCGGCCACCGAGACGTCCTCGAGCGTGCGCCGCACGATGGCGTTGATGCGCTGCCAGTTCTCGCGCAGCGTGCAGCCGGTTTCGAAATCGCAGCTTCCGGGGATGGCCGTGCACTCCGTCAGCCCGAAGGGCTGATCTTCGAGCGCGTCGATGACCTGGGCGATCGATATCTCGCTTGCGGGACGCCCCAGGGCATAGCCGCCCTGCACGCCGCGCACGCTGCGCACCAGGCCGTGCCGGCCCAGCAGCTTCAGCACCTTGCTGACGGTGGGAGGATTGAGGCCCAGGGCCCTGGCCAGCTCGGACGCGCTGCAGAGGCGTTCGGGGCAGCCGGCCATATAGGTAAGCACCAGGGTGCCGTAATCCATGATCTTGCTGATGCGCAACATGATGGGCTCCAATCAATGTCTCGATGGCGGGCAGCTCGTACGCGGCTTTTTCCACCGTTTCGTATACCGTACCTCTGCGGTACTGTATCAGTCAAGCATGACCCTACGGGCGATGGGGTTGCAACAGGCTCAACCTGAAGAAATCTCGTCGTCCCCCGCCTGCTGCAGCATCCACATCTGCGCATAGCGCCCTCCCTGCAGCAGCAGCTCGCGATGCGAGCCCTGCTCGATCACCCTGCCGTGGTCCAGCACCAGGATCTCGTCGGCGTCCACCACCGTCGACAGGCGGTGCGCGATGATCAGGGTCGTGCGGTCTCGGGCGATCTGGCGCAACTCGTCCTGGATGGCCCGTTCGGTGCGGGTGTCCAGCGCGCTGGTCGCCTCGTCCAGGACCAGTATGGGCGGGTTCTTCAGCAGCGTGCGCGCGATCGCCACGCGCTGCTTCTCGCCGCCCGACAGCTTCAGGCCTCGTTCCCCCACCTGCGTGTCATAGCCTTCGGGCAGGCTCATGACGAAATCATGGATGCGGGCCGCCCTGGCTGCCTCGACGATGTCCTCGCGGCTGGCGTCCGGATTGCCGTAGGCGATGTTGTACAGGATGGTGTCGTTGAACAGCACCGTGTCCTGTGGAACGATGCCGATATGGCGCCGCAGGCTCGCCTGTTCGAGATCGCGGACGTCGATGCCGTCGACCTCGATCGCGCCTTCCGTCACGTCATAGAAGCGGAACAGCAGGCGCGACAAGGTCGACTTGCCCGCGCCGGAGGCGCCCACCACCGCCAGGCTGTGGCCGGCGGGAATCTCGAAGCTGACATCGAACAATATCTGGCGGTTCAGCTCGTAGCCGAAGTCCACGTGTTCGAATCGCACCGAGGCGCTGCGTGTATTCAGCACTCGCGCCGAAGGCTTGTCGGCCACTTCCAGGTTCTGGTCCAGCAAGCCGAACATGCGCTCCATGTCGGCCAGGGCATGCTTGATCTCGCGATAGACGAAGCCCAGGAAGTTCAATGGCGCATACAGCTGCGTGAGATAGGCCGAGACCAGCACCACGTCGCCCACCGTCATGGTCTGTTCGACCACGCCGCTGGCGGACAGCCACAGCAAGGCCGTGACGCCCACCGTGATGATGACCCCCTGCCCCATGTTGAGCAGGTTGAGCGACACCTGGTTCTTGACCGCCGATTCGACCCAGCGGTTCAGGTTGCGATCGTAGCGGTCCAGTTCATAGGCTTCGTTGCCGAAATACTTGACTGTCTCATAATTGAGGATCGCGTCGATGGCCTTGCTGTT
>Ga0180220_1001702_pt1 | contig 15579 bp, 17 predicted proteins | sample eDN5th37CBELigBY_FD_151335 | JGI IMG/M metagenome (GOLD analysis project Ga0180220, IMG submission 151335) | Enriched backyard soil microbial communities from Emeryville, California, USA - eDNA 5th pass 37_C BE-Lig BY (version 2) (version 2) | ecosystem: Environmental > Terrestrial > Soil >... | reverse complement strand
TGGGCTACTACGACGAAGACTTCGAACTGCTCAAGGCCCGCGTCGCCAAGCTGGAAAGCAAGCAGTCCTGGGTAGAGCAGCCGCCCTCGCGGCTGCGCTATTTCATCCAGGTGGTGGACGTCGCCCACCAGGACGACGGGCTGATCGTCGCCCGAAGCAACCTCCTGCTGCTGCAGTACCGATGGAATATGGAGCAGCAGTTCAGCGGCGGCCGCACCGACCTGCTCGTGCCTCAAGAGGACGAGGGCAGCTTTCTCCTGCGCAATCGGCGCGTAGTCCTGGACCGGCAAGCGCTCGGGAACCAGGGCTTGAGCGTCTTTTTCTGAGAACGGAGGCATTCACCCATGCTAGCCGCCGCCACCGTGCATTTCCCCTACATGACCGCCTGGCCGGAGCAGGCCCGGCCGGAACACCGCGACGCCACGCATCAGGGCTTCGACCGCATCGGCAATGCCTTTTCCGATGCGGGTGTGGAGACGCTGATCGTTCTGACGAGCGAGCACATCGTCAACCTTCAGCCCCGCATGGCGCCCCCCTTTCTCATCGGTACGGGCGCCGCGCATGCCGCTTTTCCCGAGCCCCAGTTCAATCTCGAACCGGTGACCCGGCCCGGCGACCCGGAACTGGCATACGACCTCGTAGAGCACCTGTACGACCAGGGCATGGACCCCGCCCATTCCAGCGAGCTTCGCCTGGACCACGGCACGACGCTGCCCTTGCAGCAGCTCCGGATTGCGCCGCATGTCCGCATCGTGCCCATTATCGTCAACACCCTGTTCCCTCCCCTGCCCACCCTGGAACGGTGCAGAACGCTTGGCAGGGCCATCGGCGATGCCCTGTGTGACATGGGCATGGACAAACGCGCAGGCATCCTGGCGACCGGCGGTATCTCACACGCCGTGGGCGCGCCGGGCATGGACCTCAACCATCCGCAGTTCGATTCGGAGTTCGTCGCCGCGCTCGTGGCGGGCGACCTGGACAAGGCGTGCTCGTATTCCGACAGCGAGCTGGACGCCCTGGGCAACGGCACGCACGAGATCCGCAGCTGGATCGCGGCGGCAGCGGCCGCGCATCCGGCGCAGCCCGAAGTCGTGACGGCCATTCCCTATGCGCCGGGCTGGCACACCGGCGTGCATCAGATGTTGTGGAGGACGCCATGAAGGAAACCGCCGTCACGCAGTTCCTGATCGATATTACGCGTGGACACCTGAAACAGGCTTACGCGGAGGACAGCCCGAAAGTGATCGCCGCGTCGCCGCTTTCCGAAGCGATGCGCGCCGCCGTGCGTGAACAGGACATCGCCGCGCTGTGGCTGGCGGGCGTCTCGCCCATGGCGCTGCTGTATTTCGCGCGGCTTTCGGGCTGGTCCATGGAGCGCTATTACGCCTGCATCGCCGAAGCGGACCTCACGAAAGCCGATCGAGCCGGCTCTGTTCGAGAAGTTCGGCACGAGCCGCCACAAAGGCGTCGATAGAGCTTTCCACATGATCGGTGATCACGCGCCGCGCTTTCTTCTGGTCGTGCCGCTCGAGCGCATCGACCAGCTCGGCGTGCTCGCGCACGACATTCTCATCGCGCAACGAAGTCAGGCGCGCTCCGCTGGCGATCAAGTACATCTTTCCCCGAACGCTCAGCAGCTCTCTACGGATCTGGTGCAGGCCCGCCATTTCAGCCATCCGGATGTGGAAGGCTTCGTCGATGGTGTACATGTCCTCCCGGCTTGCCGAAGCGCCATTCAGGATGTCGCGCAACTCCGCGATGTCTTCGGCGGTAGCCGTCTTGCACAGGCGGTCCACGACGATCTGCTCCAGGGCGACGCGCAGCAGGCGGATCTCGCTGATGGCGGCCTCGTCCAGGTCGATAAGGCGATACCCCCTTTTGGGAACGATTTCGACCACGCCGTCCCGGTACAGGTTCAGCAGCGCTTCGCGGACCGGCGTCCGGGATACGCCCAGCGATTCGGCAAGCGTGCTTTCAGAGAAAAACTGGCCGCGTGGAATCTTGCCGTCGCGGATCGCGCGGCGGATAGCCTTATAGCCTTGCTGGGCAAGGGTTTCGGAGCGAACCAGGCTGGAGAGGTTTGACATTGCACACTCATCGATAAGAAAAATCTTTTGCCGCACGTAGTATGTCACATTCTACCTGCGGCAGCTTGTCACCAAGGAAATTCATGGATATCGGATTGAAAGACAAAGTCGCTCTGGTTACAGGCGCTTCGCGCGGCCTGGGCCGCGCCACGGTCGATGCCTTGGCCGCTGAACAGGCCAGGCTTGTGGTCGTCGCGCGGCAAAGCGCCGAACTCGAAGAAATGGAATCGCTTTACCCCGGCCGCTGCAAGGTGATGGCCGGCGACGTGCGGGACCCGGCCGTGCCCCAGGCGGCGGTCGACCTGGCCTTGAAGGAATTCGGCCGGCTGGACATAGCCGTCGTCAACACGCCGGGGCCCCGTGCGGTCCTGCCCCTGGAGGCCCAGGACAGCGATTTCGCCTCTGCCTTCGACTCCACTTTCTATCCGGCTGTCAGACTGGTGCGTTCAGCCGTTTCAGCCATGCAAGAAGCAAAGCACGGACGCATCGTCATCATTTCATCGACCAGCGTCAAGGCGCCCAAGCCCTTCCTGTGCCTGTCCGCCGCCGCGCGCAGCGCCTTGTGGGCCTGGGCCAAGAGCGCCGCACCCGAAATGTATGCAAGCGGAATCACGATCAACGCCCTGTTCGCCGGCCCCCACCAGACCGGACGGGCGCTGGAGCTGGGCGTGAAAGACAGGGTGATCGGCCGGCCCGACGACTTCGGCCGATTCGTCGCCTCTTTGTGCGGGGACACGACTGGCTACATCACTGGAGCGGGTTTTCTTGTCGATGGCGGCGAACTGACGGGCATCTGACCATGGAAACATCCCATACAACGTTCATCGGCCGCGGACCGCGGCTTTTGCTGCTGCATGGCATCGGCGGAAGCGCCACAGCCTGGAACAAGCAAATCGAAAGGCTGAGCGGCGATTTCTCTTGTCTCGCCCCGGATCTGCCCGGGTACGGCGACGCCCCGACCGCCCAGGGCGACGGCCTGCGGCCCATCGTCCAGGCCACGGCCGATCTGCTGGCCGGCGAACCCGCCCATGTGCTGGGCGTCTCGTTCGGCGCATTGCTTGCATTGGCCCTGGCGCGCCATCACCCGAAGCTCGTGCGTTCACTGGTGCTTGCCGATGCGACCCTGGGCCGCGCCCATATGGCTGCTCAAGCGCGGGAACAATGGCTGGAGAAACGCCGCTCGCTATCCACGAGCCTGCAGGAAGTAAGCCTGGAAAGGGCCGCCGAGATTGCATCGCCCGCTGCGTCGCCGCAAGTCATTGACGAGATAGCGCGGCATATGCGGCGGGCGCGGCCCGAAGGGTATATGGCGGTTGCCAACGCCATCGCGTCCACGGATGCCCGTCCCTGGCTCCCCACGATCACGCAACCGACCCTGGTGCTGTGCGGGGAGGACGACCGCGTTACCGGCCCCGAAGTATCCCGGATTCTGGTCGATGCTTTGCCGCATGCCAGCCTGAGCATCGTCCCCCGGTCCGGGCATGCTCCCCATATCGAGCAGCCCGATGAGTTTGCGCGTGTGGTGCGGGAGTTCTCGACGACGGTTTGATTCCTCAACCCTCCTGCCCCCGATCGCGTAGGCGATCCAGGATCACGGCGAGAATGATGACGATGCCGATGACCAATGTCTGGTAGTAGGCCGACACGCCCACCATGTTCATGACATTGGAAAGCATGCTGAGAATGACCACGCCGTATACGACCTGCCGGATGCCGCCCGAACCGCCCGTCAGGGCCACGCCGCCCAGCACGACGGCGGCCAGCGATTCGAGGGTGAGGTTGGGCGCCGCCACGGGCTGGGCGGACCCCGTCCATGCGGTCAGCACTATGCCGCACACCGTCGCGCACACGCCGCTCACCATATAGACCAGCATGGTATTGAGCCTTACGTTCACGCCCGACTTGGACGCGGCGGAGGCGCTGGAACCGATGGCGTAGACGTAGCGGCCGAAGACGGTTTGCCGCAGCAGGAAGGCGCCGAGACAGGTGAAAAGGACGCCTATCCAGACCATGATCGGAATGCCGAGCCAGTCGTTGAAGCCGACGAACTGCGCATAGCCCGGATGAACCGTATAAATGGGCACGCCTCCGGACAAGATCAACGCAAGCGCCTGGGCGACGGACAGCATGCCCAAGGTGACCACCAGCGGGCTGGTCCGGAAATAAGCGATGACAAAGCCGGACACCCCGCCCATCACCAGGCCGGTAAGCAGCATGACGACGATGCCCGTTGCAGCCCCGTACTCGGCCATGGTAAGTACGCCCACCACACCCGCCAGGGACATGACCGCGGCCAGGGAAAGATCGAGGCCGCCGCTGATGATGGCGAAGGCCTGGCCGACGGCCATGATGAGAAGAGGCATCATCTGGCGGGCGAGGTTGGTCAGGTTGTCTATCGAGGCGAACTTGGGCTCGATCAGCGTGGCCGCCACGCCCATTCCAATAATGATCAACGGAAGCATGGTGTCCGAGCCGCGCCGCCCGCTCCGCCTGGAGCGTTGTGTGGGCTTCTTGCCATTGCTCGAGTGCGGGCGGCTGAGTCTCAGGTGATTCAACATTGATGCTCCTTATACGTTGGTGCCCATGCCTGCGGATGCGCCGGCGGCTGTGTCCGCCTCTTCGGACGCCTGCCCCAGCACGTCGAAGACAATGTCCGGCTGGTCGGACAGAGTGGGGTGCTCGTAGCAATTGACGACATGGCCTTCGTAGAAGGTGTACACCGTGTCGCACAGCGTGATGGTTTCGATGAGGTCGCTGGACACGAGCAGCACAGTCACGCCTCTTTCGGTGAGTTCGCGCACCCTGTCGTGGATCTGCAGCTTGGCGTCGATGTCTATGCCGGCCGTAGGCTCCTCGAGTATCAGCACATGCCGGGCGCGGGCCATGGCGCGGGCCATCAGCACTTTCTGCTGGTTTCCCCCGCTGAGGCTGGTGATTCTTTCTTCGGCGTCGTGGTACTTCACCTTGAAGTGATCCAGCAATGAGGCGGTGCGCGCGCGCTCTGTGGGTTCCGAGACCACGCCGAAGCGCCCCAACTCGCCCAGTTGCGTCAAACACAGGTTCTCGCGGATCGAAAGCGTGGCGAAGATGCCGTTGCTGGCCCTGCCCGAAGGCAGGTACGACACGCCGCAGGCAAAAGCGGTGGCCGGGCTGCTTGCGTGATAGGGATTGCCGTTCAAGGTGAAGCGCAAGGCAGTCTTGCTGTCCAGGCCCATGAGGGCGCGAGGAATTTGTTCGGCGCCGGAACCCACTACGCCATACAGGCCTATGATTTCACCGCGTTCCATGCGTATCGACGTGGTCGAGCCGTCGCGCTGGAGAACGTTGTCGACCTGAAGCGTCCAAGCGCCTTCGACCTTGTTGGAGCAAGCCTGCTTGGCGACGCGTATCTTCCGGCCGGTCAGGCGCTGTAGCACGTCGTCCGCCGTGATGGAGGGTTCCATGGGAAAGGAGTCGACCACGCTGCCGTCGCGCATGACGGTGACGTGGTCGCCCAGCTCCATGACGTCCTCGATATGATGGGTGATCAGCACCAGCGCCTTGCCCGCATCGCGCCATGCGCGCAGCGCCTGGAACAGCCGCTGCTTCTCGACCGCCCCGAGCATGGCGGTGGGCTCGTCCAGCACGACCAGTTCGGGATCGCGCATGAACGCCTTGGCGATCTCCAGCATCTGCTGGGTCGACACCGGCAGATGCTTGACCGGCTCTTCGAGGTCGATATCCAGCCCGAAGCGCTCCAACGCCTGGACGGCCTGCTCGGTTTCCGCCTGATGCCGAAGGCGGCAGAACGGATGCCCCGAACCCTCGGCGCCCAAGCGCAGATTGGCGCGCACCGACAGGTCGGGCGCCAGGGAAAGCTCTTGGAACACCAGGCCGATGCCCCGCTCTCTGGCGTCGTTGATGTGCCGGAAGCTGACTTGCCGTCCTTTCCACTCGAGACGGCCGGAGTCGGCTGCATAGAGGCCTCCGGCGATCTTGCCTATGGTCGACTTGCCCGCGCCGTTCTCGCCAAGCAGGCAGTGGATGCGGCCGGGCTGGAAACGGAGCGAAACCTCGCGCAGGGCGACCGTGGCCCCGAAACGCTTGGATATGCCGTGCAGCGCCAGCAAGGCGCCTGAAACTGCTTCGGGCGAACCCGAAGCAGCGGGTGAAGCTACTGTCGACATCTGATGATTCCTTCTGCCATATGAAAGGTGTGAATCAACTGGATCGAAGTGTTCGGCAGCCTACTGCAATGCCGTAATGCTCCAGCCCTTGGGAGGCAGCTCGTAGACTTCGAAGGGAAAGCTATCGACGTTCTCCGGCGTCACCACCACGGGCGGGGTCAATGCGTACGGGTACGGCAGCGCATCGTCCTTCTTCAAGCCCTCCATGTTCTTTCCTTCGTGATCGCGGATGGCGTACTGCACCAGCAGGCGGCCCATGAGAATGCCGGGCTCGGACGTCACGGCAAGAAAGCGCCCGTCCTGGATCATGGGGATGGCTTCGCGGACGATCGCGCTCGATACCACCTTTACGTCGCGCCGCTGCTGCCGCACCGCCTGAACCGCGCCCATGCCCAGAGGAATCACCGGGGTGTAGATGAAGTTGGCGTCGGGCGTGCGCAGCAGAAGATCCGACGCCTGGGACAGGCCGTATCCCAGGTCGACCCCTCCGCCGAACGAGCCCGGTATGACCTTCATGCCTTGGCATTGTTTGGCCTGCTCTTGAAAAGCGACGTAGCGCAGGCGGGCCCACTCGGCGCCCGCCGGGCCAGGTATGGTCAAGGTGGTGGAGTCAGGCTTCTTGTCGCAAATGGCTTTCGCCAGCGCCGCGCCGATCGCTCCTTCGTCCTGCCCGACGCCGAAAGCGATATTCGCGCTATTGACGGGAATCCCGACCGCCAAAGTTTTTATCCCGGCATCTTTGAGCGACTTGATGATGGGGTCATAGCCGTCGAAGCTTGCCGGCCCCAGGGCAACGTAATCGACGCCCAGCGTCTTCAAGGCATTGAGCTGGCCGAACTGCTCGCGCACATTGCCGTAGGCCCCGGCGACCGTCACCTGAGCCAACTCTACGCCGCTACGCTTGGCTTCGTCCTGGATGCCGTAGGCGATGCCTTTCCAGAAGTCGTCCTGCAAGTGCACCAGGGTGACGCCTATCTTGAAGGGCTTTTCCGCCTTGATCGGCTCGATCAGGCCCTGCAGCCGGTCGGCGGATTCCTTATCGGCGGCCTGAGCCGGGGCGAAGCAAGCCGCGGCCACTGCAAGAGCGGCAGCCTTGAACACCATGTTGAAACGTTTTGCTGCTGTGGGATGGCGCTTCATGAGTCTCTCCTTGGGATTTATTCGAAGCACGCGTTGACGATCACTCTGGGATGAGATGACCGCGGCCTTTTTCCTCATCGAAAACATACAAGCCGGCAAGGAAGGTCTTGGTTCGCTCGTACCATTTGCGCTTGCGCGGCGCCGGCGGTGTACGGTCGATGGGTTGCCCGCCCTTGAAGATGTAGTCGAAGCGGCTGGGCCGTTGAAGCAGGGTGATGTCTTGCGTAGGATCGCCCGGCAGCACCAGGATGTCGGCGTACCGCCCCGCTTCCAGCTTGCCGACCTGATCGCGGTATCGCGGCGACAAGAGGCGGGTTGCCGCCAGGGTGTTGGCGTGTATGGCCTGCAACGGAGACATGCCCAGGTACTTGATGAAAATTTCCATCTCGCGGGCGTGCCACTGGCCGTAGGGTACGGGCGACCATCCGCTTTCGCTGCCGGCGATCAGGGGCACACCGGCCTCGAAGGCGCGGCGCAGGTTGACGCTGGCCGCTTCGACCTCTCGCTCGAAGGCCGCCGACGACGAGGCGCCGGCGGTGGCCGGGTTGGCTTCGATGAGGTTCACGAGCAGGGTCAGCGTGGGCGTGATGACGCTGTTGTGCTTCAGACAGGCTTCGATGCCGGCGTCGTCGATGTACGAGGCATGGAAGATGTTGTCGAAGCCGGCCAGGGCCGAGTCGCGCGCCGAATCGCACGAGCGCGCATGAATGCTGCACAGCTTGCCCAGGCGATGCGTTTCGTCGGCGATGATCTTGAGCTCTTCCAGCGTGAAGGCCGAAGCGCCCAGCGCGTCGGGGGTGATGAGGTTGTCGTTGGAGCCCGATACCTTGATGGCGTCGACCTCGTCCTTGACCTGCAGGCGCACTGCCTCGATGAGATCGCTTTTTGTCTTTACCAGCACCGCCGCCTGTCCCACCGGAAACTCGACATTGCTGGGAAAGGAGTCTTCGAGACCCTGGTGGTTGGTGATCTGCTTGCCCGATACGGTAAAACGCGGTCCGGGAAACATGTCGGTGTCTATGGCGTCGCGCACGGCCTGGGCGACGCCAAAGGTGGTGGCCGCATCGAATGCGCTGGTCACGCCCGCCTGCAATATCTTTTTAGAGTAGTACAAGGCCTTGGCGGTGCGGAATTCCGCGGGCGTGTACAAGGCGTTTTCTTCTTCGGACCGCGATTCGCCGAAAGAAATATGGGTATGGCCGTCGACCAGGCCGGGCATGACGGTGCGTCCCGGCAGATCGACCAGTTCGTATTCGGCGGGGTTGTATTGCGCAGGCAGTGCATCGGCCGCCCCGACCCAGGCGATGCGTTCGCCGTCCACCACGACGGCGCCCCGCTCTATGGGTTCGTTCAACGTGCCGTCGATGACCTTACCCTTGATCAGATAGCCCTTGAGCTTTTCCATTTCAGCCTCCCTGCTTGTCGTTCAAGAGCCCGCCGAAGAACTCGTTGGCCAAGGCCAGGAACGTGCCGGTGCGTTCCACGGCGACCGAATGCGAACAGTCGTGCAGCAGCATGAAGTCGGCCTTCGCCAGCTTGGCGGCCACCTGCTCGGAGCAAGAAGGCGGAAACGAGCCGTCTTCTCTTCCGTGGAGCATGAGCACGGGGCAGCGGACGCGGGCCAGCGTCTCGTCCGACAGCACGGCGGCGTCGATGTACTTCTGCTGGTCGCCCTCGAACATTTCGTCGAAATAGTCGGCATAGCCCGGGGCGAATATGACCTGCTCGCGCGCCTGCAGATAGGCCTCGTCTATGCCGGAGGTATCGTGTATGAGGCCGGACAACGCTTCGACCAGCTGCTCGCGGTTTCGGGGGCATGTCCAGGTACGGGTGGTTCCGGGCCTGAGCTTGAAAGTGGCCCCCATGGCGCCGGTGGTCATGATGCCGGCCACGCGCGGCTGGTCGGCCGTCATGGCCAGGCCGATGGACGCCGAAAGGGAGTGCGCAATGACGCCGACACGCTCCTGCGGGATACGCTCGAGCATGGCCGTGGCCTGGCGCACCCACAACGGATAATCGAAGTACGGCGCGGCGGGTTTGCGGCCGCTTTTGCCGAAGCCGATCATGTCCATGGCGTAGATGTCGAAACGCTCGGCCAGCGCGGGCAGCACAGGGCGCCAATTGCCTACGCTGGAGGCGCCCGGCCCCGACCCGTGGAGCAGCAGGAGGGCCGGGCCTCCTCCAGCCCGGTAGTAGTTGACCGGAATCCCTTCGAATTCGAAGCTTTCTGTGATCAAGACCTGACTCCCTGGTATGTATTACTCGCCGACGTATGCGATGGCCTCGACTTCGATGAGGAAGTCTTCTTTGACCAGGCGATCGATGGTGAGCAGGGTGTTGGGCGGGTAATCTTTGTCTCCGAAGAACTGGGGAAACGTTTCGGCGCGCAGCCTCATGAAGTGTTCGATGTCCTGCGAGTGCACCAGATAGGTCGTGAACCTGAGCACATTGGTGTAGTCGCCCCCCAGCCCGCGCAAGACGTCGCCCAGGTTGCTGAACACCTGGCGAAACTGCGCGTCGAAATCGTGCTTGCCCACCACGCTGCCGTCGGCGCCGACGGACAATTGCCCAGCGATGAACATGAGCTTGCCATCGGGCGTACCCACGTGGGAGTACAGGCCCTGAGCGGGGCAAGAGCCTTCGGGATTCAGATACCTGACGGGACTGGTCATATCGGCGGTCATTGCGACTCCTTTGAAGAACGGCGTTTTCTAGAGGTGCAGCCAACAAACTTTATAAAAAATAAAATCTATGGCTTGACTTAATGATAGTCGTGTCACATCAGGATTGAATAAGTGTTTATACCTAGCTTTACCCGAAAATTCCTATAATGCGTCTTAGTATTCAGCGTATAGCTGAGCGTGCTGTTCAGGACCCATGCACAGCCACGACAGTTTATTCGCCCCGCTTACGCATTGACCTTTTCATCTTATTTTTTATACAATCTTGAAAAAGCCCATTGGCACGGGCGGCTCAAGGGGCATTATCAGGCTATGACTTCACACGAATTCACCGGGATCGGACCCGCCGAAACTCTTCCCAGCATCGTCTATAAGAAATTGCGGGACGCCATCCTGAACGGCGTATTCAGCCCGGGGCAGATGCTTAGGCAGGACGAGGTGGCCGCCAAACTGGGAGTCAGCCGCAGCCCCTTGCGCGAGGCTTTGCCGCGCCTGGAGGCGGACGGCATCGTGGTGCTGCATCCCCGGCGGGGATACGCGGTCGCATCGCTCGACCCCAAGCAGATCACCGAGGTTTTCGATCTTCGCCGCCTGCTCGAAACCGAACTGGCGCGCCGCTCGATTCAAAAGCGCACCGAGGCCGACATCGCGCGCATATACGCCATCATTTCCGAGATGACGCCCTTGGCTGAACAGAACAACGCGGCCAGCACGGCGCGCTGGTTCGATCTGAACATGCAGTTCCACACCGCCCTGCTCACCCCCGCCGAATGCCCTCATCACCTGAAGGCGCTGGAGCATTCGCGCAACCTGATCGAATCCTACATACGCACCGAAACCCACCTGACAGGCGACCTGCGCCAGGCGCAGGAAGAACACACACTCTTGGCAAAAACCTTCGTCATGGGGGAAATAGGCCAATTCGTCGAGCTTACCCGTCAACATTCCGAACACACGCGCGACCGCCTGCTCTCGCGTCTACCTGCGCTCGACACGGAATCCTAGCTGACATCAACGACCAAAAGGGGACACTTCATGAAACTCGCCACGTTAAGCCATCGCGACGAGACATTTGTAGCAGCCATAGACAGCGACGCCGCAACCGCCCGGCCGATCAGCATCGAAGGGCAGCCCGTAAGCGACATGCTCGAACTCATCGGGCACGCCGCCTCAGGCGGCAGCTGCAGCCAGGGCGATCCCATCCCGCTGGGCGAGGCCACTGTCCTGGCGCCCATTCCCCGGCCGCGCCGCAACGTCATGTGCGTAGGCAAGAACTACTACGAACACGCACACGAGTTCACCAAAAGCGGCTTCGACAGCAGCGCCTCCAGCGCCAGCGACGCCGTGCCCAAGGCGCCCATCATCTTCACCAAAATGCCCGAGTCCGTCGTAGGGCCGGACACCGCCATCGGCTACCCCGGAAACCAATGCGAGCAGCTCGACTACGAGGCGGAGCTGGGCGTGGTGATCGGCAAGGCGGGGCAAGGCATCAAGCCTGAAAACGCCATGGACCACGTGTTCGGCTTCGTAGTCATCAACGATCTGACCGCGCGCGACCTGCAGGCGGTGCACAAGCAGTGGTTCCTGGGCAAATCGTTTGAAACGTCCTGCCCCATGGGCCCGTGGCTCGTCACCGCGGACGAAGTCGACAGCGGCGACTTGCAGGTGCAGTGCTGGGTGAACGGCGAGCTTCGGCAGAACTCCAACACGCGCGATCTCATCTTCGACATACCGACCTTGATCGCAACGCTTTCCCGAGGCATGACCCTGCTTCCCGGCGACGTCATTGCCACCGGCACGCCGGTAGGCGTGGGAATCGGCTTCACTCCGCCCAAGTTTTTGCAATCGGGCGACAAGGTCGAAGTGGAAATCACCGGCCTGGGCCGGTTGAGCAACACCATCAGGTAAGCCGAAGCAAGAAGGCACATCCCGCGCAAGGCGTTGCGCGGGATGCCACGAGTCACCAAAAGCGCCGGTCAGGCTTCTGGCTAGCCTCAGCCGCCGAGGGGAATGCGCTTTACGCGCGATGCCGCGGCCTTATCCTTGGGCAGGACGACTTCCAGCATGCCGTTCTTGAAGCTGGCCTGGATCTTGTCTTCGTCGATGTCGTAGCCCAGCTGGATGCGGCGCTCGAAGCGGCCGTAGAAGTGCTCGGAGAACTGACGCTTGGCGTCTTCTTCTTGCGAGCGCTTCTCGCCCCGCAGTGTGAGCACGCCGTCTTCGAGCAACAGCTCGACGTCTTTTTCTTCCATGCCCGGAAGCTCGGCGGACACCCGCAGGGCGTCTTCCTCGTCGGATACTTCGAGCCGGGGCCAGGCACCGCTCAAAGCCCGCGCGCCGAAGTCGGCCGGGAAGGCCATGTCGAAGCCTTTGAACATGTCGTCGAACAGGCGATTCATTTCGCGCTGCAGCGACATGACGGGATGTTCCGCGTTGCCGGACGATGCGGGGGCCACGCCTCGGCGGCCCCATGGCACTAGATTTCGAACACTCATCGTAAACCTCCTGTACTAACAAGTGGGTCAGGACGCGGTCCGGCATGTTCGCCGAACCTCGTCGAGACGTTCGGGATATCTGCCATATACCTAGGGTCAAGGCCTGGGATTTCAAGACCGGCTGGGCGGCCACGGATCGCGGACGCCATGGCCGCCGCGCCGGCAACGGCGTCCGAGGCTTAGAAGTCCATGCCGCCGGGCCCCGCGGGCATGGCGGCCTTGTCTTCCCTGGGAAGCTCGCCCACGCACGCCTCGGTGGTCAGGATCAGCCCCGCGATGGAGGCCGCGTTCTGCAGCGCTGTCCGGGTCACCTTCGTGGGATCGACCACGCCGATTTCGACCAGATCGCCGTACTCGCCGGTAGCGGCGTTGTAGCCGAAATTGCCCTGGGCGTCGGCCACCTTGGACACCACCACCGACGGCTCGTCGCCCGCATTGCTCGCGATGGCCCGCAAAGGAGCCTCGAGCGCCTGGCGCACGATCTGGATGCCGGCCTCCTGGTCGCTGTTGTCGCCCTTGAGCTCGGCAAGCGCCGCGCGTGCGCGCAGCAGCGCCACGCCACCGCCGGGAACGATGCCTTCCTCGACCGCGGCGCGGGTGGCATGCAGCGCATCGTCGACGCGGTCTTTCTTTTCCTTCATTTCGACTTCGGTCGCGGCGCCCACCTTGATGACGGCCACCCCGCCGGCAAGTTTGGCGACCCGTTCCTGCAGCTTTTCGCGATCGTAGTCGCTGGTTGCCTGCTCGATTTGCGCCTGGATGGACTTGACCCGGGCATCGATGCCGGCCTGTTCACCCGCGCCGCCGACGATGATGGTGTTCTCCTTGTGCACCTCGATGCGCTTGGCGCTGCCCAGGTCGGCGAGTTCGGCTTTCTCCAGCTGCTTGCCGGTCTCTTCGGAAATGACCGTGGCCCCGGTCAGTATGGCGATGTCCTCGAGCATGGCCTTGCGGCGGTCGCCGAAGCCCGGCGCCTTGACGGCCGCCACCTTGAGCACGCCCCGCATGGAGTTGACGACCAGCGTGGCAAGCGCCTCGCCCTCGATGTCCTCGGCGACGATCAGCAGGGGCTTGCCGGCCTTGGCCGCGGCCTCGAGAACCGGCAGCAGGTCGCGCACGTTGGAAATCTTCTTGTCGTGCAGCAGGACCAGCGGATCTTCGAGCACGGCAAGCTGCTTCTCGGGCTCGTTGATGAAATAGGGGCTTAGATAGCCGCGGTCGAACTGCATGCCCTCGACGACTTCGAGCTCGTTCTCGAGGGATTTTCCGTCTTCGACCGTAATGACGCCTTCCTTGCCCACCTTGTCCATGGCATCGGCGATGATCTTGCCGATATCGGCGTCCGAGTTGGCCGAAAGCGCTGCGACCTGGGAAATTTCCCTGCTTGTCGATATTGGCTTGGAAAGCGTCTTGAGCTCCGCCGTCACCGCGGTCACCGCCTTGTCGATGCCTCGCTTCAAGTCCATGGGATTGATGCCGGCGGCCACGAAGCGGATTCCCTCTTGCACGATGGCCTGGGCCAGCACCGTGGCGGTGGTGGTGCCGTCTCCGGCCACGTCGGCAGTCTTGGATGCCACTTGCTTGACCACCTGGGCGCCGATGTTCTCGAACTTGTCCTTCAGTTCGATTTCCTTGGCGACCGAAACGCCGTCCTTCGTGATGACCGGGGCGCCGAAGCTGCGCTCGAGCAGCACGTTGCGCCCCTTGGGCCCGAGTGTGACCTTGACGGCGTTGGCCAGTATGTTCACGCCCCTCACGATGCGAGTGCGGGCGCCATCATTAAATAGCACTTCTTTTGCGCTCATGTTCGTACTCCTGAAAAGCGGGATGGAAGAGTCAGGCGGCCTTCTTGAGATTCCGGCCGTCGGCCTCGATCACGGCCAGCACATCGTCCTCGCGCAGCACGAGGAGCTCTTCGCCGTCTACCTTGACGGTCTGGCCGGCATACTTGCCGAACAGCACCTGGTCACCGGGTTTGAGTTGTAATGGGTGAACGGTGCCGTCTTGCGCGCGCCTGCCCTCGCCCACGGCGAGCACTTCGCCTTGCTCGGGCTTTTCGGCGGCAGAGTCGGGAATCACGATGCCGGATGCTGTCTTGCGTTGCTGTTCGATTCGCTTGACGATAACCCGGTCGTGAAGGGGACGAATCTTCATGATCAATCTCCTTGTTATCAGATCACCAAAAAGGAATCAGGAAATGGCGTCGGTGCGCGCGAAGCAAGGCGACAGCCAGAGGCGAGCCACTTCCAGGCAGCAGAACACTGCGAAGCAGATATGGCGGCTCGTCGCGGTCTTTCAAGCCTATGCCGCCAAGGAAATTGAAACTTTTTATTTCTTCAATATGCCGGCACCCCGGCCAAGGCGATATACGTCCCGGCCGGTACGGTGCTTGTCATAGGGAGCGGGCGCGAGCGGGCACAGGGAACGGCGCGTGCCGTCGGCCTCCAGCGTGGCATCGTCTTCGTCGAGCAGGGCCCAGATGCCGGTTGCGCGTGGGCGGAACTGCCAGCGGATGTAGCCCGTGGCCCCGGCAAGCTCGACCATGAGGTCCTGATCCGGCGCCTCGACAACCATGTGCCGGTCGGCCGGTTCGCCGGGATACGAGGCGAAGGCCCGATGGCACGCCATGGTTTCTCCCAGCCCCGCGTTCAGACGCCACCACGGCCGGTGATTGGCGCGCTCGAGGTCCCAGGCGCCAAGCCGCCATGCGGCGGCAAGCATGGCCTCGTCCAGAGTCTCGACCCGGTCCCAGCCGGCGTTGATCTGGAGCGCGGAGCCCGCCACTGAACGGACGGGCATCCGGACCCCTTCCAGCCTGGTGGCGGTCTGGCGGCCGAAGCCATGCCAGTGGAGTATGAGCATGAGCGGCGTATCGGCCTTGGCCACCGCGCTGAGCGTCACCGCGTAAAGCGGCAGGCGCATCGCGGCGGCGTGGGCCTGAATCGTTTCGAGGATGTCCATGAGACCTCCAGTGCGCGACATTTCCACCGTTTTATTCTATTCAAATGCG
>Ga0180220_1001700_pt1 | contig 15588 bp, 14 predicted proteins | sample eDN5th37CBELigBY_FD_151335 | JGI IMG/M metagenome (GOLD analysis project Ga0180220, IMG submission 151335) | Enriched backyard soil microbial communities from Emeryville, California, USA - eDNA 5th pass 37_C BE-Lig BY (version 2) (version 2) | ecosystem: Environmental > Terrestrial > Soil >... | reverse complement strand
CCGGGTTCGGCCTGATCTTCGTGGGGATCGACATACTCCAGGTCGGGATGGCAGGGCTCGCCGATCGCTTCGACCTGTCTGGCCTGACCGGCGACACGCTGGGGGCGAGGGCACTACTCGTATGCATCGGTTTCGCGATGACGGTGATCATGCAGTCGTCCAGCGCGGCCGTAGCTACGACGCTGACAGCGCTCCACGCTGGCGCTCTGTCGATGCCACAGGCCGCCGCGCTCGTGATCGGGCAACATATCGGGACGACGACGACGGCGGTGCTCGCCGCCATTGGCGCCTCGGTCGCGGCCCGGCGCACGGCCCTGGTTCACGTATTGTTCAACGTCATCACCGGCGCCGTGGTGTTCGCGTTCCTTCCTCCGTTCGTGCGCCTGGCCGAGATCGCCAGCCGGTTCGTCGAGCCCGCCTCGCCGGCAGTCGGAATCGCCGCGTTCCACACCGGGTTCAGTCTTCTCGGGATCGTGCTGCTCATGCCGGTGATGTCCCGGTTCTGCAACCTCGTCGAGCGCCTCGTGCCCGAGCGTGGCCCGGACCTCACCCGGCGGCTGGATACCAGCGTCGCCACATTGACGCCGGTCGCCATCGAAGCGGTGCGGCTCACTCTACTGGACATCATGCGCACGCTGGCCGGCGCCCTGCATGACACCCTCCGGGACGGGCCGAGCCCTCGAAGCCGTGGTGCCGTCATTGCGGCGGCGAATGCGCTCGAGGTGACGAGCGTGTTCCTGGCCCGAATCCGCACGGGTCCGGAATCCAGCAGCGAGCACGAGCGCCACGTCGCGGTCCTCAGCGCATTCGACCACCTGACGAGGTTGCGTGCCGCCGTGGATCAGTCGGCGATCGCGGCCGCCGCGCGCGAGCTCGCCGCCGTCGAAGCGCCTCGCCGGCACCTGCTCGGACTCCTCGGGGAACTCAGGAACTGGCCGGAGGATACGAATGCGGACGCGGCGCTGCCCAGGCTCGCGGAAGTATCTCGCCATCTCGCGGCGGCGAGGCGCGACATGCGGGAGCTGGTGCTGCGAGATACCGCCGACGGCAAGCTGGATCCGGACGCGGCAACCCGACGGCTGGAAGCGATTGCATGGATGGACCGGGTCGGGTACCACCTGTGGCACGGTGTGGCGCGGCTTTGCCTCAGGCGGGCCGATGACCACGTGCCGGATTCGATTCAGGCGCCTGCTCACATCTCCGCTGAGATCGCGCCAGCCTGATCCGGGCGTACACCACCGCGGACGTCACCCCCGAGGGGACATGAGGCTATCTACACGCGTCACCCTGGCAGTTGCGTCGCTCGCTATGGCCTCGTGCGCAGAGGAGCCGCAGGCGGATCGCCCCGGGTGGTTCGAGCAGGAAGCCGCGGGGCTCATCGAGGAGATGCGGATCCGCGGGGGCGAGCACGGACTCACGACGATCGACGCCGTGGCTGTCCGCGAGGACGGCGCGCTGGCCATCCTGCAGCGCCAGTCCGCCGCCATCAGGCTGTTCACCGCGGCTGGCGGGCCCGTTGCGACGCTCGGCGGTGCTTCCACGCCCGAATCGCCATTCATCAATCCGTCGCACCTGGGGTGGTGGGGCGACACCCTGTGGGTTTTCGATTACGCACGTCGACAGCTTTCCATCATCGGGCCAGACCTCATAATTGCGGCGACGATCGACAACGCACCCACCGGGTTGATGTCCGTAACGCCGGATCGTCGAGCGGTAGGCACCCGCTTCCTCGATGGTCGCTCAGTGCTCGCGGCGACAGATCTCACGACCGGAACTTCGACGGTCATCGTGGAACTGCCCCCACGGGCGGATGAGGCGCCCGACGGGAGAGGTGGCAGTGCCGTCGTCGATCTCTCGCCGCAATACGCGGTGTCACCTGGTGGTGAACGTCTGGCCATTGCCGTCGTGACGGGGTCCGGCACCGGGACCGGCGACTTTCATCTCACCGTCGTCGACGCTGCGGGGGACACCGCGTTCGCCGCCAGCTATCCGCTCGGTGGTGTGGATGAATCGTTCCCGCCACCGGCCGCTCTGGACGGATCGGTACCTCCGCCTCCGGCAGCCGTCGACGGCGAGTCGGTTGGTGCCGCCCGTGCCAATTCCGCCGCCAGTTATCCGCCCCTCGCCGGAGTCGTGGTCGGGCGGGACGGGAGCGTATGGCTCGAGCGAACGGCAATGGACGGGGAACGCGCCTACCTTGTCGTGGGAGCGGGCGGCGGCACGCTCGGGCGAGTCGTCATCCCGACGGGGTCACGTGTGGTCGCCGCGGCTGCGGACCACGCGTGGATCGTGGAGTCGTCGGTTTCTGGCGCCAACGACCTGGTCCGGTACCGCATTCAGTGGAATTGATCCGATTGGCAGCAGGTGGACACTGCGGCCGCCGGACGGGCCGCGTCAGCGCCGGGCCGCCGGATCCGCCCAGTCTTCCGAAAACTCCGCAATCGTGGCGATGAGCTCGACCAGGCGCTCTCCGCGCTCCGTCAGCTCGTACTCGACGCGCGGCGGGATCTCCGCGTAAGAGCGCCGCACGATCACGCCAAAGCGCTCCAGCTTCCGCACGCGCTCGTTCAGCACCTTCGTCGTGAGCCCTGGCAGCTCCCGCTCCAGCCGGCCGGGCCGGTTCACGCCCCGCGAGATGGCGTCCAGAATCGCCATGGTCCACTTGCACCGGAGGATGTCCGTCACCCGGTGCAGCCCGGGGTGATCGGCCAGGTTCCTGCCGACCCTGATCGATGTAGGGGCCATGATCCTTACCGTTTGGTGCCTATCTTACTGATTGGTAACTGCTTGCGCGCTCATGGCCGCGCGGCGACACTGTGCTCGAACCTTGCAGGTCAGCCGCGAACCCCAACACAGGATAGGACCATGATGCGATCATCCACAAGCATTGCCCGTTCGCCGGTCACGCTCGAGGACTTCGAGCTGATGAAGAAGACGGCACTTTTCGACGAGGACGATGTTCGCTATCTGCGCCGTTCCCGGGAAGTTCTCGCGGATCAGACGGACGCGATCCTCGATGTCTGGTACGGGTTCGTCGGGTCGCAGCCGCACCTTTTGCACTATTTCACGAACCCTGCCGACGGCCAGCCCATCGGGCGCTATCTCGACGCAGTTCGCGTCAGGTTCGGACAGTGGATCCTCGACACGGCCGAGGCCAACTACGACCAGGACTGGCTCGACTACCAGTACACCATTGGCCTGCGGCACCACCGGGTCGGGAAGAACCGGACGGATGATGTGGATTCTGTGGACCACATCCACTTCCGGTACCTGATCCCTCTCCTCGTGCCGATCACTGTGACGCTCAAGCCGTTCCTGGCGAAGAAGGGCGACAGCCCCGAGGACGTGGATCGCATGCACGCCGCGTGGCTGAAGTCCGTCGTTCTCCAGCTCACCCTCTGGAGCCAGCCGTACTGCCGGGAAGGCGACTTCTGACCCGACCCGCCGACCGGCAGGTGGCGTCGCAGGTGGACGATGGTGTCCGCCTGCGGCGCCGGCCGCGCCCGCCGACCTGCCGTTGACACAGCCAGCCGCGTGACCGCACGTTTCAGCGATGTCGATGTCTACCGTTCGTGTTCGATTCGCCCCGTCGCCTACCGGCTACCTGCACGTAGGCGGCGCTCGCACCGCGCTCTTCAACTGGCTCTTCGCGCGCCACAACGGCGGCGTTTTTCTCCTCCGTATCGAGGACACCGACAGGCAGCGTTCCAGCGCCGAAATGACCGACGCCATCCTGGACGGGATGCTCTGGCTCGGTCTCGACTGGGATGAGGGGCCGTTCCACCAGGCCGATGGGTTCGAGAGGCATCGTGCCGATGTGTATCGCCTTCTGGAATCCGGCCACGCCTACCGGTGCTTCTGCGCACCGGCGGATGTGGAGGCGCGACGCGCGGCGCTCGGTCCGACCGCCGCCGACGCCTACCGGTACGACCGATTCTGCGACCGTGAGGTGAGCGCCGCCGAGGGTGAACGGCGCGCCGCTGCCGGTGAACCGCACACGGTGCGCTTCCGCGTGCCGCCGGGCACCACGGCGTGGGACGACGCCGTCCACGGCCGCCTCTCGTTCGACAACGGGACCATCGAGGACTTCATCATCCTGCGCTCGGACGGCACGCCGATCTACAATCTGGCGGTCGTGAGCGACGACCTCGCCCATCGGATCACGCACGTGATCCGCGGCGACGACCACATTTCCAACACGCCGAAGCAGATCCTGCTGTACCGTGCTCTCGGGCACGAGCCGCCCGTCTTCGCGCACGTGCCAATGATCCTGGGCCCGGACGGCAAGCGGCTCTCGAAGCGGCACGGTGCCACCGCCATCGGCGAGTATCGCGAGCAGGGGATCCTGCCGACCGCGATGGTCAACTTCCTCGCGCTCCTCGGGTGGTCCCCGGGTGGCGATGAGGAGATCTTCGACATTGCGGAGCTGATCCGGCGCTTCTCGCTGGAAGGCATCAACCTGAAGAGCGCCGTCTTCGACACGCAGAAGCTTGAGTGGCTTTCCGGGCAGCACATCAGCCGGGCATCGGCGGAGTCGCTCGAACCGCTCGTCACGGAGCGGATCGTCGCCGCGGGGCTCGCCACGCGAGAGGCGCTCGTGGCCGACCGGGATCGCTACCTGGCCGTGATCGACCTGCTGAAGGTGCGCGCCCGAACGATTCCGGACATCGTCGCCCAGGCCCGCCCGTATCTGGTGCAGGAGCTCGAGTACGATCCCGCAGCGGTGCAGAAGCACTGGAAGGACGGGGACACGGCTCAACGCCTCGCATGGCTGCGTGACCATTTCGCCTCGGTCGAATCGTGGGACGCCGAGTCGCTCGAGGGCGCGCTCCGCGCCCTCGCCGATGAGATCGGCATCGGCGCCGGCAAACTCATACACCCGCTCCGGGTCGCGCTGACCGGGACGGCGGTTTCGCCCGGGATCTTCGATGTCCTCGTCGTGCTCGGCCGGGAGCTAAGCCTTGCCCGCATCGAAGCCGCGGTCGACGCGCTCGAGGCGGGGACGTCCGGTTAGCCAGCTATCGCCGCCGTTTCCTCACCGATCGGGCGAGGACCGCCCGGCCCTGCCGCACCCCTCGCCTTCTCACGGAGTCCGACCATGGCGAACCGCCTTTCCCGAGAAACGAGCCCGTACCTCCTCCAGCACGCCAGCAACCCGGTGGACTGGTATCCCTGGGGCGAGGAGGCCTTTGCGCGCGCCAGGGCGGAGGACAAACCCATCCTCCTGTCGGTGGGCTATTCGTCGTGCCACTGGTGCCACGTCATGGAGCACGAGTCGTTCGAGCACGAGGACACCGCACGCCTCATGAACGAGCACTTCATCAACGTGAAGGTGGACCGGGAAGAGCGGCCGGACGTCGACGCGGTGTACATGGCCGCCGTTCAGGCGCTCACCGGGCGAGGCGGCTGGCCGATGACCGTCTTCCTCACTCCCGATGGCGAGCCGTTCTACGGCGGGACGTATTACCCGCCGACGCCGCGGCATGGCCTGCCGGCCTTCAGGGACGTCCTGCGCGGCGTGGCCAGGGCATACCGCACACAGCCGGACGCCGTTCGCAGCGATGCGCGCCGCCTGCGGGAAGCCGTGGAGGCGGGGACGCGGATGGTTGCGCCAGTGGCAGGTCTGGACACCGGTATCCTCGATCGGGCGTATCGCGCTGCGGCATCGCAATACGACCCTCACAACGGCGGATTTGGCGGCGCTCCCAAGTTTCCGCAGCCGATGGCGCTCGAGTTCCTCCTCCGCCACCACGTGCGCACGGGCGACGCGAACGCGATCCGGATCGTCCTGCAATCGCTCCAGTCCATGGCCGCCGGCGGTATCTACGATCAGGTCGGTGGCGGCTTCCATCGTTACAGTGTCGACGCTCGCTGGCTGGTCCCGCATTTCGAGAAGATGCTGTACGACAATGCGCTCCTCGCCCGCGTCTACCTGTACGCATTCCACCACACCGGGGAGGCGTGGGCAAGGGAGGTGGCCGAGGACGTTCTCGCCTACGTCCGGCGCGAGATGACCTCGCCGGAGGGCGCATTCTACTCGGCCCAGGACGCGGACAGCGAAGGGGAGGAGGGGAAGTTCTTCGTCTGGACGCCCGACGAGATCGACGAGATCGTCGGCGCCACGGACGGGGCGGTCGTTCGCGAATTCTATGGCGTGACGGAGGTCGGCAATTTCGAGGGACGCAACATCCTCCACGTCGCGGAACCGATCGAGGAGTTCGCCGCGACCGTCGGCAGGTCGGTGGACGAAGTCCGCGACACCATCGCTCGCGCCCGGGCGGCGTTGTACGAAGCGCGTGCTCGCCGCGTCTGGCCGGCCCGCGACGACAAGGTGATCACGTCCTGGAACGCGCTCATGCTCCACACGTACGCAGTGGCGGCGTGGGTCCTCGACCGGGAGGAATACCGGATCGCCGCGACGCGCAACGCGGAATTCGTGCTGCGCGAGCTGCGCCCGGGCGGGCGCCTCATGCGGACCTGGCGCGACGGCAGGGCTCACATCGAAGCGTTCCTCGAGGATTATGCGCTCCTGGGTGAGGCGCTCCTGGCGCTGTACGGGGCCACGTTCGAGCCGCGGTGGGCGGCGGTCGCGCGCGAGCTGGCGGATGAGTTGCTCGACCATTTCTGGGATGAGGACGCGGCGCTGTTCCACGACGCCCGCGCCGACGACCCGCACCTCGTGATCAGGCCGCGCGACGTGACGGACAACGCGACGCCGTCAGGCACCTCCGCGGCAGCGTCCCTCCTCCTCAGGCTGGCTGCGTTCACCGGGGAGTCGCGCTACTTCGACGTTGCCGAGCAGGTCCTCACCGGGCTCGGACGCCTCCCGGACCGGGCGCCGCTCGGATTCGGTTACCTCCTCTGCGCGCTCGACTTCCGCCTGGCCAGCCCGAAAGAAGTCGTCATCGCCGGCGACCCGGCCGGGCCGGATACGCGCGCGCTCCTCGACGTCGTGCGCGAGCGCTATCGCCCCAACCTGGTGGTTGCGCTGGCGCGCCCCGATCAGGAAGCCGGCGCCCTGGACGCGCTCCCGCTGCTCCGGGACCGTCACCCGGTGAACGGGCGCGCCGCGGCCTACGTCTGCGAGCGCTTCGTCTGCCAGGCGCCGGTGGCCGAACCCGACCGGCTGCGGACGCAACTCGACGCGCCCTGAGCGCCCCCGCGAACAGATCGTCGCCGACTGAGGAATTCCGCAATTCTCGAAGCCAGTGTTCGCTTGACAGCGTATGCTGGCCCGGTCTATCTATCCGCGCGAATCAGCGACCAGAGCCGCGGGAGGACGGCGGCGAAGCAGGTCCCCGGAACCAGTGCTCGATCCGGAGGCGACGATGCACGAACCGCTGACCAGGCTCGAACGCCGCATCCTCGACTATATTGTGGACTACTTGCGGCGGAACACGTACCAGCCGTCCGTCCGCGAGATCGGCGACCGGTTCGGGATCAGGAGCACGAAGACCGTCACCGAGTACCTGCAGTCCATTGCGGACAAGGGCTGGATCGAGCGACACCGGTCGCGCTCGCGCGGCGTCCGCATCCTCTCCGTGGACCTCCGGCCCAATGTGGTGACGGTACCCTGCTATTCGCTTCCCGCCGGCGTTCCCGACGCGGGCGGCGCCCACACTTCTGCCACGGAGCACTACGACATCGACCGGGGGCTCGCGGGCGGGAACGGCTCCATCTTCCTGCGCATGGCGGATGACAGCATGGCGGGTGCCGGGATCCGCAACGGGGACCTGGTGCTCGTAGAAGCCGTCTCCGACGCGTCAGTGCAGTCTGGCGACATCGTCGCCGCTCGCGTTGCAGGGCAGATGTTGATCAGGCGCTTCGAACGCAGGGGGAAGACCATTGCGCTCGAGCCGGCGAGCGCCGACCATCCCACGATCATCGTTTCGCCGGGTCGTGACGTAGCGATCGTGGGGCGCGCGACGGGTGTGTTCCGCCAAATGCGACGCGCGGGCGCTGCGCCCGCCACCCGGAAACGTGGGCCGGGCGGATCGGCGCACTCCGCGGGCGCGTCGGCGTAAGCCTTTTTCGTGAGCTGCCCCAGACTCTCGGCTCCCGAGCCGGAAGACGCGATGTGGATGCAGCGTGCGCTGGAACAGGCGCGCGCCGCTGCTGCCGAAGACGAGGTGCCCGTTGGTGCCGTCGTCGTCGCCGGCGGACGGATCCTGGCGGAAGGTCGGAATCGGACGCGGAGCTGGGATGACCCCACGGCGCACGCCGAGCTGGTGGCGATCCGCCGGGCAGCCGCAAGGCAGTCGCAGTGGCGCCTCCTGGACGCGACTGTCTACGTTACGCTCGAGCCGTGCGCCATGTGCGCCGGCGCAATGGTGCTCGCGAGGGTCCGCCGGGTGGTGTTCGCCACCCCCGACCCCAAATCAGGGATGTGTGGATCGCTGGAGTGCATCGTGCAGGACCCGAGACTCAATCACAGGCTGGAGGTCACCCGGGGCGTGCTCGCCGACGCCTCGGTAGCGCTGCTGCGGACCTTCTTCAGCGCACGGCGATGAGCGCCCGGGTGCTCGTTGCCTCGCCGCTGGCAACGTTTCTCGAGCGGACCGAAGTCCCGCAGGACATCGTACCCGAGCTGCTGGAGGACGGTGAGCCCGTCCCGCACGGCGACTACGTGGGGATCATACCCCTCCTGACCCGCCGGATGGGCGCGGCCGAGTTCGACCGTTTGCCCAACCTGCGCGTCGTCGCCAACTACGCCGTCGGGTACGACAACATCGACGTCCGCGAGGCGGCGTCGCGCGGGATCCGCGTGTCGAACACGCCGGGTGTGCTGACCGTGGCCACGGCTGAGCTGACATGGGCGCTCATCCTTGCCGCAGCCCGTCGCGTCGGCGAGGGCGAGCGTATGGTCCGGGCGGGGGAGTGGACCGGGTGGGCGCCGACGCAGCTCCTCGGCATGGGGCTGGACGGCAAGACGCTGGGGATCGTCGGCGCCGGTCGGATCGGAAGGGAAGTGGCGCGCCGCGCCCCGGCCTTCCGCATGCGGGTCGTATACTGGAGCCGGACCCGGCAGCCGGAGTGGGAACACGAGGAAGGCGTCGAATGGCGCGAGCTGGATCAGCTCCTGGCGGAAGCCGACGTCGTCTCGCTCCACGTGCCTCACACCCCGGACACGGACCGGTTGATCGACGGCCGCGCTCTCGCGCTGATGAAGCCCACCGCAGTGCTGGTCAACACCGCACGCGGCAGCGTCGTCGATGAGCCAGCGCTCATCGAGGCGCTGAGCGAGGGTCGGATCCGGGCGGCCGGGCTCGACGTCTATGCGAAGGAGCCGACCGTCCCCGAGCGACTCCGCGAGCTCCACAACGTCGTCCTGCTACCACACCTGGGGAGCGCCACGGAAGAGACCCGCATGGCCATGTGGCAGCTCGCGTTCGGCAACCTCGTGCGCGGCGTCCGGGGGGAACCGCTCATCACGCCCGTCCGACCATGAGCCTGGAACCCCCGCCGGTGGGCGGCGTCCATGAGGCTGCCCTGTACGCCAGCAATCTCGACGAGATCGAAAGGTTCTGGCGCCGGCTGGGGCTCCAGCTCGTCGGCCGCGCCGAGGGACGCCACGTCTTCTTCCGCATCGGTCGCGACCTGATCCTCACGTTCGATGCCGGCGCCACTCGCCGCGAGGACGGAGAAGTGCCGCCACACGGGGCCGAAGGCGCCGGTCATGTGGCTTTCGATGTCCCCGACGAAGCCGCGCTCGACGCATGGCGCGTGCACCTCGCCCGCGCCGGCGTCCCCATCGAGACCGAGATTGCGTGGCCGCGCGGCGGCCGCTCGATCTACTTCCGCGATCCCGCAGGCAACAGCATCGAGCTGATCACGCGCGGTACCTGGGGCTTCTGATACGCCGCCGGGTGGCACGGCATGCGATTTCCGCGACCGCCCACGCCCCCCTCGGCGTGCGCACGCGCCTTGCACCACATACGGTTAGACCGGCCCGGCGGCGGGCCGGAACCGTTCGTATGAGGCGAGGAGGTTACAGTGATCGGCTCGATCCTGACCATGGCGGGCTACCCGAAGGCGCCACGCGCGACCTTCATGCTCAAGCACCCTGTCAAGTCCTGGAAGATCGTGCGCATGCGCAGAACGATGCGCCATCGGCTCGCGGATCCGCGCTTCATGGCCGGGCTTGGGGCTGCCCTCGCGCTGCCGATCGGCCTGTGGGTGCGCGGCCGGATGCGCGCGAACGTTTAGCCGCACCGAGGCGCGCGGTCAGCGTCAGTGCTGACCGCGCAGCGGGCCATGTCGGGGGACTGACTGTCGGACGGCGAGTGCTGCCGGCGCCGGGCTCAGTCGGCGCGGACGGGATCGACCAGGACCCTTTCGCTCACGTCTTCGGCGACGGCCGGGACGCGGCCGGCCTCGACCACCGGCCTGCCCGCAATGCGGAGGGCGGCGTAGAGCACCCCGAGCCCGATCACGATGGATACGAGGGGCGGGAAGCCAAAGGACGTGGGAATATCACCCACGAGCAGCGCGACGACCGCCACCGTCACTGCATATGGTAGCTGGGTTCGGACGTGGTCGATGTGATCGCACGAGGATGACATCGAGCTCAGAACGGTGGTGTCCGAGATCGGTGAGCAGTGGTCGCCGAAAACGGCGCCGCCCATCACGGAACTGATCGCACCCAGGAGAATCGTGTACTCGCTTCCGCCGGCGAAGCCGACACCCGCGCCCATCGCCACAGCCAGCGGGATCACGACCGGGAAGAGGATCGCCATGGTACCCCACGACGTACCGGTCGCGAACGACGTCGCTGCGGCAATCACGAACACGAGCGGCGGGAGGGCAGCGAGCGGGAGCGCATCGCTCAGGAGCCCCGCGAGGAACTGGCCCGTGCCCAGGTCCTGCGTCACCGAGCCGAGACTCCATGCCAGGACGAGGATGATCATGGCCAGGAGCATCGATTGCATCCCGGCCAGCCATGCCTCGAGCGACTCCTTTACCGTGAGTATGCGTTGAGCGACGGACATGGCGATCGCCACGACACACCCGGCAAACGCTGCCCACAGGAGCGAGCTGAACGGATTCGCCTCGCCGATGATGGCGCGCAGCGTGCGCTCCTCGGGGGGAAGCGCCGACGCGCCGGTGGAGTAGAGCGAGACGAGCGCGACCGCCACCACGACGCCAACCGGAACCGCCGCGTTGTACCACCGCAGCGGCTGACCCTCCTTCGCCGCGAACGTTCCCGAGGAGGTGTCGGCCGCAGGCATCGCTCCCGGCCGAAGGAGCCCGCCCCCACTCGCCGCCCGCCGCTCGGCGTGCAACATCGGCCCGAACTCCCGGCCGGTGACAGCGACCATGACCAGAAAGCCGATGGTCAGGATCGGGTAGAACAGGTAGGGGATCGAATGCAGGAACACGTTGAACGGGTTTTCGGCTCCCGCGAGCAGCTCGGCGCGCAGTGCTGCATCCGTCGTCTGCCCCGCCGCCTGTTCGAGCGCGCTCTGGATCTGGCCTATCTCGAAGCCGATCCAGGTCGACACCACGCCCAGGACTGCCAGCGGCGCAGCCGTCGAATCGACGATATAGGCGAGCTTTTCCCGGGAAATCCGGAGCCGGTCCGTCAGCGGGCGCATGCTGTTGCCGACGATGAGCGTTCCCGCGTAGTCGTCGAAGAACAGCGTCGCTGCGCCGAGGCTCGTGAAGAGCTGGCCGCGCTTCCGATTCGTGGCGAACTGGCCCAGGGCATCGACCACGCCCCGGGTACCGCCGTTGCGCGAAATCACCCCGACCATCCCGCCGAGCAACATGCTGAACACGATGATCGAAGCGTGGTCCGGATCGCTCAGCGCGCCCACCGCGTAATCGAGCGAATCGAGCGTGCCGCCGACCGGGTCGTACCCGGCCAGGAGCAGGGCTCCCAGCCACAAGCCGGCAAACAACGACAGCACCACTTCGCGCGTGGCGAGCGCGAGTCCTATCGCAATGAGCGGCGGTAGCACACTCGTCCACGCCGGCACCATCAGCTCATCCATGAGCCCTGCCCACCTTCATTTCCGATACTTGATGAAACGCAGCAACATATTCCTACAGCACAGTACCGGAAAGGTTTGAGGTCCACGAAACCGCCGTGAGGTGCGAATTGGACGTGCTGCGCCCGGCCAGGTTGCGCCGAGCGCGTCGATGCCCCGGGGCGTGGAACGCCTCGAAATCGCGGTGTCTTCCGCGGACGTCGGTCTTGCGACCAGGAGTCCCGGATCGCGCGTCGGTGCAGCCCCGTTGACATCCTGCGCGCGCGCTGCTTACCTTCCGCCCCGCTCGTTGCGGATTCCCTCCAGTGGCCGACACGAGGCATGACGGCACCCGAACGACAACTGGTGATGGACGAGCGCGCCGTGAGCGAGACGCTCGCTCGGCTCGCCCGCGAGATCGTGGACGCTGTCCATCCGCCGGAAACCATGTCGCTGCTCGGGATCCAGCGGCGAGGGATCCAGCTCGCCGAGCGGATCGCTGACGAGATCCAGGCGATCACCGGATCACGCCCCCCTGTCGGGTCGCTTGACATCACGCTCTACCGCGACGACTTGATGGCGATCGGCCCCAGGCCTGTCGTCGGCCAGACTCGCCTGCCCCAGGGCGGGATCGACGGCCGTACCATGGTCGTGGTCGACGATGTCTTCTACACGGGTCGGACGGTTCGCGCCGCACTCGACGAATTGTCGGACTTCGGCCGTCCCGCGCGCATCCTCCTCTGCGTGCTCGTGGAGCGGACCGGGCGGGAGCTGCCCATACGCCCCGATTTCGTTGGCCGGTTCATCGAGACGGAGCAGGGTGAACGGCTGGATGTTCTCGTACCGGAACTCGATGGCCGTCTCGCCGTCGAGCGCGTGACGCCCGGACGCGCAACGAACTGATGCCTGTGAGTCCATACCTGGGCAAGGATCTGATCGGTCTGCAGCACCTCTCGGCCGAACAGATCCGGGCCATCCTCGACACTGCCGAGCCATTCAAGGAAATCAGCGAGCGGCCGATCAAGAAGGTGCCGGTTCTCCGCGGCAAGACGATCGTCAACCTCTTTTTCGAGCCATCCACCCGGACCCGGATCTCGTTCGAGTTCGCCGAGAAGCGCCTCTCCGCCGATACGGTGAACATCACGACTACGGGCTCGAGCGTGGTCAAGGGGGAGACGCTGGTCGACACGGCCCGGAACCTCGAAGCGATGCGGATCGACATGGTAGTGATCCGTCACTCCGCATCCGGCTCGGCCCGATTCCTCGCAGATCGCATCCCGTCCAACGTCGTGAATGCCGGAGATGGCCGGCACGAGCACCCCACGCAGGCATTGCTCGACATGCTCACGATCCGCGATCACCTCGGTCGCCTGGACGGGACGCGGGTGTGTATCGTCGGCGATATCCTGCACTCGAGGGTGGCCCGCTCCAACATCTGGGGGCTCCTCAAGCTCGGCGCGGAGGTCGCGGTGTGCGCGCCGCGCAGCCTCCTCCCGGCCGACATCGAATCTCTCGGCGTCACAGTCTTCTCCCGCGTCGAGGAGGCCATCGAGTGGGCGGAGGTGCTGAACGTCCTCCGCCTCCAGCTCGAGCGCATGCAGGCCGGCTACATCCCGACGCTACGCGAGTACAATCGCGTCTTCGGCGTCACGCGCGAGCGCGTCGAGCGCGCTCCCCGGGACCTGCTGATCCTGCATCCGGGACCGATGAACCGCGGCGTCGAGATCGACAGCGATGTCGCCGACGGGCCGCACTCCGTGATTCTCGACCAGGTCACCAACGGGGTGGCCATTCGCATGGCCGTGTTGTACCTGCTGGCGGGCGGCGCGCCGGAACGCGCCGAAGAGGCGAAGCATGGCGGTTGACGTGAGACCCGTCCTGATCCGTGGCGGGCGGGTAGTGGACCCCAGTCAGGGGATCGATGACGTTCGGGATGTGTTGCTCGTGGGCGGCCGCGTGGAAGCGATCTCCGCCAGCCTGGCGGCGCCCGACGGCGCGCAGATCCTGGATGCGACGGGGCTGGTCGTCTGCCCGGGCTTCATCGACCTCCACGTTCACCTTCGCGAACCCGGCGGGGAACACAAGGAGACCATCGCGACCGGCGCGCGCGCCGCGGTGGCCGGCGGCTTCACGGCCGTGTGCGCCATGCCCAACACGGACCCGCCGGTCGATGATCCCGCAGCGGTGGGCTTCGTTCGCGCACAGGGCGACCGCGCGGGCGCGGCCCGGATCTACCCGGTTGGCGCGATTTCCGTCGGGCAGAAGGGAGAGCGTCTCGCTCCGGTTGGCGAAATGGTCGAGGCCGGCGCCGTGGCCATCACCGATGACGGTCACCCCGTCATGGATTCCGGGCTCATGCGCCTCGCCCTCGAATACGCCCGGACCTTCGGCATCCCCGTGGCCGACCACTGCGAGGATCGCACGCTCTCGCGCGGCGGGACGATGAACGAAGGCGTCGTCTCCACCCGCCTCGGGCTGACCGGGATTCCGAACGCCGCCGAAGACGTGATGATTGCGCGGGACCTGTTCCTGGCGGAGCTGACCGGCGGGCGCCTCCACATCCAGCACGTCTCGACCCGGCGAGGCGTCGAGCTGATTCGGGATGCGAAGGACCGCGGCGTGAGCGTGACGGCAGAGGCCGCGCCGCACCACTTCACGCTGACCGACGAGGCGGTCGACGGCTATCGGACGGAGGCCAAGGTCAATCCACCACTCCGCACGGCCGCGGATCGGGAAGCGGTGCGCGCCGGCGTGGCCGACGGCACGCTCGATGTCATTGCCACGGACCACGCGCCGCACCACTACGACGAAAAGGAGCAGGCCTTCGACGACGCGCCATTCGGCCTCGTCGGGCTCGAAACGGCGCTCGGGCTCGCCTATTCCGAGCTCGTCCTCGGCGGAGTCATAACGCTCCCGCGTATGGTCGACGCCATGAGCTGCGCGCCGGCACGCGCATTCGACCTGCCCGGCGGCACACTGCGCCCGGGAACCCCGGCCGATGTCGCGGTGTTCGACCCCACGTGGGAATGGGTCGTCGAACCCTCGAAGTTCCTCTCGAAGAGCCGCAACACGCCGTTTGCCGGACGGCGCCTGACCGGGCGGGTCGTGTGGACGCTCGTCGGCGGTCGCCTCCTCTGGGAATCCGCGGAGCGGCCTTCCAGCCGTTGAACGTATGACATCCGAACCGCGCGGCGCAGTCACGATCGCCGAATGGCTGCGCGGGTCGCCGAACCCGTGGCCGCGCATCGAATCGTGCCAGGACGGCGATCTGCACGTCGCCTGCTACTATCTCGCCGGCGCCGAGCTGCTGCGCACGAGGCACGAGAAGCCGTACCTCAAACTGCGGCTGGTGGACCGTCATGGTACGGTGGACGGCCGGGTCTGGGACGACGCCGAGGCCGTTTTCGAACGCGTTTCCAGCGGCGGGTACGTGGGGGTGCGCGGCCGCGTCCAGGTCTATCAGGGCCGGCACCAGCTCAAGATCGAGGAGATCGCCCCGGTCCGCGTCGAGGCCGAGGAACAGCAGCTCTTCCTGCCACGATCTTCGCGTTCGACCGAGGAGATGGACAGGGATCTCGACCGCGTGATCCGATCCATCCACGATCGCCCCCTCAGATCA